>Ga0105160_1000646_pt1 | contig 15492 bp, 15 predicted proteins | sample GXS110809BmetaG_FD_89591 | JGI IMG/M metagenome (GOLD analysis project Ga0105160, IMG submission 89591) | Hot spring microbial communities from Gongxiaoshe hot spring, China to study Microbial Dark Matter (Phase II) - GXS 110809B | ecosystem: Environmental > Aquatic > Thermal springs > Hot... | reverse complement strand
CCCTCGCCGGCGAGGGAGAGCGCCTTTTCCACCAGGATCTCGGTCTCGGGCCTGGGCACGAAGACGCCCCTCAGGACCTTAAGCCTCAGCCCGAAGAACTCCCACTCGCCCAGCACGTAGGCCAGGGGATCCCTCGTCGACCTCCCTCGGACCATCGACTCCACCCTGGATACCTCCTCCTCCGAGAGCTCTAGCTCGGGCCTGGATAGCAAGAGCTCCTGGGGAACCCCTAGGGCCGCCGAAAGGATCAACCTGGCCTCGAGGCATGCCCCCTCCACGCCGGAGGACGAGAGGGCCTCGCGAACGCTCCTCATCAGGTCCCTGACCTTGGCGCCGCTCATACGGCCACCTCTAGCTGCTTCAGCTTCTCCGCCTGATCGGCCAGGACCAGCTGCTCTATGATCTCGTCCAGGTCGCCGTCCAGCACGGCCTCGAGCTTGTGGACGGTGAAGTTCACCCGGTGGTCGGTCACCCGGTTCTGCGGGAAGTTGTAGGTCCTTATCTTCTCCGAGCGCTCCCCTGTGCCTATCTGACTTCTCCTCTGGTCCCTTATGGCGGACTCCTGCTTCTGCCGCTCCAGCTCGTAGAGCTTGGCCCTGAGGATGCTCATGGCCTTGACCCTGTTCTTGTACTGCGACCGCTCGTCCTGGCAGGAGACCACTATCCCAGTGGGTACGTGGGTTATCCTCACCGCCGAGTCGGTCATGTTCACGTACTGTCCGCCGGCGCCGCTGGCCCTGAAGGTCTCCACCTTCAGGTCGTCGGGGTTTATCTGCACGTCTATCTCGTCGGCCTCGGGGAGGACCGCCACCGTGGCGGTGGAGGTGTGTATCCTGCCTGACGCCTCGGTCACCGGAACCCGCTGGACCCTGTGCACCCCGCTCTCGTACTTGAGGAGGCTGTAGGCGCCCCTCCCCCTGACGGCGAAGACGATCTCCTTGAACCCCCCTATGCCCGTCTCGTTGGAGGAGAGGAGCTCCACCTTCCACCCCCTCTTCTCGGCGAAGCGGGAGTACATCCGGTAGAGGTCGGCCGCGAACAGGGCTGCCTCCTCCCCGCCGGCCCCCGCCCTTATCTCCACGATGACGTTCTTCTCGTCGTTCGGGTCCCTGGGGAGGAGCATGATCTTTAGCTCCCTGAGGAGCGTCTCCTCCTCCCTCTCCAGCTCCTTGAGCTCCTCCTTGGCTAACTGAAGGAGCTCAGGGTCGTCCTCGGTCTCGATGGTTCGCCTGTCCTCCTCCATCCTCGAGAGGATGCCCTTGTACCTGCGATAGGCCGAGACTATGGGCTCCAGCTCGGCGTGCCTCTTGGCGAGCCGCTGGAGCTCCTCTGGGGAGGATATCACCTCGGGCTTGCCCATCTCCTCCTCTATCCTCACGAAGCTTCTCTCTATCTCCTCCAGCTTTCCGGCTATGTCCACCTTCACACCACCTCTGGTTGGGCTGACGCCCCTAGGGCCTCGTCGAGGGCTGCTATGGCCACCTCAACCTGCTCCGGGCTGGGCTCCCTGGTGGTGAGGCGCTGCAGCCAAAGCCCGGGCTCCACCAGCAGCTTCAGGATGGGGACTTTCCCCTGAAGCTTTACGACCTCGTAGGAGAGGCCGGCCACCAGGGGAAGGGCCACCGCCTTGGCCAAAGCCCTCCAGGGGAAGCTCAGGCCTTGAAAGGGGGCAAAGACGAGGGCGCTGACCAGGACGGCCACCAGGAGGAAGGAGGTGCCACACCTCCTGTGGATGCGACTCTGGCGCTCCACCGCGCTCAGGTCGTGGTAGTCCACTCCTAGCTCATAGGCGTTTATCACCTTGTGCTCAGCGCCGTGATACTCGAACATCCTCCTGACCTCGCGGTTGAGCCCGATGAGGGCCAGGTAGGCGACGAAGCTCAACGCCCTGGATATCGCCTCCACCAGGCGTTCCCCCCAGCCCGCGAGCTTGGCCCACAGCTGAGCCAGCATCTCTGGGAGCAAAACGAACAGGAGGACGACCCCTGTGACTGCCAGAAGAAGCGCCGCCGCGAGCTCCCTCTTGCTGAACTTCTCTTCTGGCGACGCCACGGAGGCCGAGAAGGAGAGGGCCTTAAAGCCCATCACCAGCATGTCCGAGAGGGAGAGAAAGCCCCGGAGGACCGGCACCCTCCACGCCAGGTGCGATCCCCTGGGTGCGCGCCAGACCTCCCTGTGTATACTACCCTGGGGGGTCCTGATGGCTAGTCCCCAGGCCGTGGGCCCTCTCATCAGGACGCCCTCTATGACCGCCTGTCCTCCCACCTGCGCCTCAGGCATGTTCCTCCTCCCCGAGCAGCTCCTCCTGGCTCGCGTAAGGCCTGCCGCAGCCCCTCTCCTCCTGACACCTGCCGGAGGACAAGCAGCTGGGTCCAGCGCGCCTGAACAGGGCGGGTGCCTCCCGAAGGCAAAGGGAGAGCATCCTCTTAGCCAGGCTCCTTATCTCCCACTGCGCCCTCCTGCAGAGCCTGAGGGAGAAGAAGTGCAGGAGCTCCCTGGCGTTCATGGACACCACCAGCGAGGTCGACGAGGCCTGGGGCAGGACGAACCTGGCGTCCTCCGGCGGGATTCCCCTCGCCAGGAGCTCCTCGTAGAGCCTGGTGCTGTCGAGCAGGAAGCTGACAACCCTCTCGAGAAGGTCCTGGTTCCGGCGAATGGAGGGGGGGACCACCATCTCGGGCGAGCCCCTCACGTATCGCTGGCTCCTCTGGCTGTAGCTGGCTATCCTGTGCCTGACCAGCTGGTGGGAGCAGGCCCGCGAAACGCCGTCCACCATGAAGGTGAACTGAGCGTGCTCGAAGGGCGACAGATGCCCGCTCCTGAGGAGCCCTTCGAGCAACCTTTCGACCTTGCAGGGATCCCCGCGCAGCTCCTCCTCTATGGAGGCGGGGTCGGAACTGGAATAACAAAGCCGCGCCGCCGAGGCCACCAACAGCTCGGCTTCTGGGGTGGACCTCAGGAGCGACACCCGCAAAAGCCCTTCACCCCCTGGCCCGACGGCGTCCGAGCTTAGCCCTCCTTCTTGGCGTATCTCCTCTTGAACTTCTCCACCTGCCCGGCCTCGAGTATGACCTGTTCCCTCTTCCCGGTGTAGTAAGGATGGCACTGGGAGCAGACGGCCACCCGTATGGTGGGCAGGGTGGACCTGGTCTCAAAGGTGTTGCCGCAGGCGCATATCACCTGGCATTTGTCGTAACGAGGGTGGATGTCCTTCTTCATGACACAGCCGCACCTCCGCTCTCTTCGGACAATCGCATCATATACTACACCAGGCCCGATCGGTTTGTCCAGATGCGACCATAGGTGGCGCCGAGCCGTCCCCTTCCCAGACGAGGGCCTCGTGGGGACGGCAGATGGTCTGTCCCGTGAGCGCCCTCCCCCTCGGTGTGATATACTTCCATTTGTCCTCGAGGTTGGGGGTGAGCTCCTTGTCCAGATGTTTTCCCTTGCTCCTCCTCCTGGTGGCGTTGAGTTGCCTCGGCTCCTTTGAGGTGCTGGCCTACGATCCGGAGAGGGAGGGTTGGCTGCTCCTGGTGGGGGTCGTGGGGCCTGAGGGCGAGGGCGAACTCGACTCAGCGCTGGGCTCTATAAGGATGGTGTTCGACGACGCCAACAGGGGGGATGGCATCTTCGGGAGGGACCTGGGGATAGTCAAGGTCGAACCGAGGGGCGACGGGAGTGGGGTCCTGAAGACCGTGGAGGGGTGGTCGTCCAGGCCGCTCGTGGCCGTCTTGAGCTTCGCCGGGGACGAGTTGAACCTGAAGCTGGCGGAGCTACTGGACGGGAAGGGCATCCCCTTCATAGGCGTTTTCTCCGAGAGGGGAGAGGTCTTGAGGAGGGCCGACGGCAGCCTGAGGCCCAACGCCTTCTCCTTCCTGCTGGGGGAGGACTACCTCTGGAGGTCCATCCACGCCTACGTGACGTTCATGGGCTTCAGGAGCTTCGCCATCGTCTACGAGATCCTGGACCAGGTCATGCTGGACAACGCCCTGTCCTTGTCCCAGGCCCTTATCTCCTCCTCGGTGGCCAGCGCGCCTCTGGGGGTGAGGGGTAGCAGGCTGGTCAACTTCGTCCCCCAGGTCATGCAGATACAGCGAGGCGGCTTCGAGGCCATCGGGGCCTTCCTGGGATACAGGGACATCATGAAGCTCTCGGCGGCCGCGGAGGAGCTCAACCTGAGGATCCCGATCCTGGTGGGGGTCAGGAGGGTTGACGACATGCCCCTGGGCAGCTATAGGAGATTGGAGGGGAGCCTCTGGTTCGACCAGCTGGAGCCCATCGGCAAGCTGGGGGACATGGCCGCCTTTCGGACGTTCTACTTCGTGAGGAATAGGGCGTACCCTGCCGACCTCAGGATGGCCTATGCCGCCTTCTCCTCGGCCAGATGGCTGGTGGAGGGTTTCAGGGCGGGGGGAGGCCATTCGAGGGAGGCCCTGAGGAGGGGGCTCGAAAGGGTCTACGATCTGGACCTCTTCGGCGTCTCCTTCGGCGTGGACGCTTCGTCCCACAGGCCGGTCAGGAGGCCGGTGGCGGTCGTGCGGCTGGAGGACGGCGGCTATCGCTGGATAGACACCATATACGTCTCCTCCAGATGAGGCGCAGCGCTGGGGGGGGTGGTTTAGGGGTTTGAGCGAGGACTTCGAGAGACTGGACAGGGCTTTCGCCTTCGCCCTCGACTCCACCAGGAGCGGGATGGGCTACGACCTGGATGACCTCCTGGAGGAGCTGGCTCTGTTGGCCTCCAACGTGGGTTTGGAGGTGGTCGGGAGGTTCGTCCAGAGGAGGGAAAGGCCCGACCCCGCCTATTTCCTGGGCAGGGGGAAGGCCCTGGAGATGTTCTCCAGGGCCTTAGAGGAAAGGGTTGGCGTCTTCATATGCGACGATCGTTTGACCCCCGGTCAGGTTAGGAACCTCAAGGAGCTCTATCTCTCCCTACTTCCCCAGAGGTTTAGGCCTCTCTCCAGGGTCAGGATCACGGACAGGGCGGGAGTTATAATGGAGATCTTCGAGAGCAGGGCCCACACGGCCGAGGCCAAGCTCCAGGTGGAGCTGGCGAGGCTAAAGTACGAGCTCCCCTTCGCCAGGGGCTACGGCCTTCAGATGTCTAGGACGGGCGGAGGCATAGGGACCCGTGGGCCCGGAGAGCAGGAGACGGAGAGGGTTAGAAGGGCCATATACAGGCGCATAGCGCAGCTGGAGGAGAGGTTGGAGAGGGTCAGGGAACAGAGGAAGCTCAGGCGGGCCAGGAGGTCTGAGGGGGCCTTCCAGCTCTCGCTGGTGGGATACACCAACTCGGGCAAATCTACGTTGCTTTCGGCTTTGAGCGGCGACAGGAGCGTCTACGTGGAGGACAAGCTCTTCGCCACCCTTGATCCGCTGAGCAGGAGGGTCTTCCTGCCGGGGCTAAGGGGAGCGGTGGTGGTCTCCGACACCGTCGGCTTCATAAGGAAGCTGCCCCCTTTCCTGGTGGCGGCCTTCAGGGCCACCTTGGAGGAGCTCCAGTACGCGGACCTTCTGCTCCACGTGGTGGACGTCTCTCGTCCCGACTACCTGGAGCTCGTGTCTGCGGTGGAGGAGGTCCTGAGGGAGGTGGGTGTGGCGGACAAGCCCGTCGTCCTCCTGCTGAACAAGGTAGACCTCGTAGGCCCTTCGGATGTGGAGAGCGCCAGGGCCAGGTTCAGGGGCGCTGGCTACGAGGATGTGTTGCCCATCAGCGCCAAGATGGGATGGGGGTTGGACGTGCTCACGTCTAGGGTTGCGGAGATCTTATCCTCCACGGTGGCGCGTTGAAAGGGGTTGACCGGACTTGATATTCAGCATGACGGGTTACGGAAGGGCGGAGCTCTCGCTGGCCCAGGGCAGGCTCGAGGCCGAGATATCCAGCTACAACCACAGGTTCAAGGAGTACACCCTGAGGGTCTCCAAGGAGCTAGCTGAGGTGGAGAGGGACGTCAGGCTCTGGTGCGAGAGGAAGCTCAGGCGCGGGAAGTTCTCGGTGAACCTGTCCTCCCGCTTGGTGGATCCCTCGGCCGTCTACAGGGTCAACAGGGAGGTGTTGCTTCGCTACTTCTTCGAGGTGGAGAAGCTCAGGGGGGAGCTCAAGCTCCTGCAGGAGTTGAGGTTGGAGGACCTGTTGCTCCTGCCGGGGGTGGTGGAGGTCGAGGTTGGGTTGGACATAGATCGGGAGGAGCTATCGCGGCTTTGCCTAGAGCTCCTGGAGAGGGCCTACGAGGACCTCCTTTCCATGAGGCGGAGGGAGGGCGAAAACCTGGAGGGACTTATCAGGGGCATACTGCGCTCGATGGAGTCCAACTTGCGTCAGACCGAGGAGAGGTGGCAGGAGGTAAGGGGAAGCGCCTTTTCCTCGTTGCTCGAGAAGCTGTCGTCCCTGGCTTCGGAGCTGTCGATGGACCAGATGCGGCTTCACATGGAGGCCGCCATCCTGGTGGATCGGTGGGACATAGAGGAGGAGCTGGGCAGGCTCAAGAGCCACCTGGACCAGTTCTACCTGATCCTGGAGGACGCGAAGGAGTCGGCCAAGGGGAAGAGGCTCGACTTCCTGGCGCAGGAGATGCAGAGGGAGGCCAACACCGTGGCTTCCAAGGTTCCGGACGCCAGGATCAGGCACCTGACGGTGGAGATGAGGAACCTCATAGAAAGCTTGAGGGAGCAACTTCAGAACGTGGAGTGATGCTCATGGATCTCAGGCTCGTTCACGTGGGGTTTGGCAACATGGTCGTAGCCGACAGGGTCGTGGCGGTGGTGGCGCCGGACTCGGCGCCCATAAGGAGGCTCAAGGAAGAGGCGAGGGAGAGGGGTAAGCTTATAGACGCCACCCAGGGCAGGAAGACCAGAGCTATAATAGTCACCGACAGCGACCACGTGATACTGTCGGCCATAAACCCCGAGACCATCGCTCAGAGGATAGCCGGGCTAAGCGAGGGGGATTAGCCCTTTGGAGGACTCTAGGAGACCTAAAGCCCCTGGAAACCTTATAGTGATCTCAGGTCCCTCAGGCGCTGGGAAGAGCAGCATCCGCAAGAGGTTGTTCCAGCTCCTGGATGGGCTGGTCTACTCCGTCTCCTGCACGACCAGGTCCCCCAGGGAGGGAGAGGAGGAGGGCGTGGACTACCGCTTCGTGTCCAGGGAGGAGTTCGAGGAGAGGGTGAGGAGGGGGGATTTCCTGGAGTGGGCTTCCGTCCACGGGAACATGTACGGCACCCTCAGGGAGGACGTGGAGAGGGCGCTCTCCGAGGGCAAGGACGTGATCCTGGAGATAGACGTCCAGGGGGCGAGGCAGGTGAAGGAGGTCTTCCCCGAGGCCATATTGATATTCATAATGCCGCCCTCCAGGGAGGCGCTCGAGAGGAGGCTTGCTGGCAGAGGCACCGAGACGAGCGAGAGCTTCAGGTTGCGCATGGAGAGCAGCGAGGTGGAGATGAGGCAGGTCGCCTGGTACGACCACGCGGTGGTCAACGACGACCTGGAGAGGGCCGCAGACGAGGTGAAGAGGATAATAGAGTCCTACAGGAGATGAGGAGGTGAACGGGCTTTGATATACCCTGACGTGGAGAGGATAATAAGGGAGGGGAAGGCCCCCAACATATACGTCCTGACCGTGGCTGCCTTCAAGAGGGCGAAGCAGCTCTTCGAGAGCAAGGAGGTCTTCCTCGACAGGTCGGGCAAGAAGGGCTACATAAGGCGGGCGCTGGACGAGATCGCGGCGGGACAGCTGGAGCTGATCTTCCTGGACGAGTCGTCCCTCAAGATAGCCTCCGGCGACGTGGGGGAATGAGGGTTGTCCTGGCAGAGCGGCGTGAAGGTCCTCCTGGTGATAGGCGGCGGCATATCGGCCTACAGGGTCTGCGACGTGGGCAGGTCCCTCAGGAAGATGGGCTTTCAAGTGAAGGCCCATCTCACCGAGGGGGCCTCCGCCTTCGTCCCCCCCCTGGTCGTGTCCGCCCTCATCGAGGACCGCTGCACTCTGGAGGAGGAGTTCCTGGGACTGGACTGGGGTCATCGTATACCCCACATCAGGCTGGCCAGGTGGGCGGATCTGGTGGCCTTCGTCCCAGCCACCGCCTCGGTGATCGCCAGGCTGGCCCACGGGGATGCGTCCACCTTCTACGGGGCTCTTGCCCTGGCCTACAGGGGGAAGGTCTTGATCTTTCCGGCCATGAACGCCCAGATGCTGGAGCACCCCGCCACTAAGGCCAACCTGGAGCTCTGCAGGGGCTACGGCTACGAGGTGGTGGAGCCCGACGAGGGGCTTTTGGCTTGCGACGAGTACGGCAAGGGCAAGCTCCCGCCGGTGGACGTGGTGGTCGACGAGATATGCCGCGCCTCCTATCCCGACAAGAGGCTCCAGGGGAGGAAGGTCTTGGTCACGGGCGGGCCCACGAGGGAGTTCATAGACTCGGTGAGGTTCATATCCAACCCCTCTAGCGGCTCGATGGGGGTTGAGCTCGCCAGGTTCGCGGCCTACATGGGCGCTGAGGTCACGCTGGTCCTGGGGCCCACGGAGGTCAGACCCCCTTCCTACGTCCACACGATCAGGGTCGAGAGCGCGCTTCAGATGTTCGAGGTGGTCTCCTCCCTCTACAGGGATTTCGACGTGGTGATCAAGGCGGCGGCCGTCTCAGACTACAGGGTTTCCTCCCCAGCGAGGGGTAAGCTGAAGAGGGAGGGCGCGGAGACCCTCGCTTTGGAGCTGGTACAGAACCCCGACATAGCGGCCTATCTGGGGGCCCACAGGAGGCCAGATCAGGTGCTGGTCGGCTTCGCCGCCGAGTGGGAGGTGAAGGAGGAGGAGGTCCTTCGAAAGCTTCGCAAGAAGGGGCTGGACATGATCGTGGCCAACGACGTCTCCTCGGGGGACGCTGGTTTTTCGTCGGAGCTGATACGGGGGAGGATATACTTCTCCTCCGGCAAGGAGCCGGTCGAGTTAGGGACCTTGGCGAAGGGAGAGGCGGCCAGGTTGATCCTCGAGGAGGCGAGCCTCCTGTTGGGATAGGCCCTGGGTCCTAGGGATGTCGGAGGAACTTTACCTGGTCGAGGCCTGTTGTCCCGCCCCTTGGTGGGACAACCTTTTTTATCTCTCCCGCGCGCCCCTGGCGGCGGGGGTGAGGGTGGACCTGCCGCTTGGGAGGTCGAGGAGAAGGGGATGGGTGGTGAGCTGTCGCCCCCTGGACGGCGAGCACCCGCGGGGGTTGCCGGACCTCAGCGCGCTGCGGGACGATCTGTGTCCCGTGGACCTCTATCCCTTCCTCACCGACGGGCTTTGGGCGCTGTCGGACGAGATAGGCAAGCTCTTCCTCACCTCCAGAGGTCTGGTGTTGGCCCAGATGTGTCCTCCCAGGCTGGAGCCGATCCGGGAGCCCCTGCCGGCCAGGTCGGAAGGTGGGGAGGGAAAGCTTTTTCTCTTCTACTCCTTCAAGGAGTGGGAGAGGTGGGATTTCTACTGCGCGGAGGCTGAAGGTGCGGCCGAGAGGGGCGAGGACGCGGTGCTCGTCTTCCCCGAGGTCTCCTCGGCGGAGAGATTTTTCTCCTTCGCCAGAGAGCGCTTGAAGGGCCTTGAGCTTCACCTCTGGAGGGGTTTTTCCTCCAGGAGGGCGCTCTCCCTTTGGCTGGAGCTCAGGCTGAGCCGGGGAGGGAAGGTGGTGGTGGGGGCGCGCTCCTCCGTCTTCGTGCCCTCGCCGCGCTTGGGGCTGATGGTGGTGGAGCAAGAGGCCTCCCCGTATCTGATATCCCAGAGGCACGGGACGATAAACGCCAGGACTGTGGCCTACATGAGGTCGAAGGTCGAGGGCTTCAAGCTGGTCCTCGGAGGCGACATGCCGTCGAGCCGTTCCTACAGGGCCCTGAGGTCTGGCGCCTCGGGCGAGCTCCTCTGGAGGGAGAGGGTGCCCTTCAGGTCGCGCGACGGGGTGAGCCTGCACGTGGTGGACCTGAGGAGGGCCAGGGATCTTGGCCCCGTGGGGGGAACCAGGATCTCCCCAGCCCTCGTGAGCGCTACGAGGAAGGTGCTGGACTCGGGGGGAATCGTCCTCTGGTTGCTGGACAGGAAGGGTTACGCCGCCTTGGCGGTCTGTGAGGATTGCGGGACGACCATGAGCTGTCCCAGGTGCTCGCGGCCCCTTTCCCTGTCGAGGTCCGGCGGACAGAGGTGCAGGTGGTGCGGCGTCTCCGGCGATCCGAGCGAGAGGTGCCCCAGGTGTGGGTCCCCCTTTAGGCGCTATCTCTCCCCAGGGCTTGAGGCCTACGCCGAGGTGGCCGGTGGGTTGTTCGGCGAGGGGAAGACGGCGGTGCTGAGGGGGGATCTCTCCAGGAGGGCGCTCGCCGAGGTGTTGGGGTGGGCGAGAGGGGGCGGCTTGATCCTGGGCAGTCGTGGGTCCCTCGACGTGCTCGAGTCCGCGAGGGTCCCCCTTTGCGCCTGGCTCGACCTGGAGCTCGAGCTATCCAGGCCGGACTACGACGTGGTCCCCAGGCTCTACGGGGCCATCCTGCAGTCGGGCTACAGGGGGCTCAGGCCCGGCGAGGAGAGGGAGGTCTACGTGCAGACCAGGAACCCCCGTTCCTGGTTTGTCAACGCCTTAAAAGGAGGACCTCAAAACATGTGGAGCGTGGAGCTTGAAGGGAGGCGGATTTTTGGCTATCCTCCTTTCGTTAACCTGTATAGGCTTCGGCTCGCCCTTAGGGGAGGAGGGGAGGGCTTCACGTCGTCCTTGCCGTCCTTCGCGGAGCTCATTGGGGTCAGCGAGGAGGGGGAGGATCTGGAGGTCTGCCTCAGATCCTCGGATCACGAGGGCGTGAGAGGCTGGATGGCTGGTTTCTTCGCGCTTCGCCGCCCTGGTGGGAGGTCCCTCGCGGTCAGGTCCATCGAGGTCCTGAGGGATTGAGGGGTTGTCTCTTGCGGGGGTGGTGTGGTTGGCCGTTGTGACGATAGTGGGTAAGCCGAACGTGGGCAAGTCGACGCTCTTCAACAGGTTGATCGGAAGGAGGCTCGCCATAACGGACGACGTCCCTGGCGTGACGAGGGACAGGTTGTACGGGGAGGTCAGCTGGGAGGGCAAGAGCTTCTACCTGGTGGACACGGGCGGTCTCTTCCTCGGGGACGACAACCCCTTCGACGAGGCCGTGCGAAGGCAGGTGATGCTCTCCATCAAGGAGGCCGACGTGGTGCTGCTGGTGGTGGACGGCAAGAGGGGCGTCGACCACGTGGACAAAGAGGTGGGGGAGCTCCTGCGCAGGCACGGCAAAGAAGTGGTGGTGGTGGTCAACAAGATAGACTCCCCTAAGGACAGCGCCAGCGTCTATTGCGGGTACGAGCTCGGCTTCGAGAGGGTGGTGGGCGTATCAGCGGAACACGGCCTGGGCGTGGCTGAGCTCATGGAGGTGGTCCTGCCCCTTTTGCCCCAGGAGGCTCGCGATAGGGCTGAGGCGGAGAGCGAGATCTCCGTGGCCATACTGGGCAGGCCCAACGTGGGAAAGTCATCGCTTTTCAACGCCTTGTTGGGGGACGAGCGAAGCATAGTGAGCGAAGTGCCTGGCACGACGAGGGACGTGGTGGACAGCATCTTAGAGGTGGAGGGTCGACGCTACCGTTTCCTGGACACCGCGGGCGTGAGGCGCAGGTCCAGGATAAGGGACGACGTGGAGTACTACTCGGTGGTGCGGGCCCTGAGGGCCCTCGATAGGGCGGACGTGGCCCTTCTGATCATGGACGCCACCGAGCCCGCCACGGATCAGGACAAGAAGCTCGCCGAGGAGGTCAAAAGTAGGGGCAAGGCCCTGGTTTTGATCCTCAACAAGTGGGACTTGGTCCCCAAGGACGAGCTCGTAGGGGGGCGCTTCGTCAAGTTCATCGAGAGGGAGATGGGGTTTGTGAGCTGGGCTCCCCTGCTCTTCGTCTCCGCCAGGACCAAGAGGAACGTGCTCCGCATCCCTAGCTACGTACTGGAGGCCTACGATAACTGGTCCAGGAGGGTTCCCACTGCCAGGCTCAACGCCCTGGTTAAGGAAATTTTGGCCTTTGAGAGAATGCCCTCGGACGGAAGGGGTAGGCACTTGAACGTGTACTACTGCGTCCAGGCGGGGACTCGCCCACCTCGCTTCGTCTTCTTCGTCAACCAATCTGACCTGGTGGATAGCTCTTTCGAGAGGATGGTTGAGAGAAGGCTCAGGGAGGCTCTGGAGCTTAGAGGGACTCCTCTGAGGGTGGAATGGAGGAACAGGAGATAGCACAAGGGGGGAGGAATTTATGGGAAAGGGCAGGATAGTGGTGGCTCTGGGAGGCAACGCCATACTGCAGCCCAAGCAGAAGGGGACCGCCCAGGAGCAGATGGAGAACGTGCGACACACCTGCAAGCAGATAGCCAAGATGGTCAAGGCGGGCTACGAGGTGGTCATAACCCACGGGAACGGTCCTCAGGTGGGCGCCATAATGATCCAGAACGAGCTGGGAAGCTCCCAGGTGCCCGCCATGCCCATGGACGTCTGCGGGGCCGAGAGCCAGGGCATGATAGGCTACATGATATCCCAGAACCTGCGCAACGCCTTCCTGGAGGAGGGGATCCGGAAGGAGGTGGCCTGCGTGGTGACCCAGGTGGAGGTGGACCCCTCCGATCCCTCCTTCAAGAACCCGACCAAGCCCGTGGGACCCTTCTACACCGAGGAGGAGGCCAGGCGCAGGATGGAGGCCACCGGGGAGGTCTGGGTGGAGGACGCGGGCAGGGGTTGGCGCAGGGTGGTGCCCTCTCCGCAGCCCAAGTCCATCGTGGAGAGCGAGGTCATCAAGGCGATGCTGGAGGCCGGCGTGGTGGTGATAGCCTCCGGAGGCGGCGGCATACCGGTGGTGAGGGACGAGAGCGGCAAGCTCCGCGGGGTGGAGGCGGTGATAGACAAGGACCTGGCCGGGGAGAAGCTGGCGGAGACTGTGAGGGCCGACGTCCTGCTCATCCTCACCGACGTGCCTAAGGTGGCCGTTAACTTCAGGCAGCCCGACGAGAGGTGGCTGGACGTGGTGGACGTGCCCACCATGAGGGCACTCCAGCGGGAGGGGCACTTCAAGAGCGGCAGCATGGGGCCCAAGGTGGAAGCGGTCCTCAGGTTCGTCGAGTGGGGCGGCAGGAGGGGTATAATAGCCAGCCTTAACGAGGCGCTGGAGGCCCTGGAGGGCAGGGCCGGGACGCACGTGGTCCCCAAGGAGGGATAGCTTGGGCGCTGCGCCGGGCGTGGGGGCGGGGGACGAGCTTAGGGTCCTCAGGCTGGGCCTTTGGGTCAACTCCCTGCTCGTGGCCGCTAAGCTAGCGGGGGGAATCTGGGCTGGAAGCATCTCGCTGGTGAGCGACGCCTTCCACTCCTCGGCGGACCTCATCACCGATCTGGTGGCCATCTGGAGCGTTAAGCTCTCCTCCAGGCCGGCCGACGAGCGCCACCCCTACGGGCACGGAAGAGCCGAGACGCTGGCCACTTTGCTCTGCGGCTCATCGCTCGTGGGGGTGGCCTTTCTGTTCGTCTTCTTGGGCCTTCGGGACTTCTTGGGGTTTTCTTTGGGATCCCGTCTCCTAGAGCCGCCGGAGCCGCTTGCCTTCTGGCTCGCCCTCTCGTCCGTGGTCTCCAAGGAGTTGCTCGCCAGGTACACCATCCTGAGGTCCGAGGCCTTGCGCAACGACCTACTCAAGGCGAAGGGGCTGGAGCACAGGTCGGACGCCCTCTCCTCCGTGGTGGTGGTCGCCGGCACTGGGCTATCCCGCCTTGGCGGCGCGCTGGTGGGGCTGGACGGCCTCGCGGCCGCAGTGGTGGGGCTGTTCATAGGGTGGTCGGCCCTTCCGCTCCTGCTGAGCAGCGTCCACGAGCTCATGGACGGCATCCCCTCCGGCGAGGAGGTGGAGAGGGTCAAATCCCTGGTGGGCGAGGTGCCCGGGGTCATGGACTTCCACAAGGTGAGGATCAGGAGGCTTGGGCCGTACGCCAGCGTGGACCTGCACGTGCTGGTGGATCCCTCCCTGGACGTGGTCAAGGCCCACGAGATAGCCTCTCGGGTCGAGTCGACCTTGGGCTCATACCTGGGGCACAGGTCCACGGTGGTGGTCCACGTCGAGCCCTTCGACCCCTCATCCGGCGGAGGTATCCCCTCGCCGGGAGACCCTCATGCAGTGGGTCAACCTCTCGAGGGCGGTGAAGTTGGTCCCAACGGCTATGAGGGCGAGGGGCAGGATCATCAGAGGTCCCTTGCCGACGATCAAGCTGCCCAGTCCCAGGATGATCACCCTCTCGGGTCTCTGAAAGAGCCCAGTCTTGCACTCCATCCCCAGGGACTCGGCCCTGGCCCTGATGTAGCTCACCATCATCGAGCCGGTAGCTCCTGCGAGGGAGAGCAACAGGACGGCGAAGCCGAGGGAAGATCCATCCCAATATGAGCTGGAGGCCAAGCCGCAGAAGACCAGCATCTCCGAGTACCTGTCCAGGGTGGAGTCCAGCAGCGCGCCGAACTTGCTCTCGGACCTGCCGGACCTGGCCACCTCTCCGTCCAGGACGTCCATGGTGCCAGCCAGGAGGGTCGTTAACCCGGCAAGCCTGTACTCGTCCAGGGCGAAGAGGATCCCTCCCAGCGCGTTGCCCGCCACCCCCAAGAGGCTCAAGAGGTTTGGCGACACGCCCACCCCCACGAGGAGGCAGACCAGCGGTTGGAGCAGACGTTTCATGCTTCGTTCTATCGAGGTCCTCAGAGGGCCGTATGCGTTCCAGAGGGCGATGCTATAATAGCTTTGGACGCACCTTTGACCGCAGCTGTCCCTCATGGCCTGACATCCTCTCCTCCCCGAAGTTGTTGACCTCGGAATAAAGTATAGCAGGATCGACGGCCCCATTAAGCGCCTGGGTCCTGCGAATCGAGCGGTGGAGGTGATTTTAGTTGCACGAGGCGGTGGCCGTGGCCAAGGGCATCTACTGGGTGGGCGTAAACGACCACGAGACCGATCTCTTCGAGGCCTACTGGCCTCTTCCTAGGGGTGTCTCCTACAACTCCTACCTGGTGGTGGGGGACGAGGCGTTGCTGGTGGACACGGTCAAGTCCTCCTTCTTCGGCGAGCTGATGGACAAGGTGAGGTCCGTCCTAGGGGGCAGGCCGTTGAGCTACGTGGTGGTAAACCACATGGAGCCCGATCACTCTGGTTCGGCCAGGATGCTGAAGGCTCTGTATCCGGGGCTCAAGTTCGTGGGCAACTCCAAGACCCTCGAGATGCTAAAGAGCTTCTATGGACTGGGGGAGCGAGACGTGCTGGTGGTGAAGGACGGGGATAGGCTCGACCTGGGCGGTGGGCACGCGCTCTCCTTCCACACCATACCCATGGTCCATTGGCCTGAGACCATGGCCACCTACCACGAGGGGGAGGGCGTCCTCTTCTCCTGCGACGCCTTCGGCGGTTTCGGTTGTCTCGACGGAGGTATATTCGACGACGAGGTCGACATGGAGTACTACGAGGACGAGAT
>Ga0105160_1000642_pt1 | contig 15525 bp, 18 predicted proteins | sample GXS110809BmetaG_FD_89591 | JGI IMG/M metagenome (GOLD analysis project Ga0105160, IMG submission 89591) | Hot spring microbial communities from Gongxiaoshe hot spring, China to study Microbial Dark Matter (Phase II) - GXS 110809B | ecosystem: Environmental > Aquatic > Thermal springs > Hot... | reverse complement strand
TCCCCCTCCTCTCCAGGAGGAAGTGGATCGTCTCCCCCCTGGCCAGGGCCACCGACAGGGGCCTCCTCAGGAAGGGGTCCAGGGAGTCCACCCCCCTCGGCTGCGGGCTGACCATGGCGAACTGGCCGGGCCTGGCCGAGGCCGCCGTCCTCGGCGAGCGAAGCCCCAGCCACAGGAACCTGTCCCCCAGCTCCTCCCTTTCGACCACCTCGGCCGTCTCCTCTATCACTCCTCATCCCTCCTGTAGACCAGCCTGCCCTCCACCACGGTGGCCACGGGCCATCCCCTGAGCACAGCACCCCTCCAGGGGGTGGAGTAGGCCTTGCTGGCCCACTTCGACACCTCCACCTGGGCCACGAGCTCCGGGTCCACCACGGTGAGGTTGGCCCTCCCTCCCTCCCTGAGGGCGAAGGAGCCCCTGAGCCAGGAGGGAAGGGCCCTGAGAGGGCCGCTGGAGAAGAGCTCCAGCAGGCGCTCGAGCTGGAAGGGCCTTCCCCTCCTGTGCCAGGCGTCCAGGACCACCGCCACTGCGCACTCCAGGGAGGCTATCCCGAAGGGGGCCTCCTCGAAGAGGGCGTCCTTCTCGTCGAAGTGGTAGGGGGCGTGGTCGGTGGCTATGGCGTCGACGGTGCCGTCGGCCAGTCCCTCCCAGAGGGCATCCACGTCGGCCCTGGAGCGGAGGGGAGGGTTCACCTTGAAGAGGGGATCGAAGCCGCTCCTTAAGACCTCCTCCTCGGTCAGCGTGAGGTGATGGGGGGTCACGTCGCAGGTCACCGGTACCCCCTCGGCCTTGGCCCTCCTCACGATCTCCACCGAGGCGGCGGTGGACAGGTGGGTTATGTGGATGGGGCACCCGGTCTCCCTCGAGAGGGCAACGCACCTGAATACGTCTATCGCCTCGGCGGATGGGGGTATGCCCTTAAGGCCGCTCAGGGCGGAGGTCATCCCCTCGTTCACGCACCCCCCCCTCGAGAGGCTTGCGTCCTCCGGGTGCTCCATGACCCTGATCCCCAGGTCCGAGGCGTAGAGCATCGCGTTTCGAAGGAGGCCGGAGTCGGAGAGGGGGGAGCCGTCGTCGGTGAAGATCACCGCCCCCTCCTCGGCCATGGCTCCCATCTCCACCATCTCGACCCCCTTCCTCCCCAGGGTTATGGCCCCGGCGGGCAGCACCCTGGCCCCCCCGGCGGCCTTTCCCTTCTCGGCCACGTACCTCACGAGGCCCGGGTTGTCCACCGCCGGGTCGGTGTTGGGCATGGCCACCGCCGCGACGAAGCCCCCCCTGGCGGCAGCCCTCGCTCCGCTCTCCAGGTCCTCCCTCCAGGTGAACCCTGGGTCCCGCATGTGGGCGTGCAGGTCCACGAAGCCCGGACAGGCTATGGCCCCCTTGAGGTCCACCGCGAAAACCCCCTCCGGGAGTTCCGTCGCTCCGGAGGGGGCTATGCGGGCTATCCTGTCTCCCTCTATCGCTATCTCCATCAGCTCCTCGCCGACCCTCAGGCCGTCGAAGAGCCTGACGTTCTTGAGGACCATCATCTCCCACCACCTCCCAGACAAAGGAAGAGCAGGGCCATCCTGACGGCCACGCCGCTTTTGACCTGGTCGAGTATGAGGCTTCTATCCCCGTCCGCCACCGCCGACTCTATCTCCACCCCCCTGTTGATGGGGCCAGGGTGCATCACCACGGCGTCCTTCGGGGCGAGCTCCAGGAGCTCCCTGGTGGCGCCGTACCTCCTGTGGTACTCGCTCTCGGTGGGAAACAGCACCTCCCCTATTCGCTCCTTCTGGATCCTCAGGAGGTAGATTACCTGGGCGTCCTCGACGGCCCTCCTGGGGTCCGGCTCGCAGGCGCACCCGAGCGCCTCGACCTCCAGCGGGATCATCGTCCTGGGGCCGCACAGGACCACCTGCGCCCCCATGGCCTTGAAGGCCTGGACGTCGCTTCTCGCCACCCGGCTGTGGGATATGTCCCCCAGGATGGCCACCTTAAGCCCTTCTAAGCGGCCGAACCTCTTCCAGGCGGTGTACAGGTCCAGCAGCGCCTGGGTGGGGTGGGCGTGCTTGCCGTCGCCGGCGTTGATCACCAGGGCGTGCCTGAGCCTCTCGGCCAGGAAGTGGGGCGCTCCGATCCCCCCGTGGCGGACCACCACAGCGTCGGCCCCCATGGCCTCGAGGGTCCAGGCGGTGTCCTTGAGGGTCTCCCCCTTGGAGGTGCTCGACCCCGAGGAGGACCAGTTTATCACGTCCGCCCCCAGGACCTTGGCCGCCAGCTCGAAGGACACCCTCGTCCTGGTGGAGGGCTCGAAGAAGAGGTTGACCACCATCTTGCCCCTCAGGGCCGGGACCTTCTTTATGGGCCTGTCCAGCAGCTCCTCGAAGACCCTGGCCTGGTCGAGCACCAGCTCGTATTCCTCCCTCCGCCAGTCGGAAAGATCCAGCACGTGCCTGTGCCTGAACCTCAAGACCTCTCCCCCCTCTCGCAGATGACCACCTCGTCCACCCCGTCCACCTCCCTGAGTCGGACCTCCACCACCTCGGACCTGGAGGTGGGGACCACCCTCCCCACCAGGTCCGGGTGGATGGGCATCTCCCTGTGCCCCCGGTCCACCAGGACGCAAAGCCTCACCAAAGCTGGCCTTCCCAGGTCGAGTATGGCCTCCAGCGCCGCCCTGGCGGTCCTGCCGGTGTATATCACGTCGTCCACCAGGACCACCTTGCTTCCCTCCACCTCCACCGGCAGGCGGGTGCTCCTCACCAGAGGGCCCTCCGAAAGGGTCGACAAATCGTCCCGATAGAGCGTTATGTCCAGCTCCCCGCAGGGGACCTCCCCTCCCAGAAGGGGTCCCATCCTCTCGGCGAGCCTTCGGGCCAGGAAGACCCCCCTCCTGTGTATCCCCGCCAGGACCACCCCGTCCAGGCCCCCCAGCCTCTCCGCCGCCTCGGCCGCAAGCCTCCGGAGGACCCGCTCCATCTCCGCCCCGTCCATCAGCCGCACCTTCTCCCGCAAGGCCATCCGCATCACCCCGCGGTATTATATTTTTTGCCGGCTTGTTTGCAAGTGGTTAACAATTTTCCTTTATATTTGGACTATTTTTGAGAAGGCCGCTCCGGTTTTAGTATTTTTGGCCTGTATCTTTGTGGTATAATCTCTACCCAAAGGGAGGTGGTGTGGAGCGGTTTTAGAGGATTGCGCGGTAGTACGCTTTCGCAATAGCTAGAGAAAAGGGGGGTTAGAGATGGCTTTGCAGGAGAGGGGTTCTTGGACTTCGCGCGTCGGTTTCGTGCTGGCGGCTGCGGGCTCGGCCGTAGGGCTGGGGAACATATGGCGCTTCCCCTACATGGTGGGGCAGAACGGCGGTTTCGCCTTCCTGATAGTGTACCTGGCCATAGTCTTCACCTTCGGGCTGAGCGTGATGCTGGCCGAGATAGTGATAGGGAAGGCGGCCCAGAGGAACCCGGTGGGGGCCTTCGCCAGGCTGGGGGGTGGGCTCTGGCCCCTGGTGGGGTTCATGGGGGTGGCGGCTGGTTTTATAATTCTCTCCTATTACAGCGTGGTGGCCGGCTGGACCATAGCCTACATCTTCAAGTCGCCGGCGGGTCTCTTGACCCACACTGACCCCAAGGAGCTGGGGGAGATCTTCGGCAAGTTCATCTCCGACCCGGTTCAGCCGCTCATATACCACGCCGTTTTCATGGGGCTAACCATGCTCGTGGTGCTGGGGGGCATAGAGAAGGGGATAGAGCGCTGGTGCAAGGTCCTGATGCCCGCCCTCTTCGGCATCCTGATAGTCCTCATAGTCAGGTCGATGACCCTGGAGGGGGCCTTCGAGGGGGTTAAGTTCTACCTCAGGCCCGACTTCTCCAAGATAAACGCCAAGGTGTTCCTGTCGGCCCTGGGGCAGGCCTTCTTCTCCCTCTCGCTGGGGATGGGGGCGATGATCACCTACGGCTCCTACCTCTCCAGGGAGGAGAACGCCATAAGCTCGGCCGCCTGGGTGACCTCCCTGGACACGGCCGTGGCCTTCCTCGGAGGGCTCGTGGTGATGCCCGCGGTCTTCGCCTTCGGCTTCGACCCGGCCGCCGGCCCCGGCCTCACCTTCGTCACCCTGCCCGCGGTCTTCGCCAAGATGCCCCTGGGGGTGCTCTGGGCGGTGCTCTTCTTCGTCCTCCTCTTCTTCGCGGCCCTGACCTCCTCCATCTCCCTCCTGGAGGTGGTGGTGGCCTACTTCGTCGACGAGATGGGCATGTCCAGGGCCAGGGCCACCTGGATCTTCGGCCTGATCATATTCCTGCTGGGGATCCCCTCCTCCCTATCCCTGGGCATATGGGGCGACTTCAAGATCATGGGCAAGGGCTTCTTCGACTTCATGGACTACCTGGCCTCCAACATACTCCTCCCGCTGGGCGGCATATTCATAGCCCTCTTCGTGGGCTGGTTCTTCTGGGACAGGGCCGTCAGGGAGGCCACCAGCGAGGGAAGGTATCCCTTCTCGTGGCAGCCCCTGTGGAACGTGATGTGCAAGGTCGTGGCCCCGGTGGGCATAGCCTGGATCCTCGTAAGCAACCTCTAGGGGCTTCGCTCGTCGACGTGGCGAGGGCGGCAGGGCAAGCCCCTGCCGCCCTCTTCATCTCCTTGCGACTCCCAGCAGGGCGGATGGGTCCGGGGCGAAGGAGATGGGGCTTCTCTCTCCCCTCATGTAGGCGTTGATCCCGGCGAGGGCGACCATGGCGGCGTTGTCGGAGCAGTACTTGAGGGGGGGCAATATGACCTCCAGCTGGCCGAGGCCCGAGAGGGCCCTCCTCAGGGAGCTGTTAGCGGCGACCCCTCCGCAGACCAGAACCCTCCTCACCCCCGTCCTGACCGAGGCCCTGAGCAACCGGTCCACCAGATGGGAGATGGCCCTCTCCTGGAAGGAGGCGCAGAGGTCCGAGACCGACCTCTCGTCCAGAGCCCCCCTCTCCCGAAGCTCCCTGGCCTTGAGGGCCACCGCCGTCTTCAGCCCGCTGTAGCTGAAGTCTAGCCCCTCGTCACCCTTGAGGGGGATGGGCAGGTCGAAGGCGAGGGGGTTCCCCCTCTGGGCCATGGCGTCCACCGCCGGCCCTCCGGGAAAGCCGAGGCCCAGGGTCTTGCCCACCTTGTCGAAGGCCTCCCCCACCGCGTCGTCCCTGGTCCTGCCCAGGAGCACGTAGTGGCCCCACGACACCACGTGGTAGAGCTCCGTGTGCCCCCCCGAGGCCACGAGGGCCAGCAGGGGAGGGGAGGCCCTGCCCCCGTCCAGCATGGCGGAGAAGACGTGCCCCTCCAGGTGGTTCACCGCCATCACCGGCTTGCCCCAGGCCTGCGCCAGGGCCTTGGCGAACATCACCCCCACCAGCAGACAGCCCATCAAGCCCGGTCCGGCCGTGACGCAGATCAGGTCTATCTCCCGCTCGGGGTTCAGGATCGAGGCCCGCTCCAGGGCCGACCTCACGCACGGCTCTATCGCCGAGAGGTGGTCTCGGGCGGCGAACTCCGGTATGACCCCCCCGAAGGGGGCGTGGGAGGAGGGGTTGGAGGAGGAGCAAAGGGATAGGACCAACCCCTCCTCGTCCACCACCGCCGCGGAGGTGTCGTCGCAGGAGCTCTCTATCCCCAGCGCCAAAGTCCTTCTTCCCATCGACGATGGGACCTCCTAGGAGCCTCAGGTCCCGCAGGAGGAGGCGGTGGAGCAGGAGGAACAGCCCCTCTTCTTGAGGCTTGGGCCCTCCAGGTGTATCAGCGTCCTGCTGCGGCACCTGGGGCACCTGGCGTCCCTTGGGCTCTGCGGCTCGAAGACCTCCCCGCAGGAGGCGCACTTGAAGACGTGCTTCTCCATCATCTCACCCCCCTTTGCTCTCTCTCGGCGTACTCCCCGTAGGCCACCTTGAGCTCCTGGGCCCTCTTGCCCTTCGGAAGGTCGACCACCAGCCCGAGGACCAGCTCCTGCCTGGAGGCTATCTCGGCAGGCGGCTTTAGCCCCATGGGCCACAGGATCCTCTCGGCGGGCCTCCCGTCCACGGAGAACCTCTCGGGCTCGAAGGGGAAGGGCTTGTAGGTCAAGAGCTTCACCAGCACCAGGGCCTTCCCCCTCTTGCCGAAGACCTCGCTCGAGGCCCAGTCCAGCTCCGGAAACTCCTTGAGCCTCTCGGCCCAGCGGGAGACGAAGTCGGCGTCCAGCTTCACCAGGTCCATCCTGGCCCTGGCCCCCAGGACCAGCCCGTCCAGCTCCTGCCCCTCGACGAAGAGGACGGATCTCCTCGAGGAGAGCTCCTCCTCGAACCCCGAGGCCCAGGCCACGCCCAGGACCGACAGGATCAGCGCCAGGCTAACGGCCGCCTTCGCCCTCAAGGCGCTCCACCTCCTCTAAAAGCCGGGCCGGGTCGAACCTGTAGGCCCTCTCGCAGAAGCTGCAAACCACCTCCACCTCCTCCCCCCTCCGCAGGTGCTCCGCTATCTCCTCCCTCGGCATGGAGAGCGCTATGGACCTGGCCATCTCCTCCGAGCACCTGCAGGAGAGCTCGAAGCGAACCTCCCCTAGCCACCTGATCTCCCCCAGCGCCTCCTCCGCGAAGGCCTCGAGGCTACCCGCCCTCTCCAGGGAGTAGCTGGGGGAGGTGAGCGCCCTCATCCTCCTCTCCAGCTCCGAGATCTCCTCCTCGGAGGCCCCGGGCATCACCTGGACCAGGATCCCACCCGAGGAGAGGACCTCCCCCTCCGGGGAGAACCTGACCCCCAGGGCGCAGGCGGAGGGTATCTGCTCCGACTTCGCGAAGTAGTAGGCCAGGTCCTCCGCTATCTCGCCGCTCAAGAGCTCCACCCTGGACCTCACGGGCTCCCTGAGCCCCAGGTCCTTTATCACCTCCAGGAAACCCTTCCCCACGGCCCTGGACAGGTCCAGCTTGCCCGGTCCCCTGGTCCAGCCTGGGAGCTCCCTGGTCGAGATGAAGCCCCTGGCCAGCCCCCTGGTCTCCGCGTCCGCCACGGCCCTCCCCGCCGGGCCGTCCCCCTCCAGGACCAGCGTGACCCTCCCTCGCTCCACCTTTAGGTCTGCGGCCATCGCCATGGCGGCGCTCATGAGCCTCCCCAGCACAGCGCAGGGGAGCACGGAGAGCCCGTGGAGCTCCTTCAAATCCCTGACCGCCGGGAGCGAGTCCACCGCCAGGACCCTGGCTCCCCCCCTGGCGGTCATCCCTCTCAAGACCCTGCTCTTCTCCATTTTATCACCCCTGACAGGATCCCCCCGAACGCCCTGGCCTCGGGGAGCCCAAGCCTCTGGCCTAGGGCGAAGAAGAGGGCGCAGAAGCCCAGGACGCTGAGCGCCACCAGGGAGGCCGCCTCCGTCTTGGACGAGGGCTCTAGGGCCCTCGAGGCGGCCAGGACGGCCAGGAAGGGGGGTAAAGATGAGGCGGCGAGCTTTCCCCACCACGAGGGGGCCGGAAGGACCTCGAGCTCCAGCATCCTGAGGGCCGTCCAGGCCGACAGGAAGGAGGAGATCGACGTGGCCAGGGCTATGCCCTTGAAGGAGAGGCCCTGCATGAGGACGGCGCTCAGGAGGAAGTTGGACGTGAGCCCCAAAGCGGTGCAGATCAGGGGCTCTTTGGTCCTCCCAGCGGCGTAGAAGGCCCTGGTGGCGATGAAGTAGACGGCGGTGGCGGGTATCCCCAGCGCGTAAAGGGACAGGGCGGAGGAGCTACCCAAAAGCTCCCTCTCCCCGAAGGCGCCGCCGTAGAAGAAGGTCAGCATCAGGGGCCTGGAGAGGGCCAGAAGCCCCATGGCCGCCGGCACCGAGACGAAGAGGGAAAGCCCCATGGCCCTCCTCAGGGTCTCCCCGAAGAGGGGACCTTGGCTCACCGAGAGGGCCGGCAGCGCCGCCTGGGCCACCCCCACGGCGAAGAGCCCCAGGGGGAGCTGGAGGAAACGAAAGGCGTAGCTCAGGGTGGAGATGCTCCCCTCCTCCAGGAAGGAGGCCAGAAACCTGTCTATCACGACCCCCAGCTGGGAGAGGCTGTTCCCCGCGGCGTAGGGCAAAAACCTCCCCGCCGCCTCGGCTAACCCCTCGTCCCTCCTGGGGAGCCTCGGCCTTACGGGCATCCCCCTGAGGAGGGCGTAGAGGTGCTGGAAGAGGTACTGGGAGAGGCCGCCCGCCATGACGGCGACGGCGAGGCCCCATATGCCAAGGCCCATCCTCACGCACAGCAGGAGCGTGAGGGCTATGACCAGCAGGTTGGAGACCGCCGAGGAGGCGGCGGGGGCGAAGAAGTGGCCCGTGCTGTTGAGAAGCCCCATCAGAACCGCCCCTGCCGACATGAACACCAGGTAGGGGGAGAGGAAGACCGTGAGGCTTTGGGCTAAGGCGCTCGGCTGGAGGCCGAAGCCCGGGGCCAGAGCCCTGGTGAGGAGGGGGGAGAGGGCGGATATGGCCAGGGCCGAGGCGCCGCTGAGGAGGAGGGCGAGGCTCAGGGCCATCCCGGCCACCCTCAGGGCCCCCTCCCTGTCGCCCCTGTGGACCAGCCTGGACAGCACCGGCACCAGCGAGGCGCTCAGGGCCCCCTCCGCCAGCAGGTAGCGGAGCAGGTTGGGCACCGTGTAGGCCACCCAGAAGGCGTCCAGCGCCCAGGAGGAGCCGAAGGCGAACGCTATGGTGATCTCCCGAAGGAGCCCTAAGACCCTGCTGGTGGCCACCCCCAGCATGGTCGATATGGCCCCTCTGACCATCGACAGGTCCCTCATAGCAAGGAGTATTATATGCGCTGGGGTTCATCCTGGCACGCGCCATCCTCAAGGGGGTGATGGGGTTTGTTCGACCTGGGAGAGTGCAGATTCCCCTCCAGGAGGGTTCCCTCCCTCTCCAGGAGGGGTATGGTGGCGACCAGCTCCGCTTTGGCCGCCCAGGCCGGGGTCTTGACCATGGCCAGGGGGGGCAACGCGGTGGACGCCGCCCTGGCGGCGGCCATAGCCCTCACGGTGGTGGAGCCCACCGGCTGCGGGATAGGGGGAGACCTGCTGGCCATGGTCTGGAGGGATGGGGAGCTTTTCGGCCTCAACTCCACCGGATGGGCCCCTTCGGGGATGTCCGCCGACTTCCTCTCCTCCAGGGGGCTGAGCTCAGTCCCAAAGCACGGTGCCCTCTCCGTGACGGTGCCGGGGGCCCCCGCCGGGTGGTTCGCCCTGTGGAGGCGCTTCGGAGGTCTTCCCTTCGCCGACCTCTTCGAGCCGGCCGTGGCCCTGGCCGAGGAGGGCTTCCCCGTCTCCCCGGTGGTGTCGAGGCTTTGGGGGAGGGCCTTTGAGCTCTACGCCTCCCTCCGGGTCGAGGGGTCGAAGGCCTTCTTCGACGTCTTCTTCCCCGAGGGCAGAGCTCCCAGGCCGGGCGAGGTCTTTCGCCTACCCCTCCACGCCAGGACCCTCAGGGCCCTGGCCGAGAGCGGGTGCAGGGACCTGTACGAGGGGGAGCTGGCGGAGAGGACGGTCTCGTTCCTGTCCTCCCTGGGCCTCCCCATAGCCCTCGAGGACCTCGAGGAGTTCGAGCCGGAGGAGGTGAGGCCCATCTCCGTCCCCTACAGGGGCTTTGAGGTCCACGAGCTTCCCCCCAACTGCCAGGGGGTGGTGGCCCTGCTGGCGTTGTCTGTCCTCGAGGGCTTCGACCTCGGGGACGATCCCCTCTCCCACCACAGGAGGATAGAGGCCTTAAAGCTCTCCTTCCGCGAGGCCGTAGGCTTCGTGGGCGACCCCCGCTTCCTCCCCTCCGGGGTGGAGGAGCTGCTGGAGGAGGGGCGCATCGGGAGGCTTCGGGCCGAGCTGGGGAGCAGGGCCTCGGACGTCAGGGTCTCTCGCCTGTCCGACTTCGGCACCGTTTACCTGGCCTCCGCCGACGGAAGGACGATGGTCTCCCTCGTCCAGAGCAACTACACCGGCTTCGGAAGCGGCCTTCTGGTCCCCGGGACCGGGATAGCCCTCCACAACAGGGGTTTCGGCTTCAGCCTCGACCCGAAGGACCCCTCCTCCCTAGCCCCCAGGAAGAGGCCCTACCACACCCTCATGCCCGGCTTCCTGACCAGAGGGGGTAAGCCCATAGGCCCCTTCGGTGTCATGGGGGCCTACATGCAGCCCCAGGGGCACCTGCAGGTGATCTCCCACGTCCTGGACCTGGGGATGAACCCCCAGGACGCCGTCAGCGCCCCTCGCTGGCAGTGGGCAGGGGGGCTTAAGCTTCGCGTCGAGCCCTCCTTCCCCGAGGGGCTCAGGAGGGCCCTGGAGGAGCTGGGACACAGGCTGGAGGTCCAGGAGGACCCATCCCCCTTCGGCAGGGGGCAGATGATCTGGAGGACGGAGGAGGGGACGCTCCTGGGGGCCACCGACCCCAGGGCCGACGGCATGGCGAGCCCCTTTTAAAAGACCCATAATTTTCAAATAGTTGACAAACATTTGACCCTCTTGCCCGTTTGACGGCGTCGAAGTAAAATCTGAGGCCGGTTGAGGCCGTTAAAAGCCTCACAAATGTCCCCCCGTGGGAGGGGGGTAAGTGGTAGGGGGTGTTTCGCATGAGGAGGTTTGCGGCTGCTTTCGTGGCTCTGGCGGTGCTGGTTCCCGCTGTGGCGATGGCCCATGCGCCCGCCGACGTGACCGTGGCCCTCTCGGAGGACGGCAAGGTCCTCAAGGTGGCCGTGGCCCACGACAACGGCGGCGCCGCCGATCACTTCGTCAAGGCCGTCAAGGTCATGGCGGGCGACAAGGTCCTGGGCGAGATGACCTTCGACAAGCAGTCCACGAAGGAGGCCCAGGAGTTCGAGCTGGCCCTGAACGAGCCGCTGGCCAAGCCCGTGGTCCTCAAGGTCGTCGCCGAGTGCAGCAAGGAGGGCAAGCTGGAGAAGGACGTGGAGGTAAAGTAGTCCTCCTCCGCTTGCGGGGCGGGGAAGGGGTCATCCCCTTCCCCGCCTCCCTTTTTAGCCCTCACTGCAGCTCTATCTCCCTCTTGAGGGAGCCCCACTTGTTGCAGTTGGCCTCCACGGTGAGCTTAGCGGGCCTGCTTACCTCCTTCAGGGGCACGAGGATCTCCTGGGCTTCTCTGGAGGACTGCTCCTTGAAGGTGCCCTCGAAGAGCACCTTGTCCCCCAGGAGGACCCTAACCGAGCTCACGTAGTGGTCCTTGGGGTCGCCGACCGGGTGCCTCACGGCCAGCTTCAGCGCCTCTCCCTCCACCTTCGCCTCCACGGAGGAGGGGGGGTGCGCCGAAGCCGCCGAGGCCGCCACCGCCAGGACTACCAGGGACAGGACCAGCCTTCTCATCCTTCCACCTCCTCACCTCAGGTAAAGGTAATATATAGCGGCGTGGACCAGGGCGCAGAGCAAAGCGATCGAACCGGTCACCTGGTGGACCTTCAAGACCCTCCTGGCCCCGAGGCGGGGGGCCAGGAGGGGCCTGGCCGAGACCACGGCCACCGATACCAGCATGGAGACCAGGGCCAGCCTGCCCGAGACCAGGAAGAGCTCCTCCGCGCCCAAGGCCACCACCTCCCACATGGGGATCTGATCAGGGGCGGTTAAACTTCTGTAAATTTCTGACTATTATATCTGCCCTTTGACTTTTAGGGTAGGGGGTGCTACCATATCCCCCAGAAAGACAGGCGCCGTCTTTCGAAGTTTCCGGAGGTTTTAGGAGGAAAGCAAGATGAAGGGCACCGTGAAGTGGTTCAGCTCGCAGAAGGGCTATGGGTTCATCACCGGCGAGGACGGCAAGGACGTGTTCGTCCATTTCTCCGCCATAAACATGGACGGCTTCAAGACCCTGGAGGAGGGCGACAAGGTCACCTACGAGGTGGTCCAGGGCAAGAAGGGTCCTCAGGCTTCCAACGTCAGGAAGATAGGCTAAGAGGGGTTAAAGACCGGCGATGAGGCTTTGGGGGACGCGAGAGCGTCCCCCAAAGCTTTTTCCCTTTCAGGCCGTTTAGCCTTTCCCTCTTAGGCCTTGGGCCTAAGCCCCAAGGAGCGCCCTCACCCTGGCGAAGAGGCGAGCCTTCTTCCTGGCGGCGCTGTTCTTGTGGATAACGCCCTTGGAGGCGGCCTTGTCTATCAGCGACTGGGCCAGGTCGAAGGCCTCCCTGACCTGCGCGGGATCTCCCCCCTCGACGGCCCTGAGCGCCCTCTTGACGGCGTTCTTCACGCGCGTCTTCCAGAACCTGTTGTAGGTCCGGTTCCTCCGCTCTATCCTGATCCTGCGGATGGCAGACTTGGTGTTGGCCAAAGTTTCACCTCCTCCTCCCGTCCTTCGAACCCATGGCGTTCGAGATCAGAGCACCTCGATCGCCGGACCCTCCCCGTCGGCTTCGAGCACAAGCCCTATTATGTAGGCCTCCTCCCCCTCTGTCAATAGCCGCCCCCGGATCTCCTCGGCCCTCTCGGGGGGCGCGGCCATCAAGAGCCCCCCCGAGGTCTGGGGGTCGAAGAGCAGGTCCAGGACTAGCTCGTCCACCTCGCCCCCGGCGTGGAACTTGCCGGAGAGGTGCCTCCTGTTGGCGTGGAGCCCCTCCGGCATGAGCCCCATCCCCGCGTACTCCAGCGCCCCGGGCAGCAGGGGCACGTCCGAGGCCCTCACCCTGGCCCTCACCCCCGATCCCAGGGCCATCTCGAAGAGGTGCCCCAGGAGACCGAAGCCCGTCACGTCCGTCATGGCGCTCACCCCCACCTCGGCCGCCAGCTCCGAGGCCCTCCTGTTGAGCCTCTTCATGCTGGCGATGGCCGCTTCAGCGTGGGCCTCCTCGGCCAGCTCGGCCTTGACGGCGGTGGCTATAACCCCTGTCCCCAGGGGCTTGGTGAGCAGGAGGAGATCTCCGGGCCTGGCCCCAGCGTTCCTGATGACCCTGTCGGGGTGGACGGTGCCGGCCACGCACAGCCCGTATATGGGCTCCCTGGTCCTTATGGTGTGCCCCCCGCAGAGGAGAACCCCCGCCTCCGAGAGCTTGTCGAGGCTTCCCCTCATCACCTCTGGGAGGACCTCCTCCACCAGCTCCTCGGGGAAGGCCACCACGTTGAGCGCCAGGATGGGCCTGGCCCCCATGGCGTAGACGTCGCTCAGGGCGTTGCAGGCGGCTATCTGGCCGAAGTCGTAGGGGTCGTCCACTATGGGGGTGAAGAAGTCCACCGTCTGGACGAGGGCCAGATCCTCCGAGAGCCTGAAGACGGCGCAGTCGTCCATCCCCTCGAAGCCCACCAGCAGGTCCGGGTGGGCCCTGGGGCTCAACACCTTAAGCGCCCTGGCCAGGTCCGCCGGACCCAGCTTGGCGGCTCAGCCGGAGGTGCAGGCCATGGAGGTGAGCTTAAGCTCCCTGCCCCTCAAGATCTCACCCCCTGGATATCCACGAGAGGGCCTCCACCAGGACGTCTATGTCCTCCTCCCCGTTGAAGGGGCCGAAGCTCACCCTCAGGGTACCCCTGGGGAAGGTCCCGATGGTCCTGTGGGCCAGAGGCGCGCAGTGGAGCCCCGACCTGGTGTGGATGCCGAACTCCTCCTGGAGCCTGAGCTCCAGCTCCCCGGGATCGATCCCCTCCAGGCTCAGGGAGACCACCCCCACGCACAGCTCCGGGTCGGCGAGGCCGTGCAGCCTGAGCCCCTTCACCGAGCGGGCCCTCTCGAGGAAGAGCGCATAAAGCCTCTTCTCGTGTTCCCTCACCCGGGATATGCCCATGAGCTTCAGGTGCTCTATCCCCGCTAGAAGCCCGGCCAGCCCCACCGCGTTGGGCGTCCCGGCCTCCAGCTTGTCGGGCATGAAGTCGGGCTGCTCCTCCGACTCGGACCTGCTGCCGGTGCCGCCGCAGATGGTGGGCCTCATCTCCTCGGCGGCCCTCGGGCTTAGGGCCATACCCCCGACCCCCTGGGGGCCTAAAAGCCCCTTGTGCCCGGTGAAGGCCAGCACGTCCACCCCCATCCCCTCCATGTCCAGCTCCAGCACCCCCGCCGTCTGGGCGCAGTCCAGCAGGAAGAAGATCCCCCTCCTCCTGGCTATCTCCCCTATCTCGGCGGCGGGGAGTATCGTCCCGCACACGTTGGAGGCGTGGAGGCAGGCTATCAGCCTGGTGTTGGGCCTTATCAGGGCCTCCACCGCCCTGGGGTCCAGCCTCCCCAGGGGGTCGGCCCGGGCCACCTCCACCTCCACCCCCATCCTGCGCCTGATCTCCGAGAGGGGGCGCACCACCGCGTTGTGGTCCATGGAGCTTACGATCGCGTGGTCTCCCTCCCTCAGAAGCCCCCAGAGGGCGACGTTTATGGCCTGGGTGACGTTCATGTGGAAGCAGACCAGGTCCTCCGAAGGACAGCGAAGGAGCGAGGAGATCTCCCTCCTGGCCTCGAAGACCACCCTGGAGGCAGATATGCCCCCGAAACCCCTCCCGGGGCTCCCGGGGGCCTCCCGGAGGAAGCGCTCCATGGCCTTCGCCACCCCCTCCGGCTTGGGGTAGGAGGTGGCGGCGTTGTTGAGGTACACGATCCTCGACAGGTCGAACCCCCCCTTTCTCCGACAGATTATAGCCCCGAAGGCGCCGAAGGGTGGATCTATAGATCCTTGCTCAGGGTAAATAAACTTAGATCTATGGATCGCCCGGGAGGGCCCCGGGGGTGTTAAAATCTGCTGGGCCTTTGGGTCACCCTGGGAGCTCGAGGGGGGGTGTTCGACGGTTGGGCAAAAGCCACGGCCTTTTCCTCTTCGCCTCGGTCCACCACGCCCTGAAGTTCGAGAGGGAGCTGGGGGGCGCCTGGGGGGCGAAGCTGGTGCCCGTGCCCAGGGATATATCCAGCAGCTGCGGCGTGGCCCTGAGGGTGGAGGTGGAGGAGCCCTCCGCCGAGGAGCTCTGCTCCATGGTCGATCCCCGAAAGGGGGTCGAGGGGTTCTACCTGCGCGACGGCTCCTCCTGGAGGAGGCTGTGCTAGGGCGGTGGTCGCATGGACCTGAGGCAGCTTGAGGTCTTCGCGGCGGTGGTGGAGAGGGGAAGCTTCTCGAGGGCCGCCGCCTCCATGTTCCTGAGCCAGCCGACGGTGAGCGCCCACGTGGCCTCCCTCGAGAGGGAGCTGGGGGTTAGGCTCCTGGAGAGGCGGGGCAGGGAGCTGCAGCTAACCCCCGCCGGCAAGGCCCTCTACAGGAAGGCCGTGGAGATGCTCAGGCTCAGGGCCGAGGCGATCAGGGACGTGGCCAGCGCCGCCGGGGAGGTGGAGGGGATCTTGACGGTGGGGGCCAGCTCCATCCCCGCGGTCTACATCCTCCCCAGGGCCATAGCCTCCTTCGTCAGGTCCTTCCCCTCCGTGAGGGTGGTGGTCCGGCAGTCCGACACCTCGGAGGTGATAGACCGCGTCCTCTCGGGGGACCTGGAGCTCGGGGTGGTGGGTTCCAGGGTGGAGAGCCCCGAGCTCTCCTTTCGCCCCCTCTTCCAGGACGAGCTGGCGCTCATAGCCCCCTCCTCCCTCCTCCCCCCTGGCGGAGAGCTCAGCCCGAAGGACCTGCTCTCCCTCCCCTTCGTGGCGAGGG
>Ga0105160_1000641_pt1 | contig 15534 bp, 15 predicted proteins | sample GXS110809BmetaG_FD_89591 | JGI IMG/M metagenome (GOLD analysis project Ga0105160, IMG submission 89591) | Hot spring microbial communities from Gongxiaoshe hot spring, China to study Microbial Dark Matter (Phase II) - GXS 110809B | ecosystem: Environmental > Aquatic > Thermal springs > Hot... | reverse complement strand
GGGTTGGGGTGGGTGTTGAGTTCATTTATTTAGTGTAGCTAAGGAGTGCGCGAGGGGGTGGTAGACATTTGTGTTGAGTTCAAAGGGGGTGGGGGGTTGTGCAGTGTTTAGCATGGCTAAATAATGGCGTGATTGCGACAGCCGCGCAAGCGATAAGCACGCTAATCAGCGGTCAGTGCGACGACTTGGTCGCGGGTCTGCACCCAAGGTACACTAACCTAATGATGCGCCGCGTGCGCTTCTACTGGCGGTTGTACAAGGCGTTTTTGCGCACCAGCTTAGTGCGCGAGATGGAGTTCCGCGCCAACTTCTGGGCAAAGGTGTTCTATAACCTCCTGTGGCTGGGTTTTTTCCTTGTCACCCTGAAGATCATTTTTCGCCACACGGACTCGATTGCGGGCTGGAATGAGGCAGAAGCCCTCGTCTTGGCATCCACGCTATATCTGATTGACGCGTTGATTAGCACGCTGTTTTACTTCGGTTTGTCGGAGCTGCCCGCGCTGGTGCGTCAGGGCACGCTTGACTTCGTGCTGTTCAAGCCAGTGGATGCGCAGTTTTGGCTTTCGCTTCGGCGTATCAACTTAGACCAGCTCGGCTCGCTGGTAGTGGCAGTGCTGCTGGGCATTTACGCGCTGCTGCAACTGGGCTACATACCGCCTCTGGTGAATGTGCTTTTGTACCTCAGCATGGTGCTCACGGGGGTGTTGATTTTCTATTCATTTCACTTTATGATGATGACGCTGAGCATCTGGTTGGTGCGTGTGGAGAACCTATGGGTGCTCTCGGATGTGTTTGCGCAGCTTGGGCGGTTTCCAACGGATGTGTTTGACCGTGTGTTGCGGCGTGTGTTCACTTATGTGTTGCCGATTGCTTTCTTGGCGACGATTCCCGCCAAGGCGTTGTTGGGCAAGGCGTCTGCGGTGTTTTTGGGGTTTGCAGTGGCTTGGGCGTTTGTGTTTTTCGTTGCGGGGCGGCTGCTGTGGAAGTTTGCCCTGCGCAGCTATACCAGCGCCAGTTCGTGAAACGGGTACAATCTGAAGCAGGGGTTTATCTTATGCGACGGTTGGGCTTTACGCTGGTTGAACTGCTTGTTGTAATCGCGATTATTGCGGTTTTGGCGGCGTTGATTTTTCCTGTGTTTGCCAGTGCACGCGCCAAAGCCCGCCAAACCAACTGTATCTCGAACCTGCGTCAAATCGGAATGTCTATTGAGATGTACGCGATGGATTACGACGACCTATACCCATTTGCGGTAGACCCGACCGACAAGTACACACCTGAGATTTGGTGGGAGTATCCGCAGTGGCAGGCGTTGATACCTTCAATGCCGATGCTGCATGAGGTATTGCAGCCCTACCAGAAGAGTCGTGAAATCTGGCGTTGCCCTGCGGATACAGGGATGGAAGTGCAAGATTTCACGGGTGTGCCGTTTCCCGCGCGCCCGTCGCTTTACGAGCGGTATGGTACCAGCTATTTATTCCGTACGGAAATCGCCTTTCGGCAGATGCGCGTGGGCGGTTTCCAGTATAGCGCGCAAATCAATATGCTCTTTGATGGCACAGGCAAGTGGCACGGGAGCAAGAGCCTTTTTCGGGGCGACTACCCGCCAGACCCAAACTACCGCTACAACTGCCTGTTTGCCGACCTGCATGTGAAAAACATCACGCTGGAGCAGATGTGGCAAGCATGGAACACGGAACTGTGATTCTTCGGGCGAACTTGGTGCTGCCGATTAGCCACGACCCCTTGCCCGATGGCGAGGTGGTGGTGGAGCATGGGCGGATTGTGGAGGTGCGCCCACGCAGTACGCTGGCGGGCGACGAGGTGTTGGAGTTTGGCGATGCGATTGTGATGCCGGGGCTCATCAATGGGCATAGCCACCTTGAGTACACCGCCTTGCGTGGATGGAACGACCGGGTGCCGTTTTTTGAATGGATTCGCGGGCTGGTGTCGCTCAAGGCGAGATTCCCGGCAGAGCTGTGGGTGCCTTCGGCGATGTTGGGCGCAGCGGAGTTGATTGCCAGCGGGGTGACTTTCGTGTCCGATAACACCGACTCTGGGGCAAGTGCCGAAGCGTTGGCGCGGCTGGGGCTGCGTGGGCGTGTGTACCAAGAGGTGTTCGGTGTTGAGACAGAGCCCGACGATGCGACCATCCTGCGCGAGTTGGATGCCAAGTTAGACGCCCTGCGCCAAACACTGGCACGCTATGAAGCCAGCGACCGAATTGGGCTGGGCGTTTCGCCGCATGCCATCTACACAGTACGCGATAGTTTGATGCGCGCGCTGCGCCAGTACGCCCGCGAGCAGAACTTGCCGCTAAGCATCCACGCTTCCGAATCGTCGGAGGAGGTGGCGTTAGCGCGTTCTGGCTCCGGCTCGTTCGCTGAGATGTTCCGCGAGCGCGGCATCAACTACCTGCACCCGCGTGTGCCGCCGATTGAGTACCTTTACAACGCGGGAATCTTAGCCAGCGATGTGCAGCTGGTGCATGCGACCCGTGCAGAGCCACGCGAGATCGACATGATGGCACGCACTAAAGTGAGCGTAGCGCACTGCCCGCGTTCTAACGCGCGCCTGCTGACCGGTATTGCCCCCGTATATGCGATGCGCCGTCAGGGCATTCCTGTGGTGGTGGGCACCGACGGTGCCGTCAGCGCGGGCAGCTTGGACATCTGGGAGGAAGTACGCTTCGCAGCGTTAGCGCAGCGTGCTGCCAGCTATGCGGCGCAGCCCTCGTGGCGCGACTGGATTGGCATGCTCACGCTTGAAGCGGCGAAAGCGTTCGGTGTGGATGCCTATATCGGTTCGCTGGAGGCGGGCAAACGCGCCGATATGGTTGTAGTGCGCACCACGCGCCCCGCATTCAGCGGCGTTTCCGACCCCTACGCCGCCCTGGTGCTCCTTGCACGCAGCGAGGACGTTGCCCTTACAATGGTGGATGGGCACATCCTCTACCGCGACGGCAAGCACACAGAACTGGATGTAGCCGCGCTGTGCCACAAAGTAGAAGAGATGACGCGTCACGCGCTTGCTGAGCACCCCACCTAAAGAGGCAGGAATATTGAACCGCTGTTCGAATCGCTTCCACCATGAACCGCATCGTGGTCAAAAGCCCGGCGGATGGCGCGGTTGTGGGGGAGGTGCCCATCACGCCTGCTGAAGCGGTGGCTTCGATGGTAGAGCGCGCTCATAGAGCCTACTTGGAATGGCGTGCCGTGCCCCTTGTGGAGCGCGCAAGCTACCTGCGGCGGCTCAAACGCCTAATGCTCAAGCGACGCGAGGAGATAGCCACCCTAGTCGCCCGCGAGCAAGGCAAACCGCGCATCGAGGCGTTGATTGTGGAGCTGTTTCCGCCGCTGGATGTGAGCGCATTTTTGATAGATGACGGCGTGCGCCTGCTGCGCCCGCGCCCTATCCGCTCCAAAAATCCTTTCTTCCGCGACCGCCGCAGCACTTATTATTTTCACCCCTACGGGGTGTGGGCCGTGATTGCCCCGTGGAACTACCCATTTACGATTCCGATGACGCAGCTAATGGCGCTCACTTTTGCGGGCAACGCCGTGTTGCTCAAGCCGTCGCCGCTAACGCCTCTGACGGGCGCGTTGATTGGTGAGCTGTTTGCGCAGGCAGGCTTTCCTGAGGGGCTGGTGCAGGTAGTGCAAGGGGGTGCGCCGCAAGGCGAGGCGATGCTGGAACATCCGCTGGTGCGTGGCGTGATTTTCACAGGCAGTGTGCCTGTCGGACGCCTAGTGGCTGAGCGCGCTGCCAAAACCAACAAGAAGGTTATTTTAGAGTTGGGGGGCAAGGATCCTGCGCTGGTGCTGGCAGACGCTGACCTAAGGCACGCCGCGCAGGGCATTGCGTGGGCAGCGATGGTCAATGCAGGGCAAACCTGCGCGTCGGTGGAGCGCGTGTACGTAGAGCGCCCGATTTACGAACCGTTTCTGGAAGCACTGCGCGAGGAGCTGGCACGGATTCGCGTGGGGCACCCACTTAGCCCCGACACCGATATGGGACCGCTAACGGCACGCTTTCAGCTGGAGCGTGTGCAGCAGCATATCGCGGATGCGTGTGCGCAGGGCGGGCGCATTTTGCTGGGCGGGCGCGTGCGCACCGACTTGGGCGAACTCTACCACGAGCCTACCCTCATTGCCGATGCCACCGATGCAATGCTGGGCATGCGCGAAGAAACCTTCGGACCGCTGGTAATGGTGCAGCCTGTAGATAGCCCCGAGGAGGGCATCCATAAGGCAAACGACAGCGCGTTTGGGCTAACCGCTTCTATCTGGACGCGCGACCCGCGCAAAGCCGCCGCGCTCGCCCCCCAACTGGAGTGCGGTTCGGTGAGTGTGAACTCGCATATCGTTGCTTACGGCGACAGCTACGGCACTTGGGGCGGGTTCAAAGACTCTGGCGTGGGGCGCACCCACGGCGAGTTCGGCTTATACGAACTGGTGCAGGTGCAATATGTGAGCGAGGTGTACACAGGCAAACCTGAGCTGTGGTGGTACCCCTACAGCGCGCGCTTGCAACGCATCACCGACTGGCTGATGGAGTTTTTGGCAGAGCCGAGCGCGCGCTTGGGGTTGAAGACCGCACGCCGCCTGCTGCCCGAAATGCGCTACCTCACACGCCACTTCACACCACTTGCTACCACGCTCGGCTTCTGGCGCTACCTGCGATACTAACAGAGGGTATCCTACACGAAAGGTGGAAGCGGAACATAGGCGCGACGAGTGGGCCGAAATTCAAGGCTTGGTTATTCGAGTACTTCAACAGCGTGGCACCCCAGAAGGTGAGCAACACGCCAATCGCCTACTGACCCTGCTGCGCCCGCATGTGCTGCAGTTAGTGCGCTCGGTGTGTCGTGATGCCGACATCGCAGAGGATATCACGCAAGAGGTGCTTGCGCGCCTGTGGAGCCGTCTGGATAGCTATGATGCCACCATCGCCCCGTTTCGCAACTGGATGGCGCAGGTGGTCATCAACGCCACCTACAACGCGATGCGCGGACGTGCCCGAATCAACCGCCACGAGCTGCGTGAAGCCGACCACACAAGCGTGCCCAACAGCGAACCCTCCACATCGGTTAGGGAGCTGAGCACCGCACCCGAAGACTTGGTGGAGCAAGTGGCCGCCCGCGAACGAATGGAGCAGATTCTCGCGATTGCGCGCGCCACGCTTAGCCCCGACGAATACTTGGTCTGGCTGGAGTATACAGTGAACGGTTCCTCGCATCGAGAAATCGCGCTGCTGTTAGAACGCAACGAGAGCTGGGCACGACAAACTTTGTTGCGTGCTCGCCAGAAACTCGCCGCGGCGCTCGTGCTGAGCCCCAGCGTGCTCAGTGATGAAGAGTTAGAAGTTGCGATTGAACGCTGTCAACGCTCTAGTGAGCCACTCAGCGCACAAGAGTTACGCCTGTTGCGCACTTACCTTGCTCCTGGCGGGCGTCGTGCGCCTGCATGGCACCACCTGGCACGGTTTCGGCGCATCTGTCTGAAGCTGCTCAACCATCTAACTTAACACACTAATGACACAATGCAATGAGCACGACCTTCGCAACGAACGCTGTCACGAAAACCTTGCGACTGGGGCACAAGAAAGTGAAGCATTTCGCTGACCCCGCCCAGTGTAAGAGGCGATACCTATGCGACAAGGACAATCAGGCACGGATGCACGAACGCCGTTAGAGCGGCGTTTAGGACACCACTTGAGCGCGCAACCGTCGGGCGAATGCTTATCGCTGGAGCAGCTGACTGCCCTAGCGCGCTTGGGGCGCAGAGCGCCCGAATACCGCGAGCTGATGCACCATGTGATTACCTGCCCTGCATGTCGGCAGGCGTTGTTGCAAGCGCGCGCGTTGGTACGCGCCCAGCGTCCCCGCACGCTGATATGGCTGCAGGAAGTCCTGCTGCCGCGTCCGCTGGTATGGATGCCCGCGTTGGGCGCACTCGTTATCGTGGCGTTGTTGGTTTGGTATGGGCGCGGCACGCCGTCGCAGGTGGCAAGCGTTGCCCCGCGCGAGCCAGCAACAACCGCTGCTCCTATGCAAGAAGTACCCACCCCGCCCGCAAAGCGCTCCAGCCAACCGACCCCGCAGTTGGCGCAAGAGCGCGTCAAGCCGCCTGCCTCAGCCGCCCCGCAACCCTCGCGCGAAACCCCACAACTGCCTGCCAGTCAACGCGAACTGCAAGCCGCGCGCCAATATGCCGCGTTCGTGCAGCAGGCGGTGAGGCTGTTGCAGCAAGCCACAGCTGCTTTGGAGATGCGCACTATGCCCCGCCCAGCGATCCCGTGGCTGAGCTTTGTCGAGCCCGATTTGCTCAACAACGCCGCGCTGGAGCCAAATACCCGTCGCTTCCGCTGGCAGCCCGTACCCGACGCCGAAGGCTACGAAGTCAAGCTCATCCGCGCAAGCGATGGCGCAACGCTGGCAGCCGCGACGCTGGAAGCCGCGCAAACCGAACTGGTTTTAGAGGCGCCTCTGCCAGCGGGCAGCTACGAACTGCATTTAATCGCTTTTCAGGGGCTACGACAGCAAACCGCGCATGTGCGGTTTTATGTGCTCAATGCGGAGCAACTGCAACAGCTGCAGTGGGCACGCCATCACGCTCAAGACAAGCCCCTACTCAGCACAGCCGTGTTCTACCAAATAGACCGCTATAAAGAGGCGTTAGAATGTCTGGAGCGTGCCGCGCAAAAATATCCGAACGACGCGCAAGTGGAAAAATGGCGTGCCGTGGTACAGGCACGCCTGCGCCTGCGCGCCAGCGAGTTTGCTCTGTAGCTGCGCCAATCGGAGGCTAATCGACAATCTCCACGCCCATTGAGCGTGCCGTGCCCGCGATGATGCGCATGGCTGCTTCGATATCGTAGGCGTTGAGGTCGGGCATCTTGCGTTCTGCGATCTCGCGCAACTGCTGGCGTGTAATCTTGCCCACCTTCTCGCGCCGTGGGTTGGAGGAGCCTGACTCGATGCCCGCTGCCTGCTTGATGAGGTCGGAAGCCAAGGGCTGCTTCACGCGGAAGGTGAAGCTGCGGTCTTTGTAGACCGTGATTTCCACAGGCAGCGTGAACCCCTTCAGGCTGGCAGTGCGCTCGTTGAACGCCTTTACAAACTCCATAATGTTCACGCCCGCCTGACCGAGGGCAGGTCCCACTGGCGGCGCGGGAGTTGCTTGACCCGCAGGCAGATTCAGCTTGATTACCGAGACGACTTCTTTTGCCATTACTTACACCTCCTACGAAATCTTCTCCACTTGGTCGACTTCCAGTTCCACAGGCGTTTCGCGTCCGAAGATGTTGATGAGGATTTTGACTTTGCTGCGTTCGGGGTCTACGCTCTCCACTTTGCCGTTGAAGTCAGCGAATGCCCCTTCGATGACGCGCACGGTGTCGCCTGGTGAGATGGCGATGCGTGGGCGTTCCCTACTCTCCAGGATTGAGCGTTTGATTTCTTCTACCTCTTCAGGCGAGAGGGGCACGGGCTTGCCACCGGATTCCACGAAGCCCGTGACGCCGGGCGTCGTGCGCACCAGTGTCCACGTCTCATCATCCAAAATCATTTCCACCAGCACATAGCCGGGGAACACGCGCCGCGTGACGGTTTGCTTTTTGCCGCCTTTGGTGCGCACCTCTTGTTCGGTGGGGATAAGCACTTGGAAGATGCGGTCGTCCATGCCGCGTGCTTTCGCGCGTTTTTCGATGGCGAGTTTCACCTTGCTTTCGTGTCCCACTAAGGTGCGCACTACGTACCAAGCGGTTCGGGCGAAGGTGCTCATCGTGTCCGCTCTCCTATCGCTGCAGCGATTCGATCCAAGCGTCGATGCGCGTGGTGATGGCGGTCAGCACTACATCCCAGAAGGCGAACCACAGTGCCACAACGAGCACAAAGCCGATGACCACCAACATCATCTGAGTGGTCTCTTCAGGTGTGGGCTTGACCGCGCGGCGCAGTTCGGCGAGGATCTCGCCGAACCAAGTGCGCAGGCGCGCAATTAGTCCTGGGCGCTCCGTTTGCGTTCTGAGTGATGCCATCGTCGCTTGCCTCGCTGTCTGAGCGTTCGGGTTTCAAGTATACCCTATCAGCGTCTAAGTTTCGGTTGCCCACTCTAATACGGCTGCGCGCACATATACGCCGTTGCGCACTTGGGCGAGGATGAGCGATTGCTCGCCGTCGGCGACCTCGTCAGTGATTTCGATTCCGCGCTGGATGGGTCCAGGGTGCATTACCATGCAGGTGGGTTTAGCAAGGCGCAGGCGTTCGGGGTTGATTTGGTAGTCGCGGCGGTAGGCGTCGAGGCTAGGCAGCAGCCCCTGTTGCATGCGCTCGGTTTGAATGCGTAGCGCGATTACCACATCGGCGTTGCGTACCGCTTCATCAGCGTCGTGGGTGTGGTGGGCGTTTGGCAGGGGGGCATCGGGTTGGAGGGTGGGCGGGGCACATAGCCACACCTCGGCGCCCGCTTGAGTGAGCAAAATCAGGTTGGAACGCGCCACGCGGCTGTGGCGAATGTCGCCCACGATGGCGATTTTGCGCCCGCTGAGCCAACGTGTAGCAGGATCAGGTTTGCCGAAATGGAGCCATAGTGTGTACAGATCGAGCAACGCTTGGGTGGGATGCTCGTGCGCGCCGTCGCCTGCGTTCAAAATGGGCGCGTTTGAGACTTGCGCAGCAAGCCAAGGGGCGCCTGCGTGGGGATGGCGCAGCACAATCGCGCAGATGCCTTGCGCGTTCAGCGTGCGCACGGTGTCTTGTAAGCTCTCGCCTTTGGCAACGCTGCTGCTTTCGGCAGTGATCACCAGCGGGTGGTAGCCGAGTAGCACGGCGGCTTGTTCAAACGCGGCGCGCGTGCGTGTGCTGGGCTCGTAGAACAGCAACGCCACCAACGCAGCTTTGGGTTGGATAGGTGGATGGGGGGCGGCGGCAAGTCGCTCGCGCCATGTGTCGGCGCGGCGCAACAGTTCCGCTACGGGCAACGCGGCAGCTGTGAGCACATGGGGCATTATGCGCCTCCTACGGCAGTTTGGGCGCGGCTTTGCGCAATACCACGCGGTCGCGCCCTTCCAGCTCCATCAACTCCACTAACACGAACTCGCTGCGGCTGGTGGGCAGGTTTTTGCCCACATAGTCGGGGCGGATGGGCAGCTCGCGGTGCCCGCGATCCACCAACACCGCCAGTTGGATCAAGGCGGGGCGACCTAACTGCATAATCGCTTCCATCGCGGCGCGCACTGTGCGCCCCGTCTGGATGACTTCATCCACCAAAATCACGCGCTTACCTGTGATGGGGAACGGCACATCGGTTTGGCTGCGCGTAAGCGTGCCGGGCTTGCGTTCCACATCGTCGCGAAAAGGGGTGATGTCCACGCTGCCACACGGGATGCCCACCCCCTCAATTTGCGAGAGTGTGAGCGCTAGCCGCCGTGCAACGGGCGCGCCCCTGCGCTGGATGCCAATCACCACCAAATCCTTCGCGCCCCGATTGCGCTCCAGAATTTCATGTGCAATCCGCGTGATGGCACGGCGGATGTCCTCCGCGTCCATCACTACAACCTCGCCCGACTCTGTCATTGATAGGGAGTATACCTTTCAGGAGCGCACACGCGCTGCGATGGCAGCAATCGCATAGCGCACGCGCTCGCGGGCAATGTAGATAAAACCGTCTTGCGAGAGCGCGCCCGCCACAAACAGCCCCGACACGGGTGTTTCGTAGGTGTTGGGGTCGTGGATGGGCTTGCCGTCGGCCCCAAGGGGCACGCCCAGCGGCTCAATCAGGCGCCTGTCAGGCTGCAAGCCGATAAGCGCCAGCACAAAGTCCACGGGGAGGCTCTCCACGCCCTGAGCACAGCGCAACTCCACGCAGTCGGGTAAGATGCGTTCAAGGTGCGCCTCCGTCAGTGGCGTAATCCGTTGTTCTTCCACGCGCAGCAGCACCTCGCGCAATATAAATGGGCGGAATCTACACTGTTCCAGCGTAGGCGGTTCCACTGCCAGCCACACTTGCGCATCGGCGTCGGCGAGGCGGATGGCTGCCTCGCCTGCGGAGTTGCCTGAGCCGACAATCAGCACGCGCTTGCGCCAAAAACGAATAGGCTCGTCGTAGCGCGTGAACACATGGGGCAGGTTCGCGCCGGGCACGGTTAGTTGGCGGGGCGTGCCCCAAATACCTGTGCAGAGGAGCACTGCTTGCGTTTCGTAGCGGGCGGGTTGGCGGTGTGGCAGGCGTTGTGTGTGCACCACAAAGCCGTGCGCGGTGCGTTCAAGCCGCTCCACACGCTCGTAGGTATGGATCGGCAGGTTTTCCGCAGAGGCAACTTTGCGGTAATAGTTCAGCGCAAGTTCGCGCGTGGGCTTCTCATCGTGGGGCGTGGGGAACGGGTAGCCGCCAATTGCCAGTTCGTCAGCAGGCGAGTAGAAGCGCATGCCGCTGGGGTATTCCACCAGCGATTGGCAGATGGTGCCCGCCTCCACGATGAGAAACCGCAGCCCGACGCGCTTGGCTTCTATGCCTGCCGCCAGCCCCACAGGTCCCGCCCCGATGATAATCAGCTCATACTGGCTCATGCGCGGCTAACAAAGGATACCTAACAGCTGCGGGCGTCAGCAACCTGCGCCAAAGTGGAACAGCACCACCAGTAGGTCGCTGTCATCTACGGTGCCATCGCGGTTCAGGTCGGCTTGAGCGTTGGTGCTGCCAAAGTTGAACAAGACGATCAGCAGGTCGCTGTCGTCAACACATCCATCGCCGTTCGCGTCGCCAGTGGGGGTAAGGGGTAGGCGAATGCGCCACATGCCGCGCCCGAAAGTGGCAGCCACCAGATAGCCCGTGTGGGGCACCACGCGCACGGTATTGACCTGCACATTCGGCAAGCCGAACGGCTGGGTGCCGTTGCGCCAAGTTGCGCCACCGTCTAAAGTGTAGAAAACGCCCACATCGTTGCCTACGTAGATGATGGTGTCTGGCGCGGCGGGGTCTAAGGCGACGGAGTTGGTGTGCACATCGGGGAGGGCTGTGAGCCCTGTGCCGCTGATGTCAATCCACTGGGGTGTGGGAGCGCGTGTATCGTCGCAGCGGTAGATATGGGGTGTGCCCGTGCCACCCAGCACGACGTACACCTTATAGGGGTTTGTGGGGTGCACTGCGATGTCGCTGATGGAGCGGTTGGGCAAGTTGGCGTTGATGCGTCGCCAAGTGGCACCGCCGTTGGTGGTCATCCAGAGCTGCCCATCGTCGCCACCTGTGTAGATGACATTGGCATCGCTGGGTGCGCCCGCTATCGCACGCAAGCGACCATTGGTGAGCGGTTGCCCGCCTAAACGCGGTGTCCACGTTTGGGTGGTCTCATCCCAAAGCCAGAGGTAGTTTGTGCCTGCTAGCAGCCAGCTGGGGCGCGCAGGATGTACGGTTAGCGGGGCAATAAAGGCGATTCGGTCAGAACCGTAGTCCGGAGTGATGTTTTGCAGGCTGCTCCAGTTGTTCGTGGTGCGATAGATCCTTAGATACTGAGTGCTGCCGTACTGGAGGCTGGGGTTGAGCGGGTTGTAGGCGCAGTAGCCCCCATCACCTCCAATGATGCACTGCCATTGGTTGAGGGTGCCGTTGGCGCGAATGGTGGCGTTGTCCTGCGTGCCGCCCATCATGCGCGTGGGGTCGGTAGGGTGGAATGCTGCCCAGTAGATTTGCGTGATACCAAGGGTGGCGTTCAGCCCCTGCACACTCACCGCTCCTGTGAGGGGGTTGTAAGTCAGTCGGTAGACGCCCCCATCGTTGCCGATCAGTAGTTCGTTTGGGTTACGTGGGTTGATAGCCATGCTGTGCTGGTCTACGTGGATAATCGCGCGGTCGGTGAAGCCCTGCCCGATGGAGCGCCAGCCCCATCGGGGCGTCCACTGCACCAAGTCTACCAAGCCCAAGTAGAGTACATCGCTGGTGCCGTCGTGCGAGACGTGCAGCGTAGCGTCGTACCACGATTGGTAGTAGCCACCGTCCACGCTGGGATTCATCGGTGTCCAGGTGTTGCCTGCATCGTTGCTGACCCACACTTGCTGGTCGTCACCTGAAAATAGATAGACGCGCTCGGAGTTGAGGGGCGAGGTGGCAACGCGCAACGCACGCCTGTTGCCCGCTCCAAACGGCGGCGTGAGCACCGTCCACGTTTGCCCCCGATCAGTGGAGCGCAGGATGCGCCCTGGATTGTCGTGCCCGACGGCGTAGTAATAGCGCGCCCCCGTAGTGGGGTTGCGCGCGCTGACTGCCATGTCGCTCCAAATCGCGCTGATGGGGCTGACGCGCGTCCAAGTATTGCCGCCGTCCGTGCTGCGCCAAATGTCGCCTGCCACGCGCAGGTACGGTCCCCATCCTGTGCACACGGTGATGATGTTGGGCGACTCAGGGTCAATAATGATGTCTGACACGCAGCGGTAGCCAAACAGCGCCGCGCCTAAGCTCTCCCAAGTTTGCCCCCCGTCCAGCGAGCGCATCACGCCTTGCGAGAAGGGGCGCATCCAACCCTGAAAGTCACCCGTGCCCACATAGAGGATGTTCGGGTTCGTGGGGTGGACGGCGATGCTGGAGACCTGCAGAAACTGCCAGCCGTCCGAAATTGGTTGCCAAGTCTGTCCACCGTCGGTAGTTTTCCACACCCCACCTTGCGGCGCGCCGAGATAGTACACATTTGGGTTCACGGGGTCATACGCAACGGCGTTCACACGCCCCGATACGCTGGCGGTGCCGAAGTAGGTGCGGTACGGCGGCGTCGGGTTGCGCGGTCCCACAAACTCCCAACGCGGGGTTGAGGCAGGATAGAATAGCCCTGCCATCTGGTCGCGGTGCTCCGCTGCGCGAAGGTAAGCCAGCCAGTCGACGAAATCGTTAGGATATGCGCGCACATACAGGTAGTCCCATAGTGCCTCGGCATATTCGGGTCCCTCTTCTAATTTGTGGCGGTGTTTGGGGTGGAGCGCGACACCCGATTGTTCCAGTTGTTCCACGCGCTGCTTGGCGCGCTGTTTCTCGCGGTCAATCCACTCTTTGAGTTGCTTGAGCGAGTGGTAGGGCGGCTCGGCGCGCTGCTCGTTTGCCACCGTGGGCGCCTCAACAGCTTTGACCTCCTGTTGTGCTATCCCTAAACCCAAGAAGCACACTGCGATTGACCCCAGCAGTGCTATCCATCGCACCATAGCATCCTTGTTATACCTCTAGAGGCGGTTCAAGAAACAGACGGCTGAAGCCGTTCCTGAGCGAGCTAAGCCCGCCTACGCGGGCTAAAGTGTAGCGTCGGCGTCTCGCTGACAGAACGCATCGGAGCGTCGGCGTCCCACCGACGAACAAAAGCCGATGCTGAGCCGCTTTGTGAGCCCAAAAACGGCTTCAGCCATCTGCTCAAAGGCGCATACTTCGCTGCTTGGTGAACTGACGTCCTGATTTGCTAAACACCCTTTGAGCGTCTAACCGATTAGGATGAGAGTGCACCTGAAAGTATTGAGCTGTGTGCTGGTAGTGGGCTTGATGGCCTGCCAGCCTGTGCCTAAAGAGCCATGGACGCCGTTGGCGACATTTGCCACCTCGCTGGAGGGGCGCACGCAGGGGCAACGCCACAATGCGGTGCTGGCTGCCAAGCGCCTGCATGGGTTGCAAATTGCCTCCAATGCCGTCTGGTCATTCAACCAAGCGGTGGGGCCGTGGGTGCGCTCGGAGGGGTATGTGCGTGCCCCTGTCAGCTACGGAGGGGTTTTGGTGCCCGCGTGGGGTGGTGGGGTTTGCCAAACTTCCACGACGCTCTACAACGCGGCGTTGCTGGCAGGGCTGGAAGTGGTGGAGCGCCACGCCCATACGATTGCTCCAAGCTATGTGGCAGCAGGGCGCGATGCCGCCGTCGCCCAAGGGGTTGCCGACCTGAAAATCCGTAATCCGTATCCGTTTCCGTGTCGGGTGGAGTTTGTGGTGCGCGGCACGCAACTGATGTGCATAATTTCGGCGCGCGCGACACCGAACGAGGTGCAGCGACGGGTGCCTCGTTGTAGGCTTATTGCTGAGGTTGCCAGCGTTAGCCCTGCGCCACGGGTGCACGGGTTTAAGGCGCAAACGGGTCGGGCGGGGGTGCAGGTGCGGCTGTGGCGCGTCTGTTCGCTTGGTAAGCAACACTGGCGAGAACTGTGCCACGAAACACCATACGCGCCGCTGCCTACCAGCACTGCTAATAGGTATAATTTCCAACCACACGGAGGTAGGCGTTGACCCGCGACCGACTAGTACGGATGGAGAACGATGTGGTGCGGGCGTTGGTACGGGCATTAGAGTTGGCGCATCCGCACCTGACGGGGCATAGCGAGCGCGTGGCTTCCTACGCGGTTGCCGTCGGATGTGAGTTAGGGCTGAGCAAAGCCACCCTGCGCGGGTTGCGCATCGCAGCGGCGCTGCACGATATCGGCATGCTGGGGCTGCCAAACGAGCTGTTAACGATTGCCCCACTTAACCCCCAACAGTGGCAACAGATTCAGCAACATCCGCGCCTGAGTGTGCAGCTGGTGCGTCGCATCCGCCGCTTTCGCGAGCTTACAGTATGGATCGAATGCCATCACGAGCGTTGGAACGGCACGGGCTACCCCTATGGGTGGCAAGGCGAGCAAACCCCTTTACCAGCGCGGATACTGGCAGTTGCGGAAGCTTTTGATGGCATGCGCACCGAGATGCCCTATCGCCCTGCCCTGTCGGAGCAGCACGCGGTGGAACTGATTCGTCAAGGGGCGGGCACGCTGTTTGATCCTCGTGTAGTGGAGGCATTCTTGAAGGTGCAGCCCGTGCTGCAGCCTGTAGGGCGCGAGTAGGGCTTAGCCAATGGGCTTGATATATCGCTTCGGAATGCCCCAAGGCGCGCGCCAGTTGCGAGCCAGTAGCGCGTTTGCCTCCCGATCGCCCACGATGCGCGCCTGCTGCGCGTCCCAGCGGATGCTGCGCCCCACGCGATAGGCGATATTGCCCAGCAACGGCACAAGGGTCGAGCGTACCCCTGTGAGCACATCCACCAACAACGGCACGCCCTCGCGAATGGCTGCCAAGAAGTTCTCGGTGAAGGGTTCACTTTGAGCGGAGCCACCCCGTTTGTAGGCAGGAATCCGCTCTTTTTCGGGGTAGACCTCCAGCCCCTCGCGGCTCACATAGAGGCTGCCGTTGGTGCCGAAAAACATCGTGCCGTAGCCGCGCCCATAAAGCGGGTGTCCGTTCGCGGCGCGGTGCGTGTAGACCAGCGTCCAATCGTTGAACTTCCAGATACACTCTATCGTGTCGGGCGTTTCGCGGTTGTCGCGCAAGGCGAACTTGCCGCCGTAGGCACACACTTCCGTTGGATTGTGCTCGCCCATCGCCCATAACACGATGTCAATTAGGTGCACGCCCCAGTCGGCGACCTTGCCCCCTGCGTAGTCCCAAAACCAGCGGAAGTGGTAGATGCAACGATTGGGGTTGTAGGGGCGTTTGGGGGCGGGTCCCAGCCAGAAGTCCCAGTCCAAGCCAGGGGGTGGGTCACTAT
>Ga0105160_1000639_pt1 | contig 15534 bp, 10 predicted proteins | sample GXS110809BmetaG_FD_89591 | JGI IMG/M metagenome (GOLD analysis project Ga0105160, IMG submission 89591) | Hot spring microbial communities from Gongxiaoshe hot spring, China to study Microbial Dark Matter (Phase II) - GXS 110809B | ecosystem: Environmental > Aquatic > Thermal springs > Hot... | reverse complement strand
GCAATCCCCACTTCTGGATGGCGCTCCAGGTAATCCACCAGCGTGGCGAGGGAGCCGGGCAACGGGAGGGTGTCGGTATTCAGAAGCAGGAGATACCGCCCCTGAGCCCGGGCCATGGCCCGGTTGTTCGCCGCCGCGAACCCCCGGTTGGTCGGGTTAGCCAGAACATGGATCTCCGGATGATGAGCCTGAAGCCAGGAAAGTGTATCATCCGTGGAGCCGTTGTCCACCACCCAGACTTCATAAGGGATCCCCTCCAGCGCCGCCGGAAGGGATTCCAGACAGCAGGCCAGGAGCTCGCGGGTGTTATAGGTAACCAGGATAACAGAAACCAGCGGTGCCATCGATCCGCCTTAAAGTTCTGGCTCATGAGGCCTTCAGGGTGAAATCCCCGGTTTGGGTCTGGGCTGAACATCTGACCGGGCAGGCCCCTCCCCCCTCCCCGCGGCTCAAAGGGCCGTGGGGAGGGGAAATCGAATATTTTTTGGGGGTGGACGGGATCGCCTGCCTCAGAATCCCCCTGATGAAAGCTCCTTTTGCCCACGTTTCCGGAGCGAAGCAGCATAGAAAAGTTGCAGCCGGAGACTTCGGTAATAACGCCCCATCGCCACCGCCGCCCCGGCGAAAATCCATCCCCAGACGGTATAGCGGTAGCCAGCGATGGTTTGCGTATAGGGAAACGGCAGGAACCAATCCCCCAGGCCCATGGCCACCAGCAGGCCGGTAAATCCCCCCACCAGCCCTGCGACCAGGGCGCGAGCCTGATGATCGGTGCTTCGAACCCAGCGCCAGATCTGAAAGATCTCCCGCCCCAGAGCCGCCAGGAACCAGAGGAAAAGCCCCATGCCGATCAGACCGGTCTGGGCCAGGACGTCCAGATAGTTGTTGTGGGTCGCCATCGCCTGATCCGGGAAATACGTCATGTAATACGCCGCATATCCCGCCGGACCGGTCCCGAACAGCAGATGTTCCCGGGTCACCTGCCAGTTCCGGGCCCAGGCCTCCATACGGGTGGTTCCACTGGTCTGATAGTTGTAATCAAACACCCAGAACTGGAGCGGCCCCCAGTAAACCACCCCGATCACCGCCAGGGCCACAGCCGTGAGGGCGAACAGCCGGCGGGATCGCAGCCACAGCACCACCAGGGTGGCCACGATTGGGGGAAACCAGCCGCTGATCCACGAGATGCCCGGCACCAGCACATACCATCCCCAGATCCCTAACATCAGCCCGAGCCCCAGCCGGAGCCAGGCCGGCATCGGTCGGAACACCAGGAAGGCCGTCCCGAAGCTGAACAGCCACATCGAGAAAAGCCCTCCGGTGTTCAGGAACGGAAACAACGTCCGACCGGCCAGGATCTGGATCGCCCCCAGGGCTCCGGCGATCAGGAACATCCCCACCAGCCGATCCACCTGACGGGGATGCCGCAGGTGGGCAGCAGCCAGCCAGAGGGCCAGTGGTGAAAGCAGCATCACCCCTAACCCCCCTAAACGCGCCCGATACAGGAACCAGGGCGGGATCATCGGGTCCCGCCAGATCTCGCTCCAGAAGAACGAGATCACCGAAACGGCCATAAATCCGAACAGCGGGATAACGGCCGGAGCCTTCGGCCAGCGCTCCCGCTCGAATACCAGCCGGAGCAGCCAGAGCCCGCCGAACAGCCCCGTGAGGAGCAGGCTGGCCACAATCGGGCTCTGGGAGCCAGTGGAGAGCGTAAGGGGGACGAACAGGGATGAGAACATAATGATCTCCACCGTATAGCGGCTGAGGAACAACAGAGCCGGGAACGCCAGCATCCCGAGCAACCCGATCGCGATCCACCGGCCCCGGGCGGTGAGCACCAGCACGCCGATCAGGGGTGTGAGCAGGAGCCCCAGGCCAACCCCCCACAGGGCAGGCGGGATCCGGGCCAGCCCCTGGAGCCCTCTTTCAGGCAATCGTGGTCGCGCGATTCCGCTCATGGAGCACCTGTTCTACCAGTTGAAGGTAGCGCTCCCCCAGCCGCGCCCAGTCGTAATCCCGCACCGCTTCACGGGCGATTCGGCCCTGTCGCGCCCGGCGATCCGGGTCCTCTAAAAGATCGACCACAGCCCGGGCGAACGTATGGGGTTCCCCGGCGATCGTCACCGCCCCGGGATCCCGAAACTCCAGCCCCTCCGCCCCCTTCGGGGTGGAGATCACGGGCGTCCCCAGGGCCATCGCCTCCAGGATCTTCAGTCGTGTCCCACCTCCGAACCGCAGCGGGGTCACCATCGCCCAGGCCCGCGCCACCCAGGGTCGGATATCCTCCAGATAACCGGTGTAGAGCCATCCAGGGGGACGCGGCAGCGTGATCCCTTCTGGGAGTCGGCCGGTGATCCACAGCCGGACGGTGGGGCGATGCTGCCGGATCCTGGGCCAGATCGCCTCTGCAAAGAAACTCAGGGCATCCCTGTTCGCCCAGTAGGTTGGCGCCCCGGTGAAGATCAGGGTATCCGGCTCCGGGGTCGCCTCGATCCCCTGGTAACGGGCCAGATCGATTCCGTTCGGGATCACCGCCACCCGGGCCTCCGGCGCAATCCGACGGAGGATCCGCGCCTCCACATCGGAAACCACAGTGTATGCTGCGAAATCCCGCGAGAGCGCTCGCAGGAACCGGGCATGCTTCCACCACATCAGCAGCCGCCGTGCCCGCCGGAGCGGATTACGGGCTGTGCGAACCTGGTCCAGGAAGAGCCCGCACTCCACCTCGTCCAGGAGCTTCGGGACGCCGTTCAGGTTTCGGACATAGAGGGCAGAGGGCAGCTGAGAGGCGATGACCAGATCGAACGCTCGCTCCTGCCAGAGCTGACGCACCCGGGCATGGACCTCCGGAAGCTCCACATCGACCAGCCAGCGGGGGATCGTGGAGAAAAAGCCCCGGATCGCTCGCCACCGGGCTGGCTGGAACTCGCGACGCGGGAAGATGTGGAGATCCTCGCATCGGGCGGCCAGCTCTCCCCGATAGCGCTCGATCTCCGCCTCCGGATCAGCCAGCACGATCAGGGTCAGCTGATGGTGGGCGGCCAGCGTATCCAGGAGCTGCGCAAGGCGGATCCGCACCCCCTTATCCGGCGGCAGGGGGAACCAGCCCATCACCCAGAGGATGCGGGCCATCTCTCCTCCTTTCCATCCCCCCATGCCCCCCAGCGTTGATAAAAGAAATCATGGAGCCCTTCCCAGACGGCCTGGGCATGGGATGGGCGTTCCATCTGTTCCAGCTGTCGCGCCAGCCGGACCGCGCCGTGGACAGCGTGGGCAAGGGCGAGCCATCGCCCCAGGGACGGGCTGTGCTCCCAGAAGAAAAGCAGCCGGTTGCGGGTCATGTAATACAGTGTGGCCGGCGGGAGATCATCGGAGCTCAGGGGGGCCTTATGCCACATCTGCGCCCGGGGATCCACCCAGATCGAGAACCCGGCGCGGCGCGCCCGCTGGCACCAGTCGGTCTCTTCCCAATACATAAAGTAACGTTCATCGAAGCCCCCCACCGCCTCCAGCGCCTCCCGCAACAACAGGATCCCGCAACCGGGGACGAAATCCACGGGATGAGGAGAACGCCGGGAAGGCTCCACCTGCCCAGCATCTCGATGGATGGTGTAAGCCCGGCGCCAGTGGATCTCTCCGCCCAGCGCCCAGATGCCCTGGGACGGAGGCCATGCCCACACCAGCGGCCCCACCGCCCCCACCTGAGGCGCGGACCGGGCGGTCTCCAGCATTGCAACCAGACATCTCGAATCCACCAGCGTGTCGTGGTTTAGCAGGAACACTCCCCTCATCCCCTGCTCCAGGGCCATGCGAAGGGCCAGGTTGTTTCCGGCCGCGTAACCCCAGTTGGCCCCAAGCTCCCGGACCTGGATCTCGGGGAACAACCGGCGAACTGCCTCCGGCGTTCCATCCGTAGAGCCGCTGTCCAGGACCACGATCGCCTCCACCGGTCCCTCCAGCCGCCGCACCGATTCCAGGCAAGAAAGGGTGTCACGCAATCGGTTATGGGTCAGGATAGCGATGAGGATCCCATCCATGTCAATCTCTCCTCTTACTTCTTACTTCCCGGAATCCTGGATCAGCAGATCCGGGCCCTGGTTGGAGGGAGATGTCTGATCTCCCGTGAGCCCCTGATACAAACGCAACGTGGCATCCATGGTTTGCTCAAAAGAGGTAACCGGCTTTGCATGAGCCCGTAGTTGTTCCAGGGCTTCTGGTTCCCGGATCCAGCGTACCAGCGCCTCGGCAATGGCCTTCGGATCCCTGGGCGGGACCAGCCACCCATTCTGGCTGTGGATGACCACCTCCGGGATTCCACCCGTTGCGCTCGCCAGCACCGGGACCCCCATCGCCAGTGCCTCCAGAGCAACGATCCCAGTAATCTCCGGCCAGATGGAGGGAAGCACGAGCACATCCGCCTTTGCCAGCGCTTCCCTTAGCTGTTCGCGGGGCAACACCCCGGCCAGCCGGATATCCGGATCCGCCCCAGCCAGCTGCTGCAGGCGCACCCGATAAGCCGGGAACACCCGATCATCCCCATAAATCGTCAGCCGGAGTCTGCGGCTTCCTTTATCCCCCAGCGCCGTCTTCGCCTGTCGAATCCCTTCCAGAAGGACATGGATTCCTTTGTGGGGAGCAATTTGCCCGATGTAAACCACATGGAAAATAGCACGATCCCGCTGATCCACAGGCTGGGTGCAATCCGGTGAGGCGAAATACCGGATAAGATGAACGCCCTCCTTGCGCATTCCGAATCCCTCATGCTGGCGCTGAATAAACCGGGAAGGGACGTGAATGGCCGAGGCCTGGTTCAGAACCCTCATCGTCGTCCGCAGACGCTCCGCCATGATCTGCGCCCATGGCCGAAAGAAGGGCCATGGGCGCAGGAGGCGACCGGCCTGCAAATGGGGGTGTGCGACGCCCAGGCGGGCCAGCCCCTGCTCCATCCAGCGGTAACGCCGGCCCTGGCTGAGCCAGCAATAGGCGCAACCCGCCGGGTCCTCCGGCCCCGGGCAGACCTGGCCGCTGGGCCGCAACAGCGTATGATGCGCACAGAGGAACCAGAAATCGTGCAAGGAAACCACCGTAGGGATCCCCATCTTCATCGCCGCCCGCAATGGGGAGACCGTCAGGAGATATCCGCTGTGCAGATGGAAGACATCGGGGCGGCGGCTGTGGAAATAGGCCTTGAACCATAGCTCCATCGCCGGGTGATCAAAGCGATCCCGCAGCCCCAGCGGGCCCTTCCGCCAGCGCACGGTCAATCGATGCACCGGGAACCCCTCCGCCGGATCCACCCGCGCGCTCACCCGTGGGAAGGGCCCATATTCGATCTGCTCCACACACACCACCTCCACCCGGTGGCCCTGTTGATGCAGCCATCGGGCCAGGGATTGAACATAGAATTCCACACCCCCGATATTGCGCGGCGGATAATGCGGCGTGGCCAGGGTCACGAACATGGCTTAACCTGCCTCTCCCGGGATCGGAGAACGTCGGAAGATCTGTTGCATAAGCCGCCATTCGGCCGGCCCCAGGGCTCCCAGGCCCCACAGCGCCAGCCCGTAGGTCACCACGCCAAGGATCAACAACAAGGGAAGCGGGAGCCCGCGCATCATCCAGAGGATCAGCCCCATCATCCCAGCTGCCAGCGCCGGCTTCCCTAAAAGCTCGACGGGAATCCCTCGCCATAACCGGAGAAGCAACCCATACTGCCCGACGAGCAGGATCTCCGTCAGCAACGTGATCCACGCCGCGGCCATCAGACCGTAGCGCGGGATCAGCACCAGGTTCGCCGCGATGTTGAACGAAGTGCTCAGGATCAACGATCGGGCCACCAGCCACTCCTGGTTCTGGACCAGGATCACATACCCCAGATATTCGGAAAGAAACATAAAGGGAACCACCCCGATCAGGATCCGGAAGGCCGGAACCGAAGGGAGGAAAGAGGCTCCATAGAGGGCTGGGATCAGGCGATCTCCCAGCACCCATCCCCCCACAGCGAAGGGAACGGAGAGCATCCAGAGATATCCGATCGAGCGGCGGACCACGGAGGTCAGGGCATCCGGGTCGGCGAGGGCGGCCATTGAAGGATAGAGGGCCACGTTCGCCGCATTGGAGATCATGGCGATTGAGAAGATCAGGTTGTAGGCTGCGTTATACCAGCCAACGATCCCCGCTGTCCACCACAGGCTGAGGAGGATGGTGTCCACTTTGTAGGACAGATTCACCGCCAGGCCGATCAGGCCGAACGGGAGGCCGGCTCGCAACAGCTGTGGCCACGTCAGCCATTCCGGCCGCCGGGGATGGAACAGGTCCAGGGAACGGGCGGCCCACGCGGTCAGCGCCAGCGCAGCCGTCAGGCCGGCCAGTGAGGCGCCGATCAGCCCGTAGAATCCCCATCCCAGCAACAGGGAGACGGTACCCAGCCCCACAAACAGCAGTTGCTGCAACACGCCTGCCGCGGAAACGAGATCCAGCCGGCGGATCCCCTGCAATGCCGCCTCCAGGGGTCCCTGGGCTGCATAGAGGATAAAGCTCAGGGCGGCGAGGGCGATCCCCCCCAACAGGAAGGGGGGTTGCCGGTTCCACCACGCGATCCCCAGGATGAGGCCGATGGTTCCCAGGGAGAGGAAGAACCGGAGCGTCATCACATCCACCAGCATGGCCTCCCCTCGCCGCCGGTCCCGTGCGATCTCGCGAACCAGATATGGGGCCAGGCCCCAGTCCGAGAGGACGGCGAAGGCGGCCACATAGGCCAGGGCCGTCGCGTAGTGCCCGAAGGCCTCCTGCCCCAGACGCCGGACGACCCAGACCGAGAAGGCAAAGGCCAGCGCCTTCACCGTCAGGCGCCCTCCAAGTCCGAACAATGCGTTCCGGAGCACCGTGAGGGCCACCGGGCTCATTCCTCCTGTTCCGCGGAAGATTCCGTGGCCTCCGCTGAAGGGGATGGCTCGTTCGCGGAAACGGCCTCCAGCTCCCCCATGGCCTCCGCCAGCAACTCCGGATCGATTTCCACGAACGGCGGGGTGGATGGGCGCTCTGCCTTCGGCGGCTCCGGGGAGAGTAGATCCGGGATCTGTGGGCTCTCCTCCTCGGGAAGAAGTGCTCCAACGAAAGGCCCGCTTTCGCCATCCGCTTCGCTGGGCTTCAGAGCAGACGGGACCTCTGGCTCCGCGGGGGCAGGCGTGGAGGAAGCTGGAGAGGCCATGGATTCCTCCGTTCGTTTCCGGGCCTGAAGGATCAACCGTTGCCTGGCTTGCATCCGCTCGTGACGAGGTGGGAGCGGCCATGCAGGCGGAGAGCTGGCCTCCTCTGGGGCTGGTTGCTTCCCCCACCACCGCTGGATCCCCCGGGAAACCCTCTCCTGCCAGGCTTGAAGGACCGTCGAGGCAGCAGGCTCCCGTCGGGCTTTCCGCTTATAGCGAGAACCGCCGTAGGCATAGGCGTATCCATAACCGATCCCCAGCTTGCGGCGGGGGACATCGTTGACCACAATCCCCAGGACCCGCTGACCCCGCAACGCATAACGAGCCTGTCCGACCAGCCGGCGGGGCGTCTCGCCGTCCCGAATCACCAGAAGGACACCATCCGTCGCCCCGGCCAGGAGCTCCAGCTCCGCCAGAAACAGGGTCGGGGGAGCGTCCAGGATCAGGACATCGAAGCGCGCCCGGAGCTCATTCAGCAGCGCATGCCATCGCGGCGAGCTCAGCAACAACCCGGGATCCCGCGGGATCCGGCCCATCGGCAGGATCCAGAACCCGCCATCCACAGGGAGGAGAAGCGAATCGAGATCCGGGAGCTCTCCTTCAGCCTCCAGATAATCCACCAGCCCCTGAGCGATCTCCTGGGCGGCGAGGTGAGCCACCACGCCGCCTCGCAGATCGGTTTCCACCAGCACCGTGCGCAACCCCGCCTCAGCCATCGCCGCCGCCAGGTTAGCCGCCACGAAGGACTTGCCGTCTTCCGGCATAGGGCTGGTGACCAGCACAACCCGTGAAGAGTTCCCTTCCAGCATCCGGAGGGTTCGGAGCCGCAAAGAGCGGACCGCCTCCGCCTCCGGGGAATCCGGCGCGCTGCGGACGATGAGCGGATCCTTCCGATTCCGCCAGTGGGGGATCGCGCCCAGGACGGGAAGGTTAAACAGGGCGAGGCCTCCATCCCAGCGCACCGCCCGGCCCAGGAACAGCTCCAGCGCCATCAGCACGCTGAGGCTGAGGAGCAACCCCACGCCCGTCGAGAGGGCGAGATTGCGGATCAGGTTGGGGGAGATCGGACGTGTGGGTGGCAGAGCGGGCTCCAGGACGCTCAGGGTGTTCACCCGTCCCTGGCTGATCACAGAGATCAGCTGAGCATAGGTCTGCTGGTAATCTCGTTTCAATTGCTCCAGCGCCTGGAGCTGATCCTGCGCCTCCCGCAGCTCAGCTGCCGAGGTCATACCCCCCATGCGTTGCTGCAGCTCCTGGATCCTTCGGTCCACATCGGCAATCTTCCCCTGGATATCTGTTAGCTGGCTTCGCAGGAAACTCTCATCCATCTGGGAGCGCGCGCCGGGAGCCTGTTCGATCAGCGTTTGTGCCAGCGCGTTGGCCAGCGCCGCCGCCCGTTCAGGATCAAAGTCGTAGACATAGATCTCCAGCAGGGAAGCGTTAAAAATCACGCGGGTCTCCACCGCGCGGGCGAGCGCATCGGGCGACAGGGCCAGATTCAGGCGCTTCAGGGTTTGCTCCAGGATCGGCCGCCGGCGGGCCATCTCCCCATAGATCTGCGCCAGGGTCCGGCTGAGGCCGATCTCCTGTGGATCCGGGCTGGGGTTGGTAATGCTGGTGCCCACCATCAGTGTGACCCGCGCCGCATAAACGGGCGGCTGCTGGCGGGTGTAGAAATAACCCCCAACCCCGGCGAGCAGCCCACATAAGATGGGGAACCACCACCAGCGGCGGACGGCATCCAGATAGGGTTGCAGACGCTCCATTCAGGGCTCCTTTTCGCTCGTCATCCTCCGGAAAGTTGCGAAAGATCACCACAGCTCGCGATCCGGGTATCTCACCTGGAGAAGGGAAGATTTAAGATTAGGTGGAGGCCCCTCTCACGGCCCCACCCCCATTTCCAAAAGACCTCGCCTTATCCAGGCCGATCGCGGAAAAAAGCCACCGTCCGTTCCAGCCCCTCCTCCAGATCCACCCGGGGCTGCCATCCCCATGCCCGATGAATTCGATCCGCCCGCAAATAGATCCGGAAGGTTTCCCCGATCTTCGGCGGCCCATAAATCGGCTTCTGGCGGTAACCGATGATGGCCGCCAGCAGCCGGAAAATCTCGTTCACCGTTGTCCCCCGCCCGCTCCCCAGGTTGAACACTTCCGCGTCCCCATTCGCCAGCGCCATCCGGTTCGCCTCCACCACATCCGCCACATACACAAAATCCCGCATCTGCTCCCCTGTCCCATGGATCACCACCGGCTCCCCTCGAAGCATCCGCCCGATGAAAATCGCCACCACCCCCGCCTCACCGTTGGGGTCCTGTCGTGGCCCATATACGTTGGGGTAACGCAGCACGGTGTATCGGAGCCCGTAGTGCTGGTGGAACAGCGACAGGTATTGTTCCACAATGAACTTCGTGACCCCATAGGGGCAGAGCGGGCGGATCGGATGATCTTCATCGCACGGCAAATAAACTGGTTCCCCGTAAACCGCGCCCCCGCTGGAGATGTAGATGAACTTCTTGACCCCATACTGCAGCGAGAGGCGGATCAGGTTCAGAGAGCCCAGGACGTTGACCTCTGCGTCATATATGGGGTCGGCCATCGAGATTCGAACGCTCATCTGGGCGGCATGGTGATTCACGATCTCCGGTCGTTCCCGTTCGAACACCTCTGCCAGCGCCGGGCTGCGGATATCGACCTCATAAAACCGCGCCCGGGGGTTCAGGTTCTCCCGCCGGCCGGTGCTCAGGTTGTCCACCACCACCACCTCATGGCCGTCCTCAATGAGCGCATCCACCACGTGCGACCCGATGAACCCGGCTCCACCGGTGACCAGACATTTCATCGCATTGCCCCCATGGGTTTGGTTGATCCTTCGGATTTCACGCCCAATCGGATGCCTTCCCCTGGAGGAGCCTCGGCTCCTTTCAGGTCCGTCGAGCTCAGCGCCTGATTTCCATGCGACCCTCGAAAATCCTCCACCTGAATGAGTCCAGCACGAGCTCTCCCGGCCAGCGTGGGAGCGCCCGCTCATCTCGCTACCGGGGAAGAGCTATCGGGATCCCCCGAGCGAGTTTGCGGACAGAAGCGATACCCCACCCCCCATACGGTCACGATGTAGCGCGGCCGGGAGGGGTCGGGCTCGATCTTGTTCCGCAGGTGGCGGATGTAGAGCTTCAGGTAATGAGCATCCCATCCCTGGTCCTCCCAGCCCGCCTGGAGCAAAGTCTCGTGGCGAACCACACGGCCGGCGTGTTCCAGCAGACAGGCCAGCAACCGATATTCGATACGGGACATGCGGACACGCTGGCCGCGGACCCGCACCTCCTGAAGCCGCAAATCGATGACGAGATGATCGTCGGCATAATAGGTGATTGTCCCCTGAGCCCCACGCCAGCTCTGCCGGCGCAGATGGGCCTGAATGCGCGCCCGAAGCTCCGCGAAAGAAAAGGGCTTGGGGATGAAGTCATCCGCCCCCATATCAAAGGCGCGGATGATGTCCTGATCCGAGCGGGGAGCTGAGATCACCAGGATGGGAATGTGTGTGACGGTGCGCAGTTGCTGACAGAAGCGCAGACCATCATGATCCGGAAAGCGGATCTCCGTCAGAATGAGATCGGGGGTGATCACGGGGAGCAACGCCAGGGCTTCGGAAGGCCCGGCTACGGCAAATACAGCCATCCGGTCCATGCTCAATTCGTGCTGCAGTAAGCGCTGCATCTCCGGGCTGGGGTCCACCACCAGAATCCGAGTCCCGGTCTCCCGGACATCGCCATCTGATCGATCTCTCGGTCCTGGATGAAATGACTGAGCCATCCCTCTTCCTCCTGCACGGCTGTCCGACTCTGCCACCCGATCCGAACGAGAGCAGCCAGGGGTTGGGCTGGGAAAGGCAAGCTGCTGATGCTGAGCTCGGATTTCATGCCTACACCTTACCAGGGAGAGGTTTGAAAAGGTGAAGATTTTGGTTTGAATTTGTTTTGAACGTGGAACGTGAAGGGAGAAGAAAGGGAGGCCTGTCCGGGAATCCGTCTGGTGTTTTATCCAGCTGGGCCGTGGATAAACTTTCTGATCTTCTCGTCGGAGGATTGCAGGGTGGGAGGGGCTACCCTGGGCGACCCCTACCAGCCTAAACTATGGATCCATGCCGCACCTGGGGCCCTGGGAAGAGAGGATCAAAACAGGGCTGGGAAAGCCTCCGAGGCAGGCCTTTCCAGCCCTGTTAGGAGTCACGCTGTTCGGAGCCCGCAAGAAGAGGTGGACGGGCTCCGCCTCCAGGAGAAGCACGATGAAGGCCTAATCGCACTGAAATCGATACCCGATCCCCCACTCCGTCAGGATGTATCGAGGATGCCGGGGATCTGGTTCAATCTTCTGGCGGAGATAATGGATGTAAAGCTTGAGGTTGTCGATATCCTCCGCGTATTCCGGCCCCCAGACCTGGGTGAGCAGGTAACGGTGAGGGAGCAGCCGTCCGGGATTTCGCATCATGACGCTCAGGAGCCGGAACTCCAGCGGGGTGAGCTGCACCGGTTGCCCCGCCACGGTTACGGTATGCTGATCCAGATCCAGCACGATCTCCCCGCACCGGTAAACGCCCTGCTCCGGCAGCGCCTGGCTGCCCGCCCGGCGCAGCAGCGCCCGGATCCGGGCCAGGAGGACATCGGTCTGGAATGGCTTGGTCACATAATCGTCGGCCCCCAGCTCCAGGCCATAGACCACATCCGTTGCCATCCCCTTGGCGGTCAACATCAGAATCGGAACGGTAGAGATCTGCCGGATCCGTCTGCAAACCTCCCAGCCATCCATCCCCGGCATCATGATGTCCAGGATCACCAGATCCGGTCGCTCGCTCTCCAGCATCCGGAGGCCGGTTTCCCCATCCAGGGCGGCCAGGATCTGATAACCTGCGCCCTCCAGGCGCTTCCGGAGCAGGTCGATGAACTCCCGATCATCGTCGATCACCAGCAAAGTGGAAGCCATCGATTGACCACCTCCCTGGAATCCCTCTGGGCCCACCCTCCTCGCCGCCATCCCACGAGGGAAGAAGGGTAGAGAAACCAGGGATGACCGGACAGCGGCCTCATGGCCCGCCTCGTCATCCCTGCGCCCGGTTTGCAAAACCCGGGCAGGACTGGGATTCCAACTATTTTGAATTTATGATAAAGAAACACGGGCTTGCCACACATAGGACTTTCGTCCTATGAAGGAGAGGGAGAGCATCGCGCCCCTCTTACTCAGGAATTCCTCCCTTCCTCGTTATTGATTTTTTAGACTTGGGACCGGGCAGACCGGGCAACTGGCCGTCCGGACCCTCTCTGGATAGGAAGCAGGCCCCTCCCCGCGGCCCTTCGGGCTGGAGGGAAGGGGAATGTATGCTTGGGGGTATAGGCGGGCAGGTGGAGGCGCCCAGGGCACCCCCACCTGCTCTCGAAATCCCTAAGGAGAACCACCGCACCGATGAGGCGCATCCTTCGAAGCGAGCGAACGCTGATCCTGCTGGCCCTGCTGATCCTGATGGCCTTCGCCCTCCGGCTCCATCGGATCGCCGTCCAGAGCTGGTGGTGGGATGAGGGTTACAGCACCTATCTGGCCCGCCACGGCATCCTCACGGCCATCCGGATGACGGCGGTGGACATTCATCCCCCGCTCTACTACATCCTGCTCTCGATCTGGGGGATGTTCACCGGATACCATGAGTTCACCACGCGCTTCCTCTCAACGATCTTCGGGATCCTGATCCTCCCCCTCCTCTACCGGGTCGGCCGGGAGGGAGCGGGGCGCGCGGTCGGGCTTTTAGCCGCCGCGCTGGCCACGTTCGCCCCGGCTTACGTGTATTATTCCCAGGAAACCCGGATGTATACCCTCTTCGCCCTGGAATACCTCCTCGCTCTCTTCCTCCTGGGCCGCCTGATCGACGCCCGCCGCTGGCCCACGGGGATCCTGGCTGCCCTGGGGATCACGGAAGCGGCGATGATGTATACCCATTATTTCTCTGTGGTCGCCGTCGTTTTCCTGAACCTGGCTGCTTTACTTCTGCTCCTGCGTCAACCCATCGAAGATCGTCGATGGAATTTCCGCCGCTGGGCCCTGACCCAGGCCCTGGTGGTCCTTGCCTACGCGCCATGGCTGCCCCCCGCCTACCGCCAGACCGGGCAGCATAGCGATGAGCGGGCCACCTTCCCCACGTTGTTCGAATTCCTCTCCCTGACCTGGCATTTCTTCAACATCGGCATCCGGGAGGTCCTGGGGAAGACGGGAGAGCTGCCGCCGCGGCCCGGGTTCGTGGCCGCCTCGGCCGCCTACGGGATCGCCTTCGCCGGCGCGCTGGTTTCCGCCGTGCTCCTCATGAGGCGCCGTCTGCACCGCATTCCCCTCCGGCCGGCCATGTGGCTGGCGGCTTTCGTCCTTCCGCTCCTGCTGGTGTTCGGCATCACCCGGTGGAAGCCTATCGTTCATCCCCGCTACATCCTGATGTTGACGCCCGCCCTGCTGCTCACCGATGCCGTCTTAATCGCGGTTCTGTGGTCGGGACGTCGCCCGGCGACCCGGGCACTGGCCCTGGGGCTGGCCCTGGCGATTGGGGCGACTTCGCTACAGGGGCTATGGATCGTCTATTACGATCCCGCCTTCTTCCGGGAGGATGTGCGCGGGGTGGCCAGCTACCTGAGCGCCGTCACCACACCCGAGGACGCCATTGTCGTGGATTCCGAGGAATACACCCTGCAGCAATACTACACCGGCCCCTCCCCGATCCAGGGGATCAAGATGCGGGGCCGGGAGGCGGAGGGCCTGGCGGAGCTCCAGGCGATCACGGCGGGGAAACGGCGGGTCTTCCTCCTGCACTGGTTTCGCTCGGTAACGGACGATAAACGATTCATCCCCTTCCTGCTGGAGCTCGCCGGGCGGCTGATCGATCACCGGGAGTTCAGCGGCTACACACTGTGGGTCTACGAGCTGGAGCGCCCGGTGGCGATGCCACCGCTGCGGCCCGTTTCGATCAACTTCGGAGACCGCCTGTGGCTCTCAGGGGTGTTCGCTGAAACGGAGGCCCGGGCCGGAGAGGGGATAGCAGTGGCCCTCCGATGGCGGATGCCCGCTCCGCTCTCGGAGAACCTGAAGGCGGCCGTCGCCCTCCTCGACGCAGGGCGCCAGCGGATCAGCGGCATGGACTGGATGCTCATGAACGACCTCCACCGCTACACTGCCCGCTGGTCCCCTGGCGAGGAGACCACCACGTATTTTGTGGTTCCGGTCCCTCTGGGCACGCCGCCCGGACCTTACACGCTGACGGTGACGCTCTATCAGGAGGCGGACCTGAAGGGGCTGGACATCCTGGATGAGGCCCGCAACCCGGGCGGCCGATCCCTGACCCTGGGCCCCGTGGAGGTCCATCCACCCCGGATGACCGCCGACCCCTACGGGACGATGGCCGGGATCCCGCGGCTGGAGCCTCCCATCTCCCTCGGCGAAGGATTCCGGCTCCTGGGGTTCCAGGTGGCAGCTTCCTCCCTGGCACCGGGAGAGCCGTTGCGGGTGCTGCTGCTCCTCCAGGCCGACCGCCCCGGCCTTCCCGATCACCCGCTCACCCTGGAGATCGCTCGCGGGGAGGAAAGCCTGGGCCGCCAGAGCGGGAACCCGGGTTACGATCGCTATCCGATCTCCCAATGGATCCCGGGAATTCCGGTCCTGGACCGTCGGGTGGTCTGGCTATCGCCTCAGGCGACAGCAGGGTCGGCGGAGGTGTGGTTACGATGGGGAGAGGGGCCGAGGATCTCCCTGGGGACGGTGGAGATCGCCGGGCGGCCGCGCCGGTTCGAGCCCCCATCTTACGACATCCCCGTCGGACAGCGCTTCCCTGGCCTGGCCGAGCTGGTCGGGGTCTCCCTGGATCGCATGATCCTCCGACCCGGGGATTCCCTGAACGTCCGCCTGATCTGGCGGGCGCTAAACGAGGATCCCATCGAACGCCCGTATATCGTGTCGGTGCAGGTGCTCAACGAGGAGGGCCGGCTGGTCGGTCAGGACGATCGCCCGCCCGCCGATGGCACCAGCCCGACCACTTCATGGGTCCATGGGGAATACATTGAGGATCCGCACCCGGTGACCTTCCGGGAGCCTCTCTCCGGCGAGGGCCGGGTGATCGTCGTGATCTACGATCCGGACACGATGCAACGGGTTCGGGCGGCGGATGGGCGCGATCATCTGGAGCTCCCGGTGCGGGTGAAGGGAACAGAGCGTTGATGGTTTTAAAGGGGTGTCCCTATAACGATGTTTTTTCGTAACTACCTACCCATCTGACCAGTGATCTCCCCAGACGGTATAGGGG
>Ga0105160_1000637_pt1 | contig 15588 bp, 15 predicted proteins | sample GXS110809BmetaG_FD_89591 | JGI IMG/M metagenome (GOLD analysis project Ga0105160, IMG submission 89591) | Hot spring microbial communities from Gongxiaoshe hot spring, China to study Microbial Dark Matter (Phase II) - GXS 110809B | ecosystem: Environmental > Aquatic > Thermal springs > Hot... | reverse complement strand
GTAAGAACAGGTAATGGATTTTTATTTAACAAAGCAACAACTGTGTTACCAGCAACTATTGCAGGTATAACCTGGGTTATAAAGGAAAGTAAAGGAGGAGTATCAGATATAATAGATCCAACAACGCCAACATACTCAGGAACAGAATAATTAATAAAAGAGGAAGCAACTGTATTAACAGTGCCAAGAATATGAGCATATTTATCTGTCCAACCTGCATAATGGATAAGTCTATCGATAGATTTTTGGATTTCAATTTCAGGGTTTTCAACATTGTGCTTTTTTAATTCATTTATTATCTCACTTTTCCTATTTTCTAATTCTTCAGCCATTCTATATATTATTTGTCCTTTATTATAGTTAGACTTCTTATTCCACACCTTCAGTGCGTTTTTTGCAAATCTTACGGCATCTCTTAAATCCTTTTTAGAACCTCTCGGGATATTAGCCAAAAACTTCCCTTCTTTATCAAAAATTTTATAAGTCCTGCCACTTTCACTTCTAACAAACTCGTTATTAATGAACATTTTATAAGTTTTATAAACTTCCACCATCATTAACTACCCCTACTTTTATAAGTTAAAAGTTTATTTTTCATGGAATTCTTTGAATGTTTCAATAATTTTAGCATACACTATTCCACTTCCCAATAACAAAACCTTTCTATAATATTCTACACTTATTTACTTACTACCTTCAAACTTTGGTATTCTTTTAGACAATTTGTAAATTGGCTACGCTAATTAATGTTTATATCAAGTCCTTTAACAAGGAAAAACTAAAAGTTTTATTAAAAATAATAATATGAACAACATTATATTAAGGATCTTTGTTTTTACTTTTCTTCCTTACATGATTTCAATTCTTTTCATTTTCACTTTCCAGAACATTCCTAAAGTAAGAAACAATCAAGAAGAAAAAAAAATTATCTACAGTTTCAATTACTTTATTCTTCTTGATTTTAGAGGTTTTCTTTCAAAGATAAGGGAATACATAAATAACCAAAATTTATTAACTCTTACCGACCTCTACAATGATTATATTGTGACGTTTGATATTTATGGAAACCCAGAAATAGCAAAAAAAATAGAAAACAAACATCTAATAAACTTACACACAGATTTGAATAAATTTTATTCATATGCCATTTTTCAAGAGCAAAACTCAAATATCGAACAAAACAAAGTATGGATAACACTTTTTGATTTTAATCTAAATCCTATTAACTCATCAAAAATCATTTTTAACAAAAATTTTAAAGAAATATCTTACCTAAGTAATGAAAAAATAGGTTTTTTACTATCTTCAGAATCGTTAAATTATTTGGCATTATATAATTTTCAATATTTTAAATCTTCATTTAAATTGCAAAAAAAAGCCGAGTTTAATATCAAACAAAACATATCCTGTAAATATAACCAAGATGCTAAATTTTCTATATTTCACATCTTTAATGATACTCAAAACATAGTTATTCTTTTTGATAATGATACTTATAATCAATACTATTTATCCGATACATACCCACAAAACATAACAACAAACGATAATAATATCTTTATATTAGCAAAAAAAATAATAGATAATCAACAATATTTAGTAAAAATCCCAAAAAATAATATAAAATACGCTTTCTTTTACAAAATAGATAATAACTGGAATTATAGCCTTAATTATTATAATAGCTATTTAATCATACTAAAAGAAAACAGCAAGAGTAATGACATCTACTTTTTGAGTGAAGAGCTTAATATTTCAAAAAAAATAAAAATTTCATACACTGGAGACAACTTTAAATTATTTACCAACAAAAACGGAATATTCTTAAATTTTAATTATCAATCATTTCCATTTATCGTAAAAATAGACCAAACAATTGCACAAAAAAGTAATCCTTACTTTTCAATCACAACAGATAATAACTTCGATTTAGATATAAAATTTTCTTTTCAACAAAAAATGGATAATTTTAATATTTTTACTAAATCAAATGATATAGAAATTCAAGAGGAAAAAGAAAATTTGGAAACTCAAGAATATGATTTATTTATAAAGTTTTACCAAACATTTTAATTTAACAGAGATTAGCAAGAAGTATCCTGGTAGAAAACAAATCACATACTCCACATATCGACAAATCTTTAGTTTTGGTAAAAAAATACAATTTGATACTAATAACAATTCAGTTTTCCAACTTTACTATCATCTAATCCTGGTAGTTAAACATTTGAACAGTTTAATAACTATATCCCCCAAAGCTAACTATTTTTCGAGTATTTTATTTTTATATGCAAAAAATGTGTAAGGTTTTCCTCGTAAATTGTAATCAGACATCATCGTTTCACCATAAGCTCCTGCACTTCTTATGATCAAATAATCTCCCCTTTCTGTAAAGGGAAGCAAAATATTTTTAGCAAAACAATCCGTGCTTTCACATATAGGACCATGAACATCATACAAAAACTCACTTTTCTCTTCTATTTTTGATAAATTTTGGATTAAATGAAAAGCCTCATATAAAGCAGGCCTGATTAAATGATTCATACCTGTGTCTATTATTAAAATTTCTTTACTCATAGTCTCTTTTTTAAACAATACCTTGGAAATAAGAGTTCCACATTGCCCAACAACAGCTCTTCCAGGTTCAACACAAATTTTAGAATGCACTTTAACAAATTTTCTTATAGTCTCAAAATAAGATTTAAAATTTGGTATAGAATCAGGATTATGATAATCTATTCCCAATCCTCCTCCTAAATTTAACAATTTAACATCAAAATTCCTTTCCATAACATATTCGTAGATTTCATTAACCCTGATAACCAAATTTTTAAAGACTGACATACTTGTTATTTGAGATCCTATATGAAAATGTAAGCCAACAAATTCAAGATATTCAGATTTTCTGATTAGATCCAAAGCTTTGTCAAGATGTTCAAAATTTATACCAAACTTGTTTTCACTTAAACCAGTGGTTATAGCCTTATGGGTAAGTGGATCCACATTGGGATTAATTCTGAGAGAAACCTTTGCTTTCCTTCTCAAATTTTTTGCTATTTCATTAACTACCTGTATTTCTTGGATACTTTCGATATTGATTGAATCAATATTATGAATGATTGCTTTTTCTATTTGTTCATCAGTTTTTCCGACACCTGACATAACTATTTTCTTGAAACCCAAATCAAGTGCCAGGTTTAGTTCCCCAATACTAACCACTTCTGCTCCCAAACCCTTATCCCTTATAAACTTTAGAATTTCAACATTACTATTTGCCTTAAAAGAATAAAAAACATCAATTTCTTGTTTATTAGTAACTATCTCGTCTATAGTTTCTTCTAAAACATCAAGATCATAAAAAAAAGACGGGGTAGGTAATTTTAATAAATCTTCTTTTAATCTCACTATTCTATTCATTTGGATTATATAAATAGTTTATTTAATCTATTTAGTGCTTCCCTTTTATAGAAAGAATCTAAAACCAAAGTTATGCTATAATCACTGCTTCCATAAGATAGCATCCTAATAGGTATTCCATCAAGTAAATCAAGGACCCTTTTTAAATATCCAGGTTTGTTCTTAGGAATGTAACCAACACATGCAATAACCGAATTGTTTTTTATAACTTCAACACTTGCAAAACTTGATAGTTCTTGGACAATATCATCCAGTTTTGTATCATCATCTATTGTTAAAGATACCGAAACCTCAGAAGTAGTAATAACATCGACAGGCACTTTATACTGTTCAAAAACTTCGAAAATTTTCCTTAAGAAACCATAAGCCATAAGCATCCTGTAACTTTTTATTTGAACGATCGTTATATTATCCTTAGCAGCAACTGCTTTAAATCCTTCAGATAGAATTAAATTTGTTATAACCGTGCCTGCTGAATATGGGTTGAATGTGTTTTTCAGTATAACTGGTATAGATTTTTTCTGAGCTGGTAAGACAGTTGACGGATGAAGAACCTTAGCACCAAAATATGCTAATTCAGCAGCTTCTTCAAATGTTATGTAATTGACAGTATAAGTTTCTTGCACAAATCGAGGATCATTGTTATATATACCACTAACATCGGACCATATTTGTATTTCTTTAGCATTCAAAACTGCTCCTATTATTGAAGCTGTATAGTCACTGCCTCCTCTACCCAAATTATCTATTTGACCATTCTCATCTCTACATATGTACCCTTGAGTAATGTACAAATTACCCGGTTTAAAAAATTGAGAGCACATAGAGGAGATATATTCGTAATCGGGCTCTCTTTCTTGGTTTATTTTCATAAAATCCAACGCACTAACCAAAATATTATCTATTCCTTCCTGAAGAAGGTAATTATGAAAAATAAAAGAAGTAATAATCTCTCCCTGGGCAACTATTATTTTTTCTTCTCTTTTGGTTATATTATTACTCTCATTCTTTACATTAACAATTGTATTTATTATTTGATTCAAAAAATCAATAGAAACTTTTTTAAAATTACCTTCTAATAACTCTTCTATAATTTCGGAAAATTTATCTTTAAAGGTTTTTATTTCATTTTCAATACCTTTGTGGTTTTTAAGATTTTCGGAGATTTGAAAAAGCAAGTTAGTTATTCCAAAAACAGCAGATAAGACAACGATAAGGTCATTTCCATTTGATTTTATTTCATTAACTATAATATCCTTAACTTTTTTCATATTAGTGGAATTAGCTACACTGCTTCCACCAAATTTGAATACTTTCATACCAGTCCCCCTATTTCCATGGCTTTTAAAATAACATTTGCTTCCAATCTATCGATTTCTTGTTCCTCCACTAACACAGATTTTCCTAAAAGTGGCACAAGATAAACCATCAACTTCTTTCCTTCAAAGAAAAGAAAAACAGAAAAGTCGACAGTATCTACTACTTTTATAACCATCATATCAACTGCCCTTTGTATTTCATTACCTATAAATCTTCTACCAAAATAGTCTTTAAACAAATTTTCTACTTTATCAAAAAAATCCTCTACTTTACCAATGTAATCGTAAAAATCCACAATATAGGAGTTATCTATTTTAAAGTTATAGTTGGCAAGTTTGGATATTATTTCTTGTGTATTTTGAAATCTTTTAGGTGGATTATAGTCTATTTCGACACATTTTCTCAAAATATCTAAGAACAGTGGAGATACTTTATCTTTTGATTTGTTTACTGCCATTTCAACATACTTTTGGTGAGATAATGTATCAAAACCGTTTTTATGATTTTCAGGTTTAATTCCAGATATCAATTCCAAAAAAGTCATTCCTAAAGAAAATATATCGTTAAATGGTTGGGGAGGAAGTTTTTGATATTGTTCAGGAGGTGAATAACCAGGACTTACAAAAACCACCTGACTACTCAACAAATTAGATATACCAAAATCAATTACCTTTATCATATCAGTTTCATAATCTATCAGAATGTTAGATGGTTTTATATCTCTGTGAATTATAGATTTAGAATGAAGGTAATCTATAGCATTCAAGGACATAATAAAGTATTTATATATCTTTTCTTCATTGACATCGTTTTTTTTAAAAAAATCTCTAATATCCGTTCCTTCAATAAATTCCATAACATAAAAAAAATTATTGTTGTAATAAAAACTATCATAGAATTTAGCAATATTCGGATGTTTTAGAAATTTTAAGATTGATATTTCAGAAATAAAACTTTCTATAAAAACATTTCTGTATTGTTCTACTTTTAGTTGTTTAAGGGCAAAAAATTTGGGTATTTTCAAGTGCTTAACCTTATAAACATTACCCATGCCCCCAGAATTAAGAAGTTTCACAACTTCATAAGTATTGAAAACTATTTCTCCTTCTTTAAAAATCTTTTCTTTCATAAGCCCTTTTATTAAGTATTCTTCGATTTATTACACATTACCTTCAAAGGATTTTCTTGAATTTCCTTAAAAGTTATTAATATAAGGAGGGTAAAAGGATGGAAAAAACGTTTGAATTTTTAGGGATACACCGCTCAAAAGAACCTAAATTTGTTTTGCCTCAAGCTGCAAAAACAGTTGATAATTCTCTACCAATAAAAGATTCTGAAATACTCTTTGAAGTTGATGCTCTAAACATCGACTCAGCAAGTTTTAATAATCTAAAACAATTATCAAACAATCAAAAAGAAGAAATAAAAAAACTGATATTGGAAATCGTAAAAGAGAGAGGAAAAATGCACAATCCCTATACAAACTCAGGAGGAGTTTTCAAGGGAAAAATAAAAGAAATTGGAAAATATTTTAATGAATACCACAACAACAAATACAAAGTAGGTTCCAAAGTAGTTTCACTAACTTCCCTTTCTTTCACTCCTTTGCATGTTGAAAAAATTGAAGACATTGATATAAACAGTAATACGGTATTTATCAAAGGGTATGCTATATTGTTTTTGTACAGTCCATTTGCAGTTATCGATGAATTTGAATTTGAAGAAGATGTTATAATGAAGGTTTTAGATGTTTGTGGAGCTCCTGCACAAGTTGCAAAATATTCTAAAATATCAGATTATGTAGTCATTTTAGGAGCAGGTAAATCGGCAATACTTTCTGCACATGAAGCTTACAAACGAGTCAAACCCACAGGTAAAGTGTTCATAATTTCAAAATACGAAGAAGAATTAGAATGGTTTAGGAAAGGTCAAATATGTGATTACACAATACAAGCGGACGCTACAGATCCGATTGAAGTATATTCAAAATACATAAAAGTTAGTGATAGATTAGCAGATTTAGTAGTAAATTGCACAAATGTAGAGAATACAGAAACATCAGCAATATTGCTAACAAAAGAAGGAGGAATTTGCTACTTTTTCTCAATGGCAACATCATTCCAAAAAGCAGCCCTGCAAGCAGAAGGATTAGCTAAAAATATCGAACTAATCATAGGAAATGGATACTATCCAGAACACTACCGAATAGCAATCAACTGCCTAAAAGAAAATAATGTTATCTATGATTTCTTTAAACATAAAAAATAATTCAAAAATTTTAACCCAAAAGAAATCTCCATCATTTGATAGAAATGAATGGATGAGTTTTAAGTATTTGTTTAGCCATAAATACACTGGCATAATTTGGGAAAGTAAAATATGCAAAGGCTAACATTGTTAAAATAGTATTAAAGAGGGTAAAATAAAAAACTGTTGAAGTATATGAGTGGGTGTTTATCAAATAAATCCCGAATAAAGTGGTTTAAAATAAAATTTAAAATAAAAGGGTTTAACCTTTAAGATGTCTGTAGAAAAGGAAAAGCCTTTCTTAGAGTTATCTAAAATCAAAGATATAACTTCAGAAATACTCGATGTAGTTTTCGTCAAAAATTACGGAATAAAGAGAGAATACAAAGTAGAAACAGATATATTTTTTATTAATGAAAACGGAAAAGAGTATTTTATATTAATTATATCATTGCCAGGAGCTAATAAGAACTCAATAGACATTTCCATCGAAGAAGACACGGTAATAATCAATGCAAAAAGAGAATTGTTCTTTCCTGCAGATATAATCAATATAACAGAAGATACATTAAAATTTATATTAGAAAACTCAATTTCAATAGAAAACTATTATGGGAACATTTATAGAAAGATAAGATTACCTAAAAAAGTAAAGAAAAAAGAAGAAAAAGCTCTGTATTTAAAAGGATTACTTTTTGTAAAACTTGAATGCGAATAAAAGAATTAATAATTAAAATTATTAATTTATACAAAAAATACAAATTTAGGAGCTATCCTGTTTGCAGATTTTATCCCTCGTGTTCAGACTATGCATTAATGAGTATAGAAAAATACGGAGTTATAAAAGGGTTATTTAAGTCGATATGGAGGATACTCAGATGCAATCCAGTTAGTAAAGGGGGTATAGATTTACCTTAACAGGGGGGAGTTAATTGAACAAAATAAGATGCCTAAATTGTGGAACTGAAAACCAAGAATATTATAACTACTGTTACAATTGTGCTTACCCACTAAAAGAACACATAAAAAACAAAGAGATAACCAAACTTTTAGGAATAGCGTTAGGTTATGAAATGGTTAATATTCTCGATAAAGTAATAGAAATTTATGAACGAATACTAAAGGAAAAGCCACATTATGCTGATGTAAGATACAGGCTCGCATTAGTTTATGAAGTGCAAGGACAGTATGATAAAGCTATAGAACATCTTCAAGAAGCACTTAACATCAACCCCGATTACATACAAGCAAGAAATAAATTAGCGGATATATTTATAATTCTTGGAAAATATCAGGAAGCATTAATAGAATACAAGACATTGTTATCAACAAAAGTAAAGTATAGTTTTGCGGATGTTTATAATAATATCGGAGTTATTTACGAAAAGATGGGTAATTTAAAACAAGCAAAATCTTATTATACAAAAGCTATCTCGATTAATCCCCGTTTTGCTAAACCATATTATAACCTGGGTAATATAATGTTTAGTAAGGGTAATTATGATGCAGCAATTGCAAACTACAAAAAGGCAATAGCTTTAAAGCTTAATATACCAGAAGTATATAATAATTTAGCATTAGCGTTATACAAGCAAGGTAACATAAAAGAAGCAGAAGAAAACTTTAAAAAATCTACTTTATTGGATCCCCTTTTTTTTGACGCACATTACAACTTAGCTCTTTTCTACATACAAAATAATCAACTTGAAAAAGCACAAGAATTAATAAACAAAATAAAAGAAAATTTTCCCTACAACTACGATATTAACTACTTAGAAAAAAGCATAGAAAAAAGATATAAGGAAAGGTCCAAAAAAGAGCAAATTAATAATATAGAGAGCAACATAGAATGAGAAGAAATTTTGAAAAATTACAATCAAAAATAGAATACTACAAAAAGATAATAGACAAAGATCCTTTCATTTTTTTAAACATAATACCTTTAGAATTTCTTTACTCAAAAATAGATAATTTATCTGACGATAAATATAGTAATTTTATAAAAAATCATGGTAAAGAATATCTTAAAAACATAATCGATTCTTTTTGTGACATGCCTTTAGTATATTCAGAAATTTTGAAAGAAGCAAAAGAAAAAGAAGAAGAATTAAAGAGAAACAGGGGTTTTAAAATCTCAGACGCCAAAGTTGAAATTTCCCTTAACATCCTTGCAAAAGGAATATTTGATAAAGAAGGACAACATAAACTAAAAGCAGCATACAACTACAAAATAGGTCTTTCCTTTTACAAAGAAAAAAATTACAACGAAGCAAGAAAAGCATTCGAAGAAGCATGGAATTATGATCAAAATAATCCCGAAATAATCAATAACCTTTTTATTACGAACTACTTATTAGGCAATTTTAATAAGCTCTCTGAAATACTAAAAATAATGGCTATTTTAGGGTTTAAAGAAATCGAATTCTTCACAAAATAGAAAGGAAAGGTGGAATAGTTATGAAACTTCCTCAAAAAGATTATTATAAACTGCTTGAGGTAAGTCCTTTAGCCTCATCCGAAGAAATTCAACAAGCTTTCAGGAAATTAGCAAGAAAATACCATCCTGATACCACTCAAAATCCCGTAGAAAAAAAGAGATTACAAGAAATATACCAACAATTAGTAGATGCACATCAATTCCTAAGAGATGAAGAAAAAAGAAAAGAATACGACAATAACGTAATATTTAAATTCAGGACAATTAGTAAAAGTCAAGTAAAAACAAAAATACAAGTAATAGGAAAAGAAGAACCTTGGTGGAAAAAACTACTATCTTTCGGTAAAAAAGAAAAAGAAAAAGAAGATCCAATTAAGAAAGCAGAACAGTTGTTTTTCTTAGGAATGAGTATGACAGCAAGACCAGATCCAAAAATGATACAAAGTGCAGTATCATATTTTGAGCAAGCATATAAAACTAATCCCCAGTTATTGGAAGCGCTCTTTAACACAGCTTTAGGATACTATAAACTGGGGGAATTCGAAAAAGCCAAAAATTTATTAAAAGAGTATTTGAACAAAAGACCGTCAGATCAAGCAGCTGAAATACTATATAGATTAATAAACTGGTAAGTGATAATCTTAATTACAGGTCCAACAGCAGTAGGAAAAACAAAACTATCTTTGTTATTAGCTCAAAAAATACCCCATACCTTCATTGTTTCTGTAGATAGTAGACAAGTTTACAGAATGATGGATATAGGAACAGATAAAGTTTCATTGCAAGATAGAAAAAAAATACCTCACTACCTAATAGATATTCTAAATCCCAACCATGATTTTTCATTAGGATGTTTCATGGAGAAAGCAAAAAAAATCATAGATTTCGGGATACAAAAAAAAATAAACCTAATATTTGTCGGAGGAACAGTTTTATACGCTTTGGCATTAGTAAAAGGATACACCTTATTACCAACTAATACAAATATTAGAAAAAAACTTGAAAGTAAATCTACAGAAGAGTTGAAGGAATTGCTTTCTAACTTAGATAAAAAGTTTAACACCAATTTCTTAGAAAAATATAAAGATAGAAGGAGAATAATAAGGTTGTTAGAAGCTTATGAAATAACCAAAACTAATCCTGCGAATTTATGGGAAAATAACAAGAAATTTCCAATAAACAAGATATTCATCCTTACCAATAACCGGCAAATAATCTACGAAAACATAAATAAAAGAGTAGATCGGCAAATCAGAGAAGGTTTAATAGATGAAGTCAAATTTATCCTTAAAAAATTTCCCGAGGCACCAAGTTTTAAAAGCATGAAAACCTTTGGATATTATGAAGTAATCCAATACTTACAAGGAAATATAGAATTTAATTCAATGATAGAAATGATAAAGAAAAATACGAGGCACTTTGCAAAACGACAGTTCTCATTCTTAAAAAAAATAGACGGTGAAGTTATTAATTTACAAGATTTCAATCAAAGTATAGAAAAGGCTTGTGATTACCTATGCCAAAAATTGATATAATTGAAAAAGATGAATACTATGATATAGATGAAACTGAGGTTTTAATTCCAGAAAATATTTTTATATTTGATGCAGTTAAGAAAGTCATAAAAGATAATCCTTATCTGTTTTGGATTACAGTAATCGGTGGCGTAAAATTACTGCCAGAACCATCCTTTACAAAAACTTTTTCTTTTTATATCAAATCTACCTTGCAAGAAGATAAAAATTCTAATGAAAATTATGACCCTACTTTTGAAAAACTCAGAAAATTTGGTTTAGAATTTTCTTCAATATTTGAAAATTATAAACCATTAGAAAATTTTCTACTAAATTTAAGCAATTTTGAAAATGATTATGTAATAGGATTGATATCAAAGATAAAGGATATTGATGAATATGAAATAAGAGATTTTGTTGAAAAATATACGAATAATTTTATGTCTTTACTCGAAAGCTTAGTAGTATACAGTTTTTGCAAAAACGATATAAAAAAAAGTGCGTTCGTTATATCTGATGGAAGTTTAGTAAAGTTCAAAAGATTTAGAAAATTAGATAATGTAAAAATGTTTGGTTTAATAAAAGAAGTAGAAAGGAACTATTTGTATCAATTCGGTAATAGTTATTTATACAACTTGCCTTTTTTAAAGAGAAGTGCAGCTTTTTACTTAGTTTATGATGATATTAAATTTCTAAGCTTTTACATGAATATTGGGAAAATCATAAGGTTGGAAGTATTAGATGGAAAAATAGAAGAATTATTATTGATTGCTAAAATATTGAAATCCATTTCACATGTGCCGCATCTTTATTATAGAATGCCACAAAATAATCTAATACTTACAAAATTAGAAAGAAATTTAAAAAATTATATAATGAATGATGTTCTGTTTGATAGATTTATATGACTTTGGAAGAATTAATAAAAGAGTTAGCAAAATATAAAGTTAGTTCTAAGACATTGGAGGCAATGAAAATAATAAAAAGAGAGTACTTTGTTGAAGACAAGAAAAAAGCATATTTAAATGAAGCTTTACCATTTTACAGCCAAACGACATCTCAACCATTGGTAATTGCAAATGTGATAGATAATTTGGAACTTAACAAAGAGGACGTGGTGATAGAAGCTGGGACAGGATCGGGATTCCAAACATGCTTACTTGCCTTCTTTTCAAAAAAAGTATTCTCATTTGAAATAGATGAAATAATATTTAATGCAGCACAGAAAAATATCCAAAATTTTATGGAAATAAACAAAGATCTTGATCTCAAAATAGAATTAATAAAAGGCAATATATTTAAATCTGAAAAATTAATAAATCAAATAATAGAAACAGAAGGTAAGATTGACAAAGTTGTATTTAGCTTCGCTATAAAGAAAATACCTGATATTTTTGTCAAAAATGCCAAAATAATTATTGCTCCAATAGAAGAAAATAATAATTACCAAAAATTAAAAAAAATAGTAATAAAAGACGGAAAGATATTTGAAAAAGACTTAGGCTTAGTTTCTTTTGTAAAACAAAGAGAAGAATGATAAAAATTCAGAAAGCTGATATAAAACATAAAAAAGATATAAAAAATCTATATCAAAAGGTTTATGGCAGTTTTTACTCTTTACCCGAAGTCCAAGACGATGAATTAATGGAAGAAATATTGAGTGGAGTATCAAAGCTAAGTAAGGAGAAAACCGATGATTTATGGGTAATAGCAATTGATGATAAAGAAATTGTTGGATCATTAATATTTAGAGTAAATAAAGATATTTCATTATGTAAAGCCATGGGAGCAATAGTTTTGCCAGAATACAGAGGTAAAGGGATTTTTAAAGAAATGTTTGAATATGGTTTAAATAATATAGATGTTGATATTATATATGCTCTTACTCGCACGATTTCCCCTGAACCACAAAAACTTTTAATCAAATATGATTTTATTCCTTTAGGTGTTTTTCCAAATGTAAGAAGAGTATATGCTTATGAAAATCATGGACTGTATGCTTTAATAAAAGCAACCGCCTTCAACAAAAGGAAAAAAGTTGAAAAAATGCTACCTGAAATAAAAAATCTTTCTAACATCTTAAAAGACTTAATGATAAGAAAATTTCTTTTGGGAATTTTTAAACAAGAAAAAAAAGATTATTCTTATTTAGAATCATTCATATCCGAAAAATCAATGATAGTTTATAGAGAAAAATTCAACATAAAAATAAGGGAAGCAAAAAAAATAGATATAAAAGTCATAAACGTTGAAAAAGAATACATTAATAGTATTGATAACTTAAGATTTAAATTTTTTCCATTTCATAAACCTAATTTTAAAATAACGACAGAATTTGGAAGCGTCTTTTTACACCTTAATATGATAGACAAACACTGTGCAATAATGGGCATAGATTGCCCCAAAGAAGATGTTGAAAAACTTTATAATTTATTTTTCAATATTCCTTACATTGTTGACAAATTAGACGCTCGATATTTGGAGATAATTTCAATTGCTTTAAATCACACAAATCATTCTATATTACTTGACAATGGTTTTATTCCTGCAGCCTATTTTCCTTGCCTTATTCCTGAAAAAAACCAGAGAGCAGATGCTGTAGTATTTTTTTATCCATACAATTTGCCACATTTTAAAAACATGTTCGTACCAGATGATTTCAAACCGTACATAAAATATGTTTACTCAATGATAATTAGAAAAATAAACGAAGAACTGGAGACAAACTTATAACCATCTTTTCTCAATAATTTTAACCAACTTATTAGTGTATTTATTCATTTTGATCTTTCTAAAATCTTCTTTTTTAAGCCATACAAAATCCACTATTTCCTCGTTAAAAGATAAAAAATCTATATTATTAACTTTGACCAAATAGTTAAAAAGTATCATATGTATTGGTTTATAAAATTCTTCATCGAAAATTGCTTCAAAAAAAGTGATAAATTGGCAATTATTTTTTCGCACATCCAAATTAGTTTCTTCTTTTATTTCTCTAATAAGTGCTTGAATTAGAGTTTCTCCAGCATTTACTTTTCCTCCAGGAATACCCCATTTCCCTTTCCATTTTAAAGTTTTAACAAATAAGTATAAATTCTTATATTTTATAAGTCCTCCAACAGTTGGTATTATATTCATAGCAGAAACAAGAAATAATAAATTAAGAGGATAACAAAAAATAACAATTGGATAAAGATGATGATAGCAATAACAAAGAAAGCTTTATTCTTTAGGATATTTAAAAATAAGTTAGGCCTAATTGATTCTTCATATTCAGTTTCATACTTCAGTATCGATTGCAATTTTTTTTCAAATTCTTTAAACGTTTTTATTCTATTATTTTGGTTGTATGACAAGCATTTTTCAAGTAATGAGCTTAATTGATTAGGTATTATAGGAGACAGTGAAGAAGGGGGTGGAAAAAAAAAAGGATCCTCCCGATAATAAGGACTTAATTTAGTAAAATACTCATAGACTATTGCCGAAATTATATAGATATAACTACTTTGGTTGATAGTATTTTTGTCATCATCAAGCATTTCCGGTGGTACATATCCAAAAGTTCCAATATACTTGTTTTCCTCAACTCCCTTCTCTGTAACTATTGCAGGTATTTTAGGGATAGAAAAACTAATTATTTTAACTACTCCTTGTTTATCAACGATGATGTTTTCAGGGTTAAGGTCAATGAAATTTATGATGTTTTTCTCATACAAAAACTTGACAATCTCTAACAACTGCAAAGCCAATTTTATACCTTTAATAACAGTTGGATTTGAAGAGTATATTATTTCACTTAGCAGCGTTCCATGTAATTCCTCACATACAACAATAAGATATCCTCTTTCCAAAAAATAATCAACAATTTTTCCAACTTTATCATATATAACTTTCGATAAGAAAGAAAAAACAGAAAATAAATTATTGATGTATGAATGAGAATTAAGATTTTCAGATATATCTATTTGATAGAGAAACCAAGTTGATCCAATAAATCTTATATCTTCTGCTCTATAAATAATACATCCACTCTCGATTTTGTAAGTAGCTACTATTTTATACCTATTATTAAAAACTGTCCCAATAGGAAATTTTTCCATTACTTCGTAAATAATTTTACTTACAAGAAAGAAAAATCCTCCTTATTTGGATTTAACTTTTAAATTTTCAAAATTTTCACAAAAAATTTACTTTTTTTACAAAAAATAGCTTTTTTATTAAAGAATCTTTCTCAATAATTTAATTAGAAATTAAAAAAAAGGAGGGTGGTAATATGAACATAGGGTTAAATACAAGCTCATATTTATACCACTATAATTCTTTATCAGTAGAACAAAAATCACAGGTTAATATGATAGCTTCTTCATTGGGAATTAGTATTGAAGAACTATCATTTTACTTTGGAATGATTAGCTTCAATTTAGGCAACATTAGCTTTTTTGCTTTTGTTTTTTTAATTTACCAAAAGCCACAGATATTAAATAATCTAAGAATGATATATGCTAACATGCAAGCACAAGCAAATTTCAATATAGGTTTTATTGGAGGATTCAATAATACTCCTCAACCTTATCCACTGCCGTCTAATCCAGAACTACCTACACCATTACCATCAAATCCAGGGGAATCAAACTGTGTAAAATCGCAAATTGG
>Ga0105160_1000635_pt1 | contig 15632 bp, 13 predicted proteins | sample GXS110809BmetaG_FD_89591 | JGI IMG/M metagenome (GOLD analysis project Ga0105160, IMG submission 89591) | Hot spring microbial communities from Gongxiaoshe hot spring, China to study Microbial Dark Matter (Phase II) - GXS 110809B | ecosystem: Environmental > Aquatic > Thermal springs > Hot... | reverse complement strand
GCGTGAACACGGCTTCATCTATCGTGGCGTCGGGCGCGGCTACTAGCCGATGCGCGCCATCACGCGACACACGCTGGAGAACGGCTTGCGCGTGCTGATCCGCGAGGTGCACACTGCACCGCAGGTCGCCGCGTCGATTTGGTACCGAGTTGGCGTGCGCGAAGAGATGACCAGCTGGACGGGCGCATCGCACTGGCTGGAGCACTTGCTCTTCAAGGGCACGCGCCGCTACACCGAGAACGACTTAGACCGGTTGATCAGCCGCTGTGGGGGCACGAGCAACGCCATGACATGGCTCGATTGCACCGCGTATTACGCAACTGTTCCAGCCGATCAACTGGCGCTCGTGTTGGACATCGAGGCTGAGCGCATGGCGCACGCGCGATTCACACCCCGCGACGCTGCCCACGAGCGAGACGTGATCCTCAACGAGCGACGCGAGAGCGAGAACGACCCCTGGTTCCGCTTGATGGAAGAAGTGCTCGGCGCAGCGTTCCTCGTGCATCCTTACGGGCACGATGCCATCGGCTACAGCACCGACCTGCAACGCCTCTCCTACGACGACCTGCGCGCCTGGTATCAGCACTTTTACACGCCCGATAACGCCGTGCTCACCCTCGTCGGCGATGTGAACTCCCAGGACGCGCTGCGCCTCATCGCGCGCACCCTTGGCAAGATCAAACGCCGCACAACCCGCACCGCGTGGTCCATCATCCCGCAGGAGCCAACACAACGCGGCGAACGGCGTGTGGTGGTTAACGGCGAAGGGCAAACGCATTACCTCGCTTTGCTGTTCCACGCGCCGCCTGCGACCCACCCAGACTTCATGCCGCTCGTGGCGCTGGATGCGGTGTTGTGCGGTGCGAGCGGCTTGAGCCTCTTCGGCGGCGGCAGCAGCAATCGCAGCAGCCGCCTCAGCCGGTTGCTCGTGGATTCGGGATTGCTCGCCGAGATCAGCGGCGGCGTGCTGCCCACGATTGACCCGTACCTCTACGGCTTCTACGCTACCCTCATGCCAACGCACACGCCCGAAGAGGCAGAAGCACGTTTGTGGGCGATCCTCGCAGAGATACAACGCGAGGGCGTCTCGCCGAGTGAGCTGGAGAAAGCCATCAAGCAAACGCGCGCGCAAGTGGTCTTTGGCACTGAGAGCACGACCCAACAAGCGTTTTGGCTAGGCTTCAGCGAGATCGTCGCCGACTACCGCTGGTTCACCACCTTCGCGCAGCGGCTTGCGCGCGTGACTCCAGCAGACGTGCAGCGCGTGGCGCAGCGATACCTCACGCGCACCAACGCTGTTGTGGGCTGGTACGTGGCCAACGGCGCGAGCGCAGCACACGACGCCATCTGAAGGCGCGCAACAGCTCACAAGCGCCACGCCTCGGCGATCATCGCCCAAGCGTGCTCAGCATGCACACGCGTGACCACGCGCGCGTTTGGTTCAGGGCTGCGGCGATCGAGCGCCGTCATCCCACGACCCACATCATGACCCACGTCCACCCATACGCGCGCCTCAATGGTCTCCGCAATCACCGCCTCATCAAGCGCCACAGCAACAGCAAGCGGATCAGGCAGCGGCACCCCCTGCAAGCCGAAGTGATCGCGCCACGTGTACGCGATGCGAGTCATGGCAGCGAAGAAACGAGCGCGCGGTGAATCGGCGGCAGCAATTGCCTCAAGTCGCTCAAACGGCATCATCTGCTCGAGCGAGACCTCCCACGGCACCAGCGTGATGCGCGGGAAACGCTCCAGCACGACGCGCGCCGATTCAGGATCGGCAGCGATGTTGAACTCGGCGGCGGCGGTTTGGTTGCCGCGCGCTTGCCACGCGCCTCCCATCACCACCACACGCGCAATGCGTTGAGGCAGCGACGGATCAAGGTTGCACGCCAACGCTAAGTTGGTGAGCGGCCCGAGCGTGATCACGCCGAGATCACCGCTATATCGCTGCGCGAAGCGACAGATCGCCAGCGCAGCATGGAGCGGTTCTGGCGCGCGCTGCGTGCGCGAAAGCCCTGCATCGCCAAGCCCATCCTTGCCATGAAAATCGGCAGCGTGCACAGGAGGTTGTAACATGGGACGCGCGCAGCCAGCATAGAACGGCAACGGAGCGCCTAGCAAATCGAGCACAGCGCCCACGTTGACGTTCACATGCTCCAGCGGCACGTTGCCCCCCACGGTGGTAATGGCGAGCAGCGTAAAGTTTGGGTAACGCCCAGGCACGAAGGGCATCACCAAGCCAATGGCATCGTCAACGCCTGCGTCGGTGTCAATGATCCAATGCATGACGGCGGGGGAATCCTCACGGGGCAAGCGGTGCGCTATGAGATCAGCTTAAAGCGAGAGACGGGATTTGAACCCGCGACCTGTTCCTTGGCAAGGAACCGCTCTACCAGACTGAGCCACTCCCGCAACCTGCGTTAATAATTATACTGCGCTGCGCACCTCGCGCGCAGGAATCTTCGCCTTGCGCGCGCGTGCTCGCGCATCGCCTAGCCCTATAATCTCAGCATCTACACTCCACGCGTCGAGGCAAAACCTATGTCCCTCGCTGTGCTGAAATTCGGCGGCACCTCCGTTGGCGATGCGCACGCCATGCGGCAGACTGTTGCCGTCATCCGCGAAGCCGTTGCGCAATATGACCACGTGGTGGTCGTCACCTCAGCGATGGGGAAATCCGCCGACCCGAACGACACCGTGAAGGTGACCGACTTGCTGCTTAACGCAGCGCGCGCCGCTGCTGCTGGCGACGCTGAAGCGTATCGGCGCGCGCGCCGCGCCCTCGCCGATAAACACCACGCCGCAATCGAGGCGCTCATCACTTTGCCCAACGACCGACAGCGCATCAGCGCCGAAGTGGATGACCTCCTCACGGGGTTCGAGACGTTATGCGCCAGCGTGCAGGTGTTGGGCGAAGTGACGCCGCGCGCGCTGGACACCATCGCTGGCCTGGGCGAGCGCATGGCAGCGCGCATCCTCGCGGGCGCGTTGCGCAGCGCTGGCTTGCTCGCCGAGGCGCTCGACGCCACCGCGTTCATCATCACCAACGATCGCTTCCAAGCTGCAACGCCGCTGATGGAGCCAACGCGCGAGAAAACCCGCGCGCACCTGCTGCCGTTGCTCGAGCGCGGCGTGATCCCGGTGGTCACCGGCTTCATCGGCGCGACGCAGAACGGCATCCCCACCACGCTCGGGCGCGGCGGCAGCGACTACAGCGCCAGCATCATCGCCGCTGCACTCGACGCAGACATTGTGTTCAACTACACCGACGTGGACGGCGTGCTCACCACAGACCCACGCATTGTGCCCGAAGCACGCACCATCGAAACGCTCACCGCGAAGGAAGTCAGCGAGATGGCTTACTTCGGCGCCTCAGTGTTGCACCCGCTCACCATCGCGCCGTTGATGGAGAAGAACATCCCGCTGCGCGTGAAGAACACCTTCAACCCCTCCCACCCCGGCACGCTCATCGTCTATGACGACGCAGAGAGCGGCGGCGGTGCGATCAAAGCCGTGACGGCGATCAAGAACGTCAGCATGATCACCGTTGCTGGCTCAGGCATGAAGGGCGTGCCCGGCATTGCGGGACGCACCTTCATGGCGGTGGCGCGCACGGGCACGAGCGTGTTCATGATCTCACAAGCTTCCAGCGAGCAAAACATTTGCTTCGTCGTGCCGCGCCAATCCGCGTCTGCGGTGGTGGAGGCGCTCAAGCAGGAGTTCGAGAACGAGATCGCAAACGGCGAAATAGATGGCGTGTACTCCGTCGACCAAGCCTCGATCATCACGGTGGTCGGCGCAGGCATCTCAGAGACGCCCGGCGTGAGCGGACGTGTGTTCAGCGCGCTCGGCGCAGAGCGGATCAACGTGTTTGCCATCGCGCAAGGATCGTCGGAATGCGCGATCAGCCTCATCGTCGCCGAGGAGCGCTGCAACGACGCCGTGCGCGCGCTGCATCGGCTCACCGAGCCAACACCTGCCTAGAGCGTCATCTGCTTCGCCCAGAGCACTTCCGGCAAATCGCGCAGCGCCTTCATGGCGTAATCGGGCACGGGGTTGTCCAAGTTGATGAACGACAACGCGTGATCGCCGGGACGCGTACGCCCAAGGCGATACTCGGCGATGTTCACATAGTTCGCGCCGAGGATCGTGCCCACACGCCCGATCACACCCGGCACGTCGCGCGAGGAGATCACCAACACCAGTCCCTCTGGCACAGCGTCAATGCGGAAGCCGTCAATCTGCACGATGCGCGGTTCGCTGCCGTCGAACAGCGTGCCCGCAACGGTGCGCGTCTCTTGGTCGGTGGTGATGCGGCAAGAGACCAAATTGGTGTAATCGCTGCTGGTGAGGTTGACCGCCTGCGTCACGATGATGCCGCGCTCGTTGGCGATGACCGGCGCATTGACGAAGTTCACGCGCTCGCTGCCCAACATGGGCGCTAGCAAGCCGCGCAGCAGCGCCACCGTGAGCGGCTTCACATGTGGGCTGACGTCAGGACCGCGATACTCCACCTCCACGCGCTGCAAGCGCCCTTCCATCAAGCTCGCCTGCAACTTGCCGAGCTTCTCCGCGAGCGCCAAGTAGGGACGAATGACCGGCAGCGCAGCAGGATCAATCGGCGGGAAGTTCACGGCATTGCGCACCTCGCGCTCGTGCAGCGCATCGAGCACTTGCTCGGCGATCTGAATTGACACATCGCGCTGTGCCTCCAGCGTGCTTGCGCCTAGATGTGGGGTGACCACTACGTTGGGCAGCTTGAAGATCGGATGATCGGCAGGCGGCGGCTCTTCCTCGAACACGTCGAGCGCAGCGCCGGCAAGCTTGCCGCTGACGAGCGCTTCGTAGAGCGCTTGCGTGTCCACCAAAGCGCCGCGCGCCACGTTGATCAAGCGCGCGCCGGGCTTCATCTTCGCGATCGCCTCTGCATTGATCAAGCCGCGGCTGGTCGGCGTGAGCGAGGAGTGAAGCGTGATGAAGTCGCTTTGTGCCAGCAGCTCATCCAGCGACACCAAAGCCACCTTTGCGGTGCGCGCAGCTTCCTCGTTCACGTAGGGGTCATAGGCGATCACTTCCATGCCGAACGCTTGCGCGCGGCGCGCCACTTGTGCGCCGATGCGCCCGAAGCCAATGATGCCCAAGACGCGCCCTTGCAACTGCACCCCGATGAACTTGCTGCGCGTCCACTCGCCGCGGCGCAGCGAGGCGTCGGCTTGGGGGATGTTGCGCGCCAGCGCCAACATCATCGCCATCGTGTGCTCACAGGTGGCGATGGTGTTTGCCTGTGGCGTGTTCATCACGATGATGCCGCGGCGCGTCGCGGCGTCCACGTCAATCGTGTCCACGCCGATCCCCGCGCGCCCGATCACGCGCAAGCGCTCTGCATGTGCGATCACCTCAGCGTCAACCTTGGTCTCGCTGCGCACGATCAGCGCGTCGGCTTCGCGCACGCGCGCGAGCAGCTCAGCGCGAGAAAGCCTCTTGGCAACGTCCAGCTTCACCTGCGGATCAGCCCGCAGAACCTCTAATCCGGCTTCAGAGAGATCATCTGGGATGAGGATCGTGAACATACGCGAATGCGCCTAGGCGTAGAGCGTTGTGCGTTGGGCGGCTTGCATCAGAGCGCGGCGCGTGAGCACGCCGACGAGGTGCCGACGTTGCTCTGCCGTGCCGCGCACATCTGTGATCGGTCGCGCAAGAGCTTGTGCAGCACGCGCAGCTTCTTCAAACGCTTCCGGTGAGGGAGCTTTGCCGATGAGCACCTCGGCTGCCTCGCGCGCCAGCAGCGGCGTGGGCGCGACGGCACCAAGCGCGATGCGCGCGTCCACGATCTGCCCCTCGCGTACGGTGATCGCAGCGCCCACGCCAACCACCGCGATGTCCATTTCGTTGCGCGGCGTGAAGCGCAAATACGCGGCGCCAAAACCAGGTGGCGGCGGCGGCAACTTAAAGCTCACCACCAACTCATCAGGCTGCAACACCGTTTTGCCTGGTCCAAGGAAGAAATCCTCAAGCGCAAGGGTGCGCGTGCCGCGCGCCGAGGCGATCACCACAACTGCGCGGTGCACCATGAGCGCTGGGATCGAATCGCCCGCCGGCGAAGCGGTGCACACGTTGCCGCCGAGCGTCGCGCGCCCTTGGATTGCCACGCCGCCGATCAGCTTAACGGCGTCCATCAAGCCCGGATAGGCAGCGGCAAGCGCTGCATGGCTGTAGATGCGGTAACACGGCACAGCAGCGCCGATAATCGCGCCCGTTTGCGGATCGAACGACAGCACGTTGAGGTCTGGGATGCGTTTGACATCCACGACGACGTTAGCAAAACGCCGGCGTTCGCGCAACTGCACGATGAGATCGGTGCCACCACTCAAGCAGCGCGCGCCCTCGCCTTCTCGGGCTAGCACTGCAAGCGCTTCTGCAAGCGATGTGGGGCGAACATAGGAGAAGGCTTGCATAGCACAAAAGATAGCACACTTGCGGCACGTGCTATAACCCACGTTCGCCGATGCGAACTCGTGGTTTCAGGCGCGAACGCAGCGGATTTGGGTGTGTGAGCGTGCTGTTCTTGCTTGGAGCGGTGCTGGCGCTGGCTGGCTACGTGCTCGTGCAGGTGCGCTTGGGCAATGTGCCACAGTTTGCGCGCACCGCGCGCTCCTTACCCACGCTCGCGCTCACACCCACGCCCACGCTAAGCCTGGAGACGTTTCTCCAGCGTGCCGAGGAAGCCGAACAGCGCGGCGACTACCGCACAGCGCTTGAGTTCTACGATCGGGCAAGCCGGCGTCGCCCCAACGACGCAGAGCTGCATCAACGCGCTGCGCGCCTCCTGGTGTTCCTCGGGCAACCTCAGAAGGCAGAGCAACGCGCTCGGCGCGCATTGGAGATCGATCCTAGCCACTTCCCTTCCAAGGCAGTGCTGTGCATGGCGCTCGATTGGCAAAAGCGCATCGCTGAAGCAGTGGCGATCTGCCGCAGCGTGGTAGAGACCAATCCAAACTACGCGCGCGGCTACGCTTATCTCGCTGAGGCGCTTGCCGATGCAGGCGATTTTGAAGCTGCACGCCAAGCAGCACAAACCGCCGTCGAGCTCGCGCCAAACGACGTAGATGTGCTGCGCAACTTGGGCTACGTGTACGATGTGTTTGATCGCTACGACCTCGCGCTGTACCACGACCGACGTGCCCTGGAACAAAACCCGAACTTGCCTCACGTGCTAAACGCGATCGGGCGCATTCACTTCGTGCGCGGACGCAGCGCCGACGCCGTGAGCACATTTCGCCGCGTGCTCGAGATCGACCCGCAGAACGTTGAGGCGCACTACCGCCTGGGCGTCGTCTTTCAGACGCTGGGTGAATTTGGGCAAGCGCGCGTCGCGCTCGACAAAGCCATTGAACTTGACCCAACCTTCGTGCGCGCGCTCACGCAGCGCGGCTCACTCAACTTCCAAACGCGCAACTACTTCGGCTCGGTCGAGGATTACGAGCGCGCGATCCAAGCTGCGCAGCTTACGGGCGAGAAGCTCACCGCGATTGACTACGTGAACTTGGGCTTTGCCTACCGCTGGATTCAGCAATGCGACAAAGCAATCAGCGCATGGGACACCGCGAGCGCGCTGGCGCCGAACGATGAGACGGTGCAAAACTATGTGCGCGCCGGCTATCGTCAATGCGGTCGCTGATCCGCGCGCGGCAAGGCATGTCGCAACAAGCGCAGCGCCGAGATAAAAAGAATGCTGCCCAGAAGCACGTAGAGCAGCTCGCTCGAGACCAGACGCACTAAGAAGCTGCCCGTCAGCGCGCCAAACACAGAGCCGAGCGCCATCGGCAACACCAAGCTGCGCACAGGCAGCGCAATGGAGGAGCTGCTCTTTTGCCGTGCATAGCGCATCAGCCCCATCACGATGGTCGGCATGCTCACCGCCAAGCTCAGCGATCCCGCAAGCTTGATATCCGTGCCAAAGATCAGCACGATGGCAGGGATCAGCAATTCGCCTCCTGCGACACCAAGCACGCTGCTGAACACACCGATCCCGACGCCAGCAAGCACCCCCACGCCTGCGCGCACGGCAGGAGCGGCTTGCAAACGCACAAGGTCAAGCACCCAATGGTGCCCTATCAATACAGCGCTGAGGAAGAGCAGAAAACCCGCCACAACCATTGTGAGCACACGTTCATGAATGCGCGTTGCGAAGTAGGCGCCGAGATACGCACCAAGCAGCGAACCCGCAAGCAGATTGAGCACAATGCCGATATGGTTGAGGACCACGCTGATCCCGTTCAGCCCAGCGCGAAAAATCAGCGAAAACGTAACGGTCACAAGGCTGATCAGCAAATTCACCACAACAGCTTGCAACAAGCGCTGCTTGAACACCTCGATCAGCGCTGGCAATCGAAACTCGGCACCGCCCAAGCCGATCAACCCCCCAAGGACAGCAATCAGCCAGCCGAGGAAAAAAGCGAGGGGAATGGAGTGCACAGAGAGCCCCCATCAGCGCAGCCCGCGGCGGCGCGCCATTTGCTCAAGCTGGTGCTTTTCCTCGGCGGTGAGGTCGGTAGGCACCGTCACCATCACGCGCAGGTAGAGATCGCCATACGAATCACTGTTGAGTTTTGGCATGCCGCGCCCGCGCACACGGATGAGCTTGCCCGACGAGGTCCCTGGAGGCACTTTCACCATGATGCGCCCACCCAGGGTATCTACGGGCACCTCACCTCCCAACATCGCCGTGAAGGCGTCCACTTGGATATCGCGATACAAGTCATCGTCCTTGCGTTCGTAGATGGGGTGAGGCTTGATCTCGACCACGAGGTAGAGATCGCCCGCCTGACCGCGCGCGTTGCGACCGCCCAACCCTCGCACGCGCACTTTGCTTCCCGTGCGCACGCCACGCGGAATCTTGACCTCGACGCTTGGCTGACCGGGTCGCTGGATCAGGCGCGTTGTGCCGTGATAAGCCTCTTCGAGCGTTAGCTCAACCGCTTGCTCGAAATCGCGCGGCTGTGTGACGGTCTGCCCGCCTCGGAAAATAGATTCGATGAAGTCCGCGAAAGAAAGATCGTCATTCCAAAACGTTGTGGTCGCCCCGCCGCTCCAACGCGACCAGTCGTATTGGCGCGGATCGCCTCCCGCGCGCTGATACTGGTAGAAACTGTTCCCCATCTGGTCGTAGAGCTTGCGCTTTTCGGGGTCGCTGAGCACTTCGTAGGCTTCGTTGATCTCCTTGAATTTCTCCTCGGCTTGCTTATTGCCTGGGTTCGCGTCTGGGTGATACTGACGCGCCAGCTTGCGAAACGCCTTCTTGATGGTCTCCTGGTCGGCGTTTCGATCAACGCCGAGGATTTTGTAGTAGTCCTTGTATTCCATCGCTGCCACTCACCACCTATCACTCCTGGAGCGAAACTGCTGGCGCAGGGCGCATTGCATGCCGCTGCCGCGCGCGCCACGCCCAAACGAGCAAACCGATGCCGAGCAGCACCGTCATGAGCAGCGCATGCGCCATCATCGGCGGCACCAACGCTGCTGGGTCACCGTTAACAGGGGGCAGCGGTGGATAATAGCCGTAGCCCCCCAAGCGCCCCGGCGCCAACGGGCTGTAGTCCACCACATCGCCCGCAATTAGCCATGCGAGCGTCAACCCTGAATCGCGCACGCTTGGACGCACATACTGCATCATGAGCAGCCCCATTATCGTAAGCCCAAAGTGTGTGAGAAACATTATCGGGCCGCTGAAGACGCTCGTTAGCTCCACATCACCAGTTGCCAGCCAATACAGCCCCCAAAAGACCATCGTCCAAGTGCCGTATTTCACGCAGGCAACGGCGGCGACTTGGTTGAGCAGGTTGCTGCTGCGCCGGTAGTGCATCAGGATCACCGCAATGCCGAAAAGCCCTGCCGCAAGTGGACAATCCGGGATAAAGGGCAAGCTCCACCAGGGCGCGTTGACCTCGGCGAAGAAGCGCCCATACCACCCCCACGTGCCGAAGCCAAACGCAAACAAGCACGCAGCAAACACCAACCATGCGAGCAGTGGCGCCGCGATCACGCGGTCGCTCCAGACGCGGATCAAGCGAAGCACGTTGTTGTGCATTGCTGCGAGTGTACAGCAAGGCGATGTGCGTCCATTTCCCGCTTTACCAGGTGTCGCGCGCCTAGCGCCTCCTGCGCTTTGCCTATAATCGCCTAGCGATGGCTCAGCCGTCTAAAAGGCACAATGCGGCTGGCGCTTCGCTGATCTGGGCGTTCGTGTTGCTCATGATCGTGGGAGGAGGACTGTTGATCCTTAGCCAGCTTACAGAACGTCCTCTCGAAGAAGTGAAGCTCGAGCCATTGCCCGCCACGCCTGCCTATAGACCGCGCGAAGAGGCTGTGCTGCTTGCGCCCCCCACTCCCAATCAAGACGTCGTGATGCGCGACTTCGCGCCGAGCACGGCGCTTTCGCAGCCGCGCCGCCGCACCTTGATCACATACACCGTCGTCGAAGGCGATACCGTGTTCGGCATTGCCTACAAGTTCGGTCTGCGCCCAGAGACCATCTTGTGGTCGAATTACGAAATCCTGAAGGACAACTTCGACCTCATCCGAGTCGGTCAGCAATTCATCATCCCGCCCGAGGACGGCTTGATCATCGAAGTGGAGCGTGGCGATACCCTCGACGGCATCGCGCGGCGCTTCGGCGTCACGCCCGAGCGCATCGTGAACGAACCCATCAACGGATTGAGCAGCGTCAACCAGCCGCTTCAAGTGGGGCAACGCTTGTTTGTGCCTGGGGGCGAACGCGAGACAGTGGTGTGGCAAGTGCCCAAGCTGGTGCCTGTTCGACAGACCACCGCTGGTGTGCGGGTGTACCGCACAGGCAAGTGCGGTGAGGTCGCCATCCCGCCGCTCGGCACAGGATCGTTCATCTACCCGGCAAAGCGGCGCTACCTCTCAGGCTACGACTTCACGCGCTACCATCCAGGCTTGGATTTCGCAGGTCGGCTCGGCGAGCCGATCTTTGCCTCAGATGCCGGCACGGTGATCTACGCAGGGTATTCGCTGAACGCAGCAGGCGTGCCTGTGGGGTACGGTCAATACGTGGTGCTCGATCACGGCAATGGCTATCAAACGCTCTACGCACACGCAAGCCAACTCTTCGTCACTTGCGGTCAGCAAGTGGCGAAGGGCACCGTGATCGCTGCGATCGGCTCCGTAGGTCGCTCCACAGGACCCCACCTTCACTTCGAGATCCGCTATCGAGGCACGCCAGTGAATCCTTGGACGTTGTTACCACCGCGCGGCTAAGCTGCCATGGCACAAACGCCCCGAACTTACGCCTTCGACGCGCGCGTGGTGCACGATCACTTCCCAGGCATCGGGCGCTATGCTTGGAACCTGTTGCGCGAACTCATCGCGCATCTTGAGGCTGATGAACGCCTGGTGGTGCTCTATGACCCCAACGCGCGCAGCAGCCGACATCCACTCCATGCGCTTGCACAGCAAGCCTCACCCCGTGTCGCATGGCGCGCCACACCGACGCCAATCTTCAGCACGCGCAACTTGTTCCTTGCAGCCGATCCGCAGTGGGCTTTGGTGCACTACCCGTACTACGTGCGCCCGCTCGCGCTCAAAGCGCGCAGCATCACCACGCTATACGACGCCATCCCCTTCCGCTATCCTGCTTACTTTCCCGCCCGACGTACGCGGCTTGCGATTCGCCTTTTTCACTGGCTTGCTGTACTGCGCGCGCAACGCGTCATTGTGCTCTCAGAACACGCGCGCCAAGAGCTGGCGGAGTTGCTGCCCGCCGTGCGCTCGAAGAGCGTGGTGATCCTAGCCGCCGCCGATCCGCACTTTCAGCCTATGTCCACAGCCGAGGCACACGCAACCCTCGCGCCGCGCTTCGGCGCGCTGCCGCCTTTCTGTCTCTACCTCGCCAGCAACAAGCCGCACAAAAATTTGCCGCGCCTGGTTGAGGCTTGGCGCCTTGTTGTGAACGCGCTTGGCGCACAAGCACCGCTGCTCGTCATCGCGGGGCACTACGACCCGCGCTACCCAGAGGCGCAGCAGCGCGTGCGCGCGCTCGGGCTGGAGTCGCAGGTGCGCTTCATCGGCACCGTGAGCGACGTTGAAGCTGCTGCGCTCTACGCCTCGTGTGAGCTTTTCATTTACCCTTCGCTCCACGAAGGCTTTGGGCTGACGCCGCTCGAGGCCATGGCGTGCGGCGCGCCTGTTGCCTGTGCCAGCGCTTCGTCTTTGCCAGAGGTGGTCGGCGAAGCCGCGTTGTTGTTTGACCCCACCGATGTGGACGACATAGCGCGCGCCTGCCTTGTCGCGCTGCGCGACCCATCTTTGCGCGCGCGCTTGCGCGAGGCAAGCCTAAAGCAAGCTGCGCGCTTCAGCTGGGCACGCGCTGCACAGCAAACGTTAGCCGTTTACCGCGAAGTCGCTGAGAAGCACCGATGAAATCTCTGCGCATCGTGCACATCTACAAGGACTATGCCCCCGTCGTCGGCGGGATCGAAAATCACATTCGCGTTGTTGCCGAGGATCAAGCGCGGCGTGGGCACCACGTGAGCGTGCTCGTGGCGCAGCGCAGCGGCTTGCCGTTCAGCGAGACCAACCTCAACGGCGTGCACGTGGTGAAAGTGCCGCGCCAGCTCAATGTGCAATCAGCGCCGATCAGCCTCGCCTTTCCATACTGGGTGCGCAGGCTGACGCAAGATGCTGACATCGCACACCTTCACGCGCCCTACCCCATCGGCGAAATGTGCAACCTTTGGTTTGGGCACGCACGGCGCACGGTGATCACCTGGCACAGCGACATTGTGCGCCAGCGTGTGTTGCTGCGCTTCTACGCGCCTTTGCTGCGCCGCGTGCTCGCACACGCGGATCGCATCTTCCCCACGAGCGAGGTATATGCGCGCACCTCGCCTTGGCTCCAAGCGCATCTCGACAAGTGCCGCGCGATCCCGCTGGGCGTTGACCCAGAGCGGTTTGCCCCAGCAGAGCGTTCCTCAGCATCAAGCCAAGCGCCATTGCGCGTGCTCAGCGTTGGGCGGCTGCGTTACTACAAAGGCTTGGACGATCTCATCCGCGCCTTGTCCGAGCTGCCCAACGTGGAAGCCTTCATCGTCGGCGAAGGGCCAATGGGCACAGCGTGGCGCGCGCTTGCCGAACGATTGGGCGTCGCCGAGCGCGTGCACTTCGTCGGCGCGGTGAGCGATGAGGCACTGCCGCGCTGGTATCAAAGCGCGGACGTGTACGTGATCCCGGCAAACGCGCGCGCCGAAGCGTTCGGCGTCGCGATCCTCGAAGCGATGGCGAGCGGGCTGCCGGTGATCTCGACCGAAGTCGGCACAGCGACCTCGTGGATCAACCAGCACGGCGTGACGGGCTTGGTGGTGCCGCCGCGCGATCCGCGCGCGCTCGCAGCAGCTATTCGCCAACTCAGCGATCCACACGTGCGCTGGCAGATGGGCACCGCAGCGCGCGCGCGCGTGCTTGCTGAGTTCACCGAGGCACAGATGTTCGCGCGCATCGAGGAGGCTTATCGCGAGGTGCTCGACAGCACATAGCTCGGCTGGGTTTGCCGTACGAAGCGCGCAACATACACGCCGTGAAATGCCCATGCTTCGGCGCGCTGCCAGCGCGTCTCGAACCAGCGGCGCGTGTGCCCGTGCTTGTCCCACATGGCAGATTCCGATTCAAACAGCCAAACGCTTTGTGTCTGCATGAGCTGCGACTCTAGTTGCGCGCCAACCGCCTCAAGCGTAGCCTCGTTGGCATACGGTGCTTCAATCAAGCGTACGGGCGGCGCCGTGAATCCATGTTGCGCAGCGTAATACGCAAACGCATGACGGAGATAGCCGATTTGCAGCACCACTGGCTCATTGGGCTGCGCCGCGCGCAACACCTGTGCCACAGCGCCGCGCAAGTCGGGTCGAATGGGCACAAGGACTTGTGCAGCTAACCCGCTCGCGCTCACCACAGTAACAAGCCCGAGCACGCTCCAACGCCATTGCACACGCGCAATCCGCGCAATGAGCGCACCGAGCACCACGTAAAACGGCGTGGCGCTCCAAAGCACATAGCGCGGCAAGAACAACGGCACGCGCAATGAAAGAAGCATCAACGCAGCGCTCGGCAACACCGCCCATGCCATCAGCACCAGCATCCACCGACGCTCCAGCGCGTTGCTCCGCTTAAACGCCCACACCACTCCTACGATCACCCCGCCAAGCAACACGCCTTGAACAGCGACACGCCCTTCTGGGGCGGGCAGGAAGAACAACGGCGCGTCGGTGTTAAGCCCAAAGGTCCACGTGCGCAGCAACGTGTTCACGACCGCGCCCGGCGGGAAAAACGGCAGCAGCGTGCCGCCACCTCGAAGCACGGCAGGCGCCTGCCATGCCACAAGGGGCAGATATGGCAAGGTCAGGAAAGCCAAAGCGACCAACGCGCTGCGCCAATGAGCGCGCGCCGCCGGCAACGCAACAAACGCCACACTTGCGACAAGCAGCACAAGCGGGGAGAGCACGTGGATGTAAAAGCTCAAGCTGGTCGCAACCACGAAGACACTCCACCACCCCACCCTACGCGCGTGCCAAGGCCCAAGCGCACGCAGCAGCGCATACATCGCCAATGCCAGCAGCGCCGGCTGCAAGGCATACATGCGGCCTTCGCCGGCATACCACACCAACAACGGCGAAAGCGCCATGATCCATTCCGCAGCAAGCCCAGCGCTTCGCCCAAACAAACGCTTGCCCAGCACATAGCCGAGCACCACCAATGCGGTCCCCGCAAGCGCTGAGAAATAACGCAGCGTGAAGTCGTTCACGCCCACGAGCGCAAACCAGCCACGCAACAAGAGGAAATACAACGGGCCGTTGAACCCTGGCGCGCTGAGCCGACTCAGCACAGTGCTCAGCGGCTCGAGCGCAAAGCGCACCGAGTCCACCTCATCGCGCCACAGGCTTTCATGCGTGAGCAACGCCACGCGGGCGACGAACGCGATCCACGCAATCAACACAGGCCAGCGCAGCGCTCGGTGCATCGTCCCGCTATCTTGGCTGGTGCTCAGCCGCTGTTTGGCGCAAGAACGCGATCACGTGCTGCGCCACTTCATCAGGGCGCTCCTCATGCGGCAGGTGACCCGTCTCAGGCAAAACGTGCAGGTGGGCCTGCGGCAACGCCTCAGCAAGGCGATGTGCTTGCACAACGGGGAAGATAGGGTCCTGATCGCCCCAAATAATCAGCGTTGGGTGCGCGATCTCTGCGAGGTGGTAGGGCACGGGCTTAACGCCGTCCTTCGGCGAACGTCCCTGCCACAACTGCGCAAGCGCCGTAGCGCGCACGTGAAGCGGCGCTGCGTAGCCACGCACGACCTCGCGCGTGAGCCATGCGCGTTGGCGGCTGATGAAGTACAGCACAGGTCGGGTGAAGATGGGCGACGTGGTGTAGAAGGCAAGCACGTAACCCAACACAGGGACGCGCAACGCATACGCAATTGGCGGGCGGTCGGTGGCGAACGCCTCGGGCGCCAACAACACCAGTGATCGCACGCGTTCAGGCGCCAACAGCGCCATCTGCATAGCGACACGACCGCCGAACGAATGCCCAACACAGTGCGCCGCTTGCACGCCAAGCTGCTCCAT
>Ga0105160_1000634_pt1 | contig 15633 bp, 14 predicted proteins | sample GXS110809BmetaG_FD_89591 | JGI IMG/M metagenome (GOLD analysis project Ga0105160, IMG submission 89591) | Hot spring microbial communities from Gongxiaoshe hot spring, China to study Microbial Dark Matter (Phase II) - GXS 110809B | ecosystem: Environmental > Aquatic > Thermal springs > Hot... | reverse complement strand
GTAAAACACTGTTCGCCACGCACTACCACTACCTGAACGAGCTGGCGAACCGACTGGAAGGCGTGGCGAACTATCGTGTGGCAGTGAAAGAGCAAGGCGATCGGATTATCTGGCTGCACAAGGTGTTGCCTGGCGGCACGGACAGAAGCTACGGCGTGCATGTGGCGCGGATGGCAGGCGCGCCGCCCGAAGTGGTGGAACGCGCGGAGCAAATCCTGCGCGAGTTCGAAAAGCGCGGCGTGCAGGGAGCAATCCAGCCCCCCAGCAGCGACGCCCCCAGCATGCGCACGAAAAAACTGCAACTCACGCTGTTCGAAGCCTCCGAGCATCCCGTGCTGGAAGCCCTGCGCGAACTGGACATCACCGCGCTGACGCCCGTCGAGGCGCTGATGAAACTGGACGAGCTGAAGCGAAAGCTAAGCCATGGCGACTAATGTCTTGCCTCTCGTCAATCTTTGGAACCCCCTCCTTTAGGTTCCCCCTACTGCGTAGGGGGAACCAGCGCGCTTTTCGGTTCCCCTCGCTGCGCGAGGGGAACCAAGCAGGGGGGCAGAACATCCAAATAATCACGAGAGGCGAAGCACTCATCGGTTTTAAGCAGGCGAGATTCCTTGCTCCGCTCGGAATGACAAAGCGGTTGTTGCAAAAATGAGCTTGTCATTCCGAGCCGAAGGCGAGGAATCTCGATATAGGTAGCGACTTGGGTTAAGACTTAAGTTTCCTCTATTATAAATCCAGTGATATTATACCCTACTAAGCTTCGGGATTTTTCTATAATACCTTGCAATTCGGTATCTGCTTGGGGTATACTTTGCATACTATGAAACCCATCGAAGCACTGAAACAGTATCGGGAGCAAGAGGGTTTCACCATCGAAGAGCTCGTGGCGATTGCGAATAGTCTGCTGGAGCAATGGGCGCCCATCCAGCCGCGCTACAAGGTGGTGCCATTTCCCGATGTACGCACCGTACGGTTCTACACGGCGCATCGGCTGATTGACCCGCCGACGCGCCGACGCGGCAACCGCGTGCTGTACGACTATCACCACCTGCTCCAGTTGGTTACGCTCAAAACGCTCCAGGCGCAGTATATTCCCCTGCGCGCCGTGCGCCGCATGATCGAGGGGAAGTCGAACGCCGAGCTGGAGCAGTTGATTGAGTCGGTGCTGGAGCAGCGTTCCGACGCGGCGCTGGCGAAGCAGATGGGCGAAGCCGCAAAAGCGATGATTGCGGAAACGGCGGTTGTGTATGCGCCTGCTGCGCGCCCCTCTGAAAGCCCCTATCCCACCCCCACGGAAGTGCATCAATTCGTGCTGACCAACTGGGCGGTACTGACGGTAGACCCGCAAGCGGCGCGCAACGCTAACATCACTGAAATCAATCGCATCGCCGACATGGTGCGACTGAGCTTGCAGAAAGCCTATCACGAGCATAATGATGGTGAAACGAAGCCTGTTGCCACGACAACGGGCAAAACGCGAACCCGTAATCGCTAAATGAAGACAGCGATTATTGGCGGAACAGGAGTGCAGAGCCTGCCGGGCTGGAGGCTTCAGGCAGAGCATGCCTTCTCAGACGGCGTGTACCTGTACGAAGGGAGCCTGAACGGCGAGCCTGCGCTCCTGTTGCCGCGCCATTCGAAAGGGCACAAGGTTCCGCCCCATCGCATCCCCCACGAGCGGCATGTGCGTCTGCTCAAAGAACAGGGGGTGCAAGCCGTACTGGCGACCGCCGCTGTCGGCTCGCTGCGCACCGACTGGACGCCCGGCACGCTGGTCATCCTGAACGATTTTCTGGATTTTATGCGCGAGGTCAACACGCTCTATCACGAGGAAGTGGTGCATACGGATTTCACGGAGCCGTTTTCGCCGCTTCTGCGTGATGCACTGCTCAACGCGGCGCATCAGCTCAATATTCCTGTGCAGTCAGAGGGAGTCTATGTGTGTGCGCCCGGACCGCGCTACGAGACGCCTGCCGAAATCCGCATGTTCCGAATGCTGGGCGGTGATGTGATTGGAATGACGGTCGTGCCCGAAGCCGTTCTGTGCCGCGAAGCGGGCATTCATTACGCTGCAGTGGCAGTCGTCACCAATCTCGGCGCGGGGCTGAGCGGGCAACCCCTGACCCACGAAGAGGTCACGGAGGTCATGCAAACCGCCACAGAGACCATCGCGCATCTGTTCACGCAGACGCTTCGAACCCTCAGGGCGACGCCGCTTGGGTGACAACCCCAAAACGGTACAATCTGACCGATGGCGCAGCATCGGATTCTGGGAATGGACCCCTACATCGAAGCGCAGCGGTGGCGCGGCTTTCACGCGAACATGATTGTCGCGATTCAGGAAGCCCTGATACCCATGCTGTTGCCCAAATACGCCGCAGATATTGAAGAGCATGCCCATCCTGTTCTCGCTGAACAGCGAGAGCGATTTATTCAAATCTATACCCTCTCTAACCGTCAACTCGTGACGGTTATCGATCTGCTCTCGCCGTCCAACAAGCGTCCGAACTCCTTGGGGCGGAGCGAATATCTGGAGAAGCGGCAGCGGCTGCTGCAGGCAGGCGTGAATCTGGTGGGAATTGACCTGTTGCTGCAGGGCGAGCGTCTACCCACCAATGAACCGTTGCCTGAGGGCGACTACTATGCGTTCGTGGCGTGCAGTAGTCGACTCCCCGTCGTCGAGGTCTACTACTGGCGACTTGGGCAACCGCTGCCGATCATTCCCGTGCCGCTGCTTCCAGAGGATCGTGATGTCTGGTTGAATTTGCAGGCGGTTTATGAGCAGGTCTATACGCGCGCCCGCTATGATGTGCTGCTGGACTTTTCGCAGCCGTTGCCCTTTGGAGCATAATACTATGCTATGAGTGGTTTATGGAGCATCGTGGAATCCGCGTTCCAGCGTCTGGAGGCGCAGGCGGGGTTTGAACCGCGCCCTGTGCAGCGTGAGATGGCGCGGTTCGTCTGCGAGCGGCTGGAAAGCAAGACTTCGGGGATGGTGGAAGCGCCGACGGGGGTGGGCAAAAGCCTCGCCGCGCTGCTGCCTGCCATTGCCTACTGCCTGCGCGAGAAAAAACGCATCGTGGTCAGCACCTATACCAATGTGCTGGCGGAGCAATACTGGCGCAAAGACCTGCCTCTCGCGCTGAGCCTGTTCCCAAACGCGCCGAGTGTGGCGCTGGCGATGGGACGCAGTCGCTACGCCTGTATCGACGCGATTCGGGGCAACCGCCTCAGGCAAATCAGACCCGAAATGACGCGCTACTTGCAAGAGTGGATTGGCGTTGCGAATGAGGGCACAGAAACCGAGCTGAATGAGTTTCTGCGGCGCAAGGGCATCCCCACGCCGTTTATGCAGGGCATTTGGGACGCCGTCGTGACGCCCCCTGCCTGCCGCGCGAAAGCGTGCCCCTACTATTACAACTGTTTCTACTACGAATCGCGCCGTCGAGCCGCCAGCGCGGGAATCGTCGTCACCAATCACGCCTTCGTGCTGACCGACGCCCTCCTGCGGGCGTCCACCAACGATGAGGTCTCCCTGCTGGACGACTACGATTATCTGATTATCGACGAGGCGCACGATTTGCTGGACGCCGCCGCGAGCGCGCTGGAGTTCGACCTTGACCAGAAACTGATTGACTCGCTGATTGCCCACGCTTCCGCGCTGAACAATCAGATTGCCGACGCGCTGACGGGCGAGAACCCACCGATGGGGTTCCTGATGTCGGTGCAGAAATTGGTGGAGGGGTTCGCGGCGCGTTGTCGCGAGGCGCTGGAATCGGCGAGTATGCCTGCACTGCCGCGCGATGGGGTCGCCGTGCGCGTCGCGCCTGCGGAGCTGGCGCATAATCCTGCGCTCGCTTCCGCGTTCCGCGCCGACCTGCATGCGCCCGTCGCCCAAGTCGCCGACGCGCTGCGCTCTGAAATCAGCGCGCTCTACCGCGAGCTGGGACAGCTTTATCGCGACTTCAAAGGCGAGCTGACCGAGCGCCAGCGCGAGGCGGTCGAGGAGACCCTCACGCAGTTCAGCTACGGCTTCGCGCAGACCTATCAGAATCTGGGGCGTCTGAAGGAGCCGCCAGAGGGTGTATGCTGGGTGGAGCCTGCCGAGCAGGGCTGGAAAGCCTGCTACGAGCCGCTGATTCTGGCGGACTGGCTGCGCGAGCGGCTCTGGCAACGGCAACCGACGCTGCTGATGAGCGCGACGCTCACCGTCGATGGGCGGTTTGACTTTTTCGAGCAACAGCTGGGGCTGGAGACGCCGCATCAGCTGCAGCTGCCCCCCGTGTTCGACTACGGTCGGCAGTGTGCGCTGTACCTGCCGCCGATAGGGACGATTCCCGACCCGCCGCAAAGCGCGCAGGCGCACGGCGCGAGCGTGTACTACCAGCGGCTCGCCGAAGAAATCACCGCGCTGATTCGCCTGACACACGGGCGCGCGCTGGTGCTGTTCGCCTCGCGCCATGAGATGAACGAAGTGCATAAGCGCATGCCCTCGCTGCCCGGCGTGCGCATCCTGCTGCAAGGCGAAAGCTCGAACGCCGACCTGTCGAAGCAGTTCCGCGAGGATGTGCATTCCGTGCTGTTTGGGGTGCGTTCGTTCTGGACGGGGTTCGACGCGCCTGGCGAGACGCTAATGAACCTGATTCTGACACGCGTGCCGTTCGAAGTGCCCACCACGCCGCTCCAGCGCGCTCGGAAAGCCTGGTTCGAGTCGCAGGGAATGAACTCGTTCACGGCGTGGACGCTGCCGATGGCGAAACAGCAGATGCGGCAGGGCTTCGGCAGGCTCATCCGACGCTCAACCGATACGGGGATTGTCGCGATTCTCGATCCACGCATGCGCACGAAAACCTATGGACGCGAAATTCTGAACAACCTGCCTGCAGGGATTCCCATCTTCGATTCGCTCGCCGCGATGGAACATTGGCTGCGCCAGCACGCAAAAATTTCCTGAAAAGCAGGCAGGAATTTGCGCCGAATGGGGTATACTTAGCCATACCGCCGCTTTGGTGGAGGGCGTGCAAGGTGAAAAAACCATCTGGGAGTTCGCAACCGCGTGTGGCGAAGTCGCCTTTCGAGAAGTTGCGCACGACGGGGTCAAGCGCGTACAGGTTGTATGCGCTGGTTGCTTTCTATGCACGCGCCAAAAAGCCCCTCTTTGATGAAGAGGTCACCGCGCTCTTCTCGCAGGTGCTGCCCGAAGTCTGCCAGAGCTATGCCTATGAACTGATTGCGTATCGCGTGATGCCCAATCAGGTGCATCTGATTCTGGGGTTCAAGCCAACCGATGCGATTGCGGATGTGGTGAGCGACATCAAGCGCAGCACAGCGCATCGGCTCTTCGAGGGCATCCCGCGCCTCGAAACCGAGATTGGCAAGCGCAACTTCTGGGCGGAGGGCTACTTCGCCGAGACGCTCGGACATACGCAGATTGAACACACCCTCCGCATGTGGCAGAACCGTTCACGGGGCGAGGAGCCAGTGCTGGTGCAGATTGTGTACGACCTGGCGCAGCCCCTGCATCCCAAGCAAATCGAGCGCGTGATGGACGAACTGTTGCCCGCCGAACGCGTGGTGATGCGCCTGCTGTACGGATTGCAAGGCGAGCAGGCGCACACGCTGGAGCAGGCTGCGGAGAAACTTTCCCTCAAGCCCGAAGAGGTACAACAGATTGCTCAGGAATCGGTCGCGAAAATCCGCGCGTTTCTGCGCGAGCGGCGCGCTGCAGGGAGGTCAGCATGAGCGAGTGCCTGTTTTGTAAGTTCGCGAATCGCGAAATCCCCACGCAGGTCGTGTATGAAGACGAACACGCCTTCGCCTTCCGCGACATCAACCCGCAAGCTCCCACCCATGTGCTGGTCATCCCACGCCTGCACATCGAGAACCTCGCCGCGATGCAAACCGAACACGAGACGCTGATGGGGCACCTGCTCTGGGTCTGCGCCGAGATTGCGCGGCAAGAGGGCATCGAAGCGGAGGGCTATCGCGTGGTGCTGAACACGAACCGCGCCGCAGGGCAGTCGGTATTTCATCTGCACTTCCATTTGCTGGGCGGACGACACATGACATGGCCGCCGGGATAGAATCCCGTTTTCGGCTCCAATCTGCCATAATTACGGGTATGAACCGTTCTGCTCTGCTTCGTGCAGTGGGGTTAAACCTGCTGCTGATGAGTTTGCTCTGGTCGCAAGGCTCCCAGCGTCAGCCGAACTTTCATGCGCCCCCGCCGAAACCGACTTCCGCCTACGACACGCCGCTGACTGGCTACGAGGTCGCTATCCTCACTGCTGAATTCATAGTTAACTTGGAGCGCGGGCTGACCGAGGCGTTCCAGAAGCCGATTAGCACGGCGGGCACAGGCGCGGTGCAACTGGAGGGCAAGCATCCTGCGTGGGTTCAGCCTGCGCTCAAGGAACTCAAGGCGCGTGGAGCAATCCCGCCGCGCTTCAGCGCAGGCAATCCGATGCCGCGCTATCAGGTTGGACAGATGCTTGCGCAATACGCCCAGCGGCTGGACGCCCAGATGCGCACGCAACTCGGCGCGCCGCACGGCAAAACGCGATTCGAGACGCAGCCAACCATCAAGCTCGACAGGAACCACCCTGCCTATCGCGCGTTGCAATATCTGGCGCAGGGCGGCTGGATTGGCGCAGGCTCGCCCCTCTATCGAGAGCCGACCAAGCCTGTTCTCGGCAAGGAACTGCCCGATATGCTCCGCGATGTCGCGCAACGCATCCTCGAACGCTATCGCGACGAGCCGCACCTCCAGTAGTCCATCGGGTATCCTAATTGCAGGAGGCTATCGTTATGCCGTATGTTATCACGGAACCCTGTATCGGTGTGAAGGATAAATCCTGCGTCGCGGTCTGCCCCGTGGACTGCATCTACGAGGGCGAAGACCAGCTTTATATCAATCCCGACGAATGCATCGACTGCGGGCTGTGCGAGCCAGAGTGCCCCGTGAACGCCATCTACGCGGACACGGAAGTGCCCCCCGAATGGCGCCACTATATTGAGAAGAACGCGAACTTCTTCAAGCAGAACAAGTAGTTGGGGCGTATGGGCAGCGCTGGGGGCGGTTTTGCTCCTCCACGCGCTCGCCCTGCCCCAGGTGTTTCTGGATTTTCCGCTACGCGCCGACAGCGACACCGCCGTCATGTTGGACGCCGTGCAGCGCACAGGCGGTCTGGCAGGCGCATGGCGCTGGTTTGCGGGCGACTGGCTGCTGGAGAACGGCTTCTATCGCCCGATTTCGAGCCTCTCAATCGCTCTCGATTACACCCTGTACGGCGAGGTAGCGTGGGGCTTTCGACTCACGAACTGGCTGCTGATGGTTCTCACGGCGATAGGGGCGTTTTTCCTGATGCGCGAGTATGCTCGCCTGATTGAGTATCCCCACGCCGACTGGCTCGCCGTAGGCGTCGCCGTCGCGCTGAGCCTGCAACAGACAGGGCTAACTTACTTGCTGGGCAACTGGTCGGCGTGGTGGTTTGTGGGACTGGTTGTCGCAGGGATAGGCGTATTCCGACACAGGGGCAAAAATTCCAACCTCACCTCCCTATCCCCCCTCTCCGTTTACGGAGAGGGGGGAGATGCCGCCCCGCGCACGCACGGTTCCCCCTCTCCGTTTACGGAGAGGGGGCTGGGGGGTGAGGTTCAGCAAGCGGGGGAAAATGCGACGGCTGCGCCTGAAGTTGAGGCAGAGCCGTGTACCCTGATCAGCAGGGGTCTGGGTGATGAGGTAGCGACGGCAGGTAAAAGAGAAGTTCTCCGTTGGAGCTGGCTCCCCCTCTTTCTTGCTGTGGGCGCGCTTTTCTGGGGCTTTGACCGCCTGCTGGAAACGCACTACACGCGCCTGATTACATGGGTTCCCTCACGCACGGCGTTGCTGGGGACGCTGTTTGGCGTGTGGGCGGTGTATTGCCTGCTAAGGGGCGCGTCGGCGCGTCGCTGGGGCTGGCTGGGGCTGGGCGGCGCGCTCTACCTGCTCGCGCTGGGCAGCTACGAGCAGCCGATAACGCTGATACCCATCATCGGCGCGCTTGCCTTCTGGCGACGGGGACAGTGGGGCGCGTGGGGCTGGAAAGCGTTCGGCGCGGTTGCGCTGGCAGGACTGCTGATTATCGCACTGCGCCTTAGCCTGCTCTCGACCGAGCCGACGCGCTATCAGCAGCAACAACTCCGCAGCAGCCTTATGGGGCCGATTACGAGCTACCTGACCGAGCTGATCCCGCCCACCGCGCAGTGGCAATACTGGCAATCGGTGGGAACGAACTTCGAGATTCTGCTGGTGGATAAGCAGGGCTGGGACAACCTTGTGGGGACGCTACTCTATTTGGGCGTGCTCACGGCGTTCTGGCGTGGGCGCGCGTTGCTGGGCGGCGCGCTCCTGTGGCACGCGCTCGCCTTCCTGCCGATGGCGTTTCTGCACTACTTTGAACACTACATGTATCTGCCACAACTGGGCAAGACGCTGTTCGATGTGGGGTTGGTTGCGTGGGGGTACAGGGAGGTGCGACGGCTCCTGTTGAGGGGGAGCGAGGTCGATTTATCCAGTTAGGGTTTCAATCGTCCAGATCGTACACTTGCGCCGTGCGATAGCCCTCGCTGGCTGAATCGCGATAGACCTATAGGACGCACTCAAGTAGGTTCAATATCCAGTCTATCTATTACCGCCCGAGGTTTCAAGTAGTGCGAGTCGTCGGCGGGACGCCGACGCTACGAACGCGCTTCGCGTAGCGTCGGCGTCCCGCCGACGACTGAAGTTTGTCACTTTGCGCGTTTTATGCGATATATTGTGCGTTAGTGAAACAGCGCACCCCTATATACTGTGCTTTTTCAGCGAAGTGACAAACATCAGGCGTCGGCGGGACGCCGACGCTACGAACGCGCTTCGCGTAGCGTCGGCGTCCCGCCGACGACTCGCACTACTTGAAACCTCAGTTGCTACCTACTCGTTTTGAGCGGGCGAGATTCCTCGCTCCGCTCGGAATGACAAAGCCGTTTTTACGGAAATGAACCTGTCATTCCGAGCCGAAGGCAAGGAATCTCGATATAGGTAGCAACTTGGGTTATCTATTAACACCCGCCCGATTTCCTCCTCACTTTGCCGATAATCCTCTTCAGTGTGTTGTGGTTGAGTCTGTTGCTGATCAGCGTGGGCGTCGTTGCACAGGGATGGGCAATCTTGAGCCGTTTCGGTACGACGGCGTCCCCGCCGTCGTACCTGCCTGTGGGGCGCGTGGCGCGTCGGCTCAGGGGGTTAATGTGGCTCTCCATCGCGCTGAAAGCGGGCGCAGGCGCGCTGGCGTATGTGGTGGGTACAAGTCTCACGCCGCCGCTCGCCGCGCTTGCGCTCATAGCCAGCGCGGGATTGACCCTGTTGGAGTTCGGACTGATTTTCCGCTGGCTGTATCCGTCTGAGCGGGTTCAGCGGGAGCTGCCTGCGTCGCTGGGGGAGTATCTGCAGGGGCGATTGGGGCTGGTCTGGGACGCCCTCGCGCCGATTTTGAGCGTGGGGCTGGTCGCGCTGACTCTCCACTACACGCTGAGCGGACAGTATCGCTCGGAAGGCGCGTGGGGCGCGCTGACGGCGGGCGCGATGGGAGTGGGCGCGCTGCTGATTGGGCTAAGCATAATGCGCCGTCCGACGCCGCTGCCTATACGCGCGGTTGCTGTAGAGGCGCACCTGCTAACGGAAGCGCGCCGACTCGCACGCGAGCTGGGCGTGCGCGTGAACCAGATTCTCGTGCTGGACGGGACGCGCCTGCGCCGTGCGAACGCCTTTGCGCTCAGCGGCGGCAGAATCGCGATTACCGACACGCTACTGGCGATTCTCACGGAGCGCGAAGTGTACGCGGTGCTGGCGCACGAGGTCGCCCACCTCGCGCAGCGCAGACGGCTGCTTCGGTTCTGGCTCCTGCTGTTGGGCGCAGGAGCAGGGAGCGCGATTCTCGTCGCGCCGCTGTGGGAACGCCTGCCGCGCTGGGGGCTGCTCGTCTGGCTGGGGCTGCTGACTCTGGGCATGACCCTGCCCATGCTGCGCTTCCGTCAGCGTCATGAACGCGAAGCGGACGCCTTTGCCGTCAGCGAGTACGGCAAAGAGCCGTTGGCGAGCGCACTGCGCAAAATCGCGCGCCTCCACCAGCGCGAAGCGACTGAGCGCGGCGACTCCTTACATCCCAGCCTGCAGGCGCGGCTCCGAATGATAAATCCTTCTTGCACAGAATAACGCTGACTGAGATTTCTCGCTTCGCTCGGATTGACAACTAATGCCATTCCGAGCGAAGTGAGAAATCCCAACCCCTTCCTGTCGTGTTTCGGGAGCATTTTTCATAAGAAGGACTTATGGGAGTTGAATAATAAGCTGACCATTCCTCCCTCCCTAAGGTTCCCCCCGATTCGCGAGGGGGAACCGAAAAGCGGCTCGTAAAGCAGGGGGGTCCAAAGATTGACGAGAGGCAAAACACTAAACAGGATTTTTCCCGACCGCCTCGAAACCTCCTTCTGCAGGAGGCGACTATCCGTATGGACATTCTACACGGCATCGAGGGCGCGGGACCGCTGGCGAAGCTGGTCTACCGCCGCGCAGGACGCTCGAAACGCATTTCCAGCTGGGACAAAACGGGCGGCAATCGCGATTTTCTGACCATACCGCAGGGCGAGACAGCGACGCTCGCCGAGATTCAGGGCGCGGGGTGTATCCGCCATATCTGGATTACCGTCGGCTGCCGCGACCGAATGTATCTGCGCAAAACTGTCCTCAAAATGTACTGGGACGGCGAGACCGAGCCGAGCGTGCTTGCCCCGTTAGGCGACTTTTTCGGGCTGGGGCACGGCATCGCCCGCTCGTATATGTCGCTGCCATTTACCACTGTGAACCACGAGGCGAACGAGGGCAACTATGGGGGCGGAATCGCGCTCAACTGCTACTTCGCCATGCCGTTCAGCACCGGCGCGCGCATCGAGGTCGTCAACGAGTGCGACACGGAAATCGGCTCATTTTATTACTATATCGATTACGAGGCGTATGATGCGCCCCTGCCCAACCATATTCTGCGCTTCCATGCGCATTACAGACAGGAGTATCACACAAAAGGGACGCAAGGCAACCTGTTCGAACAGCGACGCAACTACTGGGAACTGCTGGACACTCCGAACCTGAGCGACGCCGAGAACTATCTGATTCTCGAAGCCGAAGGCGCGGGGCACTATGTCGGCTGCGTACTGTCGGTGGACAATATCGACCCGCTGCCTGTAATCCGCAAGCTCGGCAGTCAGGAGCAGGTTATCAAAGAATACACCTGGTGGGGCGAAGGCGACGATATGATTTTCATCGACGGCGAGCCGTGGCCCCCCTCGCTGCACGGCACAGGCTCTGAAGACTACCTCTGCCATGCGTGGGGGATGCACCCGAAGGCGTATCTCTATGCGGGCGCGTCCATCCCTGAGATAGACCCGAAGCACCCCGACCGTCGTCAATGCACCTCCTATCGGTTTCATATCGAAGACCCGATTCTGTTCACGAAGTCGATTCGGGTAAGCATCGAGCATGGGCACGCGAATCTGCAGGAGAACGACTATTCGAGTGTGGCGTACTGGTATCAGACGGAGCCGCACAAGCCGTTGGAGCCGTTGCCGCCCGTGAACGAGCGTATTCCGAGAAATCTGCGTTGAGTACCCTGTGGATTTTTCCAATCGCGATTGGCGCGGGCGCGTTCGGCTCGATGCTGGGGCTGGGCGGCGGGATTATCCTTGTGCCTGCGCTGACGCTGCTGATGGGCGTGCCGATTAAGGAGGCGGTCGCAGCGAGCCTTGTGGCGGTCGCGGCGACCTCCTGCGCGGGCGTGCAGACCTACCTGCAGGCGGGGCTGGTCGACTGGCGTCTCGGCGTGCGCCTGCTGATTCCCACGCTGTTCGGCGCGATTGCGGGCGGGTTGCTGATTGGCTTCATCCCCAGCGAGGCAATCCGCTGGCTGTTTATTGTGCTGATTCTCTATGTGCTGGGGCAGATGCTCTGGGCGATGCGCCATCCCCCCTCTGCTCAGGAGGCGCGTCCTGACTGCCGCACGCAGTGGAACGCCCAGCAGCGCGGGATTGCCGTCGGGCTGTCTGCACTGGGCGGGGCGATTTCCGCGCTGCTGGGCGTCGGCGGCGGGCTGATTCAAGTGCCCCTCATGCACGCCATTCTCAAAGCCCCGCTGCGCTGCGCGATTGGCACCAGCACCTTTCTGATTGGCGCAACGGCGTCCGCCAGCGCACTGCTCTATTTAGTGCAGGGGAAGTTGCAGCCCGATATTGTCGTGCCTGCAACACTGGGGATTGTGATTGGGGCGCGCGGCGGAGTGAAACTCGCGCAGCGCGTGCCCACGCTCGCCCTGCGCCTCATTTTTGTCGGCGTGATGCTCTATACCGTCGCGCGGTTTGCTCTGAAGTAGACGAATCGCGCTGCGAGCCGAGACGGTCGCGCAGAAACAACCAAAGCCCCATGACGATGTCCCAGATGAACCAGTCCAGCAACGCCAGCAGACAGCCCACTACTGTTTCTCCCCACGCCGTTTTTGAGTTCTAAGCTGCTTACGGCGCGTCCACCGCCGACGCAGACGCTTTTCCGAACGCAATCGACCACGCTCAGTGTCTTCATCCCGCGCCCCAGAGCGCATTTCGCGGTCAAGACCAACTAAAATCTCGGCAACCCATCCGCCGATCTCCAGCAAGGTCCACCAGATTCCCGCCATCGTCGTTCCTCACTTTAGGTCAGGGAAATTGTGTCGGGAGGTCCCAAAACGGGAACATCCCGATCCCGATAATCCCTGCCAGCACGCCGATGGAGCAGCACAGCGCCAGCGCGGACAGGATGACGGCAATTATCCCCATCACATAGCCCGCCGTCGCGAGACTGCGATCGCCCGGGTTGCCCAGTCCCGCGTCGATCTGGCTGACGGCGTTCTTGCCGAAAATCCACGCCAGAATCCCACAGATGAGCGGAATGGGCAAACACCACCAGAACACGCCCGATGAAAGCAGCGTGATAATCGCCACAATCCCCAGCACCAGGCTCGCAACCGCCGTGCTGTTCGTCGATTGCTGCATCGTCCGTCCCCCTCAACACTGACAGTATACCCATTATTTATCGAAAAACGCCAGCGCAACCTCGCTGTGCCAGAGCAATCCTTCCTGCGTGAGGCGAATCGTATCGCCGTCGCGTTCCAGCCAGCCGCGGCGGATGAGGGCGTCTATGGTTTCCGCGTAATGCGCCCGAATCGGCAATCCGAATCGTCGCTCCAGCGCTGCCAAATCCACGCCTGCCAGCATGCGCAGTCCCAGCATCAGCGTCTCGGCGACTTTGTCCCAGCCCGTGAGCCGTTCCCATTCCAGCTCCAGTGGTTCACTCGCTATCACACGCCGAATATACTCGCGCGGATGCTTGATGTTCGTCCAGCGCTTGCCCCCCATATAAGAAACCGCGCCGGGCCCGAACCCCAGATACGGCTCGTTGCGCCAGTAAATCAGGTTGTGCTGACACTCGTAGCCCGCTCGCGCGTAGTTGGAGATTTCGTACTGCCGATAGCCCGCCTCGGCGGCGAGTCGCTGGGCGAGGCAGAACATTGCGACCTGCGTCTCGTCGTCGGGGAGGCGCAGCTTGCCTTTCTGGTAGAGGTGATAGAATCGCGTGTTCGGTTCCAGCATCAGCGCGTACAGCGACAGGTGTTCGGGCTGCAGCTCGATTGCCCGCCTCAGGTTCGCCTCCCAGCGCGCCACGGTTTGCTTCGGCAGGGCGAAGATGAGATCTAAGTTTAGGTTCGTAAAGCCCGCCGCGCGCGCCCACTCCACGCCTTGCAGAACATCATCGGGCGAGTGGATGCGATCCATCCGCTGCAACTCGTCGGGGTCGAACGACTGCACGCCGAAGCTGAGGCGGTTGAACCCCGCGCGGCGCATGGTCTGCAACTGCGGGAGCGACACGCTGCCGGGGTTCGCCTCGCAGGTGATTTCGGCGTCGGGAGCGATATCGAACTTGCGCGTCAAATGCTCCAGTATGCCCGTTAGTGCGTCGCCCGACAGATAGGTGGGCGTGCCTCCGCCGAAAAAGACCGTGTCGAACCGTTCCCCTGCGTAGGGCGACTGCTCGATTTCGCGATGCAACGCTTCGATGAACGGTTCGATGAGCGCGTCCATCCCCGCGTAGCTGTTGAAATCGCAGTACCCACACTTGCGGTGGCAGAACGGGATGTGAACATAGATGCCTTGCATGGACTGTACCCTGATTTTACCCGTGTTTGATAGTCTGCGTCCGCGTGCGCTCAACACTGATTGCCCCAAACGCCGTCTAAACCCTGAGCGAATTGACGAGTCTTTCGGGAACCTTCGATGTGCTATAATTTGCCATATAGCACAGGCTATCATCTATACTCTTAGCGAGGAGCGAACCATGAACTGGGAGCAAGCCTATCGTGAGCTGCTGAAGCAGTATAACCAGGTAAAAACGGAGTACGAGCGCGCGGTCCAGCGGATTCAGGAGCTGGAGAGCCAGCCGCGCAACGGCGCCGCCGCGGCGGCGAAAACGCCGGAGGTGGTCGCCGCCGAGGTTGCCAGTCCCGCCAACTACGAGGCGACGCTCAAACGCCTCGTGAAGCAAATCGGCGCGATTCTGCAGGCGGAAAAGGTGGTGTTTATGCTGCACGACCCCGAAGAGGGCGAGCTGCGCGCCTACCCGCCCGCCTACGGACTGACCGATGACGAAATCCGCCTGCTGCGCGTGCGCGCCACCCAAGGCGTCTCAGGCGAGGTGTTCCGCGAGGGCAAACCGATTATCGTGCATGACGCCATCACCGACCCGCGCACCAGCAAGGAGCATGTCGCGATGTTGCACATCCGCAACCTCGTGTGCGTGCCGTTGATTTTAGAGAAGCGCGACGAGGAGAACCGCGTCATCGATCGCCAGACGATTGGCGTGCTGCATGCGTTCAACAAACAGCGCGGCGGGCACTTCATCGACGAGGATGTGCGCCTGCTTGAGCGCATGGCGCGCAACGCCGCCGCTGTGATTGCGGGCATGCGCCTCTATCAGGCAATCCTCGAAGAGAAGGAGGAACTCGTCCACACCATCGAGAGCCTACGCGCGGGGCTGATTCTGGTGCATCACAACGGGCGCATCAACCAGATGAACGCCGCCGCACGGCGCGTGTTCGGACTGGGGCCCGATGTGCTGGGCAAAAACTACGCCGATATCATCAACAACGAAACCATCCGCAACATGATCCGCGCCGCCCTGGAAGAAGAGAAAGAGGGCGAGCTGGTCGAAATCACGGTGCAGATCGACGGCAAAGAGCATATCTATCAGGTGCAGAACGCCATCGTGCGCGGCGAAGACCAGAAGCCGATGGGTACGGTGATGATTTTCAACGACATCACCGACATCCGCAACCTGGAGCGCATGAAGTCGGCGTTCGTGGCGACGGTATCCCACGAGCTGCGCACGCCGCTCACCGCCATCAAGGGCTTCATCTCGACCCTGCTGATGGACTCCGAAGACGCCTTCACCCCCGAAGACCGCCGCGAGTTCTACTCGATTATCGATCAGGAGACCGACCGCCTCACGCGCTTGATTAACGACCTGCTGAACATCGCGCG
>Ga0105160_1000631_pt1 | contig 15681 bp, 19 predicted proteins | sample GXS110809BmetaG_FD_89591 | JGI IMG/M metagenome (GOLD analysis project Ga0105160, IMG submission 89591) | Hot spring microbial communities from Gongxiaoshe hot spring, China to study Microbial Dark Matter (Phase II) - GXS 110809B | ecosystem: Environmental > Aquatic > Thermal springs > Hot... | reverse complement strand
TTATATACCAGATAATGAAATTCTTGAAAAAATTCTTGAAAATATAAAAGTTAAGATTTTTAATGACCTAAAAATAAATATAGTTAAAATTGATCTTAATACTTTCCAAGAAAAAGTAATGACTGACGAAAAATTCTTAAAAGAAAAAACTTTCCTTTACTCGGAAAAATATGGGGTTTGCCCAAATTTTGGATTTCTAGAATACCATCAAGAAATAATAAATGATAAAAATCTAAAAGAAGCTATTGATTCTGTTAAAAAAGATTGTCAAAATAAAGAGAATTTCAAAAAGTTATCTTTAGTCATTTGGCAAAGAGATCTTCCTTTTGTACCAATCTTTAACTTAGATATGAACTATTTCTCTACTTTTGAATTTGAAGATATCTTTATTAATAGTCCATTTGAAAGATTCTCAATAATAATATATAATTAACAGTTCAATGGAGTTTATAACAAGGTTAAAAGAAAAAATATCTTCAAAAAAATTTGCAATTTTTGATATTGATGAAAGTAAGATAAGAGTTGTTTTTTCAAATGGTAAAATTTACAAAAAAGAATATCCTCTAAAAGAAGGAATAATAGAAAATGGAAATATAAAAAATACCCTTGAGTTTGAAGCTTATCTTGAGGAAATTAAAAAGGATTTCGAAATTGAAAAAAACAAAATAATTAAAACTCTCATTAATATCCATACATCTGATTTTTATGCTATTGCTATGAAAGTACCTGACATGCCAAAAGAAAATCTTGACGAATTTATAAAAACAAATATTAAGAATTTAATACCGTTTTCTCTTGAGGAAGTTTATTTTACTTATAGAATTTATGGTTTTGACGAGACTGAAAAAAAGAAAAAAATAACTTTATTTGCTGTCAAAAAATTATTGGTAGACATCTATAGCCAAATTTTTGTAAAAAATAATTTTCTCCCTATTTTTATAGGAATTGATGCTTTTAATTTATCATTTTTACTTAAGAAAAAAATAATAATAAATTTCGAAGAAAATTATCTTTTTATCGTTTCAAAAACAGATGATGTAACATTTATCTTTATAAATGAGCTTCAACTAAAGTTCATTTGGAATAAAAAAATTGAGTCAAAAGAAAAAATAAAAGAATTACTTTCTATGGTTGAAAGATATATAACGATTTCTGAAAAAAAAGAACCAGATAAAATATTTTTATTTTCTCCACCGCAATATCAAAATGAATATTTAAACAGTATAAAAGAAATATGGAATGAAAAAAATATAATAACTCCTCAATTTAAAGAAGATGAGTGGTTTGTAGCTGACGAACTTATCTTAGAGGCGAAAAAATTTCCTTATCTTGAATTTATAAATATAGTTTCTGTTTTTCCTGAAATAGAATATTTAATTTTAAGGACTAAAGAGCAAATTAATTTTTGGATTTTAGTCGCTATAGCCTTTTTAGTTATCGTTAACATTTCATTTTATCTAATCAACAATTACGGCAATGACCTTTTTGAAAAAACTAAAGTTCAAACATTTAAAATTCCCCCTTATATTTCTCAAAAATATGATGAAATGTTAAAAGAGGTAAAAGAATTTAATGAAATAACAAATAAAGTAAAAGAAGTAAGACAGATAGAATTTAAATTTTATAAGCATCTTAATTTTATTTCAAAACTTCCTGAAGAATTAAAAATAGAAAGCGTTAAATTTATTGATAATGAAATAATAATGAACGCTTCCTTAAGAAATGTTGATGAATTTAATATGTTTAAAAACTTCTTAAAACAAAATCAAGAAATAGAAAGTTTTGATATTCCAATTTCAAAAATAAGACAGGATATAAATTTGAATTTTGAGGTTAAAATAAGGTTAAAATAAATATGGTATAATTTTAAAGCATTGCGGGGTGGTGCAACGGTAGCACAGCGGCCTTTGGAGCCGTTGATCCTGGTTCGAATCCAGGCCCCGCAGCTATAATGTTTGCTGCTAATTATTTTTTAAGATAAATAATATTTTTATCGCATTTTAAAGCCTTCATCCTCTTTATTATAGTTGCTGCAGTAATTTTTAAAAAACAGTACTTTTCATTCAAAGAAAAGACTAAAAAAATTTTTATTGGAATTTTTCATTTTAATTTTTCAATCAACTCAAAAGCTTTTTTAATAACTTGTTTTGTTTCTTTTGATAAATTATATTTGTGTAATTCCTTTTTACTAACCCAAGCAAAATTTTGATGCTCTGGACTTAATTTTATTTTCTGATTTCCTTTTATTTTTGCTAAAAAATTTATTTGGGTGGAATCGCGAATTTCATCTGATTTTTCAATTTGATAATTAAAAACAAAAAATGGCATAATAATTTTTATCTCCAACCCTGTTTCTTCTTTAACTTCTCTTCGTAACGAATTTTTACATTCTTCCAAAGGCTCTTTTTTACCACTTGGTAGTTCCCACATATTAGGAAACACATCTTCATTTTTACTTCTCTGAAGAATTAATACTTTATTTCCCTTTACTATTACTGCAGCTAAAACTACTTTTTGAACAATAGGCTTTTGTCTCATAATAAATTATAATAATTTTTTATTACCTTTTTTATTCCCTTAATATATAAATTTACTAATTTGGCATCTTTCTTAAATGCCCAAACAGGTAATTTAATAGCATTCTGATAAAACTTCTCAGCTTTTGGAAAATCACCAGGTTTGTAAGAAAAATGGTATTTCTTCTTATAAATAGGAAATAACTCTTCAGGGTTTTGAAAAAGTGGCAAAAGATTTAAAGGACAAGTAGAACCAGGTCTATCGATTTCATTTAGACCTTCTGCTTGTAATGCTTGAAAAAATTTTTCAATAGAAAGATTGTCAAGGTTTTTTGAGTTATATTGAAATACAAAAGCATACCAAGAAGGTTTGAGTTTGGGATCAAAAAAAGCAGGAGGAAGTAAGATTCCTTTTTCATTTTTCAATTTTTCAATCATTTTCTTAGCGAAAGATCTTTTTACTTTCAAATATTTTTCTAAGTTTTTAAATACATGATAGGCAATAACAACCGCTAAAGGATGAGCACGATATTTTAATCCCATTCCTGTTGTAGCATATCTGTAAAAGGGGTGGTTTTTAGGAATTTCTTGTTTACATCTTTTGTTATAATGCCCTAAAAGAAGAGCTCGATAATAAAATTCTTCATTATCAGTTAACAAAATCCCTCCTTCTCCACCGCTAACATTTTTGGGGCCTTGTAAACTCCAAGCAGCAATATCGCCAAACGTTCCAACAAGTTTACCTTTATATCTTGCACCATGAGCATGAGAACAATCCTCTAATAAAATCAAATTATTTTTCTTACATATTTTAACAATTTCGTCCATTTGACAAGGAATTCCCCACATATGAGTGACAATTACAGCTTTTGTTTTTTTAGTAATTTTCTTTTTTATTTCTTGAGGATCAATATTTCCATTTTCATCAATATCGCACAATATCGGCTTAGCTCCAGTAAATAAAAGAGGGGTAACGGTTGCAAAAAAAGTATAAGCAGGACAAATTACTTCATCTCCTTCTTTAAGACCAGCGGCCACAAACATTGAATGAATAGCTGTAGTTCCAGAATTACATAAAAGAGCGTATTTTCTTTTATGATATTTTGCGAATTCATCTTCAAATTCTTTAAAAATACCACTTTTATCATAAATTGAAATACTTTTGTGAAGCTGACTAATTACTGCTTTTTCTATTTTTTTATCTATTGGTGGCCAAAGGAAATGTGGAGATTTTATTTTAATAGTTTTTGGCCCACCAAGAATTGCTAATTTTTCTTTAAATTTCATAAATCTAAAAATTCTTTAGGATTTACATATTTGTTAATTTGAACTGATTTATAAGCTGCTTTAATAAAAGCTAAATGGTTAAAATGAAATTCTGGACTACTAATATTTTCTTTTTCTTTGCGGATTACTTTTATAAAATATTCAATTTGATCTTGAGCTGCTGACGGCCAACTATATTCTCTTTTAAGTGATTCTATTAAATCTCCATTCGGTAAATATCTTTCAATCTTTCCTCTTTCCAAATGAATAATTCCTCTTGTCCCATAAACATCAAGGTATTCTTGTTTTGGAGGAATTACTCTTGAAACTAATAAAGAACCCCAAATTTTTTCTTTCTCATATTTAAATATAATCCGGACAGTATCTTCTGCATCATAACTAATTCCTTCTTTTGCCTGAGCTGACATTTCAGCAAATACTTTATCTGGCAAACCAAAATACCATATTAAAAGATCAATTATATGATAACCCATATCGAGAAGACATCCACCACCAGCTAATTCCTTTTTCCCTCGCCAGCCTTCATGTGGTTTATCAGTATAAAAACAATATCTCGCCTCAATATAAAATGGTTTTCCAATTTTATAAATTAATTGTAAAAAAGTTGAATAAATCGGGTTAAATCTTCTTTGCATGGTAACCATAATTTGAACATTATTTTTTTTGGCAAGGTCTCTTAATTCCTTTGCTTGATCTAAAGAAATAGCAAAAGGTTTTTCTTTAAGAACATGAATTTTATTTGAAATTGCTTTTTTAGTAAATTCATAATGAAGATAATGAGGTAAACAAATTATTACAAAATCTACTTTTTGTTTTTTAATAAGATCGTCAAAACTAAGGTAAATTGGAATTTCTTTATTTTCCTTTAAAAAATTTTCAATTTTTTGTTTATCAATTTCAACAATTCCAACTAATTCAACATCTTGAGAGGCTTTAATTGCTGGTAGATGATCTTCTAATGCTTGTGATCCAAGACCAATTATAGCAGTTTTAAATTTTTTAACCAATGATTTGGCCATAATTTAATTGTATTATAACCTAATCTCTCGCAATAAAGCTAATTTGTTATAATTATAGGAAATTTTACAATCTTGGCTATGAAAAAAGCATTAAAAATTTTAGGAGTAGAGTTTACATGCGATGAAAGTGGTTTAAGTTTAGTCGAAGTTAAAAAAAATGAAATTAAAGTAGTGGCCAATCTTTTAGCTTCTCAGGTAAAAATTCATAAAAAATATGGAGGAGTTGTTCCTCATCTTGCAGCTAGAGAACATAAAAAAAATTTACCTTATCTTTTTAAAAAGTTAAAAAAAGAGGTTAAAAACTTAGACTTTGATTTCATTGCCTTTTCAGCAGGACCAGGTCTTCCTCCGGCTTTAGTTGAAGGAAAAAAATTTGTCCAAAAATTAGCAAAAAAATATAAGAAAAAACTCTTACCTGTTAACCATCTTTTAGCCCACATTTTCATTTCTTTCCTCAAAGAAAATAAAATAATCTTACCACCAACTCCGGCAATTGCTTTACTTGTCTCGGGGGGTCATACAGAAATATTTCTTATAGAAGGAAATTTTAAGAAAAAATTTAAAATAAAAATGTTAGGTCAAACTTTAGATGATGCAGCAGGCGAGGCTTTTGATAAAGTAGCTAGAATGTTAGGATTTCCTTATCCAGGAGGTCCTGAAATAGAAAAAATAGCAAAGCAAGCTAAAAGTGTAAATTTAAAATTTCCAAGGCCAATAATTTGGCAGAAAAATTACAATTTTAGTTTTTCCGGGCTAAAAACAGCAGTCTTTTATTATCTTAAAAATATAAAAAAAATTAAGAAAAGTTTAATCGCCTCTGTCGCCTATGAATTTCAAAGATCAGTTTTTGATGTCCTTCTAGAAAGAACAAAAAGAGCTATAAAAGAATATAACGCTAAAAGCTTTATAATTGGTGGAGGAGTTAGTGCTAATGAAACTTTAAAAGAATTTTTTTTAAAAAATCTAGAAAATGTCGAAATCTTCTGGCCAGCAAAAAATCTTTCTACTGACAATGCTTTAATGATAGCTATTGCTAGTCTTTTTTATCTTAAAAAAGGTAAAAAACTAAAAAGCCCTGAAAAGATTGACATTGATCCTAACTTAAAAATTGACTTATAATTATTTTATGATAAAAGCCTTATTTATTTCAATCTTAAGTTTTATACCTATTTATTTTTGGATTCAATATTCTTTAAAGAGGGATGAAAAAAAAGAACCATTCTATGTCCTAGCAATTGCTTTTTTTGTTGGTATGTTAAGTACTATCCCAGCATTTTTCCTAGAAAAAGTTTTAATTAAAGACATTAGTCCTCCAGAGTTTTTAGATTATACCAGATTTGATCTTTATATCATCATAACCTTAATTTTTGCTGCTATTGAAGAACTTTTTAAGTTTTTATTTTTAAGGTTTAGCGTTTTCGAATTTAGAGAATTTGATGAACCAATTGATGGCTTTGTCTATGGAGCTATCGGAGCTTTAGGTTTTGCTTTTGTAGAAAACCTTATGATAGGAATAAGTGTTTCTACTTTTGAGGCTATACCAATAACAACCATAAGAGGACTTTCGGCTAATATTTTGCATTTTGTTACTACTGGCATAATAGGTTATGGCTTTGTTAATGGCCTTATCTTAAACAATAAGTTTTACTTTTACTTTTCGATTATAGTTGCTACTCTTTTGCATACCATTTTTAACTTGATGATCATGGAAATAAACCTTTATCTTTTTGTAATCATTCTTATAGCTAGCGCCTTGACAATTTTAAACTTACAAATTAAAATTTTAAAAGAAAAAATAATAAAAACATGAATAATTTAGAAGATTTAGAATATCAAGAGGGACAACTTGCTGTAGACATTTGGCAAACTGAAGATGAGTTTGTAATTCAATCAACTATCGGAGGCGTAACTGAAGACGATTTAGAAATCCTTGCTGAAGGAGAAACTATAAAAATATCTGGACAAAGAAAACAAACTCATGAAGTTCCTCCAGAGAATTATTTAAGACAAGAATGCTATTGGGGAAAATTTTCAAGAACAATAGTCTTGCCAGAACCTATCGACGAAGAAAAGATTGTTGCCACTCTTAAAAATGGAATTTTAACTATAGTTCTACCAAAACTAAAAAAGAAAGGAGCTCCAAAAAAGATAAGTATTAAAAAATTATAAGTTATTTTCGCTTATTAAGACAAAGTTTATGTCTAGAATTTTGAATTTGAACTTCTACACACTCACCATAGGAAGTTATTCCCTCTTTACAATCATCATTACTATTGCATGTTTTAAGACAAATACTGCCACCTGGAGTATAAATTTCCTGTAGACCAGAACAACAAGGAATACCTTGTGGTTGGACTCCAAAACCAGCACAAGGTCTAGTTATTTTCTGTCTTACTGAAAACCACCCACATAATCTTGGAGAAGCTACGTAAGTTATGCCAAGAATAGAAACAAACTCTGGACGTTTATTAACACATTCTTGAATAGCTCTAAAATAACTCTCTCTATTAAAATTAGGATCCACTCTTTCCCACTGGGAAACATAAGAAAGCAATATTGAATCAAAAGCTCTTTCTGGAAAAATCATTCCTAAGACCATAGAAATTATTACAAAAGCCATCATACTTACTATAAAACCAACTATAGAGAAAACAAGAGTTCCTTTTGCCTCTTTTAAATTTTCTTCTTTATAAGAGGTATAAAACTTTAAAGCTGAGTAAAAAATAAATATTATTGCTAAAATACCTGTAAGAATTCTTAAAAAAAGAAAAAATTGAAAAAGAAGATAATTAAAATTTCCGCCGCTAAACCTTTCACCAATATTTATAAATTCTGGCATCAATTATAATTTAACTAAACACCAAGGGTACCGAGTACTGCTTTAACAATAAGATAAGCTAAAGCTGCTACAACAACAGCTATTACTCCATTAGTAATATACTTTTTAGCCTTTTCTATAGTTTTCTCATCTTTAGCTCCAAAGAGATAATTAACAGCTCCAATAAGAATGGCTATAACACCTCCTACAAGTACTAAAACAAAAAGAATATTAGCAACTATACCGCCATAATGACCAATACACCCTGTAATATCACTGCATGTGATAGTAGAAGGAAGAGTTTTACCAGTAAATTCTCCTAGCTGAGCTCCAGCAATGAAGGGTAAAGATATAAATAAAAGAATTATTAATTTTTTCATAAAAATTTTTGGCTATCTTCAGGTTAAACAACCTTTTGATAGCCAATTTTTAATTAAAAATTATATAAAAAAAATTGAAAAAATCAAGTTAAATTGTGGAAAATTATTGTAGGGTATCTAAAACAGCAGAAATTATAACAAAAGAAAGAGTACCTACAATCACCCCAATAATACCGTAAACAATAAACTTTTTTGCTTTTTCAAGTTGTTTCTCATTCCCGCCACCAGAGACAAAGAGAAAACCTGCATAAAGAAGAGAAATAACACCCCCAACTAGAACTAAAAGGAATAAAATTTGAATTATCTTTCCAGCATAATAAATGAAACACTCTATAAAGCCAAAACATTGAGGTAGAATTGGATAAATTAAGCGATCAGTTAACTCCTCAATAGGATTCATAAGTGCCCGGGGAGGGATTTGAACCCTCACTCCCAAAAAATGGGAACAGGGTCCTAAGCCCTGTGCGTCTTCCAAATTCCGCCACCCGGGCTATGGATTAATAATATATTGGACCAAAGAAATTATGAAAGATGATAAAAGAATAATCGCAATTCCAACTGCTATCCACAAAAGCATTGTATGAGCTTTTTTAACTTGACCTGAACCAAGAGAGGTAATATAAAAAATACCAGCAATTATAGTAAAAAGGATAGCTAAAACATATGCTGTCACTTTCAAAACATTAGTTGCTCTACCAGCAATTGCTTCAATGGTTGTTGTAATATTTGAAGGTGTTGTTTGAGCTTGAACAGTTTTAATAATTTTTATAAATATCTCGTTCATGGATTAAATAAACTTGTGATTAATTTTATTATAAACCAAGAAAGAACAGCAACAATAAGACCAACTAATGCCCATATCAAAGTACCAGTTGCTTTTTTGATATTTTCTGACTTTCCTCTTGAGGTAATATATGTATAGCCAGAATAGACAACCATTACTAAAGCTAAAATTAATCCTAGCCAATAACCATAATTTAAAATTTTAACTGTAGGTGAGGCGATACAATTACTAAAAACCTCTCCAGCAGTATTTCCACAACTTGGAGTAACGGTTGTAAGAGCAAAAATATCTTGAGCAAAAGCAGAAGGAATAAAGACTATACTAGAGACTATAGCATTAATAATAACCCAAGCAAGAGAAGCTAAAACAGCAGCAACTACAGAATAAATCAACATATTTCTTGCTTTTTTCATATCTTCTTCATTTCCTCTAGATCCGCTAATAAGATAGAAAATAGCGCCAATTAAAAAGATAATAACCGCGCCTATTAAAACTAAAACAAAAATTATATTAGCAATTAAACCTCCAAAGTATTTGATACAGTCAAATATATCTTGACATAAAATAGTTGTTGGCAATTCTTCCCTACCACCTGGGACAATCATTCTTCCAAATTGAGCTAAAAAATTAGATAAATTCATAATTTAAAAAATTCCATTAAATTTTAATTTTATCATAAAAATACGTTTTTTACAAGTTCAAAAATGATTTTGGCAAGAAGAATGACAATAACCCCAATAACTCCTGCTTTTATCCAGTTAAAACCCTTTTTTGCATTTTCAACTGAAACTCCAGCAGTAATAAAAATAATTCCGCCTATAATTATTATTACAACAAAAAGAAGCATGCCTCCAACAAAAATAATATCTGAAATTGCATCAATAATTGCTTCGGTACTTGTATATTTGAATTCAAATGGAGAAGCAAAGGTTCCAAAAGAAATAGTTGTCTCTGTATCTTGAGCCTGAATAGTTCTAATTAAAATTTGTTTAATAAAACTAAGCATTATACTCCAAAAATATATTTTATAATTTGCAAAATAATTTCAGCCCCAAGAATAATACCTAAACCTATCAAAGTATACTGAATAATATCTTTTACTATTTTCATTTTAGAAGGCTGGGTTGAAAAAATTATTGCTAGAAAACCGCTGATAACTAAACTTAAAGGAGTAATAATAAGAGCAAAATTTATTAAAAATTTTTGAACAGCTACAATGCAGTTAGTTAAAGCCTCGCTTACACTCTGGGCTCCGCTAGCGCATTTTAGATAATAACTTTGATAAGAAGTATAACTTTTTTCAAGATTTGCTGCTAAAACTTTTATAAGTATACTTAACATGATATACCAGACCAAGGATTTAAATCTGGATTCCTTAAAAGTAATTTCATAATTAAAGAAACAATTGTCCAAGAAGAGAAAATAATTAAAATACCCAAAAAAGTGTAGGTAAGAATATTCTTACCTCTTTCACTAAGCATTCTTGAACTACCACTCAGCATATACAAAAGGCCGCTTATGATTATTAAAAGCCCTGCAGCTGGTAAAGTTATTTTTAAAACAAAAAAATCAAGCCATCTTTTAATATCACTAAAAAAATTACACCAAGTACAATCAGGACCATTACAAGAACTTCCAAGAGGAGATTGTTGAGCTTTTCCTACAGAAAGTCCCAAGATAAATAATATAAAAATTAAACAGAGACTCCCTAAAAATTTACTTTCAAAAATTTTCATCATTATTTAAAATTTTTAATAAAAATTTCTCCTATATTTTTATTATAATTCATTTCTATTCTCATCTGCCTTAAAACAGAAAAAATTATCTCTTTCTTTGGCCAAAGAAAACTCCTGGCAACAAGAACTTCTTTTTTCCAAAATTCATCAAAATCACCAAAACTTCCTCCTGAAATTCTTGAAGGAAAAAGTCCAAAAAAATTATAAACTTTTTCTGGAAAACTATAAAAATAACTTGCTAATTTTTTTATTGCTTCTGAATTTCTAGAAAGTTTCGGAATTATTAAAAGATGACTTTTTACTAAAGCTTTTCTTTTTGTAAGATCATTTGCAGGAAAGTGAGAAATTAAAAGATTTATTGAGGGATTAAGGAAGGATATTTCTTTTACTTTTGAAATTGGCAAAACAACCATTAAAATTTTTTCTTGGGCAAATAAAATTTCAGGGCTCTGATCTTTTTCATCAAAACTATAAAGTTGATTATTTGGGTCAGAAAAGCTGAAATAATAATTTAAAGCCATTGTCCAAGCCTGAGAAAAACTAGAAAAAATATTGTTAGAGTCAGCGCCAAATTGCATCGCTAAAAGACTAACTATTTCTGGAGCAAATTGATTATTATCAATTGTCCCAAAATTTATAAATTTTAAGTTAACTCCTTTTGATTTAAGTTCTATTATTAGCTTATTTAGCTCATTAAGTGTTTTTGGAAGCTCCGAGTAACCTAAAGAATAAAGCATATCTTTATTGCCAATAAGCACGATTGGATCTAAAAATATTGGAAAAGCAACTAAACTAGTTTGAATTGAATAAGTATTTTTTACAAACTCATAAATATCAGCACTATCTTTTCTTGCTATTTCCTGAACTTTATCTTGAAAGTTTAAAAAAATATCATCTGGAATAATTAAACCATCGGGAACCTCTCCTGTGCCAAGCATTTCTAAAAATTTAAAGTAAATGTCACTTGCTGGAAGATAAAGATAGTCTACATTTATATTTGAAATTGATTTAAAATCATCAAAAATTGGTTGAATTCTTTCTTTTGGAATTGACCCTAAAATTTTGACTGAAATTGGTGGAAGAGTAATTTTTTCCGTTTTTTTTGTCTGCTTTTTAGTACCAAAAATAATTCCTAGTAAAACAATAACTGCTAAAAAACCAGCTATGAAAGCATAAATTATTTTTTTGCTTTCCATAATTAAATTTCAGTAACGATTGAAACGCTATCTCCTGGTTGAAGCTTTATTAGTTTACTTCCCATTGAAATTCTTGAAAGTACTTTAATATTATTTCTTCCTATCTTAAGTGCTTGACCTTTAGAACTTACAATAATTATCTCTTGTCCTTTTAAAGAAAGAGCATTTTTAAGTGGTCCTGTTTTTTGATTTATTTTAAAAACCTTAAGACCCTTACCTCCTCTTTTTTGCTTTTTAATTGATTTAGCTTTTATAATCTTGCCATAGCCGTACTCTGAAATCAAAAATATATCCTCAGTTTGCTCATCTAATTTTGTTGCCCCTATTATTTTAGTCTTATTCCTCATACCTAAAACTCCACCACCAAGTCTAGTTTGTTCTTTCAATTCTTTTGTAGAAAACCTTATAGCATAACCATCAAAACTAAAAAGTAAAATATCAGTATCTTGTTTTAAGAAAAATGCATCAACTAGACTGTCTTCTTTTTGAATTTTTATTGCTTTGATGCCGTCTGATCTTAATTTTTTAAATTCTTCAAAGTTTGTTTTTTTAACATAACCATTTTTAGTTACAAAAACAATCCACTTAAATTCTTCCTTCCAAGAAAGAGGTAAAAGTTTTACTATTTTTTCATCCTTTTGAAGGTCAACTAGAGAATTAATTATTTTTCCTTGAGCTTGCTTAGAAAATTCTGGAATACTATAAACACTTAATGGATAAATCTTACCATTTTCCGTTAAAATTAAAATTTTATCTCTAAGATTAGCAACAGAAAAGAAAAGAATATTCTCAGAACTTACATTTATTCCTTTAGTGCCCTTTTTTTGTGTTTTTAAAGAAAATATCGGAAATCTTTTAATATAAAAATTTTCATTTAAAACTATAAAAGCTTCTTCATCTGGTATTAGCTCCTCTTCTTTTAATTTTTGCGGACCAGAAAAGACAATTTTTGTTCTTCTTTCATCTCCATATTTTTTACTTATTTCTATAAGTTCTTCCTTTATTACCTGATCTACTTTTTTAGGATTCTCTAATATTTCTTTTAATTGTTTAGCAAACTTTTTCTTTTCTTCTATTTCATCTAAAATTTTTTGTTTTTCTAACTTAACTAAATTTCTTAAACTCATTTCAAGAACTGCTTTTGCTTGTAAAGAAGAAAGTTTAAATTTTCTTTCAAGTTTTATTTGAGCTTCTTGAGCATCCTGAGAGCTTTTTATTATCTTTATAACCTCATCTATATTTTCAATAGCTATTTTAAAGCCTTCTAAAATATGAATCCTTTCTTCTGTTCTCTTTAATTCAAACTTAGATCTTCTGATAATAACTTCTCTTCTATGATCAAGAAAACTCACCAGAAGTTCTTTAAAATTAAAAAGTCTTGGTTGAATACCTTTTTCCAGGGCAATAAAATTAACATTAAAGTTTTTTTCAAGTTCGGTAAATTTGTATAACATATTCAAAATACTCTTAGAGGAAATTCCTTCTTTTAGTTCGATAACAATTCTTATACCTTCTCTATCACTTTCATCTCTTATATCTTTTATGCCATTTATAACTTTATTGATAGCAAGTTCAGCTATTTTTTTTACAAGTTCAGCTTTATTTACTCCATAAGGTATCTCTTTTATTATTATTTCTTTTTCTTTTAATTCAGCTATACCTCTCATTAAAATAGAACCCCTACCTTTTTCGTAGACTTGAATTATATTTTCAACATCAAAAATTTGAGCACCAGTTGGAAAGTCTGGACCAGGAACAAACTTCATTATCTCCCTAATTGAGGCTTGCGGATTTTCTAAAACAAAAATTAATGCTTTTACAATTTCATTTAAATTATGGGGTGGAATGTTTGTTGCCATTCCAACAGCTATTCCTAATGAACCATTTATTAAAAGATTAGGAACTTTCGTAGCTAAAACAACTGGTTCTTGTCTAGTATTATCATAATTTGGCCTGAAATCGACTGTCTCTTTCTCAATATCAGCTAACATTTCTTCAGCAATTCGAGAAAGTTTTGCCTCAGTATACCTATAAGCTGCTGGTGGATCACCATCAATAGAACCAAAATTTCCTTGACCTAAAACTAAGGGGTATCTTAAAGAAAAATCTTGGGCTAATCTTACAAGAGTATCATAGACAGCCTGGTCACCATGAGGGTGATAACGAGCAATAACATTACCACAAATATTAGCACATTTTGTAAATTTTTCTCTTGTCCAAAGACCAAGTTCTTTCATTGTCCAGAGAATTCTTCTTTGTACGGGCTTGAGACCATCTCTTACATCTGGAAGCGCTCTGGAGATAATAACAGAAATTGCATAATCAAGATAACTACTTTTAAGCTCTTCAGAAATTGATATTTCTTTTATCTTACTCATAGATTATTTTTGTTCTTCTAAAAGAAATTTATACTTTTCAATAAATTCTTCAAGATATTTCTTTTTTATATCTTCATTTGTCTGCCCCTCGCCAACAATAAGTGCCTGCCCTTTTAGAAGTCTTACTAAATTAGCAACTCCTTGTTTTATAAGATCAATCCTTTGAGCATATTCACTTTTTGGCTCTATTGGTTTTGGTTTTACGACTGGCTCAAGCACTAAACCACCCTTCGAGATAAACCAAAAAGTAAAGATTATTAAAAATGTAAAAATTGAGTAAAAATAAAGTTTTACTTTCTGGTTCATATATTAATAACCTCACAATCAAAATTTTCAAATATTTTGTTTTGTGAGGTATTAGTTAAAACTAACTTTTCTATTTCTACCTCTCTAAGAATCTCTCTTAAGTCTTTTCTCTGAGAAAGAACCAAAACATAGAAACTTTTATCTAAAAAAATCTCTAAATTTTCTGGAATTTTAACTTCACTCTCTAAAATAAGAAGTCTTTCATCATTTTCTTGATCAACTAAAAGATAATTTACTTCTTTATTACCATAACCAAAAATAAAAATACCATCTATTTCGTACTCACCTGGTAAATAAATCATTTTAGAAAATTCTTCTTCTGGTTCTTTGGTGAAAATATAAAAGTTTGCTGAAAATTTTCCTGTAGGATTAATGCCAATTAAAACAGAACCCATTTTTACTCTTAATCCATTTTGGAGTCTTTCAAAGCTCATTTAAAATTATACCACAAAACTCAAATTTGTGAATTTATGATTTCTATTGCTTTTTCTATGACTTTTTCTTCTTTTTCTTCCTCTATCTTTATATCTGGCTCAATTCCTTTGCCTTCTATGATATGTCCTTTTGGTGTCAACCATAAAGCAACAGTTACTTTCACTAAAGATCCATCAGAAAGATAAAAAACTTGCTGAACAGACCCTTTCCCAAAACTTTTAGTACCTATAATTTTGACATTGTTATTTTCTCTAAGAGCTGCAGCCAAAATTTCGCTTGCTGAAGCTGAACCATTATTTAAAATAACAACAACAGGATAACCAAGTAAAATACTTGGCCCTTGAGATCGGTGAATTCTTTGAGGAGATTTACCGCCAAAATCTTCAACAACAACTTTATCGCCTCTTTTTAAAAACCACCCACTGATACTAACTGCTGCCTCAAGAAAGCCACCAGGATTATTTCTTAAGTCTAAAATAAAACCTTTTACTCCATCTCGAAGAAGACTAGTGACGGCATTAGAAAATTCTAAAACTGAATTAGATCCAAAATTATTTATTTTTATATAACCAATACCATTTATATTTTTATATCTTACAGAATAGACTCTAATTACATCTCTGACGATAACAAAATCTTTTGGCTCAGAAAATTCATCCCTCATTATAGTAAGAGTTACTTTTGTGCCTTTTGGTCCTCTTATCCTTCTTACAGCTTCTTGAAGTTTCAAATTAGTAGCATCCTGGCCATCTATTTTTAAAATAACATCACCTGCCTTAATACCAGCTCTCCAAGCAGGAGTGTTTTCTAAGGGAGCAACAACAGT
>Ga0105160_1000629_pt1 | contig 15709 bp, 19 predicted proteins | sample GXS110809BmetaG_FD_89591 | JGI IMG/M metagenome (GOLD analysis project Ga0105160, IMG submission 89591) | Hot spring microbial communities from Gongxiaoshe hot spring, China to study Microbial Dark Matter (Phase II) - GXS 110809B | ecosystem: Environmental > Aquatic > Thermal springs > Hot... | reverse complement strand
CATGAGATTATATTCTATTAATCCTAAATACAAATATTACTATTGTATAAGGTATACATTATAAAAGTATATTAGTGAGGCTTTATAAACGATCTGTACTTGCATGTAACGAGTATATATAACCATAAATAACCATGACATAACATCTCCTGCTTTACTTGCCTCCTTTACCATCACCCCCTAGTACATCATCCTTACCCTTACCCTTACCCTCATCCTTACCCTCATCACCTTCCTTATCCTCATCCATGCTTGAGTTCAATGTCCATGGGAAGATCTTACCTACTATCTTGCTCCAATCAACCTTTATCATGAAGTATATAGAGATGCCTATGAGCACTGCAGTAACCATTATCGATGCATAAAAGAGCGGTGTATCCTCGCTACCCTCAACATACTCTAGCAGGTTGAACCCCATCCTAGTGCCCCATACAACAGCCTCAGATATGAGCATCTTCCCTGCAAATAGAGAGGTGAAGAACATGAATGGATTGTACTTTGCTAACCCTAATGGTATATACACGATATCATCTGGTATAGGGGTTGCTGCTGCTATGAATGAAGCATACCATCCATACCTCTTGAGCAACCTCTGCAGTGGTCTCATCCTTACCTTGCTCTGCCTACTTATGAACCTCCTCCCATAGTAACTGCTGTAGAAGATTATAACCTTGGCTATGCTTGCACCCATAGCACTTGAGAAGGCAAGGAGATGGGGATCGAACTTTGGGTCTATGCTCATTATGGCAAGGACTGGGAAGAATGGTATTGGTACAAATACTATTATGCTTGCTATGAAACTTATTGCAAAGAGACCTATATAGCCTAGACTATCTGCAAATGCGATCAATGTATTTATTATATCTGATAAACCCATCTTCCTTACTTCCTTTACTAGTATGCCCTTGCAAAGTATGCTATCTTCATTGCACTCTTGTCACAGTAGATACATCTTCCTTCTTGCTTGTAAATTCCTTCATCATGGGAGTTGAATGGTATAACCCTTATATCAGCACCAGTCTCCTCCTTTATCCTCAACTCACACTCTTGTGAACCACACCAGTACGCCTTTACAAAGCCATGCTCTATATGATCCTTGAACTCATCATAACTTGAGACAAAGAAGGTATGATCGTTAAGGAACTTGAGTGCCTTTTCATATAGGCTACGCTGTATATCCTCTAACATATTCGTTATCACATCTAGCAACTCCTCATCCCCTACACTAGCCTTCCTACCATCATTCCTCCTTACGAGTACTACCTTGCCCTGCTTAACATCCCTTGGACCTATCTCTAGCCTTAATGGTATGCCCCTCAACTCCCAGTCATTGAACTTGTAGCCTGGTGTATACTCCTCCCTATCATCTAGATGCACCCTGAACCTATCCTTAAGCATAGCATGTATGCTCCTACACTTTGCAATAACAGCATCCTTGCTCTCATCACCATAGAAGATTGGGATTATAACAAGTTGTATTGGGGCTATCCTTGGAGGCAGTATCAGACCCTTATCATCACCATGCACCATTACAACTGCCCCTATAAGACGCCATGATATGCCCCATGATGTCTGCCATGCATAATGCTCTCTACCATCTTTATCTAGAAACTTTATGTTGAATGGCTTTGAGAAGTTCTGGCCAAGGTTATGCGATGTGCCCATCTGCAGTGCTCTACCGTCTGGCATCAATGCCTCTAGCGTTAATGTGTAATCTGCACCAACGAACTTCTCCTTATCGCTCTTGTATCCTGCTATAACTGGTATTGCTAGATACTCCTCCATTATCTCCTTGTATATTGATAGCATGAGCATCGCCTCCTGCTCAGCCTCTTCCCTACTTGCATGTACTGTATGCCCTTCCTGCCATAGAAACTCTGATGTTCTTATCAATGGTTTTGTTGACTTTATCTCTGCTCTAAGTGCTGTATTCCAGAAGTTGATCTTCAATGGAAGATCTCTATAACTCCTTATCCACCTTGAGAATATCTCATAGGCTAGGGTCTCTGATGTTGGTCTCAGTGCTAGCCTCTCACCAAGTTCATCATTGCCAGCATGTGTAACCCAGAATACCTCTGGCTTGAAGCCCTCAAAGTGCTCAGCCTCCTTACTCAATAGACTCTCTGGGATGAGTGTTGGGAGGAATGCATTCTGGTGCCCAGTCTCCTTGAAGCGCTTATCTGCTACCTCTCTTATCCTCTCCCATATAGCATAGCCATAGGGCTTGAGTACGATGAAGCCCTTGATTGGAGCATAGTCTAGAAGGTTGCTCTTAAGCACAACCTGTATGTACCACTCTCCAAACTCTACATCCTTCTTCACCGTAACCCCTAACTCACTCATACATCTTCTCCTCCCTTCCTCCAGTACAGTAATGTAACCATTTATATAATGTTAAGCAGTAGCAAGAGGCTCCCCCTTACAGTACACTTGCCCACTTATCCTGCTTATGAAGTTTGGGCATACATAACACTCTATGAAGTTAACATCCCTGCTCAGTACTGGGCATTCTACATACTCCTTCTTCATCCTTGATAGCATCTTTGCGCTTAAGCCTTTTATCTTCAACTTACCCTTATCATCCATCATACCCAAATCCTTCAACTCACTCTTTCCTGCTTCAGATATCCTTATGCTCTTACCCTCCTTCACCTGCACAACATACCTATGCTGTATCTCTCCCTCGCTCAATACATTGCTAGATGTATGTATAGAATATAAGCATTGATGAAGGTTATAGATGATGAGTAATATGCTTACACTTATATAGTCTATCATTGCTGTTCATAGCAAGCATGCTTGTAGTCTTCGATGTAGAAGGTGTGCTCTACGATGCAGAGTATCTACCAATGCTTGCAAGGTTGGTAGGGAAGGAGAAGGAGGTCATGGAGATAACCATGAAGGGTATAAAGGGTGAGATACCATGGGAGGAAGGGTTGCTAAGAAGGATAGATGCTATAAGAGGCGTAGAGTATGATAAAGCATTAGAGATTGCAAGGAGTATGCCCATAATGAAGGGTGCAAGGGAAGCATGCTCATATCTCAAGAGGATGGGCTTCAAGATAGTTGCTGTATCAGGGGGGTTCACAATAATAACAGATAGGCTAAAGGATGAGCTCAAGTTGGATTATGTTGCTGCAAACGAACTAATATTCAGGGATGGGAGGCTTGTCGGTGTTGATATACAGGTTGATTCTAGGAAGGCAAATGCAATAGCGAAGGTGATAAGGGATTGGGGTGTTAAGAAGGAGCATATAACCACTGTTGTTGATGGAGCAAATGATCTAACGCTCTTCGATATAGCAGGGCTCAAGGTTGCGTTCAATGCACAGAGTATAGTGAAGGAGAGGGCTGATGTTGTTATAGATGAGAAGGATCTAACCCTCCTCATTGGAGTTATAGAGAGGTATTATGGCGCAGTGATAAAGCGATGATAGGAATAAGTGCTATTTATTAAAGGCTAGTTAGGAGATTATCATTGTTGGTATGAGAAGGGTAGAGGTTATACCTGTTGCAGTCAGTGATCCAAATGTTGCTAAAGGATACGATCTTGCATCCTTGATACTTGATTCGCTAGAGGTTAACGGACTCTCGCTTGAGGATGGGGATGTTGTAGTAGTTACACAGAAGATAGTCTCCAAGGCAGAGGGTAGGGTTATTAATCTAGCAGATGTTATACCATCTGAGCATGCAGTAGAGATTGCAAGCAAGTATTGTAAAGATCCTAGAGTAGTTGAGGTTATACTTAGAGAGGCTAGGAAGGTAGTTGCTATAAAGGATGGGGTGATAATAACACAGACTAGACATGGGTTTGTATGTGCAAACTCTGCAGTTGATGGCTCAAATGTTGAGGGCGATAGCCTTACCATGCTACCATTAGACCCAGATGCATCTGCACGAAGAATAAGGGCTGGGTTGATGAAGGCTACTGGCAAGAGGATAGCAGTTATAATCTCAGATACGTTTGGAAGACCGTTCAGGGAGGGGCAGGTTAATGTTGCTGTAGGCATAGCAGGGATCAAGCCTTTGATCGATTATAGGGGTTTGAGGGATATGTATGGCAAGGAGTTGAGGGTAACAAGTATAGCAGTAGCAGATGAGATTGCATCTGCAGCAGAACTAGTCATGGGCAAGAGTAAAGGAGTTCCACTAGCTATAGTTAGGGGTGTTGAGTATGAGTACTCTGATGATGCATCAATTAATGAACTTATAAGGGAGGAGAGCAAGGATATCTTCCTTAAGCTAGCATTGAAAACTTTATAAATTAAAAGGCTTTTTGTTAAAGTTATAATTGGATAGAGGTGTCGTATGTTGATAGATTGATAGATGATTATTATCTTGGCACCTTACAAAGGCAAATATTTAACTACCTTGTAGTTACTCTTATGAGTAAGACAAGGAGCAGGGTTGGAAAGGGTATAAGTCCTAAGATGGCATCACTGATAATACTGGTTGGTGTTGTAGTAGCAATAGTTGCAGTAAGCCTAATCATCTATGCTGAGAGGAGTAAGCAGGAGAACTATGTTATAGCCATACAGAGGCTGAATGCTGAGGCTAAGCAGATAACAGAGCATTACAATAATGAGTATGCACTATGGGAGAATGGATTGATAGATGATGCTAGTATGATAGATATAATTGATAGCATCATGATGAGCCAGCAGAGGATAATAGATACTATGAAGAGCCTCAACGTCCCTGACATATACAGGGAGGCACATGAGTACAATGTAAAGTCTTTAGAGTATGAGTATAAGAGTAATGAGCACTTTAAGAATTATCTTACTAGCAAAGATAAGGAGGAGTTGAAGAGATCAGAGGAGTTATTCCAACTCTCATTCGAGTATGAGATGAAGGCTTTAAGCCTATACAGGGGTAATGGGCTATTCCTACCATAAGATAAAACATTAAATCTTACATCTAGCAACCCATCACATGCTTGAAGAGTTAAGGAGGAAGGCGATATTCCAGAATACTGTTGATGTATGGATAGCGTTATGCAGTGAGAAGGGTAAAGAGTGGAACAATGTACAAGGGTATAGAGCATTCATAAACCACCTAATGAAGAGTAATGTTAAGATGAACAGGTTCCCCTTATGTGTAAAGGATACTGGAGGCTATGAGCGTAGCAGGGATAAGGTAGCACTTCTAGAAGCATTATCTACGATGAGTACTCAGGATGCCTTGGTATATGTTATTAAGCTGGATGATAATACTCTGAGCATAATAAATAGATTTGATCTTGATAGCATCTAATAATTATGCGTTGGTATAGCAGCATCATATGTATATGATAAGCGCTTGAATGGTAGTAGTAAGATGAATGCAAGCATGGCAATGATTGCAATTAACAGTGTTATATATGCGATGGGGAACTCTGGCACGTATGTGAATGCAACCTCTGCCTTTTCATCTTCTCCATTTATGTTCTCTATTATAAGCATATAGTTGCCTTGAGCATCAAGTATGTAACTCTGAGTTCCTGTAACATTCTTCCTTAGCGTATTACTTAACTTATCCCCATCAATAGCAAGTACAACATCATATCTAACATCATCAAGAATACTGTCTTTATCATCCATTATGGATACAACGAACCTAGATTCCTTGCCTATCTCTGATGGGTACCAGTCTACCATAACCTTGTATTTGCCACTTGTACTTACTGCAGTTAACTTTATGCTACCAGTGAACTCCCCTGTACCTATTATGTTTGTTGTGTATATATCTGGCTTTAATGCAAGGCTGCTTACTGCAAATACCTTCAACTCATTGGTGCCTTTAGATAACCTGCCAGTATCATTACCTTCAAGCCTTATCTCAAACCTACCATCACTTGCTGGTTTGATATGCCCATCTACAACAACATTACCATTCATATCCTTCATAAAGTAGTATATATCAACATCCTTGCTTGGATCAAGATCACCATTACCCTCTATCCTCACACTACCAGTTATTACAACATCCTTGCCTCGCTCTATGGTTAATGGTGCATTTACACTGCTTATCTTTGCAAGCATTGGTTGCTCAAAGATGCGCCAATGCCCCTGCTCAAATGGATAACTCGCATCCCTGAACGCCTTTATGACTATGGTCCTTGCTTCTGGGTTGTAACTCTCAAGGTAGAATGGACCATTGCTTATCATAGCATGCTTCTTAGCATCTATCCATCCTATAGATGCACTGTATCTAGCATTAGCATCACTAACGCTTACCCTATCCTTTAATGCAACAGGGATTATATTTGAGGATCTGAGCTGTGTTAGGGCATCCTTCACAAGTCTAGCATCATCAGCAATTATCAGAGAGAGCCATGGTATGTTCCTTGCATTTGCCTGAGATCTAGAGAATGCTGCCTTTCCATCTGTAACAACCTTCTCCATTGCAGCATAAATCTCCCAAGGCATACTAGTCCATATAGGTGCATAATCTGCTATATAGTTTGGATCGAAGTGCCAATAGTCAACATAAACCTCTACCGTATCATCATCTATGAACCTTACACCCTTTAACGTGCTTACAACCTTCTCTGCTGTTGCTGTGTACTCTGGATCATATGTTGGGTCATCATCACCCTCCTTTGTACCCCATTCAAAGAGGAAGTATATAGCATAAAGGATATCATTCTTATCCATCATTATGCCATGATGCCACTTGCTATACTTCAGATCAAAGGTTACCTTGCTCTTTGCTTTAGTACCATCACCAACCTGCCTCCACTGCTCACTACTTGCATCCCATACTATTGCATCCCTTGGCACATCAAGCCTGCCATCTGGACCCTTGCTCTCAACGCTCCATGTTGCCCTAACAGGTATAACATCCCCAGTGTATGGATTGAAGAATGTTGCTGGATCACTTATGGCAGCAGAGATCCTTGTTGAGTACCAATCTCTAAGCCCTCCAACAGGGTTCCATGAGCCTTGATATATCTGCTTCATCCCAACCTTCATGACTCCTGTATCTGTCTTTGCATTGATTAGGCTGAACCTTCCAGTTATCCCTGCACCAAAGTCTTGAACCATGCCATCAACACCCTTACGCACTATGTATGGGTCTATAGTACTTGCTATGAATATCCTTACAGACTCTTTAACACCAAGCTCTACACTCTTCCTTAGCAATGAGTCCCTCTCATCCTTCGATGCATAATTACCTGTGAATATCCTCTCAGTAAGATCATCCAACTCCTTATTCTCATAGTTCCAAAATGCAGTATTCTTGAACCCAGGCATATTTGCAAACCATGGGGCATACATCTGTGCTGCTAATGATGTATCATATCTTGTGAATGCTGATCTCCCCCAACCTTCAGTGTATAGATGCCATCTCAACTCTTTAGGATCAGAGCCATATACCTCGTTGAATGCTTTATTAAGATCACCATAGATCCTCTCAACACTGAAGCCTAACCTCTCAAGGTCAGATGCTATTATCTCTCCTAGCGTCTTCCTCCTAGGATCATCACCCCTTATGAAGAACTTAACCTCTATAGGCTTATCATTGTAGTACCACTTGCCATCTGCTCTCTTAACTGCTCCAGCACCAATCAATGCTTTGCTTACCATCTCATCTGCTAGAGTTGGATTGTACTTGAACCCAAATGACTCTATAACATCTATAAGCACTATGTAATCAGGATCGAATTGACCAAATGCAGAGTACATTGGTGCACCAAATCCCTTGAGTACTTCATTCACTATGAGATCTCTATCGATGAGGTAGTTCATTGCATACCTAACCTCCTTTATAGAGAATGGATTGAGTGTATCATCTGCTGGTGCTGGGTTTAAGAGCAGGCTCAATGATCCTCCAGGAGCATCATATATCCTTATGTTAGGATCATCCTTAAGGCTTTGCACAAGATCCAAGGGGAGCCTCCAGAAGTATGTATCCAGATTCCTTGCTTTAACCTCATTTGTAGCAACGTTCTCATCCAGATAGTGGATGAACTGTACCTCATCAAGATATGGACCCTTCTGCTGTTCTGCATATGCTTGTAATGGTAATGATATAAACAGTACTGCAATAAGCAACGATGATGCAATGCTTGCTCTCGTGATTTTTATATATGAACCTCTCCTATTAACCATTACGTTATCTTTATAGAGCAAGATCAATTAAATGTTGTTGTATTATGGGTATAAGTAGGTTACTCTTACTTAGAATGATACCATACATGGATGGACTCATCAGCATAGATGCACTATCATCACAGACTGGTATAAGCATAAATGTATGCAGTTCCATGCTCAATGACCTTGTAGGTAATGGTATAGGCAATATAGAAGGTGAAGGATACGTTAGATTCACACGTATGGATAGGATAAATGCTGTAGTACTTGCAATGAGGCTTAACGCTAGCATGGATGAGGTAGCAAGGGTACTGCACTGGCGAGACTTTGAGATGCTTGTAGGAGAGATACTTGAGGAGAATGGCTACTCCACATCAATGAATGTAAGGGTTAGAGCAAAACCGGGTTTAGGATCTAGAATGGAGGTTGATGTTGTTGGCATAAAGTCTGTTGATTGTAGGAATACAGCATTACTGATTGACTGTAAGCATTGGCATTATATAAGTCCATCAGAACTTGCAAGGGTTTGTGAGAAGCAGGTTATAAGAGCAAGAGCATTCATCGCTGAGAGAAGGGATGTTGATGATGCTATACCAGCAGTAGTTGTACTTAACTATACCCCATCCTTAATTGATGGTGTACCTATAGTACCAATAACAAGGTTGAGAGAGTTCTTGAACGAGCTTTACTCCATAGATAACCTGTATGTGGTGAGAAGAGAGTTAAGTTAGAAGGTTATTTATGAATGTTGAGAGTATCATAACAATGAATACAAGTACACTTGCAATTATAGCTCTCTTAGTTATGCTCATTGCTCTATCTAATGCATATGAGTAGTTCCTGAACTGCTCCTCGCCCATTATCTTTATCACTGCTCTAGATATTCTAAATTCATACACTGCACTCCTTGCAGAGGCTAGTGCATCCTGGCTTAACCTAACCAGTGTAGATCTGAGTTCATCCCTGTTTGTTACACTACCAAGGGGGAAGTAGCCCATCCTATTCCTTGCCCTACCAGATGTATAATGGGTATCTGATGTACATAACATAACATGCAAGTTATTTGATGCTACTCCTCTTACACCCTGCTCTATATACTCGCTCAAGCCCTTAACTGCATTATTTGCATCAACCCAGAGTATGAGCAGTTCACCATCAACAATGCTACCATCATCATCAATAAGCACTGCTACAGCACTCATACCAGCAGGACCCATATCATCGCTATTATGCCATGCCCTTGCTACACCAACCTTGAACCTATGCTGCTCCATTCCCGTTAATGCCTTTAAGGTTCTCTTACATGCATCTATCATATCCTTGATCTCCTCGCTGCTTAGATCATCTCCCATGCAGTTATGTGCATCAACTATAAGGAGATCCTTGAACCCATGTTCAGATGCATAATGCTCAACATCATCCTTTATGCTCTTAGGTAGATCATCCATACCCCTTGCTGATGAGAGTAGCAGTAGTGCTACTCTACCAAACGCTATCCCTATTACCCTTGCATCGTTGACCTGAACCTCTACAGGCTTTGTGCATGTACTACCTTGCTCAACTATGCTATACTCTGCAAGTGAATCGATGAACCTATCTACCTCTTCCCTAGATGGTAGATTAGATGAGTGATCAGATATACCATGCATAACTGCAACTGTAGTATTGTATCTAGCATGTATATCATATGGGAGGTTGCTACCTCCAACTGGGTAGAAGGGACCAGGATGAATATCTGGTAGCATAAGCATATCATACATACAGTCTGATTGGGCTGATTTATCGATAGCATGATCATCATTATTATTATTATTATCACGCTCCTTCCTACTAAATGCAAGTATCTTAGTATTAACCATAGACTGCTCTGCCTTGCTAGCCATTATTGATTCCATGAGCCTTGCATCTCTCTCTGTCCAGGCAAGCAGATAAGCCTGAAGTAACCTGAACGTACTATCAACCCCTGGCCTCCCACTCCTATCTGCCATGATGCACCATACAACCGCTATGCCTATAACTGCCATGCTTGTTGCTAAGGTTAAGGTATCCAACATCTGAATGATGGAATCATATGGTAGGAGTAGGAGTAGTATTGCTATAGGGGTTATTGGTGCTATCAATACTGATCTCTTTAGAGGTGAGCCAAACACAGATGTGAATATGCATAATCTAAGTGCTACTGCAAATACCATACCCTCAATTAGGAGGGTATAGTGGTTACCAAGTACTACTGTCAGCAGTATGCTTAGTACTAGAACTGAAAGCCAAAGCATGAATGCAAATGCATTTGTATGATAAACCTTGCTTAACTTTGCTACTGGATGATCTTTGAGGAGCAGGTAATCCATCCTGAAGAGGAGCATTGCTATGCCAACTGCTAGGGGGATGAGCAGGAGATCTGCATCAACTATGTATGCTATAGCACCTATACATACTAAAGATATAAGAAGGGAGGTCTTATGTGATGATGGGTTGATTAGTGTGAGTGAGAACCTCCTATGTATCCTGCTTACAGAATCCATCTATACATCATCGCATCTATTTGGCTTATATTGGGAAGAGGATCTTTATGAGTATGGATATGCCTATAAGCCCTGATGCTACAGCAAAGATTATCTCTGGTCTAACCTTTATGCCTTTGGTCTCATCCTCGAAGAACCTTAAGAGTCCAGCACTTGATGCTGGTAGAGGTGCGCCCTTCTTACTCTTCCTAACACTCATACTACAAACCCTACTACATCTAAGGATAAATACCTTACTAGTTAGTTTGGTATATACCTTGTATAACTGATAGAGGATTTATGTTATGATGATGCTCATATGCTTATAGTTCCTTCCTGCTCTACCATTAATATTCTTCCTCACCATTAATCCTCATCCTACCTTTCATCATCCCCTTTCTTTCTTTCTCCTCTCTTCCCTTCTTCCTTCCCTTCCTCCTTATCTCTCTCCTCACTTACTTTAAGTATCTCAAGGTAGTAGAGGAGTAGCCTTGCAATATCCATCTGCTTTGCTATATCACTCTCTTGCTCCAACATCCTTGCTATACTATTAACCTTCGCTATTATAACACTCTTTAGATCTTGGAGTGAACCTGTCTTTGCCTCTTCAAGCACGGTCTCATTACCACAGTTTATGCATATCAACCTGCCAGAGTACTTCACCTGCACGCCCCTGCACTTGCTGCAAGCCTCCTTTACAAGTGTACCTCCCTTTCTTAGCATCTCTGCAGCTGTCTTCATGCTATCCTTGCTCAACAGATATCCTCTCCACTAACCCAAATAAAAGCGATGATAATAATAACTAACATACATGCACTCCTAACTAGCAAGGCTTAATAATGAGTATATATTAAATTCCTACATCAGATGTCTGTTATATGCAAGAGATGTGGACTCCCACAGGATCTATGTGCATGTGGTGAGTTGGAGAAGGAGGAGAGTAAGATAGTGGTAAGGTTGGAGAAGAGGAGGTTCAACAAGGATATAACGATGATAGAGGGTATAGGCAATCTAGGCGATATAGATAAGATAGTGAAGCATCTGAAGAGCAGGTTGGCGTGTGGAGGAACAGCAAAGGATGGGTATGTTATGCTTCAAGGAGACCATAGAGATCAGGTGAAGAAGTATCTTATTGAGCTAGGGTTCAACGAATCCTCTATAGAAGTTAGATAGCATGCAAGAAGAGGATGGAGGTAATAGCAGACAGAGTGGTAGAGTTGGCATATCTATAGCATTGAGAATACTACTATTCATACATGCTCTTTTAACTCTGCTCATATCAATCATGATGTTTGTATCCTATCCCTTGGGGGCATACCTTGTATTCCATACAAACATGGATTCAGGATATAGGGAGCCCTTGGATGAGTTCTACATGCTAGTTCCATTACCAGTTAAGGTTCAACTCAACATAGGTATTGGGGATATATTCATGATGCTATGGTGCACATACCTGCTACTCTTCACAATACTCCTACTCTCACCAAGGAATATGTTGAGTGTCATGGTAAGGTTGTTGAAGGGGGATGATGGTTATAGTAGCAATAATATTCTGATAACAATATCATGGTTCTCCATACTAGTTGCATCATCCACAGCAATAGATCTAGTGCAGAGTATGTTTGGTGTAGAGATGGGCTCTATTGAGTATGAGGATAGGCTTAAATACTTTGTTGATGCCACAACTGCACCATTAAGGGAGGAGTTAGGCTTCAGGATGATACTTATAGGAGTACCTGCATACATATTCCTAGCAAGGCAAGGCTCCACGCTTCTAAACGTGCTATGGAGACCATATGAGCATGTTAGGCATGGTAAGGGCATCAACCTACTCATAGTTGCAAGTGCTGTACTGTTTGGGCTAGCACATATACTCTTCAGTTCTGGCTGGAGTTATGGCAAGGTTACACAGGCTACACTTGGAGGCTTGATACTTGGCTGGTTATACTACAGATATGGATTACATGCAGCAGTTATAGCACACTGGGCAGCAAACTATATGCCTCTAACCTACCTCTTTGCTGGTGATGTATTTGGCTCACAGACCATGCTTAACCTCTTGGAGTTACTGCTTATATCTAATGGTATAGTTGCCATACTGCTCAGGCTGAGATGCTACTTCCAATAAGTATATACTACTAGTAAATCATTCTAGAGTAGATTGTTCAAAATGATTGATTCATTGGGTGATATATGTAAAGTAAGAGAAGGGGTGGTTAAGCATGGCAGTGATAGGCAAGGATGAACTTACAAGGCTGATAGAGCGATACAAGTGTATACACCCATTCAATCCTATGCTGCTTGATGGGGATGGTTACATACTTACAGTTAAGGATGATGTTACACTAAACTACCTAGAGCATAAGAATGTTATCTCCCATGAGGTAGTATTCACACCTCCAAACTATGTAGCACATCTAACAGCAAAGAGCAGATATGGAAGGCTTGGCTTATCATTCCTTAACGCTGCAAAGGTTCATAGTGGGTTTGTTGGTAGGATAGTACTTGAGGTGGTTAACCTCAACAACGAGAGGAAGCCTATAACCATAAGGCATGGAGATCCATTCATGCATATAGAGTTCATAGAGCGTGTAGGCAAGCCTAGTCCATATGAAGGTGAGTATCAATTCCAGTACATGAATGATGAGGAGGTAAGCATCTACCTATCAGTGCTTAGGGAGTTTGGTTCTGCATTCAACCTTGAGAGGCTTGAGAGGATAGCAGCAAAGAGGGTAATGCAGGCAAGTGAGTAGTAGTATAGGATAGTTAGGTGTATCTAACCATGTAAACATGAATAATGTATTTAAGGGGCAGATATATTCTATAGTATAGATGGGCAAAGGGATGGATGCTAACTACAAAAAATCTACTTATACTTCAAACAACATCATAAAGATTGCCACAATTTTACAAAAATCTCTTAATAATGGAAAGTGTACTAGGAGCGAGATGAGGGAAGTGAGCAGGTATATAATGCAGTACATAAGAACTAGCCTAGAGGATTGCATGAAGGGTTTGAATGAGATTATACGCAATAACAACGATGATAGGTTGGGGGATGTGCAGAGTACTCTGCAACGCATACTGGATGATGTTAAGGGTATAGCAAGGGTATATGAGCAGATGGTCTCAGAGAATGGGAGTGTAGATAAGGCTATATTTGCAGCACTCATAAATGTAGATAATGAGATGACCTCTAACCTAAAGTTGCTCAACAACCACATTACAAGCATAAGGGATACAGGCATGAACGAGAATGAGATTAAAGAACTCTCATTTCTAGCTGGAGCTATAGAATTAAATATAAAAGAAAGACGGGAGCTGATTAAAAAATTAGAGCTTAAGGGCCAGCTTTAGGCCCTTGTACCTATTCCTTATAGTTACCTCAGTTACCCCTGCTGCTTCAGCAACATCCTTCTGGGTCTTATTCTCCCCATGCATTACACATGCTACATAGAGTGCTGCTGCTGCAAGGCCCATTGGGTCTTTGCCTGCAGATATCTTTGCTTCTTCAGCCCTCTTCAGTATCTCTATTGCTGTTCTCTTTGTCTTCTCAGATAACCCTGCTTTGCTTGCTATCCTGCTAACACACTTTATAGGATCGACTACAGGCATATGTAGATCCAGTTCTCTTATAAGCAACCTATAGCATCTTGCTATATCCTTCTTCTTTATGTTGCTAGCATTTGCTATATCCTTTAGAGTTCTAGGGGTCTCAGTATCCCTACATGCAGCGTAGAGTGCTGCTGCTACAAGTGCTGATATGCTCCTACCTCTAACCAGACCCTTCTCTAATGCCTTCCTGTATATGTATGCTGCCTTCTCTATAACACTCTCTCCAACAGCAAGCTTATCCTTCAGCCTATCAAGTTCTGAGAATGCCTGTCTGAAGTTCCTATCCAATGGCTCATGTACTTGACTCCTACTATCCCATGTCCTTAGCCTCTCTATTGTGCTCCTTATTGCAGTTGATAATGGTTTGCCAGAGGCATCCTTGTCTATTGGTCCTATAACAGTTGCTAGACCCATATCATGCATTGCTAGGCTTGTTGGTATACCAGTCCTACTCCTATCCTCATGCTCCTCCTTGTTGAATGCCCTCCACTCAGGACCCAACTCCTCTATACGCTCTGTTATAACATATCCACAGTTCCCACAGAATATCTCGCCCGTTGCATTATCTGTAACCAATGGTCCCTTTCCACACCTTGGACACTTATCTGATAACAGTGTCTTATCTACCACCATCTTGCTCACCATAAATCTTATATGCAAGATAACTATACAGGATGGGTATATTTAAATCTTACTATAAACTTTTATCCTACCTTCTCCCTTGAATAGCTTGATTATAAGGTTTACTAAGATGATAATTAACAGTTATGTTAAACAAAGAGATGTACTGTAACAAGCAATGAATATTAAGATAGCAAGCATAGGCTAGTCTATGAGCGCTACAGATGAGTTGAGGAGGGACCATGAGGTTATAATGCATATTCTTAACGCTATGGATACTTTGAGGATGCTGCTCAAGCAAGGCAAGGATGTGCCTTTGGAGGTTATAGATGATACCATAGACTTTGCTAAGAACTTCACAGATAGATGCCACCATGGCAAGGAGGAAGATGTGCTCTTCCCAGCACTTAATGCTGAAGGGATGCCAAAGGATGAGGGTCCTATAGCGGTGATGCTTAGGGAGCATAGGCAAGGTAGAGAGATACTGGCAAGGATAGAGGATGCACTTGCAAGACATAAGCAAGGCTCATCATCTATAGATGGGGTTATAGCAGGTATAGAAGAGTATATAATGCTCATGCAGCACCACATCTTCAAGGAGAATAACATACTCTTCAACATAGCAGATACGTTACTTTCAAACAAGAGCGATGAACTTAACAAGGGCTATGAGAGGGTTGAGCATGAGGTTATGCATGATAAGCATGGATATTATAAGGAGATGGCAGAAAGAATAGTTAAGAGGATAGATACGATGAGATAAGGATATGCTTTACATAACCTGAGTGAGATGTGCCTACTTGCAATCATTTTGTAACATATTTTTGGTTGTATGGAAAGGAAATGTTTATCTCAAATCATAAATAATTTTACCATAAAGTTTTTATATAATGT
>Ga0105160_1000627_pt1 | contig 15730 bp, 12 predicted proteins | sample GXS110809BmetaG_FD_89591 | JGI IMG/M metagenome (GOLD analysis project Ga0105160, IMG submission 89591) | Hot spring microbial communities from Gongxiaoshe hot spring, China to study Microbial Dark Matter (Phase II) - GXS 110809B | ecosystem: Environmental > Aquatic > Thermal springs > Hot... | reverse complement strand
GGGCCGTGGGGAGGGGGGAGAAGAATCCTTGCCCCATGGGAAACGAACTGCGTAAGTCCTATTCCGATAAGCGACGATGGGAATGGAACATCCGGAGCCGGATCGGGCCGCTTGGGTGGGCATGGAATTGAAAAGGCGGGGGTGGCGGCTGGCGGTCGCGGAATCATGCACCGGAGGCCTGCTCGGCCACCGCCTGACCAGCATCCCGGGCAGCTCCGCCTACTTCCTCGGGGGCGTGATCGCCTACCGGAACGAGATCAAGGCTCGCATCCTGAACGTCCGCGAAGAGACGCTGGCCCGGTTCGGCGCCATCAGCGCGGAGGCCGCCCGGGAGATGGCCGAAGGGGTCCGCCGCCTGTTCCAGGCGGATCTCGCCCTCGCCATCACCGGCGTCGCGGGCCCGGATCCCGAAGAGGGCAAGCCGGTGGGGGAGATCTACATCGCCCTGGCCAGCCCGCATGGGATCTGGACCCGTCGGATCGCCGGCGGGCCGGATCGCCAGGAGAACAAGGCGCTGGCGGTCGAAGCCGCGCTGGAGCTTCTGGAGGCGGTCCTAAGGGGAAGCTTTCCCCCGGAAGACAGGGGGCCATAACCTCCTGGGGCGCAGGCTTCACCCACGCCCCGGGAGGTTCTGCCTTGCTACCTGCATCATCGCGGGGCGCCTTCAGCGCGCCCGACAGCCCAAAGGAGTTCCCAGGGAGGATCGGCCGAGATGTTCCGCTATGCCGTCATTGGCGCCGGGATGCAGGGCACCGCAGCGGCCTACGATCTGGCCCGCTTCGGGAACGCCGAGGAAATCCGGATCGCGGATCGCGATCCGGCGCGCGCGGAGAGCGCCGCGCAGCGTCTGAACCGCCTGCTGGGGCGATCCCTCGTTCGACCGGCCGTCCTCGACGTGCGGGATGAGCAGGCCGTCGTCGATTTCCTCCGCCCGATGAACGCCGCGATCAGCGCTGTCCCCTATCGGTTCAATCCGCTCCTGGCCCGGGCCGCGATCGAGGCCCGGACCTCTCTGTGCGACCTGGGAGGGCACACGCCAACGACCTGGGAGATCCTCGCCATGGACAAGGCGGCCCGGGAGGCGGGGATTTCCCTCATCCCGGATTGCGGGCTGATGCCCGGCCTGGGGAACACCCTGGCCGTTTACGCGATGCGCCGGATGGATCGGCCCCAGCATGTGCGCATCTGGTGCGGCGGCCTCCCCCAACGCCCCAAAGGTCCCCTTGGCTATCAGCTGTTTTTCAACATCGCCGGCCTCACAGCGGAATATACGGGGAAGGCCGTTTTCCTCCGCCAGGGCCGCATTGTGGAAGTTGAGGCCCTCACTGAGCCCGAAACCATCACCTTCCCCCCGCCCGTCGGCACCTGCGAGGCCTTCGTCACCTCGGGCGGAACCTCCACCTGCCCCTGGACCTTCCAGGGGATCCTGGAGACCTATGAGGAGAAGACGGTTCGCTACCCGGGCCACCTGGAACGGATCCGCTTGCTGGCAGAGCTGGGGTTCCTGGGAACCGATCCGATCGAGATCGACGGCGCCCGGGTGATCCCGCGCGAGGTGTTCCATCGGCTCGTGGAGCCCCGCCTTCAGTTCCCAGAGGATCCGGCGGATGTGGTGGTGCTCCGGGTCGCCTGCGAGGGGACTCATCAGGGCCAGCCGATGGAGATCATCCTGGATTTGATGGACTTCTACGATCCGGAGACCGGCTTCACCGCGATGGAGCGAACCACGGGATGGCATGCGGCCATCGTGGCCGGGATGATGGCCCGAGGGGAAACCCCCAGGGGAGCGATCCCCGTTGAGCGGGCGGTCGACCCGGAGCGCTTCCTGGCCGAATGGTCCCGGCGCGGCATCCCGATCCAGGAGACCGTGCGACAGCCGCTCCGGATCGATTCCCTCCCCGGGTAGGGGCGAGGCATGCCTCGCCCCTACCTCGCCCCTACCGGGCTGCTATCAAAGATGAACGAATAAAGCATAGGAGGGCTCCATGGCCTTGCCGTTCTTCACCGCGGAACAGATCCGTCAGGCCCTGCCGATGCGTCGCGCAGTGGAGGCCATGCGCGAGGCGTTCATCGCCTTCAGCGAAGGGCGTGCTCAGATCCCCCAGCGGATTCAGATCCCGATCCCCGAGCGCGAGGGGATCACTCTGATCATGCCCGGCTACATCCCACCCCGCGAACTGGGCCTGAAAGTGGTTTCGGTCTTCCCCCATAACCCGGAGCGCGGCCTTCCGACCATCTCCGCCCTGGTGCTGATGCTGGACCCGGAAACCGGTGCGCCGATGGCCTTGCTGGATGGGGCCTTCCTCACCGCCTGGCGCACCGGAGCCGCCTCCGGGCTGGCCACCGACCTGCTGGCCCGTCCGGATGCCGAATCCCTCGCCCTCATCGGCGCGGGGGCCCAGGCCCGCACCCAACTCCTGGCCGTCTGCGCTGTCCGCCCGATCCGCCGGGTGCGGGTCTACAGTCGAACCCCCGAGCGCGCCCGGAAGCTGATCGAGGAGATGCGGGGACAGGAGGGGGTTCCAGAGGACATCGCCCTTGCGCCCACCCCGGAGGCCGCGGTCGCCGAAGCGGATGTGGTGTGCACGGCCACGAACTCCTCCACTCCGGTCTTCGACGGTCGATCCCTGCGGCCGGGAACCCATATCAATGCGATTGGGTCCTTCACCCTGCAAATGCGGGAACTGGACGAGGAAACGTTCCGTCGGGCTTCGCGCGTAGTGGTGGATTCCCGGGCGGCGGCCCTGGTGGAGGCGGGTGAGGTCGTCTGGGCGATCCAGCAGGGAATCATCCGGGAACAGGATTTAATCGAGCTGGGGGAAATCGCAACAGGACGCCAGCCCGGACGCCGCAACCCGGAGGAAATCACCCTGTTCAAATCCGTGGGCCTGGCGGTGCAGGACCTGGTGGCCGCGCGCTGGGTGCTCGAAGCGGGCGCTCCGTAATGGATCCCCTTCGGTGGTTGGAGGAGAAGGATCGAACGCCTTCGACGCCCAGCCGGGACCATGAAACCCGGAGGGGAACCGCATAGCTCTTAAAGGGCAGCGTGGCAGGGTGGGAGGTGCCTGGAATATGGAGCTTCGCGGGCGGGTTGTGCTGGTGACGGGCGCGGGACGCCGGCTGGGCCGGGCGATCGCCCTTGGCCTGGCCCGGGCCGGTGCCCATGTGGCGGTTCATTTCCACACGGCCGCCGAGGAAGCGGCCGAGACCATCCACCGGATCCAGGGGATGGGCGTGGACGCGGAGGCCTTCCCCGCCGATCTGCGGGATCCTTCCCAGATCCCCTCGCTGATGGAGGCGGTGGCGCGCCGGTTCGGGCGGCTGGATGGTCTGGTGAACGCAGCGGCGATGATGCGGGCCACGCGCTGGCATGAGCTAACGCCGGAACAGTGGGATGAGATCCTGGCCCTCAACCTGCGGGCACCCATGTTCTGCGCCCAGGCGGCGGCGCGTCATATGGAAGAAGGCGTGATCATCAACATCGCCGACGGCTCCGCCCTGAAACCGTGGCCGGATTACCTGGCCCATACGGTCTCCAAATCCGGCCTGGTCGCCCTGACCCGGGCCCTGGCCCTCGCCCTGGCCCCCCGAATCCGGGTGAACGCCGTGATCCCCGGCCCAATCCTCAAGCCCGTTCACTGGGAAGAGGAACGCTGGGCCCGCCTGATCCGTCGCGTGCCCATGGGTCGCGCGGGCATGGCCGAGGAGGTCGCCCACGCCGTGCGCTACCTCATGGAGGCGGATTACGTCACGGGGGCGGTTCTGATCGTGGATGGCGGGCACCACCTGCTGTGAGCGTGCGCCCTCCCCTGCTATGATAGGTAGGGATAGCCCCGTTGCTCATGGAGTTTTGAGCAGGCCTGCCTCGCCTCCCGGGCGGGAGCCAGCGGCTGCGATCCAGGGGAGGCCGAGGCGCCCCTTCCCGCCTAACCCAGAGAGGAGATCCAGGGATCTGCGTGAGGGATCGATGGATCCGCGTCGGGCGTTACCCAGTGTGGATCGTCTGTTGAAGGCCGAGGGCGCGGCGCCGCTCCTGGCGGCCTTCGGCCACGACGCCGTCGTCGAAGCGTTCCGGGAGGTTCTGGTGGAAGCCCGGGCGAGGGCTCAGCAGGGCGAGCCCGCGCCTTCGGAGGCCGCGTTGTTAGAGCAGGCCGCGGCCCGGCTGGCCCGCTGGCATACCCCCCGCCCGCGCCCGGTCATCAACGCCACCGGGGTGATCCTGCACACGAACCTGGGCCGCGCGCCCCTCTCCGCCGCGGCCCTCGAAGCCATCCGCGCCGCAGCGGCTTACAGCGACCTGGAGTTCGATCTGGAGAAAGGGGAACGGGGGGAACGCCAGGCCGCGGTGGAGGATCTCCTGCGCCGGCTGACCGGGGCCGAGGCGGCCCTCGTGGTCAACAACAACGCCGCCGCCGTGCTCCTGGCCCTCACCGTCCTGGCCCGGGGGCGCGGCGTCCTCATCTCCCGCGGGCAGCTCATCGAGATCGGCGGCGGGTTCCGCATCCCGGAGGTGATGGCCCAGAGCGGCGCGCGCCTCATCGAGGTGGGCACCACGAACCGAACCCACCTGCGGGATTACGAGGAGCCGCTCGCCCGGGGAGAGGACATCGCCCTGATCCTCCACGCCCACCACAGTAACTTCCGCATGATCGGTTTCGTGTCCGAGGTTCCCCTGGCGGACCTGGTGGCCCTGGGAGAGCGCTACGGGATTCCGGTGATGGATGATCTGGGAAGCGGGGCGCTCCTGGACACGGCGGCCTTCGGCCTGGCCCACGAGCCGATGGTGCAGGAGAGCGTGGCCGCGGGCGCGGCGGTGGTCTGCTTCAGCGGCGACAAGCTCCTGGGCGGCCCCCAGGCGGGGATCATCGTGGGGAAACAGGAACTCCTCGCGCGGATGCGGCGGCATCCGCTGGTGCGGGCGCTGCGGCCGGATAAATTGACGCTGGCCGGATTGAGCGCCACGCTGATCCATTACCTCAAGGGGGAAGCGACCCGCGAGATCCCGGTCTGGCGGATGATCGCCGCCCCGCTGGCGGATCTGGAGGCCCGGGCTCGGGACTGGGCGGCGCACCTGCAAGCCGACGGGATCCCCGCGGAGGTCCGACCAGCCCTCTCCACCATCGGCGGCGGAAGCCTTCCCGGGGAGACCCTGCCCAGCGCCGCCCTCGTCCTGCATCCACCGGATCCCGAGGTCTTCGCCACGGCCCTGCGCCGGGCCCATCCCCCGATCATCGCCCGGATCCAGGACGACGCGGTGTGGTTCGATGTCCGCACGGTGCTTCCGGACCAGGAGGCCGATTTGCTCCATGGGATCCGACGGGCATGGAGGGCTGTCTGCGGTTAACGGGGGTTTTTCGTTCGTAGTAGGGCACGTCAGTGCCCGTCCTCTTGGTGAACGCTTAGACGGGCACTTCGCTTTGCTTCGTGCCCGACTACGAACAAAGGGCTTTTCCCGTTCGTAGTAGGGCACGTCAGTGCCCGTCGTCTTTTTGGGAACGCTTAGATGGGCACTCCGCTTCGCTCCGTGCCCGACTACGAACAAAGGGCTTTTCCCGTTCGTAGTAGGGCACGTCAGTGCCCATCCTCTTGGTGAACGCTTAGACGGGCACTCCGCTTCACTCCGTGCCTGACTACGAACAAAGGGCTTTTCCCGTTCGTAGTAGGACACGCGAGTGCCCGTCCTTTTTGGGAACGCTTAGACGGGCACTCCGCTTCGCTTCGTGCCCTACTACGAACAAAGGGTCTTTCCCGTTCGTAGTAGAGCATGTCAGTGCCCGTTCCCTTTCTGGAGACGCTTATCCCTCCCCCATCCGTATGAGGATGAAAAAGCCATCAGGAGCGATCTTTCCGCTCGCCTCAAGTCGCCTGTCGAGTTATGCTATTCCCTGATGAAGGCCTTTGAGCTCTCTTTCCTTCAAGTATTGCGGGAGGGCCTGACCTGGCTGGGATGGACCCTTCCGGAAGCCGCGCTGGAGGCCATGGCCCGCTACGCATGGATGGTTCGGGAGTGGAACGAGCGCCTGAACCTCACGGCGATCGTGGAGCCCGAGGCCATGGCCGCCCGGCACTTCGTGGACTCTCTCTCGGCGCTCCAGGCCTTCCGGGAGCCCGGATGGCCTCCGGATCCTGCCGACTGGCCGCCGCGCCGTCTGGCGGATGTGGGGACCGGCGCCGGGTTCCCGGGGCTGGTCCTGAAGCTGGCCTGGCCCGCCCTGGAGCTGGCCCTGATCGAGGCGACCGGGAAAAAAGCGCGTTTCCTGGAGACTGTGGTTCGCTCCCTCGGGCTGGAACACGTCACCATCCTCGCCCGCCGGGCGGAGGAGGTGGGGCAGGATCCGGCCCATCGGGAGCGCTATGATGGGGCGATCGCCCGGGCGGTGGCGGACCTCCCCGTCCTCCTGGAATATCTTCTCCCACTGGTCCGGGTCGGTGGGGTGGCGGTAGCGATGAAAGGCGCGGAAGTGGAAGAAGAAATCGCCGCCGCCCGCTGGGCGATGGACCTCTTCGGGGGACGCCTGCGGGACCGTTGCGAGCTGGCGTGGCCGCCCTATCTTTCCCCACGCACCCTGCTGGTTTTCGAAAAGCTCGCCCCCACGCCCGCGAAATACCCGCGACGGCCGGGGATCCCCGAGAAGCGGCCGTTGCGGTAAACGAGGAGCCCATGCTCGCGATTCGATGGATCGGAGGCCTGACGCTTCGGGAAGCGTTCCGACGCCGCCTGGTGCTGGCCGCCTTCGGATTAGGGGCGGCCTTCCTCGCTCTGTTCGGCCTCGCGCTGTTTTTCATTCACCGGGAGCTCACCCGCTTCAGCCCCCCCGATCCCCGGGTGCGAGAAGAGATTGTCGGCTTCTTCCTGCTCGCGGGTCTGTATGTGGCGAATTTCCTGATCGTGATGGCCGCGGTGGTGGGAACCGCCGATACGATCGCCGGGGAGATCGCGTCCGGGGTGATCCAGGCGGTAGCGGCCCGGCCGGTCGCCCGCTGGCAGATCCTGCTCGGAAAAGGGCTCGGGCATGCGTTGTGGCTGCTGATGTATGTCCTCTATCTGGGCGGAGGCATGATCGGGGCCACCGCCCTCATCACCGGATGGGTTCCCCGGGGCTGGGTGCGGGGGCTAACTCTCCTCGCGCTGGAGGCCCTCATCCCGCTTTCGCTCTCGCTGTGGGCCGGGACCCGATTTTCGACCCTGGCGACCGGGGCGCTGGTGCTGGGCCTGTATGGGGTCGCCTTCATCGGGGGGTGGGCGGAGCAGATCGGAGGTCTCATCGGGCAAACGACGGTGGTGGATCTGGGGATTCTGGCCTCGCTGGTGATGCCCGCCGAGGCGATCTGGCGGCGGGCTGCCTATGAGCTCCAGAGCCCCCTCGCCCGGATCATGGGGCCGAACCCGTTCACGGCAAGCGCCATCCCCAGCGACCGGATGGTGTTCTACGCCCTGGCCTACATCGCCTTCTTCCTCCTGGCGGCGATCCGGCAGTTCGAGCGACGAGATCTTTAAAAAGCAATCCCGGATTCGCCCTATGACCAGTGCGGCCCGATATGGATTTCGACCTCCAGGGGCACCGCCAGCGGATAGGCGTTCCGCATCCGATCTTCCACCAGGGCCCGAACGACCTCCACCTCCTCCTCCGGCACCTCGAAGACCAGCTCGTCGTGGACCTGCATGATCATCCGGGCCCGCAGGCCCTGTTCCTGAAGGGCCCGGTCGATCCGGATCATCGCCAGCTTGATCAGGTCGGCGGCGCTGCCCTGGATCGGCGCGTTGATGGCCTCGCGCTCCGCCTTCCGGCGGACCGCCTCGGGGAGCCGCCGGGGGGCCTGGTCCGGGCCCGTCGGCATCAGCTCCGGGAAATAGCGGCGCCGACCCAGCAGTGTCTCAACATACCCCCGCCGGGCGACCTGGTCCTTGATGGCCTCGATATAGACCTTCACCCGCGGGAAGGCCGCGAAATATTGCTGGATGAAGCGCTCCGCCTCCCGTCGGGAGATCCCTAATTGCTGGGCCAGGCCGTGGGCGCTCATCCCGTAGATCAGGCCGTAGTTAATCCGCTTGGCGAAATTCCGCTGCTCGTCGCTCACCTGATCCAGCGGGATCCCGAAGGCCTTCGCCGCCGTGGCCCGATGGATGTCCTCGCCCGCCTGGAAGGCCGCGATCAGCCCCGGATCCTTCGTGATGTGGGCCAGGATGCGCAACTCGATCTGCGAGTAATCCGCCGAGAGGAGCACGGAGCCGGGCGGGGCGATGAACGCCCGGCGGATCTGCTTGCCGAGCTCCGTGCGGATGGGGATGTTCTGGATGTTGGGGTCGCTGGCGGAAATCCGCCCGGTCACCGTCCCGGTCTGATGATAGATGGGGTGGATCCGCCCGGTGGCCGGGTGGATCATCCGGGGCAGCGCGTCCACGTAGGTGCCCTTCAGCTTGGCCAGCTGCCGGTATTCCAGGATGAGATCGATCACCGGATGCGCGCCCCGCAGGCCCTCCAGCACCTCACTGGAGGTGGAATACATTCCCGTCCCGGTCCGGGGGATGTTGGCCGTCGGCAACTGCAGCTTCCCGAACAGCGCGTCCGACAGCTGGCGGGGCGAATCCAGGTTGAAGGCATAGCCCACCCAGCGGTAGATCTCCTGAGCCAGGATCTGGATCCGTCGCTCGAACTCCTTCGACATCTGCTGGAGGAGCGGGACGTCGATGAGGATGCCCGCCAGCTCCATCCGGACCAGCACCGGGATCAGGGGGATCTCGATCTCCGTGAAGAGGTTCCACAATCCCTGCCGTCGGAGCTCCTCCTCCTGGACACGGGCGATGCGCAGGGTGAGGTCGGCGTCGGCGGCGGCATAGGGCGCGGCGGCGGAGACGGGGACGTCGGCGAAGGAGCGCTGGCCCTTCCCCTTCCCGATCAGCTGCTCGATGGTGGTCATCTCCACGCCCAGCCGGAGCCACGCCAGGTGCTTGAGGCTGAGCCCGTAAGCGGCGGGGTTCAGCACCCATTCAGCGACCATCGTATCGAAGGCCAGGCCCTGCACTTCCACCCCGTGGCGGGCTAAGACCAGGAGATCGAACTTGGCGTGGTGACCGATCTTCGGGCGTCCGGGATCGCTCAGGATCGGCCGCAGCGCCTCCAGGACACGGGCGAGGGGCAGCTGGGGCGAGCCGTCCCGATGGCCCACCGGAACGTAGTAGCCGCGGCCCTCCTCCACCGCAAAGGAAAGGCCGACCAGGCCGGCGGACATGGGGGAGAGGGCGTCCGTCTCCACGTCGAAGGCGAACCGGGGCGCCCGCTCCAGCGCCTCGAGGAGCGCCCTTAGCCCGGCCTCATCCATGACCACCGTGGCTTCCGTCGGACGGGGGAGATGTTCCGTTCGCAAGGGCGGCACGACGAGGGGCTGGATCACCGCCGGCCCCACGGGCTCCGAGAAGAGCGCGGGCTGGCTGGCCGGCCTCGGCGCCTCCTCCTCGACCGCCTGGGCGGCTTCCAGAGGCGTCGCGCCATCGGGGAGCCGGTTCATCAGGCTCCGGAACTCCAGCTCCTGGAAAAGGGCCAGCACCGCCTCCCGCTGGTAGCGCCCGACCCGACAGGTCTCCCAATCCACCGTGATGGGAACATCGGTTCGGATCCGAACCAGCTCCTTGCTCAGGAACGCCTGCTCCCGCCCGGCCTCCAGCAACCGGCGGATCCGCTCGGGCTGGATCTCATCCAGGTGCGCGTAGATGTTCTCCAGCGATCCGTAGCGCTTCAGGAGCTCCGTGGCCGTTCGCTCTCCGATCCCCCGGACCCCCGGGATGTTGTCGCTGGGATCCCCCGTGAGGGCCTTGAGGTCCACCAGCTGGTGGGGCTCCAGGCCGTAGCGTTCGCGGATGGCTTCCACATCATAGATCACGATGTCATCGAAATGGCGGCGCGAGGTCAGGACGCGGATGCCCGGTCGGATCAGCTGGAAGGTGTCCGTGTCGCCGGTGACGATGAGGACCTCCATGCCGCGCTGGAGGGCCTGGTAAGCCACCGTGCCGATCACATCATCGGCCTCGTAACCCTCCGCGGTCAGCTTGGGGATGGCGAAGGCATCGATGATCTGATGGATGCGGGCCAGCTGCGTGTCGAAATCCGACGGGCGCTCCGCCCGCGTGGCTTTGTATTCCGTAAACGTCTCGTGGCGGAACGTCCGCCCCACATCGAACGCCACCGCCATGTAATTCGGCCGGTGCTCCCGCCAGACCTTCAGGAGCATGGACGTGAAGCCATAGACCGCGTGGGTCGGCTCCCCCTTGCGGGTCTGAAGCCCCTGGCGGAGCAACGCGTAATACGCCCGATAGGCCAGGGAATGTCCATCCACCAGCACCACGAGCGAAGCCATCTTCACCCCACAGGAAGCCAGGGATTTCCCTGAGGGCCGGGCCCATTGCCCTCCCCAGAGTTAAGGCCAGCGCGTAAGTCCGAATCCAAACCGAGAAAAGGCCCTCGGGATGAGAGGGGCCGTTCCTCTTTCGCTCGAATTCGCCCCACCGGTTATTATAGTTTAAGAGTCACGCAGCCGATTTCCTTCGGGCAGCGGCCCTGAGGGTTGTTCTCGGGTCGAGGGACTATGGTTCACCCTGCTCGCCGGATGGCTAAAGGGATCGGATCCTTCCAGACAGGAGACCCGACATGGCATTCCGGTTAGAGCGAATCGTCGTTCAAGGGTATAAATCTTTTCGGGAGCTGGATCTATCCCTGGGACCGATCCATGTGCTCATCGGTGCAAACGGGTCGGGCAAATCCAATTTCATTCAGTTGTTCCAGATGATGAATCGCGTGGTCCATCAGGGGCTGCAAATCTACGTGGCCCAATCGGGCGGGGCGGATCAGCTATTGCATTATGGACGAAAAACCACGGAAAGGATGCACCTCGAGTTCTGGTTTCGCACGGATACCACCCTGGCAAATGGCTACACCATCACACTGATCCCGACGGCTGAAGACACGCTGGTTTTTGCGGAAGAGGCGTGTTACTTCCATAACCGGGCGCGCTATGAAAGGCCATATCAAGGACCCACGGCTTCCTTCGTTCATTCGGAGAGCCTTCTTCCTGAGTGGGCATTGCAGGACAGTGTCGCCTCGTATGTCCTGAAGGCCATGAAATCCTGGCAGCTCTATCATTTTCATGACACCAGCGATTCCGCCAAAGTCAAGCAAATGGGCGACCTTCACGACAACCTCTTCCTGCGTCCGGATGCCTCCAACCTGGCTGCCTATCTCTACCTGTTGCGGGAAACCGAGCCTCACGCCTATCGGAATATCGTGGAGACCGTCCGAATGGCTGCTCCTTTCTTTGGAGACTTCGTCTTGCGCCCTTCTCCTTTCAACCCGGACAAAATCCGTCTGGAGTGGCAGGAGCGTGGCTCGGACATGCTGTTTGGACCTCATGCCCTCTCGGATGGAACCCTCCGGTTCATCTGCCTGGCCACGCTCTTCCTCCAGCCGCCGGATCGCCTGCCCGCGACCATCATCATTGATGAGCCAGAGCTGGGCCTGCATCCCTACGCGATCGTGTTGCTAACGGAGATGGTTCGGGCAGCAGCAGAACATACTCAGATCATCCTCGCTACCCAGTCCGTAACACTGGTCAATCAATTCTCGCCCGACGAAATCCTCGTTGTGGACCGGGTGGGGGGGATCTCTTCCATTCGACGTCTTTCTTCCGATGAGATCAGCGGGTGGCTGGAAGACTATAGCCTGGGCGACCTCTGGGAGAAGAACCTGATCGGAGGCCGACCGGCCCGATGAAGAAGGTGTTGATCTACGTGGAGGGTCAGACCGAGGAAACGTTCATCCGGGATGTCCTGGGCCCCTATCTGAAGGAAAGGGACATCCTCTCGATCCCCATCCTGGCCCGGACCAAGCGCACTCGCTCCGGAAATATTTTCAAAGGCGGCATTGTCTCCTACAGGCAAGTGAAGCAGGAGGTGCTCCGTCTTCTGCAAGACACCAGCGCCGTTCTGGTCACGACGATGATGGACTATTACGGCCTGCCTTCAGATTTTCCGGGCAAAGCCATGTTGTCCGTCGGCAGCCCCTATGACCGGGTTGCTTTCCTGGAGCAAGCCTTCGCCCAGGATATCGCGCATCCCCGCTTCCTCCCATTTTTAACGCTCCACGAGTTCGAAGCCCTGCTTTTCGCCCAGCCGGGGCAAATCATGGAAGCTTTTCCACACGTGAAAGAGGGCTCGGAGCTGATTGAGAAGATCGAGGGCCTGTCGCCTGAAGAGATCAATGAAGGAAACGACACCCACCCGGCGGCGCGCATTCTCCGCTATTTTCCCGAATATCGCAAGGCTCTGCACGGGCCCATGATTGCTTCCCGGATCGGGCTCCCGACGATTCGCGCTCGATGCCCCCACTTCAACGAATGGGTGGCCCGCTTAGAAAATCTGTGAACCCGACTCAAGACCCCCACGCTGATCCCTCGAGCGTCCCTCCCACTCCAGAATGCCCTCCAGCAGCCGGCGGGTTTCGCCCTTGAGATCCGGCATCTCCCCCGGAGGCCCCACGCAGGCCGGGCATCCGTTTTCGCACGGGCAACGGCGCACCACTTCCAGGGCTGCCTCTAACAGGGCCTCCTGGACCGTCCAGAGATGGGCGGCGAACCCCACCCCGCCGGGAACGCCCTCGTAGAGCAGGACCGTGGGGCCACCCGCCTCCCGGCTCTCCGGATCCACCAGGAGGCCGAGGTCCGCCGGGTCGCTCATCAGGAAAATCGGGGCGAGGCCATGGAGCAGATGGGCCAGCCCGGAGAGGGCGCTGCGGGTCCCCAGCATCTGCTCCAGACGCCGATGACAGCGCCGGCAGACCGTGATCAGGTTCTCCGGGGAATGGGCCTCCGCCGGATCCTGGAACGTTCGAAGCGGCCGCAGGTGATGGACGTCGTGGGCCTGGCCAGGCGGCTCCGGAGCCCCGCACACGCGGCAGCGATAGCCATCCCGGGCCCGAACCCTCCGGCGGATCGCCTCCCATTCCGGCCCGTAATCGAGCGGGCCGATATGGACGCCCTCTTCCTTCAGGCGCTCCACGAGCGCTGGCTGCAGGGTCAGCCACCAGGCGGTCGTGGGAAGGGTCACCTCGGGGGTTTCCACCTCCTCCCACCCCAGCAGCTCCCCTCCCGGCCACCGCAGGCGCCGGTAGCCCACCACCTGGCTGATGATGGTCACTTCCCCCCATGCGCCGCTCACCCATGCCCCAGCCCGCCGATCCCGCTCCTGATCCAGCTGCCACCGCGCCTCGACGATGGGCTCGGTGATCTCATCCCCCTCAAAGGGCTCCGCGATGGCTTCCCCCTGCTCCCAATCCACCGAGACGATCCGATACGCCAGGCCCTCATGCAGATACACCGCGCCCGGATGAACCAGCCGGGGCGCGGAGGGGCGATCCACCTCGCCGATGACCCGACCCCCCTTCTCCCCGCCCAGTCGGATCCTCACCCGATCCCCCGTGCTGGTCCGCAGGCTGATCTCCTGAGCCGGATAGCGATCAGCCGCGAAATACACCCGCCCGTCGGTCGGGTTTCGATAAAGCGGCTCCCCCTCGGCGATCAGCCGCTCCACGATCCAGTCCGTATCCAGCGTCCGGGCGAAGGGCTCGCCCGGGCTCAGCGGCCATTCGAAGGCGGCGCAACGCAGATGGTCGGCCAGGATGGCCAGGTTGTCCGGATCGAAGCGGGCCGCCTCGGGGGAGTTCCGGAGCAGGAATTCGGGATGCCCCGCGAGATACTCATCGAGCGGGGTGGCGGTGAGCACAAGGATCGCCACGCTCAGCGGCGCCCGTCGGCCGGCCCGCCCGGCCTGCTGGCGGACCGAGGCGATGGTCCCTGGATATCCCACCATCACGCAGGCCTCCAGCGTGCCGATATCCACCCCCAGCTCCAGGGCGTTGGTGGCGATGACCGCGCGGATCCGCCCTTCCCGCAACCCTTTTTCGATCGCCCGGCGCTCCTCGGGCAGGTAGCCCCCGCGATACCCGTGGACCTCCTCCGGATCCCCGCCCCGCTCCACCCAGGCCGATCGCACCATGCGGAGCAAGCGCTCGACCGCCATTCGGGAACGGGCGAAGGCGATCGTCGGGATCCCATGCTCCAGGAAGGTGAGGATCAGGCCGGCGGCAGCGGTCAGCGCGCTCTGGCGCAACCCGGTGGCCGCGTCCAGCAGCGGCGGACGGTACAGGATGAAATGACGCTCGCCGTAAGGAGCCCCATCGGCCTCAATGATGTGGGCTGGCCCCTCCACCAGCCCTTCGGCCAGCTCCGGGCCGTTGGCGACGGTTGCGGAGGCCAGGAGGAACTGGGGGGACGCACCGTAGGCGGCGGCCAAGCGCCGCAATCGCCGCAGCAAGTTGACCATGTGGCTGCCGAACACCCCTCGATAGACATGGGCCTCATCGATCACCACGAAGCGCAAACGGCTCAGGAAAGCCGCCCAGCGGGGATGCTGAGGAAGGATCCCCATATGCAGCATATCGGGGTTGGTCAGAAGCAGGCGCCCCCGCTCCCGCACAAACCGTCGGACCTCGCCCGGCGTGTCGCCATCGTAGGGCAGCGCAGCGACCGGGAGCCTCAGGGCGGAAAGCCAGGCCCGGAGGATGGCCAGCTGGTCGTGGGCCAGGGCTTTGGTGGGATACAGGAAAAGCGCCGTGGTCTGGGGATCCTCACAGAGGGCCTGCAGGATCGGCAGGAGGAAGGCCAGAGTCTTCCCCGAAGCGGTGCCGGTGAACAGGGCGACGTGGGCGCCCGCGCGAGCGGCGCGATACGCTTCGACCTGATGGGTGTAGAGGGCGGAAATCCCTTCCTTCCGAAGGGCCTCCCGCCATCGCGGATGGAGGTCCTCCGGAATCGGGGCCCATTGCGCCTCCCGGGCCGGCGCCCAGGCCCAGGAGGCGACCCGCCGGCGGAACGCAGGATCCTGCCGCCAGCGCCGCAACAGGGTGGCCAGCGGCGTCGAAAGCTCATTCAGCCGCAAGCCGCACTCCCTCCAAACGGAGCAACCATTCCTTCAGATAGCGCCCCCCGGTATAGCCGCCCAGGCGGCCATCGGCGGCGATCACCCGATGACAGGGGATCAGGATGGGCAGCGGATTGGCCCCCAGGGCCTGACCCACCGCCCGGGCGGCTCCGGGCTGTCCAATGCGACGGGCCAGCTCCCGATAGGTCACCGTCTGCCCGTAAGGGATGCGAGCGGTCTCCGCCCAGACCCTCCGTTGAAAGGGAGTGCCCTCGGGATCCAGCGGCACGGTGAACGTCTTCCGCCCCCCGCGCAGATACTCCAGGATCTGAGCCAGGGCCTGCGCCGCCAGGCTATCTTCCCGACGCTCCATCTCCGGATAGGCCCTCTGGACCTTCGCCCACTCGCGCTCCCCGTTCTCCCCAAAAAGGACCCGGCGGACTCCCCGGGTGCTGGCGATCACCCAGAGGGTCCCCAGCGGGGTTCCTTCCGCCATCGACCAGTGCATCGATTCCTCCAGAAAGAACACCCGGAGTTCAAACTGCATGATAACCCAACTGGCCAAAGGCGCTTAGAGCGTGTCCGGAAATTCTGTTATGAGCTATGAATATGAGGTAAGCCAGGCGTCTGACAGCTGTTCGTCGTCGGGCACGGAGCGAAGCGGAGTGCCCGTCTAAGCGTTTCCAAATAGGACTTACGCAGTTCGTTTCCCATGGGGCAAGGATTTTTCTCCCCCTCCCCACGGCCCTTTGGGCCGTGGGGAGG
>Ga0105160_1000626_pt1 | contig 15767 bp, 13 predicted proteins | sample GXS110809BmetaG_FD_89591 | JGI IMG/M metagenome (GOLD analysis project Ga0105160, IMG submission 89591) | Hot spring microbial communities from Gongxiaoshe hot spring, China to study Microbial Dark Matter (Phase II) - GXS 110809B | ecosystem: Environmental > Aquatic > Thermal springs > Hot... | reverse complement strand
CTATTATCTCTGCCGCTTCTTATTCGGAATGCGCAAGAAGCCTTCTCGGCTGTACCTGCTGCTCTCAAGGAAGCCAGCCTTGGACTTGGCGCTTCTGAAATGCAGACTTTTCTACGCATCACTTTACCGATTGCGCTGCCGCGAGTGCTTACTGGTCTGGTCCTTGCTACAGGGCGCGTGCTGGGGGAAACCGCCCCGATCCTCTTCACGGTGGCGGCTTATTATTTGCCTGCGTATCCGCACAGTGTGCTGGAGCCGACGATGCTCTTGCCCTATCACCTGTATGTGCTCATCACCAGCGGCGTGAATGTTCGCGAGACATATCCCATGGCATTCGGCACGGCACTTACTTTATTGATGCTAAGCTTGCTTTTCACGCTCATAGCTGCATATCTTCGCTATCGCCTCAAACAGAAGTACCGTGTATAAGTTAGAAGCTCATAAGGTTTCCGTCTGGTACGGTAGCTATAAAGCGCTGGATGAAGTATCGCTTGCCTTGGAGCGCAATCAAGTGCTGGCGCTGATTGGTCCCTCTGGCTGCGGAAAATCCACCTTCTTGCGCTTGCTCAATCGCATGAATGACTTTATAGAGGGCTTTCGCATGGAGGGGCGCTTGCTCATAGACGGAGAAGATATTTATTCGCCAGAGGTCGACCCGGTCTATTTGCGGCGGCGGGTTGGGATGGTATTTCAGAAGCCGACGCCGTTTCCTTTTTCTATTTATGAGAATGTAGCTTATGGCTTGCGCCTGCAAAATCGCCTCAAAGAATCCCAAATCCGTGAGCGAGTGGAGCAAGCGCTTCGGCAAGCTGCGCTTTGGGACGAGGTCAAAGACAACCTCAAAAAGTCCGCCCTTGCGCTCTCAGGTGGGCAGCAGCAGCGTCTCTGTATCGCTCGGGCTCTTGCCGTGCGTCCATCTCTTCTTCTAATGGATGAGCCGACCTCAGCGCTGGATCCGATTTCTACGGCAAAGATAGAAGAGCTTATACACGAACTGCGCAGTACCTACACCATCGTTATTGTGACGCACAATATGCAGCAAGCCGCTCGTATCAGTGATATGACGGCATTTTTTTACATGGGGCGTCTCGTGGAGTACGACCGAACAAAGGACTTTTTCACGAACCCCAAACATCCTGAGACTTTGCGTTATATTACGGGCAGATTTGGCTGAGTATGAGTTTGATAGAGACAGAGATTGCAAAGCTTCGTGCCCGCGCCTACCAAGTGGTTCATCATGTGCGCCGTCAGCTTCATTTATTGGAGGAAGGGGTGAGGCTCCGAGAGTGGAAGCGTTTGATGGAGATAGAGAAACTGCGGGCTGAAGCGCTGGAAGAGGATATGCGCTTGGATCGGCGCTGTGCGCGGATCTTGGCGCTGCATCAGCCCGTGGCAAACGACTTGCGTTTAGTCTTGGCGGTTTTGCGCATGCATTTTTATTTGGATGAGATTGGGGAGAGGTTGGCGACCATAGGACGTCGGCTGGCGCAGGCGATGCCAGAGATTGCGCCGCCTGCCCCCGAAAATATCCCCATCGTCCAGCTTGTGAGCAGCGTGCGCCGACTGTTGGAGTTGTGTTTGGAGGCTTTTTTTGAAAGCGACATGGAGAAAGCCAAACGCATAGACGCCGAAGATGAAGTGGTAGATCAGGCTTATGATATTTGCATGCGACACATTATTCAAGCTCTTACCGCTCCGCTTTCAGAAAGAGAAGCGGCTGCTTGGCTGGAGATTGCCATTGCCGTCAAGACCTTAGAGAAGGTTGCTGATTATGCCATAGACATCGCTGATGCTTCCATCTACTATGCTGAAGGGGTATATTACTGGCATCGGTTTGCGCGGCGCTCAGATACCAGTTCTTAGGAGGTGATCCAAAATGGAAAGTTCGGCTGGATTGCATCGCCAGTTGCCCTTAGGTAAGGTGGTGGGTGCCCATTCGTAAGTCCAGCCATACAGGGAAGCGAGTTCTCTGAGGACAAGGTCAGTAGCATCTCGGAGTGTTAGGAGGGGCGCTTGGAGGTAGAGGTATTCTAAGAAGGGTTTCCACTCGTAGAAGAAGGGAGCTTTGCCGTAGAGGGTGAGGAGGGTACGCCAGTGGTAAAGGCGCCAGCGTTTGTCTGGGGGCCAAGTGGCTGCGGCGGGTGTGGTCTTGAGGCGATGAATGATAGGGACACTCAACCAGCGCTCCCCAACAATACGATACCGGGTAAAGCAACTGCCCTTAGGTAAGCGCGGGGGATAGCCGACTTGAAAAGTTCGCAGGGTTTTAGCTTTTTCTACCCACGAGCGCGGGGGCCACAAAAAAGCCGGCAAAACCTCCATCCCAGCGAGAATAACGAAAGTTCGCTGATAGTATCTTGGTCGTTTGTAAGTTTGTCTGATGCGGGTTTTGGTCACCGGAGCGCGGGGCCTGGTTGGATATCATGTCGCTCAACTTCTAATAGAGAGAGGGCTCACACCATTTCTCACCAGTCGGGGAGAGTCCCCTTTTCCGCAGGTACTGTATAGAGCCGTGGACCTTACACAGCCTGAGGCGGTAGCTGCTCTTATAGCAGAAAGTCGTCCAGATGTGGTGATTCATAGCGCAGCGATGACGATGGTGGATGCATGCCAGGAGCAGCCAGCCATCTGCTGGCTACACAATGTCGTTGCGACTCGCCATCTACTGGAAGCGTTAGCCCAGCAGGCGCCCCAGACGCACTTTGTATTTGTGTCTACGGACTTTGTATATGACGGTTTTCCGGTAGAGCGGCGCCCGTATGTGGAGGGAGATTATGAAGCGCCCTTATCGGTATATGGGGCAAGTAAGCTCGCTGCCGAAGCCTGGGTAAAAGCCTATCCGGGTCCATGGGCTATTGTGCGCACCGCTCTGGTATATGGATATGCGCCTTCGCTGGCACGGGATAACATCCTCTTGCGGGTGATACAGCGCCTTCGGCGGGGGGAGAGCATACCGCTTTTTACAGACCAAGTGCGCACGCCGACATGGGCAGGGGATTTAGCGGCGGGGCTTCTTCTACTGGCAGAAAAAAGAGCCCAAGGCATCTACCATATCGCAGGTCCAGAGGTGGAGACGCCATACACTTTTGGGCAGAAGGTTGCCCGGGTGTGGGGTTTGCCGGAAGCGCTTATCCAGCCGATTACGGAGGAGGATTTTCGTCCGCCTGCGCCGCGTCCCCCCTATAGTCCCCTCTCTATTGAGAAAGCGCGGGCACTGGGCTATCAACCGCACTCTACCGAAGCTGCCTTAGCTTGCCTTCGCCAGCAGATATGAATAAGCTAAAAAATCTTCGGGTCATTCTGGCTTCGGCAGGGTCAGGGAAAACCCAGCGCCTCGCCCAGCTTGCTATAGAGAGCTTGCAGAAAGGGCAGGGCGTTTTAGCGATTACCTTCACTCGCAATGCCGCCGCTGAGCTCCGAGAGCGCATTCTCACGCTACTCAAAGCAGGCCATGCCCCCCTCGCCCGTAAAGTCATCTTAGGGCAAGCCCCGCTCTACACTCAGACCATAGATAGCTTGACGCGGGAACTTTATCAGCGTATAGCACCTTTACTGGGTGTAGCAGTATATCAGGATGTCGTCGTAGAGGAAGAAGATTATCTTGAAGTAGCACATACTTTAGCCCGCCGTCTTATAGAAAATCTGCACCAGTCGGAGTTTCGTCGGCTGCTCCTGCTGCGCGTAGAAAAAGAAGTGGAAGCCCGAGCGCGACGCATCCTGCCTGAAGCCTTGCTGCGGCGTGAGCTACTGACTCTTACTCGGGAAGGTCCCTTTTACCTTTTGGTACGAAAAGCCCTCGCTCAAAGCCTCCGAACTGGCCTCTTAGACGATTTAGACCCTGAATGGCAAGTCGCCCTTCAGCTGGATAAGCGCGAAGCGCTCTTTTTACCCTTCCTATCCAAGGCTCTGGAAACCTATCGTCAAGAGACCCAGCGTCTTTTTCTTTCAGACATTAGTGCATTAGTGCGGCTCACAGCGCGTTATCTGGGTAGCCTTCTCGCTGAACATACCAGCTTTTACGCGCATCTCTTGGTAGATGAAGCGCAAGATACTTCGCCGCAGCAGTGGGAGATTCTGTCGCCGCTTATGGAAGAGCTACGGAGTCGAGCGGGGAGCTTGGTCTCGCTGATTGGTGACCCTAAGCAGTCTATCTATGCTTGGCGAGAAGCAGACTTTCGGAAGCTCATAGAGTTCTACGAACAAGCAGAGTATCAAGAGACCCTTATTCAGAACTTTCGCAGTGCGCCAATCATCGTAGAATGGAATAATCAGTTATATGGGGACATTGCGCAGCGTTTGCGCGACTTTCTAATCAACAGGAAAAACTCTAAGAGCAAGTCCCCTGTCAGCGATAAAGCGTCCATACTTGACGCTATAGAGACCCTGTACACGCCTTCTCAAGTTCTTCAGCAGCCCACTCGGGAGGTGGAGGGTTGGGTAGAGGTAGTTACGCTTGCATACTCTGATGACCCGGATGTGCTCCTTAGGGAGCGGGCAAGGAAGCTTCAGGAGATTCTTGCGGGTTTGCGAGCAAAAGGGGTTTCGCCGGAGGAGACGGCTTTTCTTGTGCGCCGGAATGACGAGATACCTCTACTTATGGAAATGCTTCCTGGCTATCCTCTACAAGTGCAGGATGTACCGTTGCGTTCGTGTAGCTCCCTGCATTTGACTTTTCGGTATTTGGCTGGGGAGGCGGGGCCTGTGGAGGAACTCTACGCTGCCCGAGCTGGGATGGTAGAGGCGGTAAAGCATTTGAAGGAGAAGCTTACCCTTGCCTTGACCCTCTTGGATAAGTGGCGGATATTTTATGACGTAGCGCAGCAGTGGCTTCGTATTCTTCCCCAGCATCAGCCTTTTTGGGCGCTTTTCTTGTCGGAGTTGTATGGGCTGCTGAGCCGACATACGAACTATGGCTGGAGCGAAATCCTTATATGGTGGCAGGAGAAAGCCCAAAACCTGTCCCTACACCTTCCGCCTACGGAGGGTGTGTATCCCATCTTGACGATACATAAGGCGAAAGGGCTAGCATGGCAAGCTGTAATCATCCCTTTTGCCGAGTGGGGACTTTTGCAGGCGGAGTGGCGTGACACTAAGTGGCGTCTCGTACCGCGTGCGTTGATGGATTCAGTTTTAGCTGAGGCGCTGCGGGAGATAGAGCCGCTTTTCCCGCAGGATACTCCTATTCCCCTGCCCCTCAAAATCAAAAGCGAGGTCAAACATCCCTTTCTACGCAAGTTATATGAAGCCTACGCCATAGAGCAGGCGATTGAAAACCTCAACCTCCATTATGTAGCTACGACGCGTCCGCGACAATATCTGTACCTTATAGCTGCTCAGCCTGGCGACAAAGCCTATAAGGTCAAAGGGGCAAATACGTGGCGTGGCTTCTGGAATGAACCGCAGTTGAGTAAGGTTTATGACGGTGCAGGGAAATAGTTGGCGACGGACGATTTTAGCGCTGGGGATAGTATTTGGGGATATTGGGACTTCGCCGCTCTATGCACTGGATGCCCTTGCGCGGGGCAAGCCCATTTCCGAGCCGCTCATCCTTGGGGGGCTTTCGTTGATATTTTGGACGCTGACCCTTATCGTCTCAGTCAAGTACATCTTGCTGGTGATGCGCGCTGACAATCACGGCGAAGGGGGGATTTTTGCTATGTACTCGCTGCTGCGGCATTATGCGCCGTGGATCGTGCCCTTCGTAATCATAGATGCGGCGATGGCTTTTTCGGACTCTATTTTTACGCCAGCTATTTCGGTCTCCTCTGCGATAGAAGGGCTGGAACTCCACCTCCCCACACTCAAAACCGTGCCGATTGTTGTGGCGATTATTTTGGGGCTGTTTTTCATACAGCAGTTTGGGACGGAATGGGTCGGGGGGCTTTTTGGTCCGGTGATGCTGGTGTGGTTTTCGTTTATCGGTGGGATGGGTGCGTGGCGCCTCACCGAAGCCCCGCAAGTCCTTGCTGCCCTCAATCCCGTGTATGCCATAGAGTTATTGCGTACGCATCCGGAGGGCTTTTTGCTTTTGGGTGCGGTCTTTTTGACTGTGACGGGTGTAGAGGCGCTGTATGCTGACATGGGGCATGTAGGGCGGGCCTCTATTCGGCGGGCGTGGCTATTTGTCAAGCCAGCGCTTCTGCTATCGTACTTTGGGCAAGGGGCGTGGATGCTCACCCATCGCCAAGGTAAAATCCTCGGTGATGCTGAAAAGCCCTTTTTCGCCATGCTCCCAGAAGGGTGGCTTTTCGTTGGGGTGGGCATTTCCACGGCGGCGACCATCATAGCCAGCCAAGCGCTTATCACCGGAGCTTACACTATCTTCAGCGAAGCTAACCGGCTCGGCTTCTGGCCCCGCATGCGGGTACTCTATCCAGCGACCACGCGCGCCCAGATGTATGTGCCTTTCATCAACTGGCTGCTGCTGGGGCTGGTGCTTTTGATTGTGATTACGATGCAGCGCTCCAGTGCTATGGAAGCGGCATACGGCTTATCTATCAATATCTCGCTCTTGATTACGAGCCTGCTGCTGGCGACATTTTTCTGGTGGCGAATGCGTTCATTTCGGTGGGCAGCGCCGCTGCTGCTGATGGTATTTCTACCGATAGAAGTTTTTTTCCTGTACTCTAACCTCCATAAAGTACCCGAGGGCGGCTGGATCGCACTGGCGCTGGGTGGGGGCGTCGCAGTCATTATGGGCATTTGGCTCTGGGGGGAGCGCGTGAAGCGCCGATTTGGTGACTATGTGGAGTTCAGCCCCTACATAGACCGGCTTGTAGCCCTTTCGGAGGAAAATACCCTGCCCTATTTTGCTACGCACTTGGTGTGTCTCACTACAAGTCCCACCGCTGAGAAGTTAGAGCATCGCCTTTTGTATGTACTGCTTCAGCGCCAGCCTAAGCGCGCCCGCACTTACTGGTTTGTCCATGTAGCCGTCAGTGAAGCCCCTTATACCGCTACCTACCAGCTTCACACGTATGTGCCCGGCAAACTATATCGCGTTGTGTTTCATCTTGGTTTCAAGCTTCAGCCGCGGATAGGTCTATTGCTGCGGCAAGTGGTGACTGAGTTGGCAGAGAGAGGCGAAATAGACCTTCTTACCCCTTATCCAAAGCTGCGGGCTCACCGAGTACAAGGGGACTTTCGTTTTCTCTTTGTGCGGCGGGTGATCAACTGGGATGGGCGCTTCTCCCCTCGGGAACGGCTCGCCTTGCAACTGTATCAGCTTTTAGACCGGCTCTCCCTGCCTGTGGAAAATGCATACGGGCTGGATGTGGCGTCATTAGCTCAGGAGCGCGTCCCGCTGACGACGCCGGAGATTCCTCCTGAGTTGCGCCTGCGAAAGTCTGCCGCCTGAGAGGAGTTATTACCTTTGCCGCATGCCGAAAGTATCCATTATTGGTGCGGGCAATGTCGGCGCCACCGCAGCGGATGTGATCGCCCGTTCTGGCTATTGCCACGAGGTGGTCCTCTTGGACATCAAGCCCGGCTTAGCCGAAGGAAAAGCCTTAGACATAGCCCAAACTTCTCCGCTTTTAGGCTTTGATACAAAGGTCAGAGGCGTCACAAATGACTACAAAGCCATCGCCGACTCAGATATTGTGGTAATCACCTCGGGGCGCCCGCGCAGCCCCGGGATGAGCCGAGATGACCTCGTCCACGTAAATGCCGAGATCATCAAGTCGGTTATTGAGCCTGCGGTATTTTATGCGCCGAATGCGATCTTCATCATTGTCACAAACCCGCTGGACACGATGGCGTATTATGCGTACAAGCTCTCTGGCTTGCCTTCACAGCGTGTGGTGGGCATGGCTGGGGTGCTGGATACAGCTCGGTATAGGTATTTTCTCGCTCAGGAGCTCAACACTTCCGTACAGGACATAGAAGCCATGCTCCTTGGCGGGCACGGCGATACCATGGTGCCTCTGCCGCGCTATACGACCATCGGTGGGATCCCTGTGGTCAATCTGCTCTCTGAGGATAAACTCAACGCCATCGTAGAGCGAACGAAGTTTGGTGGGGGTGAGATTACTAAGCTTATTGGTACTTCTGCGTGGTATGCGCCAGGGGCGGCTATAGCTCAAATGGTCGCCTCCATTCTTTTAGACCAGAAGCGCATCCTTCCTTGCAGTGCTTATCTACAAGGGCAGTACGACCTTCATGATATTTATATTGGGGTGCCTGTGAAGCTCGGCAAAAATGGCGTGGAAGAGATTATCCAGCTTGCGCTTACGGATGAGGAGAAGAAGCTTCTTCATACTTCGGCTGAAGCGGTGCGGGCGATGAATGCCGTGCTCAAGTTTTGAGTTTGAGGGGGGCGCTTACGCCCATCCATGATAAGCTCTGACAGATTCCTGAGCCAGAAAGCAATCTTGGTGGATCAGATGGGGTACGGCGGCGGGGCGGCGCCGAAGGCGCCGCCCCGCCGCCAAAACAAAAGCAGATGTGCCGCTTTGATATTAGGATAGCGCCTTTTGTTCTTGTTGGGACGGGGAGCATTTTTGTCATAGCCCTGGGAGTGCGACTGTATCGCTTATCAGAAGCGCCTCTATGGGGTGATGAGATTTTTAGTTGGATAGTTGCGCACACCTCGCCGGGTCGGATTATAAGCTATCTGGCCCAGGAAAATAATCCCCCTTTGTGGGCGCTTATTCTTCACTTCTGGCGGCGGGTAGCTGGGGATACAGAGTTTATGTTGCGGCTGCCGGCGGCGTTTTTCAGTGCGGTGGCGGCAGCATTGCTCTATGCCCTCGGCATCCGCATCGGCGGGTGGTGGGCAGGAATCGTAGCTGCCTTCTGCTGGACATTTTCTACATACGGACAAAGCATCGGACGGGAAGCACGCGCTTATGCCCTCCTTGCAGCGCTGACGGCGTTAGGTTATCTGGCGTTCACACACTGGGTACGCATCGGCAGGGGAAAGTACCTCTGGGTGCTTACTGCTCTGCTGAACTTCTACACGCATTACATGGGGCTATGGAGCGTAGCGTTGCAGGTTGGGGCTCTGTGGTATTTGTATCCCGCTTATCGCCGTGAAATACCTACAGTGCTTTTTGTGCTCATCATAGGCGCGGGAGTGCAAGGGGTAGTATTCGTGGATCGGCTTTTCAACCCGGCTGAGCTTGGATATGCAGAAAAAGCCTCACTGGAAGGCTTGTACAATGTGCTGTGGCACTTCTCCAATATGCCTCTTCCGACGGTTTTTGCGATCGGGATGATTTTCGGGGGGGTAATATATCGGCTCTGGCGAAGACAGGTTTTTCACTTGAAGAGAAGCTCATACATGCGGGCTTTTGGGGCGTGCTACTGCCGATGTGGGGGTGGGGTACATTTTGCATCTGTGGAAAATCCCCGTTATCTCATGCCTGCGGCGATGGGATACTATATCGTATTGGGGGGGTGAGCGTCGCAAGTCTGCCCCGATGGTTGCGTTGGTCAGTGAGTGTGCCGTTTATGGTGCTGTGGGCGGCTACATGGGAGCCTGCTCCGCTCGGACCTATGCCCTTTCAGAGAGAGGTGATGCGGGTGTTGGAGCAGCGGTCGGCGCGGGAGCCGCTGATAGTTACGCCAGCGTATCAGGCGCCGATGCTCTTTTACTATCCTATGGGGAAGCCATGCAGAGCGGCTGCGATGGGGGCTTTTGACCCGTTAGCGAGTTTTATGCGCTGCGTTTCCTATACGGCGCGCGTGTGGGCAGCGGATGCCTATGCTGAACTGCCGGCATGTGAGCTGGCTGCAGCCGATACGCTGTGGTGGTTCGACTTTCAGCTTAGGTATGATCAGCCGGGGGCGATGATGGAGAAGCTTCTCTTGGAGGACTTTGAACTGCTGAATGAGTGGCGATTGGGGAAAGCCGTGATCTTATGGAAGCTCGCCCGGCGTCGCCCTGACAGTGACTCCACAACCGTTGTCAGTTTGGAATGAAACTATCGCTGTACATTTGCAGTTATATGCACTGTATGCGGTGGCTGCCCGTTTTAGGGCTTATGGGGACTGTATGGGCACAGATCGGCGCAGCAGCGAAGGCACGCGCCGCAGAACTCGCCCTCCAGACTACTACGGCTGCTTCTGCCTCCACCGATTGGGGGAGTATCCTCTGGACGATTGTATGGATTGAGACCATAGCTGTGGTACTGCTTTCTATTCGGTTGATTCAGCTCGTGGTGCGCTACACGGGGTTTGATCCTTTCGCTTCGTGGGACCGGGATAAAGTAAATATGCGGCTGTGGATGCTGGTGGGTTTTGGAGGAATAGCCCTGGCGTTGTGGAGTAGCTCTAAATATGCTGGATTTGCCCTACCAGAATCCGCCTCAGTCCATGGACGCGACATAGATGCGCTTAGAACTTTCACCCTCTTCTTTACTTATCCAGCGTTTATTCTTGTGCATTTGCTCCTCTTCTACATGATCTGGCGCTACTACAACGGAAAGTCAAAAGCAGCCGCATTTGAGTTGACCAATCACGCACTTGAACGTGGTGCTCTGATTGCCATTTCTATTCCTGTATTTACTATTGCTGGCTGGGGGATCTATGTGTGGAGCAAGCCTGTTCATGGGCAGACCCCTGCGGCTAATCAGAAAACCTTGGAGATTGAAGTGGTGGCGGAGCAATTCCAGTGGCGCGTGAGGTATCCAGGAGCGGATGGAAAGCTCGGACGGTATCACTATACGCTCATAGGCGGGGAAAATGTCCTTGGGATTGACTTCACTGATCCTAAGGCGCAAGACGATATTATTCCTTCCCTGAAGGAACTCCATTTGCCTGTGGGGGCGCTGGTCACCATCCATGTAAGGTCAAAAGATGTGTTGCATTCGCTCTTTTTGCCGCACTTCCGCACGCATGTGTATGCTGTGCCTGGCCAGAAAAATCAAGTCATGTTCGTTCCCTCCATCACTACTAAAGAGATGCGCAAAAAGCTGGGCGACCCAGAGTTTGATTATGAACTGGCGTGTAATCAGCTCTGCGGGGGCGCCCATTATAACATGCGCATGAAGGTGATTGTAGAAACTTGGGAGGAGTTTGAGCAGTGGCTTTCTCAGCAAAAGCCTGCTTATACGCCTCCCGCCACGATGACGAGCCTCAAACCAAACCTAAACTTATAAGCCTATGGCGACGACTTCGGCGACCGCAGTCGGACAGGTGGCGCATCATCACGACCATCACCACAAAGAGTCCTTCTGGACGAAGTACATTTTCAGCCAAGACCACAAAATGATCGCCAAGCAGTTTTTGATTACGGGCTTTACCATGGGTTTTCTTGGCATACTGCTATCGGCGATCTTTAGGCTGCAGTTGGCATATCCCGATAAAAGCTTTCCATTTTTAGAGACTATCCTCGGCAAATGGGCACCTGAAGGGCGATTAGACCCTAACTTTTACATGGCGCTTGTCACCATGCATGGTACGATTTTGGTCTTTTGGCTTTTGACGGGGGGCTTGAGTGGGACTTTTGCGAACCTTCTCATACCGCTTCAGCTTGGGGCGCGGGATATGGCCTCTCCTTTCATCAACATGTTGTCTTTCCACTTCTTTTTCTGGGGTACTGTGGTACTGGTGGCCTCTTTTTTTGTGGAGACGGGACCGTCAGGGGCAGGGTGGACAGTATATCCACCCTTGAGTGCGCTTCCTCAGGCTATGCCCGGCTCAGGACTGGGGATGGTATTATGGATAATCGCCCTGACGCTCTTTGTGGTCGGGGTGCTCATGGGGGGGCTCAACTACATCACTACGGTGCTCAATATGCGTACGCAGGGTATGTCCCCGATGCGCATGCCGCTCGTGATATGGGCGCTTTTCACTGTGGCGGTTCTTGGACTTTTGAGCTTTCCGCCAGCCGTAGCGGCGTTTATTCTCCTTCTTTTTGATCATAGCCTCGGTACGAGCTTCTATCTCTCGGATATCTATATTGCTGGACAAGCCTTGCCTCAACAGGGCGGAAATGTGCTCCTGTATTTGCATCTTTTCTGGTTCCTCGGACACCCCGAAGTGTATATTGTGCTTCTGCCGGCGCTGGGGATCACTTCTGAGATTATCAGTACGCATGCCCGTAAGCCTATTTTCGGGTATAAGGTGATGGTATATTCCATCTTAGGGATTGCGTTTGTATCGTTTATTGTGTGGGCGCATCATATGTTCGTCTCGGGTATGAATCCCTTGCTTGGGTCTATCTTCACGGCGACGACCCTACTGGTAGCGATTCCCTCCGCGATGAAAATCTTCAATTACATCTTTACCCTTTGGAAAGGGCGCATCCATCTCACTACACCGATGCTTTTCGCGATTGGAACGGTGTCTTTCTTCATCAGTGGGGGGCTGACGGGCTTTTTCCTTGGAGTAGCACCGATGGACATCCCACTCCATAATACTTATTTTGTCGTTGGGCACTTCCACCTGGTGATGGGTGTATCGGCAGTCTTTGCCATGTTTGGAGGCACCTATCACTGGTTCCCGAGATTGTGGGGGCGCATGATGAATGAACGGCTCGGGTATATACATTTCTGGCTGACTTTTGTCGGGGCGAATCTGGTCTTTTTCCCGATGTATTACATGGGCTTTGGCGGGGTACCGCGTCGGTACTATGCCTTTACGGAGTTTGCATTCACGACTAAGTGGCAAGACCTAAATGTATTCATCACTATCGCAGCGATCATCACCATCGCGGCGCAGTTGATTTTCGTCTACAACTTTTTCTACAGCATGTTTTATGGTAAGAAAGCCCCGAGGAACCCATGGAAAGCGACGACGCTGGAATGGAGTGCCCCGGTGGAGCATATTCACGGAAACTGGCCTGGCAAGCTACCAGTCGTTCATCGCTGGGCGTACGACTATTCTAAGCCTGGCGCCCCTGCCGACTTCATACCGCAATATATCTCTGACGAAGACATAGCGCGTGGTGTGCGGTGGTGGGAGCCTGATTTTGACCCCTCCACGGTGATAGATAGAGAAGAGCCGTCAGAGGGCGAGAAAACGCCTGCTACTCCTACATCTGCGCCAGTTTCCCCTATTTTGACCGTGAATCAAAAGCCTGACGAGCCTTTGCCAGCAGTCTAAGGTTCCGTTATGACCGATCTCGGACACCTGCACCGCTTCCGTAGAATAGCTTTTGCGACATTTCTACTGTTCTTTCTGGTGATTACTGCGGGGGTTACGGTGCGGGTATTGAAAGCGGGGATGGGCTGTCCAGATTGGCCCACGTGCTACGGGCAGCTCATCCCCCCTGTCCGAGAATCTCAACTGCCTCCTGATTACAGGGAGCGCTTCGCTGTGGCTGGACGACTTGCAGAGCCCTTTGACCCAATAAAAACATGGGCTGAATACATCAACCGGCTTATTAGCGTAGTTGCTGGGGGGGCGGTGCTTCTGATGGTAGGCTATGCGTGGCTCTATCTACGGACACATCGATCTATTTTGCTTTATGCTACGGCGGTGCCCATTCTCTTGCTTATACAATCGCTTCTTGGTTGGCGCGTTGTGGCTACCTATTTGGCAGAGCATGTGATTACAGTGCACATGCTCTTCTCACTGGCGCTTACATTATCCACTCTCATGGCATGGGCACATACCTTCCAACTCTCTGCGCGTGCTATGCATAAGGAGTTGCGGGGATATTATGTGCTTGGGTGGATAGCGTTGGCGGCGTTACTCGTGCAAGTGCTTTTGGGAGCTGCCCTGCGCGCTGTGATTACGCAACGCGGGCTTGCAGCCGGTTTGGAAACCGCTACCTTCATTATTCATCGTTCTTTTTCATGGATAGTTTTAGGCGGGTGGGCATACTATCACTGGAGGCTGTATCGTGAGCCAGTCCGTCAGCCCTTCGCCAGGCGTTGGGCGATGCTTACTACTGGGGCGCTCGTGCTGCAAGTGCTGACAGGGGCATTTATGAGTTATATCCAGTTTATTGGGCTGGCGCAGGTGATACACCTTGTACTTGCGCTATTTTCCATCAATGCAGGCTTCATCTCTCTATACTTCTTCAAAAACTCCGTATATGGCGGCGCTTATCAGCCTATCCCTCAGTTTTCTGCATAGGCTTTCTGCGTACCTGCAGCTGACAAAGCCGCGGCTTAGCATAGTCGTGGTGTTTTCTGCTGTAATGGGTGCTTTGGTGGCGGGCTTATCGGATGTATGGCGGGTGGTGTGGCTTGCCTTGGGGGGCTATGCCCTTACTGGGTCTGCAAATGCTGCGAATCAAATATGGGAGCGTGAGACCGATGCTCTCATGGACCGAACCCGTCATCGTCCCCTTCCCGCAGGTACTCTCTCTGTCGGTGAAGCCGTAATCTTTACAGCTATATTACTTTTTGCGGCGATATTTTTTCTCATGCGTTTGCGTTGGGATGTGGCAGCTTTGGGCATATTTGCGTGGGTGTTGTATGTTTTTGCCTATACACCTCTCAAACGCAAAGGCGTTATTGCCGTTATAGTCGGGGCTATTGCTGGGGCGTTGCCGCCAGTGATTGGCTATTGGGCAGAACATAATATCATATCGCCTACGCTAATAGCGTTGTTTGTGCTACAGTTTGCGTGGCAGTTTCCTCACTTTTGGGTAATAGCGTGGTTAGCGCGTGAAGACTATGAGAAAGCTCACTTTCGCATGCTACCTTTTGCCCCTGACCGCCTTCGCGCGAATGCGTGGGCTATCGTCATAGTTATCCTCCTTCTGCCTGCGCTATCTTTATTCCTCATACCCCTACTGCCATGGAAAGTGTGGTTGTGGCTCTTTCTCCTCGGGGTAGGATTGGCAGGATTGACAATACACCAGATTGACTTGACTTCTGCGCGAGCGATGCGTTATATTCTTCTGAGTTTGACGGCGTACTTGACTTTGTTATATTTGGGCTTATGGCTACTCCTATGACTCAGGTTCGTCCTCGCCTTCATCCTAAGGAGCTCATTTTGTGGCTTTATCTGGCTACGACAGCGATGCTTTTTGCGGGCTTTACAAGTGCTTATTTGGTTCAGCGTTTCAGCGAGTATTGGAAAACTTTCTCTATTCCTACGATCTTCTGGTTCAATACGGTGGTGCTTTTGCTAAGCAGCTTCTCTTTCCACTGGGCGCAGCAGGGGCACCGGCGCAGCAACCCATGGCAGGTGCAGCTTGGCCTTATGAGTACCCTTTCCTTGGGGGTTATTTTCCTTATAGGGCAAGTCTTTGGCTGGCAGATGCTGGTGCGCCAGGGGCTTTTTTTGGCAGGTAATCACAAATCCGTTAGCTATTTCTATGTTTTGACGGGGCTGCATGCTGTGCACCTCGTGGCAGGGCTAATAGTCGTAGGATACTGGACCTTTAGAGCCCTTCGTTATAAGGTCGGTCCGGAAGCCGCTCTTGGATTGCGCATGGCGGGTATTTTTTGGCATGCGTTGGATGTATTGTGGCTTTATCTCGTCGTATTTTTGCAGGTGAATCAACTCCTATAAGCTTATGGCAGCAGTCGCTACACAAACGCAAGACCTGAGTTCCCCTTGGAGTGGGGGGCGGTCGCCTTTTGGCAATGTGAGTTGGGGCAAGCTGATGATGTGGGTGTTCCTCTTATCGGACGCCTTTACCTTCGGCTCTTTTCTGGTGGCGTATGGATTTATCCGCTTCAAAGCTCCCAACTGGCCCGACCCGGAAGTCGTCTTTAGTGATGCCCCCTTCCTCGGACATGGCTACCCGCTTGTATTTGTAGGGATCATGACGTTCATCCTTATCGTCAGCAGCGTGACCATGGTGCTATCAGTAGAGGCAGGGCACAATAAAGACCGCAAAAACGCAGCCTTGTATCTAT
>Ga0105160_1000621_pt1 | contig 15830 bp, 16 predicted proteins | sample GXS110809BmetaG_FD_89591 | JGI IMG/M metagenome (GOLD analysis project Ga0105160, IMG submission 89591) | Hot spring microbial communities from Gongxiaoshe hot spring, China to study Microbial Dark Matter (Phase II) - GXS 110809B | ecosystem: Environmental > Aquatic > Thermal springs > Hot... | reverse complement strand
GGCCCGGGGGATTTCGTCGGTGGGGTCTCAGCTGGACCGACGGAGCTAGCTGGGTGTAAAATGGGCTCGCCATGGGGCGAGCCTTTTTCTCTTCGATCTGCCTCCTCCTCCTGGCTCCGGCGGCGCTGGGCTGGACGGTCGAGGAGGAGAAGAGGATGGGACGTCGGATCGACGAGGAGATCCGACGGGCCTTCGTGGTTCTGGACGACCCCTCCTTCAGGTCCGCGTTCGACCTGGTCCTCTCGAGGTTCGAGCCGCACCTTCGGAGGCCCTATCTGGAGTACTCTGGGGGGCTCATCAGGGACGATAGGGTCAACGCCTTCGCCCTTCCGGGGGGGAGGATCTACCTCACCACGGGGATGAGGGATTTCTTGCGCTCCAAGCACGAGCTGGCCGCCCTCCTGGGACACGAGGTGGCCCACGTGGACATGTCCCACCACCGGAGGGTCTACCAGCGATCCAGGGATTTGCTCCTTCCGAACCTGCTGGTGGCGGTGCTGACCAGGGGCTCGGCCCCGGCCATGCTGGTGGCGGACCTGGTCTCCACGGGGGCGATAAACCGCTACGGCAAGGACCTGGAGAGGGAGGCCGACGCGGTGGGGGTGGAGCTCGTCCACAGGGCCGGCTTCGAGCCGGTGGGGGCTTTGACGACCCTCGAGAGGCTTTGGGGGTATCAGCTCCAGCGGCCCAGGCCCGAGCTGGGGGTCTACGCGACCCACCCGGAGCTCGAGGAGCGCATAGCCCACGTGGGCAGGCGGATCTCCGAGCTGGGCCTGAGGGTGAGGAGGAAGTCGGCCGTCCCGATCCTGGTCCCCTCCCTCGAGCTGGAGGGCGGGGAATGGTCCTTGAAGGTAGACGGGTCTGAGGTCCTCAGACTTCCCGAGGCCTCGAGGGACCTGGCCGATTCGGCCTTCGCGGTCCTCTTGGAGCTCGAGCTGGAGATGGAGCCCTACGAGGTGGAGGCTTCGGGGCCCAATTTGACCCTGTGGGGTAGGCCTGCCCTGGACCTGGGGGACCCGGCTTTGGCCTCGCTCTTCAGGGATAATATAAGGAGGGCCCTCTCGAGGGCCTACCTGGAACAGCCGAGGGTCTGGAGGTAGGTGAAGATGAGGTCTTCGTCGGTTAGCAGGATGCCCGGCTGGATGATCGCGGTCCTCTTCCTCCTGTGCCTGCTCTTCCTGGGCTCCTTCCTGATCTCCTCCCTGGAGCTGGGGGGTGGACCTGTGGCCCCTGGCCCCAGGGCGGTCAGGCCCCTTCCCTTCGCGGGCACCGGCCTTCTCCTCTGGGCCGCTTTGCCCGTGGTGGCCGCCCTGATCTTCTTCTGGTTGCTCTGGGGGGCCCTGTGGAGGAAGCACCACCCGATGGACTACCCGGATCTCCCCCTGCCGGAGCGACCGGAGGGCGTGGGCTCAAACCCCAGGCGAGAGGAGCTGGCGAGGAGGCTCGACATGCTGGAGAGGGCCCTCCTGGAGGGGAGGATATCGGAGGAGACCTACAGGGAGCTCAGGAGGAAGTACGAAGAGGAGATCTCGCGGAGCTAGGGTTGTCCCCCCACCTGCCGCAGCGGTCTCCCCAGCAGGCCACCGGATCGCCGTCTCGGAGCACCACTGCCACCTCGCAGCGGTTGGGGCATAGCTGGCACTCGAAGTGGGATGGCCTTAGGTCGCTCTCGAGCAGTCCCACCAGGGAGGGTGGGCCTTCCTCCTCGGCTTCCATCGCCAGAAGGGCTGCCCCTATGGCCCCCATGACCTTGTGGTTCTGGGGCACCAGGACCCTCTCGCCCAGCATCCTCTCGAAGGCCCAGCGCATCCCGGCGTTGGCCGCGACCCCTCCCTGGAAGACGAAGGGCCCCTCCAGCTTCTTCCCCCTCCCCAGGTTGGCGATGAAGTTTCGGGCCATGGCCTCCATGAGGCCAGCGACTATGTCCTCCACCGGGTAACCGGCCTGCTGCTTGTGGATCATGTCCGACTCGGCGAAGACCGTGCACCTGCCGGCTATCCTCACCGGGTTCTTGCTGCGGAGGGCCAGCCTCCCCAGCTCCTCCACGGGTATCCCTAGCCTCTGGGCCTGGTGGTCCAGGAAGGAGCCGGTGCCGGCGGCGCAGACGGTGTTCATGGAGAAGTCCACCACCACGCCGTCCCTTATGACGATGAGCTTTGAGTCCTGCCCGCCGATCTCCAGGATGGTCCTGACCTCCGGGACCTCCCGCATGGCCGCCACCGCGTGGGCGGTTATCTCGTTCCTGACCAGCCCCCCGCCGCAGGCGGCCCTGACCAGGTGCCTGCCGCTGCCGGTGGCCCCAAGCCCCCTCACGGCGGAGAGGTCGAAGGAGCGAGCCAGCTCCTCGAAGGTCTCCTTGAGGGCTTCAAGGGGCCTGCCCATGTTCCTCCTGTAGGAGCTCCAAAGCAGTTCCCCCTCCTCCGAGAGGAGGACCACCTTGGTGGTCAAGGACCCCACGTCCACCCCTACGAACACAGCCCACCCCTCCTCCAGAGGACCATGTCCAGGAAGGCCTCGAGGCGAGTTCTAAGGCCCGCGTCAGCCGTGTGCTCGTCCATCACCAGCTGCATGAAGGGCTTCCCCCTCTCGGCGAAGGCCCTCTCCAGGAGCGATCCAACCCAGGCGTCGGTGCCGCAGGCGAAGGACTCGACCATTATCACCGCCTCCACGTCCTCCGTCTCGAGCATCCTCAGGGCCACGCTCGCCACGGCGTTGCTCCAGGACCAGAAGAAGGGCTTGCCGAAGGCCCTCTTTACCTCCTCCGGGGCCCTCGGAGCTGAGGAGAGGTCGAAGAGGTCGAGGAAAGAGACCACCTCGGCTCCGGCGGACTCGAGCCTGGAGAACACCACCCCTCCCAGCTGTTCGTCCATCAGTATGTAGGGATAGCCCACCAGCCCCACCCGCGCGGAGAAGGGCCCCTCCCGCCTCGACCTCCTTCGGCGAAGGTCCACCCGCAGGGGGCTCAAGGGGGGCAGGCTTCCCTCTACGCCCAGGGCCTTCGCCAGCTCCCTCAGGAAGAGCTCGTCCCCCCTCTTTTCTCCCAGGTTGCCCCTGGGGGATACGATCCTGACCTCCTCGGAGCCGAAGAGGGCCCTCGCCACGTCGGCCATCCCCTTGGACTTGGGGCAGCAGTAGCAACCCCACATGGGCAGGTCGTTCTCGAGTCTGGGTATCAGCACCAGGTCAGCCCTCTCGAGGGCTTCCCTCACGTGGCCGGCGTAGATCTTGACGGGAAGGCAGGTGTCGGAGAAGGCGAGCTTGAAGCCCTCCTCCAGGGTCCTCCTGCTGGTGGGGTCGGACGTCACCGGCTCGAAGCCCAGGCCCCTGAGGAAGGAGCTCACCCACCCGTGGAGGTGCTCGAAGAAGCCCCGCGGAAGCCCTACGCGCATCTCCTCTTCCTCCAGAGGACCATGTCCAGGAAGGCCTCCAGCCGGGTCCTGACCCCCGCCTCGGAGGTCTGTTCGTCGAAGGCGAGGCTGATGACGGGGAGGCCCACCGCCTCCGAGGCCCTCGGGATCACCAGCTGGGCGGTCACCTCGGGCATGCAGCCGAAGGGCATGAGGTGCACCGCCGCGTCGAACCCATCCCTCTTTAGCTCCTCCAGGACTGCCACGCTCCTCCTCCCGTGGCCGCCCACGTCCTCCAGGAGGAAGGGGTTCAGCTCGTCCTCGTGGCAGGTGGGGAGGAAGCAGCTCAAGGGCCAGGGGGCTTTGGCGAAGAGGACGCTCTCGGCGAAGTGGCTGGTGGAGACGGATTTGTGCACCTCCACCCCCATCTCCCCCAGCGTCCGCTCGACGTAGCAGCTGGCGAAGGGCTCCACCACGGTGTAGATCTCCCCCACCAGGGCCATCCTCGCCCTGGGCCTTCCCCCCCTGATGGCCCTGAGCTCGGCCAGGCCCCTCCGGGCGGCCTCCTCCACCTCGTCCGCGCCCCCGGCCTCGTCCACCTCCCTCAGGGCCCTGGCGAAGGCCCGCTCGGCCCCCTTCAGGTCGTGGGCCCGGGAGATCAAGAGCTCCGCCTCGAGGGCCTCGGCGGCCTTAAGCTTCCTCCAGGCCAGGTAGAAGGCCCTCACCAGCCTGGATGGGGCCGAGAGCTTCCCTCCCACCCTGGCCCAGCGCCTGAGGATGTCGAGGAGCATCCTCCTGTTCTCGAACCTGCCGGAGGGGGGGTCGAACATCTCGAACTCGAAGCGAAAGCCCACATCGCCCAGGATCTTGCGGTAGAGGACGCCGTAATATCCGAACCTGCAGGGGCCAACCCCTCCCAGGACGGCCACCACGTCTGAGCCCCTCTCCTTAAGGGTCTCTATCAGGTTGCCCAGGGTTATCTTGAAGGGGAGGCAGGCGAACTCGGGGGAAAAGCTGACCCCCAGGTCCAGCGTCCTCCTGGTGAGGGGGGCTGGTTCGACGAACTCGAAGCCCAGGGCCTCGTAGAAGCCCTTGAACGCGCAGGTGGCCACTCCCATGCGGGGAAGGGTTACCCTCATCGACGATCCCTTCCAGGCCCTCGTCGCTTAGATATTATAGCGCAGGGAGTTGAGAGAATATAAAGGCCCGGCCCCAGGCCGGGCCCAAGGGCTACGGCAACCCTTCAGACCCTGGCGCTCTTTAGGGTCCTCAGGCACTGGGTGCATATCTTCACCCGCCTGACCAGCCCATCCTCCTCGATCCGGATGGGCTGGAGGTTGGGGTGCCACTTCCTGCGGGTCCTCCTGTTGGAGTGACTGACGTTGTTGCCGGACATGGGTCCTTTGCCGCACACGTAGCACTTCCTGGACATCCTCGCTTCCCCCTTTCTCCAAGCGGCTTACCATTATACCAGTTCCCGCTCGCGGTTGGAAGGAGGCGGGGCGCCGGGATCCTCCCTCCGGGTCCACGTCAGCGGGACCGATGAGGCCATCAGGGTCCAGGCGGAGGGGGGAAGGCCCAGGGGTTCGACCTTGAGCCCAGTGAGGGTTAAGCCCACCCCGAAGCCCACTAGCAGGGACGTCACCCCCGCTGCGGGCGATCCCCTCCTCCCCAGGAGGGCGCAGGCGGTAAGGGGCAGGAAGGGCAGGAGGAGGGTCGAGCTCATGACGGATAGCTCCACTATGTAGCTGGGCCTCAGGGCTCCCAGGACCGCCACGGCGGCGGTCATGGCGAGCAGTATGAACCTGTTGGGCCTGCCCGAGCTGGAGAGGAGGTCCCTCTGGAGCATGGAGGAGAGGGTGAGCGCTATGGAGTTGGCGGTGCTCAGGGCGGCGGCGAAGATGCTGGTGGAGACCAGGAGCGATAGGGGTCTGGGCATGAGGGAGAGGAGCGTCGGGGTGACCAGGTCCCTGGAACGGACGCTCGGGAAGAGCCCCTCCAGGGTTAGGGCCCTGAGCTTGAGCCCCATGGCCACCACGGCCAGGGTGTAGAGGAAGCCGAAAAGGCCGAAAAGCATGACCATCCTCCGGAAGGCCCCCTCGTCCCTGGCTATGAAGGTGCGCTGGACCACCTGGGGGTTGGTGAGGGCGAAGAAGAACCACGGCAGGGTGAGGGACGTAAATCGCGAGGGGCTGAAGAAGGAGTTGGGCACCCTGGATAGCTCCCCCAACCGCTCGAGGCTGGCCGAGAAGCCCATCTCCCCCAGGCCCAGGACGTAGGCCAGGGCCAAGGAGGCCGACGCCATCATCAGAAGGCCCAGGAGCGAGTCGGTCCAGGCCACCCCCCTTAGCCCCCCCATGTAAGCCCAAAGCGCCACCAGCAGGGAGGCCATCCCCACCCCCGCCGCGTAGGGAAGGCCGAAGCCCTCGAGGGTCAGGGAGACCCCTATGATCTGGGCTGAGGTGTAGGGCAGCAGGGCCAGGGAGGCCACGAGGGCTCCGACGACGGCGGTCGGCCTGCCGAAGTGGTCGGCCAGCATGTCGCCGGGGCTTATGTAGCCTCGCTCCCTGGCCTTCCTCCAGAGCTTCGGTCCCGCCCAGGAGAGGAGCCACAGGGTCCCCACCAGGTAGTAGAGCTCGAAGCCCAGGGCCCCCACGCCCCCCTGGTAGGATAGCCCCACGAGCCCCACCATCATGAAGGCCGAGTAGGTGGTGGCCGCGTAGGTCAGGGCGGCCACCAGCCCCGACACCCTTCTCCCGGCCAGGTAGTAGTCCTCCTGGTCCTCGAGCCTGGAGGCCCTCCCCGCGTAGGCCGCCAGAGCCGTCCCGGCCAGGGACAGCCCAAGCAGGTAGACCAGGGCGTCGCTCATCTCTCCCACCTCCAGAGGGAGAGGTAGATCAGGTAGGCCAGGCTCTGGGCGCTCCAGATCCAGAACGCGTAGGCCCCCTCCCTCTGCCAGAGGAACGGCACGGCCATCGCCGAGATCACCAGCAAGCCCTCTAGGAACCTCCTCATCGGCGCACCTCCTCCAGCACCAGGAACTTCCTCACGCTCTCCAGGGCCCTCTCCATCGTCGCCTCGTCCCTGGCCTCTATGGTGTGCAGGTGTATGCCGCCCGAGAGCTCCAGGAGGGGCACCGCCCCCGAGCCCACGAGCAAGCTCAAGAACTTCAGGACCTCCTCCTCCGAGGAGACGTCGATCCTCCCCCTGAGCTCCCCGTAGACCGGGTGCTCCACCATCACGTCCACCACCCTCGCGCCGGCCCTGACCAGGGACAGGAGCTCCTCGGCTATCTCCTCGCGGGTGTGCTTGAAGGCCACGACCCTCCTTATCACCCCATCGTCCCCCTCCAGGAGGTAGCCGTCCCGAGTGGAGACCACCCTAAAACCCCTCTCCCTCAGGAGGGAGACGTAGCCCACCACGGACTGACGGCTCACCCCCAGGGCCGAGGCCAGGACCTCCCCCTTCACCGGCCCCCTGCTGTCCCTCAGGATCCTCAACAACGACTCTATGCGATCCTCCACCGTTGACCACCGAACCTATTTTACATCTGCTGTAAATTGCTGTCAAAAAGCCAGCGTGCGCCCTCGTCGGGGAGAGGAGGAGGGCGGAGGGCGAGGGGGACTCGGTGGAGGCGGATTTCTCCCGGGTAGACCCAGCCACGGGCTCGGTCTGGATCGACGGGGATAAGCCCGGCATGGCCTTTGCGGTGGAGGCGCTTTGGGTCTTCGTCCCCGAGGGGGTGGTCTTTCGCCTTCAGGCCTTTCGGGTGCTGGTCTTCCTTGCCCACCGCGGAGGGGGCCCCGAAGGAGGTCACCGATGAGGCGTCCTCGTCGCTCCCCTCGAGGCCTCGGATATCCCCCGGGAGGCCCAGGTGCTCGCGAGCCCCTCACGGTGCGTGGGGGATCGCCCAGCTGGTGATCCTAGCCTCGCCGCCGGGGCGGCGATCCCTGGGAGGTCCTGGGGCTTTGGGCTCAGGGGGTCTCCTCCAGGAGGCCCATCGATCTCGCCTCCTGGAGGAGCCTCTCGACGGCCTTCTCCTTGCCCTTGGCCTCCACCACCACGTCGACCTTCGCCCCCCCGAAGAGCCTCGCCAGGTCCAGGGCGTCCTCCAGCTCGACCCACTGCCCGTGTTCCCCCCTCCTGCCCTCGCCCCTGGGCCTGGATGAGAGGTGTGCCTCCGGGGTCCTCCTGCCCCAGGTGGATAGCGCCCTCTCCGGGTCGAAGGGAGATGGGTTCAGCCGGTGGTGGTAGTGGTCGAAGACCATGGGGATACCTCCTGCCTCTGCCAGGGAGAGGGCTTCCCTCGCGGACAGCGCCCTCTCGTCGTTCTCCAGGGCGAGCCTCCTCCTGAGCCAGCTCTCCCTCTCCAGCACCGAGAGGAAGCGCCTGATCGAGGAGGCCTTGTCTCCGCGGGTTCCCCCCAGGTGGACCACCACTATCCCCTCCTCCCCCGCCCCCAGGACGTCCAGGGCCCAGAAGTGGTACTCGAGCTCCCTCAGGGAGGAGGAGACCACCTCGTCGCTGGGGGAGCTCAGGACCACGAACTGACCTGGGTGCATGGTCAGCCTCACCCCCAGGGGAGCTATCCTGGACCTGGCCCCCTCCAGGATGGGCCTGACCTCCGAGAGCCACCCCTCCTCGAAGAGGGGGTGGGAGGCGAAGGGTATCAGGTCCGATCCCACCCGGAAGGTGGAAAGCCCCATCCCCCTGGACATCTCCACCAGCTTCACCAGGTCCTCGGCGTTCCTTCGGACGGCTTCCACCAGCCTGTCCCTGGAGAGGTTTTTCAGTCGCATCTTCCTGTTGGTGGTGATCCTCCCGTCGGCGGTGGAGCAGAAGAAGCCGAAGCCCAGCCCCGAGAGCCTGAGCGGCAGGGGTCCTCACCTCCAGAGTAGGGCGAAGAGCGGAAGGAGAAGGAGGAGCAGAAGGGCGTTGTGCACGGTGAAGATCTTGAGGAAGGCCCTTCCCCCTCCCGGGTTTTCCCTCAGGTAGAGCTTGAAGGAGATGAGGTTCGCCAGGGAGGCGACCAGGGTCCCCAGCCCCCCCAGGTTGACCCCGAGGAGCAGGGCCTTTGGGCTTCCGGCGAAGGGGGAGAGCAACACCGCCGCGGGGACGTTGCTGATGACCTGGCTCAGGGCCACGGAGGCCAGCAGGGTGCTCCTGGGGTCGGAGAGGAGGGAGCCCAGGGTCTTCCTCACCTCCTCCGCCGAGGAGACGTTGCCCACGAAGACGAAGAAGCAGACGAAGGTGAGGAGCAGGTTGTAGTCCACCTCCAGCAGAGCCCCCCTCCGGACGGTCCAGGCGGCGAGCAGGACCACGGAGGTGGCGACGGGTTTGGGCGCCAGACCGAAGATGGAGGCCACCACGGCCGCGAAGGTCAACCAGGTGATCGATAGGCCGAAGCTGGCCCTGAGCCTGAGCCCCTCCGTCGGCAGGTGCACCCTCTTGGAGGGCACAGCTGCGGAGGCCAGGAGCACGTATAGCAGACCGGCGAGGAAGAGCGGGGCGGTGGTGGAGAAGAAGTCGGTGGGGGATAAGGAGAAGAAGGAGAAGACGAAGAGGTTTTGGGGGTTACCCATAGGGGTGAGGCTGCTGCCCAGGTTGGCCGCCACCGTCTGTACGACGACGATCTCCCTGGCGTCGAAGGAGCCTATCCTGCTCATCGTCAGGGACACGGGGACCAGGGATAGCAGAGCCACGTCGTTGGTGAAGAGGGTGGAGGATAGGAGCGTCAAGATCCCCATGGCCAGAGCCGCCTTCCTGGTGCTCCCCAGGGCCCTCAGCATCCTCTGGGCGGCGATCTCCAGCAGTCTGAACCCCTCCAGGAGCTCCACGGTGACCATGAGGTTGAAGAGGGAGGCTATGACCTCCCAGTCTATGCTCCTGAACCCCTCCAGCGATACCGCGCAGCTGGCGGCCGCGAGCACCGCCGAGGAGAGGAGCACCGCGTCCTCCCGCATCCTCCTGGCGAAGCTCCTGATCATCCGCTTTACCTCCGGGGAGAGTTCGTACGACCAGCGATTCTAACCCTCCGCCGCTGGTCGTTCAAGGTCCAGGCTTCTGGTACTTCTTCGGGCAACTTCCTGCTGGTACAATCTCTTACACGTCCGCGGCGTCTTCGCGGATGAAATCTCAAGGAGGTGGTTTAGTGTCGGGACTCGTGCTCCCTCATCTGGTTCTGCTGGGGGGGTTGCTCTCCAGCACGGCCAACGGAGCGCTCCTGTACGCGTGGAGCGTCTTCGTCAAGCCCCTTCAGGCCGAGTTCGGCTGGAGCAGGGCCGACCTGGCCTTCGCTTTCAGCCTGGGCGTGTTCGTCCTGAGCTTCGCGAGCCTGATCTCGGGCAGGCTCATGGGTAGGCTCTCGCCCCGTCTCCTGGTGGCCCTGGGCGCTCTGCTCATGGGAGCTGGCTTCGCCGCGGCGGGTTTCACCTCCAGCAGGGGATGGCTCTACCTGTTCTACAGCGGAGTGGCCTGCTTCGGAGGTGGGCTCATGTACATACCTCCTATAGCGCTGGCCCCCCGATGGTGGCCTCACAGGAGGGTTATGGCCACGGGGGTGGTGGTGATGGGGTTGGGCCTGGGCTCGTTCCTCATGGCCCCTTTGGCCACGTGGATGATCGAAAACCCCTCCCTCGGCTGGAGGTACGTGTTCTGGGTCGTCGGGTCTCTCATGGGGCTCTTTGGGCTCATCTCCAGCGCCCTCATGGTGTCTCCCCCTGTGGGCTACGTTCCCTCGGGGGTCAAGCTCCCCCCCGTGGATCCCTCCAGGGGGCTCTCCCACGGGGAGACCGTTAGGAGGCCGCTGTTTTGGGCGCTTTACCTGGCGTTCTTCTGCGGCGCCTTCGGAGGGCTCATGTGCCTTTCCTTCATAGCTGCGGTGGGCCGGGAGGCTGGCCTGCCCCCCATGGTGGCGGCCATGGCGGTGAGCGTCTACGGCGTATCCAACGCCCTATCCAGGCCCCTGGTGGGGATGCTGGCCGACAGGATAGGCCTGAAGAGGGCCTTCCTGTCCACCTTCGGCCCCCAGGTGCTCTGCATGGCCTCCTTCCCCCATCTGGCCTCAAGCGCCCCCCTCTTCCTGCTGATCTCGTTGCTCCTGGGCTGGAACTTCGGCTCCATGTTCTCCCTCTTCCCGGGTAGCACCGCCTACTTCTTCGGCCTGCGGGCCCAGGCGGCCAACTACGGGCTGCTCTTTACCGCCTTCGGGGTGGCCGGTCTCTTCGGCCCCTACTTTGGCGGGAGGACGGCGGACCTGATGGGTAGCTACTCCTACTCCTTCTACGGGGCCTCGCTCGTGGTGCTCCTGGGCCTGGTCCTTTTGACCTTCATCTTCTGGAGGGGAAGGGAGGTCACAAATTGACCAAAGCTTTCGGTGGTTTAAATTAACCTAAGCTTGTCAAGGGGTGGCGGCGGCCGGAAAATCTCCTGCAGGTGGTAGTTCCGAGAGGCGGTGGAGGTGGTATGGATGCGCTTCAGGTGGTTTTGGGCTTTGGCGCTGGTGGCCCTGGCGGCCTCGGCAGCTGTGGCTGGAGGGGCGGGTTGGCCCTCGCAGCTCCGTCTGGTCTCGGGTCCCTCGGGCGGTACCTGGTTCGCCCTGGGGGGCGCCTTCGCCAACATCTGGTCCGAGGCGGTCCTGCCCGTCACCAGCGGCACGGGCGGGGGGGTCAGCAACGTGGTGACCATATCCAAGGGGCAGTCGGATGTGGGCTTGACCACCCTATCGGTCCTGGGAGCTGGGGTGAAGGGGGTCGATCCCTTCAAGGAGCCGGCCAAGGGGACGGTGCTGTTCGCCAACCTCTACAGGCAGTACGCCTACTTCCTGATGAGGAAGGACTACGCCGATAAGATGGGCGTGAAGAGCGTGGGCGACATAGTCAGGAAGAAGCTCCCCATAAGATTTGCCACCCTCACCCCGGGCACCGCCAGCGAGTTCGTGATAAGGACCATCTTCGAAAAGGGCTACGGCGTTGGCTGGAAGGACATCCAGTCCTGGGGCGGTAAGGTGCAGTTCGCCTCCTACTCCGACGGGGCCGACCTGCTGGCCGACAACCACATCGACTGCTTCGCCTTCCAGGTGAGCAAGGTCGCCTCGGTGATAATGGACATCGAGAACAGGACGGAGATAGTGATCCTGCCGGTGGACGAGGAGGCCATCAAGGCGGTGGGCGAGTACCTAGGCACCACCAGGTTCGAGATAGAGCCCGGCGTCTACAAGTCCGTCTCCCAGCCCATCCCCACCGTGGGCGACTACACCTGTCTGGCCATAGCCGAGTCGTTGCCGGAGGACCTGGTCTCCAAGCTGGCCGAGGTGCTCTGGAACAAGAAGGACGAGATCGCCAAGTCCTTCAAGGACATGGCGGATCTCAACCCCAAGGAGGCCGTGGTGGACTCCGTTCCCGTCCATCCGGGGGCCAAGAAGTTCTGGAGCTCCCTGGCCAAGCGGTAGCGACTCCTTCGAGGGCCGGCGAAGCCCTCTTCGCCGGCCCAGTTTTTTCAGGAGGGAGATCCCTTGAGAAGGCTTGAGGGCTTTTGCGGCAAGTTCGTCTACTCCTGTATGGTGGTCGTCGGCCTGTTCCACCTCTATACCTCTCTCTTCGGCTCCTTCGAGGCTTACCTGCAGAGGAACCTCCACCTGGGGATGATCCTGCCCTTCTCCTTCTTGCTCTATCCCGCCAGCGCCAGAGCCCCTAGGGAGAGGGTTCCCCTTTACGACTGGGTCCTCTTCGCCCTCGCCTTTGCCCCCTTCGTCTACTCCGTCTCCAGCTACCAGGCGATCATATTCAGGATGATCCAGGTGGACCCGGTGAGCCCCCTCGAGATGGCCCTGGGCGTCCTGCTGGTGGTTCTGTTGCTCGAGGCCGCCAGGAGGGTGGTGGGAGCGGGGCTCGTGGCGGTCTGCGCGGCCTCGGTGGCCTACATGCTGCTGGGCCATCGCCTGCCAGGGCCCTTCAGGGGGATGTTCGTCTCCCCCGAGAGGGTGGTGGAGCACCTCTATCTCACCGGAGAGGGGATCTTCTCCTCCCCCTTAGGGGTCTCCGCCACCATGGTGATCGTCTTCCTCATACTTGGCGGCTTCCTGCAGGTCAGCGGGATAGGCGACTACTTCATGGACCTGTCCAGGGCCCTGGCCGGCAGGGCGGTGGGGGGTCCTGCCAAGATAGCGGTGGTCTCCTCGGCCCTCTTCGGCAGCATATCCGGCTCCGCGGTGGCCAACGTCTACGCCACCGGCTCCTTCACCATACCCATGATGAGGAGGCTCGGTTTTTCGCCCGTCTTCGCCGGGGCCGTGGAGGCGGTCGCGAGCAGCGGCGGGCAGATAATGCCGCCTGTGATGGGGGCTGGTGCCTTCATAATGGCCTCCTTCCTGGGCGTACCCTACAGGGACATAATGCTCGCGGCCTTGCTTCCAGCCTTCCTCTACTACCTGTACGTCTTCCAGACCATCCACTTCCACGCCCTCAAATCCGGCCTCAAGGGGCTCTCCGACGAGGAGATACCCAGCTGGGGCTACGTGCTGAGGAGGCTTTACCTCCTGCTGCCGGTGGTCGTCCTGGTGGCTTTGATCCTCAGGGGGTACACGCCCATGAAGGCCGCCATATGGGCCATAGCGCTCTGCGCGTTGGTCTCGGTGATGCCTGGCTGTCGGAGGATGGGTCTTTACTGCGTCGCTGAGGCGATATACGAGGGGATGAAGGGGGCCTTCGTGGTGGCGGTGGCCTGCGCCGCCGCCGGGATAGTGGTGGGAGCGGTCACCCTCACGGGGCTGGGCTTCAAGGTGGTGGCCTTGATATTGAAGCTCGCCGCCGGCATACCCTTCCTGGCGCTGGTCATGGTGATGGTCCTCTGCATAATCCTGGGGATGGGGCTTCCCACCACCGCCGCCTACATAGTGGCCTCGGCGGTGGCCGTGCCGGCCCTGGTGAAGTTCGGCTTCTCGCCCCTCTCCTCCCACATGTTCGTCTTCTACTTCGCCGTGCTCTCGGCCATAACGCCCCCAGTGGCGCTTGCGGCCTACGCGGCTAGCTCCATATCGGGGGCGGACCCCTCCCGCACCGGCTACGAGGCCTTCAGGCTCGGTCTGGTGGGGGTGGTGATCCCCTTCGTCTTCTCCTACGACCCGGGCCTGCTGGCGTCTGGGGGGCTCGCCAGGGTGGCGATGTCGCTGGCCGGGGGCCTATCGGCCAGCTTCCTCATCCCGGCGGCCTTCGAGGGCTTCTACTTCTACCGCAAGCTGAACCCGGCCATGAGGTCCCTTCTGGGCCTCCTGGGCTTCCTCTCCCTCTCGCCGCAGGGGACGCTGAGGCTATCTGGCATAGCCGGCTTCCTGCTGGTCTCCCTCTGGGGCGCGGCCTCCAGGAGGGCGGGGTCGAGGGCCAACCCCTAGGGTAGGTCTTCCAGTAGGGCGAAGAAGCTGGTATAATCTAGAGGCAGTGTCGGAGTGGCGGAACTGGCAGACGCGCTGGACTCAGGATCCAGTGGGAGCGATCCCATGGGGGTTCAAATCCCCCCTCCGACACCATTTTATTTTCTCCCTCCCGTGGAGGTGTCAGAGGTGGGCAGCGCGGTGGACAAGGTCTACACCTCCGTTCACGTGGTGACCTACAGTTACAGGGGTAAGATCTCCGGCATCACCGTGGCCTGGGCCACCCGGGTCTCTTGGGACCCGGTGGTGGTCGCCGTCTCGGTGGGGAGGGGCAAACACTCCAGGGAGGCCCTGGACTCCGTCGATCGCTTCCTGGTCTGCACCATGGGGGAGAAGGGGAGGACCGTGGCCATGAGGTTTGGGACCCTCTCCGGCAGAGACGCGGACAAGTTCGAGGGCGTGGCCTACTCCCTCAGCGAGGGCGGCCTCCCCGTCCCGGAGGGCTCCATATCCTACCTGGAGTGCAGGAAGATCGGCTCCTTCGAGGCGGGAGACCACGTGGTCTACCTGGGCCTGGTGGAGGGTTCGAGGGTGATAGAAGACGCACCTCCCCTCCTCTTCGGGGAGGGAAGGGTTCTGTAGGGGTCTGTGCGGGGTCGCGAGAGGGGGTCGGCCCCCCCTCGCGGCGCACATAGAAGCCTTAGCCCTCGGGTCGAAGCTTAGACCTTGAAGTTCCCCACCTGCTGGTTGAGGAAGGCTGAGGCCTCGTAGAGCTTCGTGGATAGCTCGGTTATCTCCTCGGCTTCCCTCAGGCGCTCCCTGGCCTCCCTGGTGAGCGAGTCCACCCTGGAGGCGATGGACTGGACCAGATCCGCCACGCTGGAGGTGGCCTCGCTTATGCTCTGGACTGCCCTGCTCTGTTCCTCCACCGCCCTGGCGAGCCCCTCCACCATCTCGCTCATCTCCTCCACTTCCCCTATAACCTTGAGGATCCTGTCCCTGGTCTCCTCGGTTTGCCTGAAGGACTCCTCCACGGACTTCACCGTATCCTCCGTGGAGGAGCTGGCCTTCTCCGACTCCAGCTGTATCTGACCCAGTATCTGGCTTATGCTCTCGGTGGCTTTCCTGCTCTCCTCGGCCAGCTTCCTTATCTCGTCGGCCACCACGGCGAAACCCCTTCCGGCCTCCCCCGCCCGGGCCGCCTCTATGGCGGCGTTGAGGGCCAGCAGGTTGGTCTGCTCGGCTATGGAGCTTATCGCCTCGACTATCTCCCCTATGTTCTTGGCCTTCTCCCTGAGGCCTATCACCACCGACTCGGTGGACCTGGCCTTCTCCTTGGTCTCCTGCATGGCCCTGGAAACGTTCCTCACTATGTTCTCGCCCTCCCTGGAGGTGGAGCTGACCATGGCCGCCTTGGCCGAAAGGGACCTGGCCTTGTCCGAGATCTCCCTCGCGCTGGAGCTTATCTGGTTTAGGCCGCCGCTGGTCTCCTCGGTGGAGGCCGAGACCCTCTGGGCCTCGCCGTCCATCCCCTCCATCTCCTCGAGCAGGAGCGTCATGGTCCTCCGAAAGTCGGAGGATATGCCGGCAAGCCTCCTGGAGCTCTCGTCCACCTCTGCGGAGATCTGGGATATCCCCAACAGCATGGACCTGAGCTTCTCCCTGGTGGAGTTGAGGATGGAGGCTATGTGAGCGATCTCGTCCTTCCCCCTCGCGGAGATGTCCACCCTTAGATCCCCAGTGCCCAGCAGGGTTATCCTCCCCTCCAGGGAGTGGATGGGCCCCGTCAGGCTTTTGGATATCAGCAGGACGAGCGCCAGGTCCAGCAGCACCAGAACCCCTATGGCCATCAACAGGTAGGACCCAAGCCTTCTGGAGTCGGCCATGGCCTCCTCCTCGTCCACCTCCACCACGAAGCCTAGCCTCTCGCCCGCCAGGTCGAGCACTCCGAAGGTGCCCAGCACGCTGACCCCCCTGTAGTCGGGGTATACGTCGGTCTCCAGGAAGTCCCTCTCGCCGCGGGATATGGCCCCGGATATCCTCTCCTGCGCCCTGGTCCTTATCCTGAGCTTCATGACGTCCTCCAGCTTGCCGTATTTGGGCTTGGTGACCAAAAG
>Ga0105160_1000616_pt1 | contig 15939 bp, 11 predicted proteins | sample GXS110809BmetaG_FD_89591 | JGI IMG/M metagenome (GOLD analysis project Ga0105160, IMG submission 89591) | Hot spring microbial communities from Gongxiaoshe hot spring, China to study Microbial Dark Matter (Phase II) - GXS 110809B | ecosystem: Environmental > Aquatic > Thermal springs > Hot... | reverse complement strand
TGTCCAGCGCTTCGGGCAGCCGCACATTCTGCTGGCGGGCGGTTTGGCGCAGGTTGTTCAGTTGCGTCTCCACGCTGTTGAGAACTTGCATCGCGCGGTTCAGCTGGCGAATCATACTTAGCGTCTCCAGCGCGAACTGATAGCCCGCCTTGACCTGCGGTAGGTACGGCTCCAGCGCAGGCTCCATGCGTACCGTGATGGGTTGCTCCATCTCAAACTCGCCCGCTATCAGTTTCACGCGGTAGGTTCCGGGCAGCACCAGCGGTCCCAGCGGACCGCTGGTGGGTGGCGGCGGCGTTTCGTCGTCAGTTTCCACCGCCTCGCCGCGCGTGCGCAAGTCCCAACTCACGCGATGGACGCCCGGCTCCTGCGGCACGCGCGTCAGCTCGCGCAGCAGGTTGCCTTGCGAATCCAGAATCTGGATGCGCACGCGCCCCTGCTTCGGACGCTCCTTCAGATAGAAGGTAATCATCGCGCCGTAGGGCGGGTTGGGCGACACAATCGGGCGGTCGCCGCGTCCGTAGCGCGTCATGCGGCTGGAGTAGCGCCACGCGGTCGGCGGGGTAAACAGATGCGCGGGCTTCTCCACAATCGCGGGCGTCGCCTCCTGCAGCGGGGTCACATCGTCCAGCACATAGACGCTGCGCCCGTGCGTGCCCAGCACCAAGTCGTTCATCAGCGGATGCACCTGAATATCATGCACGGGCACAGGGGGCACATTCGGGAACTTCTGCCAGTTCTGCCCCGCGTCGAACGAGATAAACAGCCCGCGCTCTGTGCCCGCATACAGCAGGTTCAGGTTGCGCGGGTCTTCGCGCACCACGAACACATACGCCTCGTCGGGCAGCCCGTTCGTGATGAGTTGCCAGGTCTTACCGCCGTCGGTCGTTTTATACACATAGGGCTTGAAGTCGTTCAGCAGGTGTCGGTCGAACGCGACATACGCCACATCCACGCCCGCGCGGGACGGCTCCACATGCGACACGGGCGAGTTGGGCGGCAGGTTCGGCACATTCTGCGTGAGTTCAATCCAGCTCACGCCGTCGTCGGGGCTTTTCCACAGGCGTCCGTCGTCCGTGCCCACCCACAGTAGCCCTTTCTGGAGGGGCGACTCCGCGAGGCTGATAATCGTGCAGTGATACTCGGCGGTGGTGTTCTCCACCCACACGGGACCGCCCGCGTCCTTTTGCTTTTCGGGGTCGTTGGTGGTCAGGTCGGGGCTGATGACGCTCCATGTAGTTCCGAAATCGGTAGACTTGAACACGACGTTGCCGCCCACATACACTGTGTCGGCGTCGTGGGGCGAGGGGATGATGGGCGTGTTCCAGTTGAAGCGGTATTTGAGTTCGCTGGCGGGTCCGCCGTCGCTGCGCCGCGCTTGCGGGCTGATGTTCTCCTGAATCCCGGTGGCGAGGTTCGTGCGCAGGATGTTGCCCCCCTGCGACTCGCTAATCACGAGGTTCGGGTCGCGCGGGTGAATCAGGCAGTGGAACCCGTCGCCAAAGCTGACCATGCGCCAGTGTTCGTTCACAATGCCGCCCTCTTTGTTGCGCGCCCAGCCCATCCAGCTGCCGTTATCCTGCAAGCCGCCCGCCACCTGATAGAACGGGGCTTCCATGCTGCAGTGAATCTGATAAAACTGCCCCAGCGGGATGTTCGCAATCACATCCCAGGTTTGCCCTCTGTCCATCGAGAACGCCAGTCCGCCGTCGTTGCCGTTCCAGAGAATGTTCGGGTTCTTGGGGTCAATCCACAGCGCGTGGTGGTCGACATGCACCGTGCTGGCAATCTGCTGGCTGGTGCGTCCGCCGTCGATGGACATGCGCAGCTGCGTCGCCAAAAAGTAAAGGCGGTTCTCATCGCTGGGGCACACGCGCATATCCGTATAGTAAAAGCCGCGCGAGACGATGTTGGTCTCGCTGGAGATGCGCTGGAAGGTCTCGCCCCGGTCGTTCGAGCGGAACAGTGTGCCGTCGTTCGACTCGGCAATCACATAGACCACATTCGGGTTGCTGGGCGCGACTTTGACGCCGATGCGCCCCATCAGTTTGGGTAGTCCGTTCGTGATTTTGCGCCATGTGCGCCCGCCGTCGGTGGATTTGAACACGCCGCCCTGCTCGCTGCCGCTGGTGTGTGTCCACGGCTTGCGCTCAAAACGCCACATGCCTGCGTACAGGATGTTGGGGTTCACGGGGTCGATGTCCAAATCGGATGCGCCGTGATGCTCGTCGATATACAGTACCTTCTGCCAGGTTTTGCCGCCGTCGGTGGTCATGAACACGCCGCGTTCGGGGTTCGGGCCGAACGGCGAGCCGATGGCGGCGACCCACACGGTATCGGGGTCGCGCGGATGGACGATAATGCGGCTAATCTGTCGGGTCTCGCGCAGCCCCAGATACTGCCAGGTTTTGCCCCCGTCTGTGGATTTGTAAATCCCGCAGCCGATGGAGATACTATTACGGGTGTTCGCCTCGCCTGTGCCGACCCAGATGATGTCGGGGTTTTGAGGGTCTAACGCGAGGTCGCCGATGCTCAGCGTCTCCTGTTCATCAAACAGAGGCGTCCAGCTGATGCCCCAGTTGGTGGTTTTCCACAGTCCGCCGGTGCCTGTACCGACATAAACCGTGCCGGGGTTGCCCGGAATGCCCTCCACATCGGTAATGCGCCCGCCCATGTTCGCGGGTCCGATGTTGCGGGGGCGCAGGTTCTTGAACAGGTCGATACGAACGCCTGACTCGTCGGTAAACGCAAACGCGCTAACAGTTAAGATAAACGCAAATCCGAGGGATAGTACTCGCCGCAACATAGGGCGTAATTTTCGCGCTGCGGGGTAGGGTTCCTGCTCACCTTCTCTGCACGCCGAAAATCAGCGGCGCGACGCCGTGGGAATGCAGTCCGCTGATGGGGCGAAATCGAATCTCGTCCTCGCCCTCCAGATAGCCGAAGAGCGCAAGCCAGCGATGGCGCAGCAGGGCAAATTCAAACGGGACGCTTCGCGAGCGGGGAACATCCGTGAAGATGCTGAACCCCTGCATGCCTGACTGCTCCATCTCACGGCGCGCTTCTTCGTCCGCCTTGCGCAACGCCGCGAAAAGCGACGGCGTGGTCTCGACCACCAGCGGCAGCAGCGCGCCCTGCGTATCCGCCAGCCACGCCTGACCGTTCTGCCACACGAGATGCTGATAGCCCAACAGGCAGGGCAGCTCGCGCGGGGCGAAGGGGTCGGCAATCCGTTCCAGATAACTCTTGATAAGCGGTTCCCACGCTGTGTGAGCGCGTCCCACGGCCTCCTGCGCGAGTTCCCTGCGCGGCGTGGAGAGCGGCAGCGCCTCGTAAATCTTGACGCGCTTTGGAGCATAGCCAGGGTACACGCCCACGCGCGTCGCCAGAAACGGTTCAGGACGCGCGGGTTTAAACCCCTGCGCCGACGCAGGCGCGTTCAACGGCGTAATCTTCATTTCGCGCAGCAGCTCGCCCGAATCCAAGTCGATCAGATGGCTGATGTCCAGTCGAAAGCCCGTCGGAATCTCGATGTTCTCATAGGCGAGTTCCATCAGGCGCAGGTTTTCGCGGGGCTGCAGGTCTTTGTCGCGCCAGGTGCGTCCGAGCATCTCTTCGAGTTGCTCTTCAGGCAGGGCGCGTCGTTCCGTGAAATGCTCTTCCACCGCCCGCGCGGTCAGCCAGAGTTGGAGTAAGGCGCGGGTATAGCGCGCCTCGCTGACGGGCGAATGGCGCGAGTGTTCTATCAGTTGAGCGAGGTACTCGACGGCTTGCTGCAGGCGGCGGGTCTTGAGCGATTGCAGGTTCGAAGCGACGGCGCGCAGCTGCTCCAGAAACGCCGGTTGCACGCCCGTCAGCCCCCGTTCGGCGAGTTCCTGCGCGAGTTTGAGCGTCTGCTCAATGCTCTGGGTCTGCAAATCGGTGCGCTCGACGGTCGCTTTAGCAAGGCGTTTGCCCCCGCGCGACGGCTTTTCAGGCGGCGTCTCGGTCAGGGTCTGCTGTCCGTAGACGAACCGCTCGGGCGACTGCGCCCACACAATCAGCACGGCGATAGCATGCTTGCAGAACTTGCTGAACCGCGCAGCAGGACAGGTGCATTTCGCCTTCGGCGCGCCGTCCCTGAACTCAACGCGCACCGTGTAGGGCTTGCTGCCTTGCACCTGGGCGTAGAGCGTCGTGTCGGAGCGCGCCAGATGGAGTAGCTGATCGCTCGCAGCGATGGACTCCGCGTTGCGATAGACTCCCATGTCGCACAAGGCGCGCACCTCGTCTAAAGTGAGCGGCGGCACTTAGCGTCGCACCCCCTTCAGAATCTGCTCCATGACCTCAAGCAGTTTATCGGGCGTGGCGGCGAAGGTCGGAATGTCCAGGGCGGCGACCTGTCGCGCCAGCGATTTATTATACACGGGCTTCCCTTCCTCCAGCGCGAGCAGGCACAACACCTGCGTCTTGCTCTCGCGCAGGGCGCGCAGCTGCGCCAGCAGCGCGTTCGCATCGCCCCCTTCGTACAGGTCAGTAATCAGCACGAAGATACACTTCTCAGGTTGCTTGACAAGCCCCGCGCCGTAGGCGACCGCCTGCGCAATGTCCGTCCCCCCACCCAGCTGCAGGTTGAACAGCAACTCCACCGGGTCGTCATTCAGATAAGGCGTGAGGTCGACGATGCTTGTGTCGAACACCACGAGGTGTGTCTCCAGCACGCGCAGCGAGGCGAAGATGCTCGCCATGATGCTGGAGTAGACCGCCGAGTTCGCCATGCTGCCGCTCTGGTCAACCAGAATAATAACCTGCCAATCGCGGAAGCGTTTCTCGTTCGCCCAGAAGTAGAGCCGTTCGGGGATAATCGTCTTGCGGTCGGGCAGGTAGTTCTTGAGGTTGCTTTTGAGAGTGCGTCGCCAGTCGAGGTTGCGTGCAGAGCGGATAGGCGAGTAGCGATTGCGCTGCAACGCGCCGAACACCGCCTGCTGTACTCGCAGTTCAAGCCGACGGCGCAGCTGTTCTACGACGCTCCGAATCAAATCGCGCGCTGCCTGCTTGACGGTGTCGGGAATCTGCTCTTTGAGGCTGAGAATCGTCGCCACGAGCTGCACATCGGGCTGCAACTGCGGCAGAATCTCGGGCTGCAGTAGCATCTCTGCCAGTCCTGTGCGCTCGAAGGCGTCGCGTTGCACCATCGCGAGGGTGGATTGATTGAACAGGGCGCGCATCTGTTCCAGCCACTGCGGGATGTAGGGGCTGGAGTCGCCTGTGCCGCCGAACCGCTCGGTTCCGTCGTAGACGAAGCTCAGCGCGCGATCAAGTTCGGTAAGTCGAACCCCCACAGGCAGCGCGTCCTGCAGGGAGGAGTCAGAATCGTCGGAACCGTCGCCGCGCCCGCTCAGCCGAAACGCAGGGTTCGCCTGTTCCGCCCTGCGTCCCAAAATCAATCGCCAGCGCGTCAGCGCGTCCGCGTGGGGGGGCATAGCAAAAGTATACCTGGTGGGGGGTTCAAGTGAGACGAAGGCAGTCGGAGTAAGCAAGATATGCGGTTGTCTACCCTCACCCCCTAACCTGATTAGGGTACAACGCTCTACCTTAACCTGTGAGTAGAAGCGGTATTTTTCAAGAACCCCCTCCGTAGGTTCCCCCTACTGCGTAGGGGGAACCGCGCCCTGCTTGGTTCCCCTCGCGTAGCGGGGGGAACCTAAAGGAGGGGGGCAAAAAGTGTGGAAAAGAGTCAGGTGCGAGTTGAACGAACCCCCTCCGTAAGGTTCCCCCTACTGCGTAGGGGGAACCGCGCCCTGCTTGGTTCCCCTCGCGTAGCGGGGGGAACCTAAAGGAGGGGGGATGGTCAGTTAATATTCTCAAATCCCATCAGCCGTCTGTTCAAAAGCGCACGATTTGCGGTTCCGTGAACTTGCGGTCCGATTTCTTAAACAGCCTCTAAGTGCTTCGAGGTAAAGCGGTCCCCGCGCCCAATCGTTCGGGGATGCCTTAACCTTTGAGGGACATATCAGACGAACCCGCTTGCCCTTCCACTCATGGGCGCGCTGCAATCTCATCCCATGTACCTTCGAGGATGTGCATCAGTGGAAATTGGACCTCACTCATGCTATATTATACGCTAACCATGCAAGCCGTTCTGGAGCAGTTGCACGAGTCGATACAGCACGCGCTGGCGCTGGGATTGAGTCGCGCGGGCGGGCTGGAGCCGTTGCGCGACGCGCTCGCGGCGATACAGCCCTACGAGTCGCTCGCCCCGCTCGCCGAGAGCCTGCAGCGCGTGCTGGAGACCAGCGACTCGCGCGTGCAGCTGAACGAACTTGCGCGGCTGCACTATGCCTGCGAGCAGTGTCTGGCGCGGCTGCAGACCCGCAGCCTGCCCACGCTCGATCCAGGGCTTTTGCGCGAGCCGACACGCCAGACCGCCGCGCCCGCGTTTGCGGAGCCGTTCGTTGCGCTGTTTCGCGGCGAGGCGTCGCTGCTGGAGACGCTCCCCGCGATTTATCAGATTGTCGACGCTTGGCAGCCGAATGACCCGCTGCTTCCCCTGCAGCTGACCCTCGCGCATAGTGGAACCGCGCCGATTGCCATTCAGAAACTCCAGTCGCTCCAGCAGGACGCGCGGCCTGTGTTGATTCGCCTTGCGAATAGCAAAAGCCCGATGACGCGCCTGCGCGCCTGCGAGCTGCTGCTGGGTTTTACTGAGCCGCGAGCGACCGCCGCGTTGCGCGCCGCGCTGCCGAACGCGCCCCGCGCCCTGCCCCTGTTCCAGAAGCTGCGTGCGCGCCCCGATTTGCAGACACTGTTCGTTAAACCCGACGCGCCCAGACTGGAGCAGTGGCTCGCCGCGCTCCACGACCGCCAGCAGCTCCGCCAGATGCTCCAGCGCACAGAAGCGCAAATCATGTTGCTGCCCCCCGACGCGCCCATCCTCCAAACGCTGCTGGCGAAAATCCGTGAACTGACGCGCGCTGAGCTGGACTACTGGCGCGTGGTTGCTCTCATCCCTCACGAGCAGATTACCCGTATGCTCATCGCTGAGAACTGGTTCAACATTATCGGCTTCGAACACTTTTTGGCGACGCTGGACTACCGCCTGACGCCGCTGATTCTCAGCACGAACACGCGCTTCTGGAGCTCGGAGCTGAACCAGTTGGCGCGACTGGGCGACGCCGCGCTGTTGCCCTATGTGCTGTTCGAGAATCACAACAGCCTGCGCCGCTATGGCGAGCCTGCCGAGATTCTGAAGCGAAATTAGGACTAAAGTCCCTGTCACCCGCCCCGCGTCGGGGAGTATAGTAGCATGGGAGGCGATTCCGGTGCGTCTCACGAAACTCGCAGGTACTTGGGTCAGCCTGCTCACAGCACTGGGGCTGTCGGGTTGCGGCGATCAGGGCTGGGTGCACGTGTCGCCCGATGGACGCTACACGACCGTCGTTCGGGAAGTGAGAGTCTCCGAGGAGGAGCTGTACGCCGAGCTGACTCTTTATGAGTTTGACCGCGATGATGTGACGCTAATCACCCCGTTCAGTTCAGAGGTGGGTTCCAGAGCGCCCTTCCGATGGCTTTTTGGTTGTCAATGGACGCCTGACTCGCGCGCCTTGAGCTTTATCGTACAAGAGGCGGAGCCTGCAGCCCCCGATGAACCTGCGCAGGAAGTCGACATCGCAGCAGAGGAGGTGTCTGAGGGTCAAGGGGTACGCTATAGCCTGATGCTTTACGAACTCACTTCGCGCAAGTTGCTGCACTTGCCCATCGACTCGCCCACCGCCGCCCAGTGGAGCCGCGACGGGAAGTATCTGACGGTCTATCACGATAATACGGACACCGTCGCCGTCTATCGCGCCGACACATGGACGCGCGTGGGGGCAGTAAAAGTTCCTGAGGGGTACTACGACGATATTATCGTCTGGGATTGGGCGGTGCTGCTTTCGGACGCGCCGTTCAGCGCGCTCGTGCTGTTGGGCGATTCAGGGACTTATTGCAGCGAGGATGGCGTCTGGTCGTCGACGGCGCGCGAGGGCAATCTCTATCTGTGGCGGGGCGAACACCTGACGCCGTTCACGACCTCCAACGATGTGCAGGCGTTCTGGGTGGACGCTACAAGCAGCGTCGTGCGCTGGGCGCGGGTCAAGCACGAGGAGTACCTTGCCGTGTTCGAACGCAGTCTGCATGGCGGCGCGCTGCGACGACTCGCGCTGATTCCCCACGCCGCGCTCAAAGCGGACGCCGGTCGTGACTATACCTATTATCGCTTCTCCCCGCAGGGCGATAAACTGGCGTGGTACACGCGCGATGGATTCTATGTGCTGGACATTCCGACAGGGGTGGTGCGCACGCTCCATACGACGCATCCAAAGGAGGCGCGTGGGGGTGTGATTAGCGCACTGGAAGCGACGGGTTGTATCGGCTTCGACTGGCGCGATAACGAGACGCTGGTCATCCAGCGTGGGGAGGAGCTGGAGCAGGTTTCGATCCGACGATTGCGGCAGTAGGGGGCAACGGCGCGGCGGCGGGGATCCTCCGCCGCCGCGCCGCAGGTTATCGTTTCCAGTTCACCTCATAGTGGGTTTTATCGGGGTGCAGGCGCACAGTAATCTGCTCGATCCGACGGGGATAATCGCCCCATAACGCCTCGCCGCCCAGTTGCCAGATCCAGAACGCGAAATCGCGCAGATGGAGATAAACCCTGCCGTCTACACGCAGCGGCGGCGCGGTGAGCGGCACAGGGTTGCCGTTCCAGAGCGCGCGGCGTGAGCCGTCGACAAGGCGGAGCGTGTGGTTTGCATACTTTATCTCCGCGCCGTCGCGCAGGAGGCGTAGTTGCGCTCGAGGCGCGCCCGCGCCACCGATGCTCGCGAACCATTCCGTCGCCACATACGGCGCGCCGTTCAGCACCTCAGCTTCCCAGTCGACCACGGATGTGGGCGGCAGCGCGTCGCCCACCACCCCGATTTTACGCAAATCGCGCGGCGTTCCCGCCACGAGCGCGAGTTGTTGAGCAGCACGCAACGCGCCTTCATAGACCCGCTCGTCGTTGCGCACGCCCCGCGCTTGTAAGGGGGGATGACTGCGCAGCGTCCACGGGCGCGGCAGGATTACCCGAACCTGAGTGGGTGCGTCAAACGCGAGGCGCTCTGTGGCGCGAACATACACCAGATGTACTGGGGCGAGCCACAACTCTTCGGCATCGGTGTAGGTTTGAGCGCGCTCCGTAACGAACTGATAGCGCAGGGTGAGCGTGCGCTCGGAGCGGGCAGGCACGGACACCGTGAAAATCAGCCACTCATACTCGATATTGCGCCACCCGGACGGCGGGCTTTTGAACGCTTTATAAGGCGGGGTGAGCGTGTTCAGCGCGGCGTTCAAGAAGCGTCGCTGGCTTGCCCATTCTGCGCACTGCTTCTCATATGTCTCCAGCGCCGCGCTCTGAGGCGAAAGGTTCGAGGCGAGTTGCATGCCTTGCAACGCCTGCGCCAAGGCGCGCCATGCGTGAAAACGGTTCAGGTGTAGCCACTCCACTGCGCGCCCGTCGAGCAATACGGGCGGCTCGGCATAGAACGCGCCGCCTTCCAGCGGAACCGCGAAGCGGGTCTGGACGGGTTGGTCGGTCGGGTTGTGTAGCCGGTAGGACGATTCGATGCGCCAAGAGTTGTTGAACTCGGGGCGCAGGGTGAGCCTGTGCTGAACCACACGCAGGGGCGTTGAAGCGGCAGGCATGAGCCGCCTGTTCTCACGATCGACAATCCCACTAATCGGCGTCGGATCGCCCTGCGCCGTCAGGTAAGCGAAGGTAAGCGACCAGGCGATAAGGATTCCTGCTGTACGCATGCTACGGCTCTCCTTGAGACGCCTGCTCATGAGTACGGAAGAGTTCAGGCGAACCGACCACGATATACAGGTTGTCGCGCGGGTTCGTAATCCGAGCTGTATAGCGGCGCATGCCGTTCTGGACGCCAACATACCGCGTCGCTGGGCGCGTGCGTAAACGCCGATCAGGCGGGATGTAGACCTCGATGTCAATCGCGCCGTACTTCGCCCACGACTGAGTGCGTAAGAGATAGGTCAGGTCATAGCGCTGTGAGGGGTTCTCTTGAAGGTGCAGATAATCGGAAAGCGTCAATCTGTCGGCTAAGTCCATCGTCCAGTAACCGTGCCCAGCAAGTTGTTCGTACTGGACGCGCAGCCCATGCTGCTGGCGAGGCTGGAGCGTGATCTCGAAGTGCAACAGCGACACCGCGCCGTAGGCAGAAGAGGCATACTCGATCTCCTCGCTATGCTCTGTTGACCAGCCTTCACGGAGCGCGCCTGTACGCGGATCCAGATAGCGCGGCAGCGCGTTCCAGCGATAGGCAGGCAATACCTTATGCTCCCCAACAGCAATAAGAACTCGCTCGATGGCGCGTGAACTAACCTCGCCCAACTGGTAGTCGCGGTAGGCATCCAGCCACTCATCCACAGCCAGATCGAAACGGTCGCATCCCGTTTTCTTCAACACTTGCTCTAAGGCGTCCTGCGCACGGGCGAGAGCGTCGTTATCATACGGTTTTGCATTGGATGCCTGATAAGCGCGTTCCAACGCCTGCCGCAGTAGCGGATACCGCTTGAGCACCTGCTCGAAGCGCGTGCGGATCACAGGGAAAACCTCGCGATAGACTTCGCTCACGCTCTGATAGCGCCAGGAAAGCATTTTCCCGTCGAAAAACACAGGCGGGCGGGTCAGCGTCGCGTTGCCTGGAATGGCGAACGCGATATGCAGTCGCTCAGGGCGAGAGGTGGGGTTATACAGCACATACTCGGTCTGTATCCGCGCAAAAGGCGGGTCGAAGCGGATAACCAGCTTCTGACGGCGCACTTCGGCGACGCTTTTACGCATCGGGTAAATGACGCCCGTGCGCGGGTCGTGCTCAATCCACACCGATTCGCCATTGCTTCCCACAGGCGCCGCCGTCAGGAGCCACAGCCCTCCTGTCCAGAACCACTCGCGAACTCGCATAGGCAATCACAGGCTTTTTATTCGTGTTCGATAGGGGGATTCCTGCTTATGAGTAGGAGGCTGTTTAGTAATACCAACTGGGGGTTCAAATGAAACAAACTGCAGCCCTTACCCCTGCCCCTCTCCCACATCGCGGGAGAGGGGGAACCAGCGGCGCGGCGCATGCACGCGACTCCCCTCTCCCACCGCGTGGGAGAGGGGCTGGGGGTGAGGGCGAAAACCGTCGATGCGCCACCTACGAAGGTTTTGTCTCGCTTGAAACCCCAATCGGTATAATACCGATTGAGCGTTCAAGTAGTGCAAATCGTCGGCGAGACGCCGACGATTTGCACTACTTGAAACCTCGGTTGGTATAACAACCCGAGCTGTCATTCCGAGCGGAGCGAAGGGATCTCGCCCAATCGGCTATCGTGTTTGTGAAAGCGAACACATCCTGCAAGGAATCTCCCCCGCAAGGGTAAAGATTCAAAAACGATGCTTCGGCGTGAAGTGTACGCAGTGGCGGGGGTGTTGCTCGCGCTGCTGAAGTTCTGGATCGATATGCACATCGCGGCGCGCTACGGCGTGCGCTGGCTGCCGATGAGCTACTGGATTTTGCCTGTTCAGGATTCGCTGGCGCAAATTGGCTCCGACGCGCTGCGCACGATGTACCTCACGATGCTCTGGACGGCGCTGCCATTTGCGCTGGTGGGCGTAGCGCTCACCTACCTGCGCCTGCGAACGGTCGGCTTGCACGGCGCGTGGGTGTTGCTGTTTTTCGTTCCGTTGCTGAATGTGTTGCTGTTTCTCTCGCTCTGTTTATTGCCCGACCGTGCTGGCGCGCCCCCTGTGCCTGTCCCGCGCAGCTGGCGACGCTTCATCCCGCGCGACGAGCGAGGCAGTTGGTGGGCAGGCGCGCTGCTGCCCGCGCCGATTGGAATCGCGTTTTGCATCGTGGGCGCATACTATTTTCATCATTACGGCTGGGGGCTGTTCGTGGGCGCGCCGTTCGCGATTGGGATGCTCGCGCCGCTAATTGCAGGAGCGCACGCGCCGCGCAACGCTAAAGATAGCGCTGCGGTTGCCGCCGCAGCGATTGTGTTGTGGGGCGCGGGGCTGATTCTGCTGGCGGCGGAGGGCGCGCTGTGCCTGCTGATGGCGTCGCCGATTGCGATTCTGATGGGCATGCTGGGCGCGGTCATCGGGCATCAGATTCAGGCGCGTCCGAACCGTCCGCAGGGCGAATGGCTCGGCGCGCTGGTTTTACTGAGCGTCCCTGCGCTGATGGGCATGGAGTTGCGTCTCGCGCAGCCGCCGCTGTACGCGGTGCGCACCGCCGTCGAGATAAACGCCCCGCCCGAAGTGGTCTGGCGGCATGTGATTGCCTTTCCGCCGTTGCCTGAGCCAACTGAGCTGCTGTTTCGGCTGGGGATTGCCTATCCCGTAGCGGCGCGGATTGAGGGTGCAGGCGTCGGCGCATGTCGGTACTGCGTTTTCTCCACGGGCGCGTTCGTAGAGCCGATTATTGTGTGGGACGCGCCGCGCCAGCTACGCTTTCGTGTGGTGGAGAATCCGCCTGCACTGGTGGAACTCTCGCCCTACGCGCCCCTGCCCACGCCTCACACGCACGGCTTTTTCATCGCCGAGCAAGGGGAGTTCCGCCTCACTCCGCTTCCTGGTAATCGCACGCGCCTGGAAGGAACCACATGGTACCGCCACAACCTCTACCCCGCATTCTACTGGCGCTGGTGGTGCGACGCGCTGATTCATCAGATTCATCGGCGCGTACTTCGGCACATCAAGGCGCAAGCCGAAGCGACCACGGGGGCGTTGCCTGCTCCCAGAGCGCTCGCACCTCCTGCTCGCTGAGCGGCGCAATGGGAATGCGCTCCAACAGAGATCGCTTTCCCCTCAACTCACAGCAGAGTACCCAGTAGGGATAGTGCCATGGCGGGGGCGTCTCAGGGCGATAGCGGTTGCCGTAGGGGTCTTCGAACCAGAACTTCGCGATGCGCCACGGCTCGCCCGTCCTTCCTTTCGAAACAACGCGCAGATACGGCTTGAGACCGCGCCAGATTGCTGTGCGGTTCGTCCCTGCAACTTGGAACCGACGCTCTTCCACTGCAATCCGTTCGACAACCAGCACGAACTCGTCGGTCTCCACACGGGCGGGGATGGGCTGAGGCGTTTGGGCGGGCGGCGCGGGATGAGGCAGCGCGGGCACACTCAGCCGCAGCGTCCGCTCCGCTTTCGGGTGGCGGACGCGCAGTTCCACTGAACGCTCCGTCTTCGGCAAGCGCGGGAGGACAATTGCCCAAACCATTTCTCCCACCCCCGCCATCCCCACAAACTCCACTTCCGCGGGGAGACACGCCCCCTTCGAGTCCACGACGCATACATCGATTCGTCGGTTTGTAAGCATCGGATTGGCGACGGGACGCCCCGCGCGCTGCTCCAACCAGACGACCACCGTCGGTTCATCGAACACCCGCCACAACTGCATTCCAGGTCGGTGTGGCGCGCCGCCCAACCATCGTTGGATTAGCGAAGTCCGTTCACTGCCGAGCTTGTGCGTTGTTCCTACAGTCATCTGTAGCATGCGCACGATAGAGCCGTCCTCGAGGCGGATCACCTTGCGGTAGGGGTTGTCCATCGCCCGATACCAGCTGTACACAAACGCGCCGACCAGCAACGACCCCAAAGCAAGCCATACATAGCGCTTCATGACGCACGGGAGGTTCGTCGCCACTCGTGATTTTCCTGCCTGCAGGGTACAATCCCCGCCTGAAATGACGCGCAACCGCTGGGTGATTCCGCTGGTGCTGGCAGTCACGGTCTTCGTGCATTACCTCGACCGCAATAATCTTCCGATTGTATTGCCGCAGGTTGCCCGCGAGTTCGGCTGGAGCGACCATGAGACAGGTCAGTATGGTCAGTATCTACTGGGCGCGTTTTATCTGACTTTCGGCTTGGCGCAGATTCTGCTCAGTCCACTCGCGGAACGGTTCGGCGTGAAGCGCAGCCTGATGCTCTCGATTCTGGGGTTTTCGATATGTACGATGCTGTTTTACCCGCTGGGCGGGTCGCTGGGGGCGTTGATTGGGTTGCGGTTGCTGCTGGGGCTGGCGGAGAGCGTGCATATGCCGATGAACAGCGCGCTGGTGAGCCGCTGGTTTCCCCCGCATGAGCGCGGGCGGGCGAACTCGATTTATGTGGCGGGCATTCTCGTCGCGTTGGCGGTCGCGCCGCTGCTGATTGTGCCGCTCACAGAGCGGTTCGGCTGGCGGATGACTTTCGCGCTGCTCGGTTTCGCGGGCTTGGCAATCAGTCTGCCGCTGGTCGCGCGGTTTGTAAGTGATAGACCTGTCGTCGGCGACGCCCCTGTCCCTGTTCCCGACCTCACCCCCCTTGCCCCCCTCTCCGTAAACGGAGAGGGGGGAGATGCTGCCCCACACACGCACGGCTCCCCCTCTCCGTTTACGGAGAGGGGGCTGGTGGGTGAAGTGCAGAATGTATGGGCAAACGCTAAGAGCACGACGCTTTGGCTCTACATCGCTGCGGGCGTTGGCAACGCCTTCTGCGTGTTCGGCATTCTGAACTGGCTGCCGACCTACCTGAACCGCACACGCGGGATCGAGTTCGGCGATTTGAGCCTGCCGCTCTTTAGCGTGTTCCTGTCAGGCATCGTCGGCGTCTTTTTCTGGGCATATCTGGGCGATAAGACGGGCAGGCGCACAGCGTTTGCGAGCGTTGGGTTGCTTCTGGCGGGCGTCTGCGTGGTGCTGACGGCGCTTGCGCCTTTCAACGCGCTGGCGATTTCCCTGCTCGCGCTGGGGGTGTTCCTGCAGAGCAGTTATAACGCGCAGGAGTTCGCAACGCTGCAGGGGATGGCGCGTCCCGACTGCGTCGGGGCGATTACGGGACTGTATAACGGGACGACCGTGCTGCTGGGCGGGGTAGGCGGCTCGCTCATCCCCGGCGGCATCGTCGCGCTCACGGGCAGTTTTCAGGCAGGGCTGCTCAGCGTCGCCGTCGGCGCAGGGCTGGTGAGCCTGCTGATGGCGGTCTTGACGCGCCGTGTACGGGCATGTTGACTTTAGCACTTCACTGATAGAACCCGCCTCACCCTCGCGACATCGTAAAATGACGAGCAAGGTATAATCCAGATGGTGAACGCGATGGAAACCAAAGCTCTGATGGAGCGTATCGCCAGCGACCCGCGCGTGATGGCTGGGCAACCTGTGATACGTGGCACGCGCCTTACTGTCGCTTATATTCTGCGCTTGTTAGCCAGCGGCGCCAGCGAAGCCGAAATCCTGCAGGAATATGAAGGGCTAACCCAAGAAGACCTTCGCGCCTGCTTGCTCTTTGCCGCCGAAACGCTCGAGAACATCAGCTTTGCGCCCTTGAAAGTGGAAGCGGGATAAATGCGCTTTCTTGTCGATGAATGCACTGGACCTACAGTTGCGCGCTGGCTGCGCGAGCAAGGTTACGACGTTGTCTCCATTTATGAGCAGGCTCGCGGCGCGGACGATGCCGTTGTGTTGAACCTTGCGTTCCAGGATGAGCGCATTCTCATCACCAGCGATAAGGAGTTCGGCGCGCGCGTCGTGCGCGATCGACAACCACACTGAGGCATCGTGCTTTTGCGTTTGCAAGATGAGCGAGCGGCAAACAAGATAAAAGTACTATCAGAAGTGCTTCAGCAGTATAGCGATCAGTTAGCAGGCAATCTAGTAGTCGCGTCTGAGGGTAGGATCCGAATTGTACATTTGCGTTCAGGGGGCACTGAAAGCACGGAGTGAGGGTGTGGAGTCTGTAATATAATCTAAGTTGCCATCCGTAGTTTTTGAGCGGGCGAGATTCCTCGCTTCGCTCGGAATGACGGTCTGTTTCTTTGCCACAGTCCATCTGTCATTCCGAGCCGAAGGCGAGGAATCTCCGCTTGTCAGAACCGACTACGCAATCGGATAGCCGTCGCG
>Ga0105160_1000613_pt1 | contig 16002 bp, 8 predicted proteins | sample GXS110809BmetaG_FD_89591 | JGI IMG/M metagenome (GOLD analysis project Ga0105160, IMG submission 89591) | Hot spring microbial communities from Gongxiaoshe hot spring, China to study Microbial Dark Matter (Phase II) - GXS 110809B | ecosystem: Environmental > Aquatic > Thermal springs > Hot... | reverse complement strand
TAGCTAACTCGCTTTCTGCTTCAATAAAACCATAAATAATCGGTAAAACTTCAGATGTATCTGGCTCCGCAGAAGGTTTTTCCTCAATAGCAATAGGTGAACGATATGGCATGCGTTTTCTATCAGGTGGTATTAAATATCTTTGCCATTCTCCATTTGCTTTTCTTCTCTTAATTAGGTGCCCATCTTCAATCAGCCTGAACTTTGGATGATTTAACATTGAGTTTTTAATTTCTCTGGATATGCTTAACCATTTTTCAGCAATTTTAAATTCCCCAATTTTATTTGCAAGCTCACCTGCTTTTTCAAGCCCAAGTGAAACCCAAAACTGATATGCAAGCTCATACCCCTCTTCTACCCCAAATCCATCTGTTCTCTCCCAAAATTCTCTTTTATTTTTTAAAAGTTTGCTCGCCTTATCGCGAAAGATGTCTTTAATTGGGAATTCAGCAACAAGTTTTATTTTTTCCCAGTATCTTCTGACAAAATTGAAATCAGCGGTCCAACATGCGTAAGTCCATAATGCGTAAAGCAATTGACCATTCTGATCAAGTTCAGCATGTTCATACCCAAACCATCTGCTTGATTCAATTGTTTGACCTTCATGTCCGACGAATTTACCGAGTAATTTTTCAAGCATTGTTTTCGCTTCGTTGATAAAACCACACATTATTAATCCAATTAAAAACATTGAATCATCACGCACCCACTCCATATTATATTGCCATATACCCGAATCCCTTTTTCCACTTTTTGATATAGTTGCTTTCAAGTTATTCCTTGAAACTAAAAACAAGTGATTCACAATTTCACTATTTGTTTTAAATTGCATTTTATTCCGCCAGTAATTTTCCGATCTCATCATCAACATGGGAAATTTGGAATTCAAATTTGTAATTGAACTCTTTTCACCAAGGTTATCAATTAAATAAACAAATATAATCTCCCTTTCGGAGAAAGCACTAAGAGTTTCCATTTCAGCCCATATGTCATATCTACCTGATGTTTTAATCTTAACATCTTTCTCAGGGAGGCAAGATAATTTAATAACATTCCATCCTTTTGCAACTACAAATTTATTTTTCCCATCGGTATAAATTTCATCAAATAAGCCAAAGTTTGGATATAACTGAAGTCTAAGCGCTAATGAAACAGGCCGTTCTGTTTTGTTTTTGATTTTTATCTTTCTAAACAAATATTTCCCATTTAAAGGGACAAAAAATCTTTCCTCAACCTCAAACTTTTCATCCATCCCCCAACAAAGCAAAACAGTTGGAACTATCGCATTATATTCATAACCAATAGATTTAAAATTTTTCTGTGTAAGATTAAAAAATTCCCCATTGAACTTCACAGTTAACCCAGTGTTTGCAAAACCTCTTTCAGGATGATATAGAAATGTAGTCCATTTTCTAACAAATCTTTCCGCATTCCAAAAGGTCAAGCCGAAAAATGTGGCTGATGAATCTCCAGAATAGGTGCTAACACTTTCACATGGACAAAATTGGATTGCAACCATTATTTCACCGTTTCCAAGCAAGAAATATTCAACCTTTGGAAGCGTAGTGATATAATCAGGGTGTAACCTTTGAGTTTCAAAAATTTCAAACGGCTCTCTGTTAGTTTTGCTCAAAAAATCCTCTTCAGATACAATTGAGCTAAAAATTAAATTCTTCTCTCTTAAAAATTGTCGGTTGAGCGGAATCAAAGGAAGAAAAAATGACAAAATAAAATTTCTTCTTTTCATTCTTCAATGATTTTTAAATTTTTAAAATTCAGTATTCGTTTTTTATCTCTCCACGAAATAATGAGCGCCCCCACTTCGGATTTTAGATAATTCCCATCAAATAGAGCCCAGTTCAAATCATATTTTTCCCCATTCAAAAATCTACCTTCAGGATACTCAAACAACATCTCAAAACCCCTTAAACTTTTGTATCTTACAACAAACTTGACCGAATCAAACTCAAAGCTACAACTTTTTAAGGCTGATCTGAAAGAGTTAAAATCTCCAAACTCAACCTTGCCTCCCGACTCAACTATTAAACAAATCCTATCACCATATACTTTGAAACTATAACTTATGCTATCAACTTCTAATCCTAACATTCCACCTAAAATTCTCATTCCAAAATATCCATTCCCCCTTTTCCCAATTATCCATCCAAGTGTATCTATCTCAAAATGGTCAAGAATCCTCGGAATGAATATATTTATATGGCGATATCTCTCCACAGGTTTCATCAATTTAAAATCATACATCGCAATCAATGTTCCCTTGTATTGAAATAATCTTTCATATGGGGATGAAGATGACCACTTGTTCGGATTTCTATAAACTTTATGTGCTCTATCAACAAGTTCTGGTAAAATTTTCATTTCCTCTGGGAAGAACATACCAACTTCAATTTCTGAGAAATAAGGATGAACGGAGAAAATCGTGTTATAATCGCCAGAATCTGAAAATGTTATATCCCAACTATGCTGTTGTATCGGTTGAAGTACCCCACCTTGTAAACTCCCAATACAATAGTCCTTTGTCACATATGTGTATTTGTAAACAGGTGGATTCCTCTCCTTTCCAAATCTGATAACATTTCTAACTCTTTTCCTCTCCTTATGTTCGTATGGGACTTCTCTGTCTGTAGCTATATGATAGATTATATCTGGAAGACGATATGATGTCACAGCAGCGAAAACAGCTATACCGAATCTATTTAAGTCTGTTTTTTTAAATCCCTCATCGGAGAAATAAAGAAAAGCAAAAGCGCTGGAGGGAGCATATCTTGGGTTCAACGCATCATATGGATAATCTCTACTGTGCCCACCACAGTAACAACCAGCAAGATGCTCAACCGCATAATCAGAAAAAAGATAATCAAGCATCATTTGTGCCTTTAATCGCATTAATGAATCTTCGGCGAATTCGTAAAGCATAAACATCGGTATGAGGAAGAAAGGTAGATACCGAGGTGAATCAAATTCGCCCTGTCCGATCGTTGTTGTAATTTCAATCCATTTATTAATCCACTCTTCTGATTCTTTAAAATTTTCGCTTGAACTTTTCCCGTTGAACCATTTTGTTCCATCTTGGTTTTTCCATTCCTGAGCTGCAAGATAAAGCGAGACATAATACATAACCCAGTGGTTCTCTGTATCGCCACGGAATGGGGTATATGTTTTCCATACATTTCTATATTTTTGTTTCAACCATTCTGGCATCTTCTCCTTTGCATAAAGATATGTCATCAAACTCTGAAACATAAAAAACATATCACCAGACGGATTTGAGATAAGGGTATCAAAAATTTTAACTCCATTATCAAGGTCGTGTTCGGTTGCGAATTTAGCAAGGCAGACGGCAAAACTGGGCAAATTAAGATTAGCGAAATGTTTCAATAAAATCTCTCTTCTGGTTTCAAAGTTCATGTCATCAGCTAATGTCTCTCTTTCACTCCAGATTATGCATAGTGATATCAGTAGGGGAATTAAGTTTTTCATTTTGGGGATTTGAATTTGTTTTTAAACCTAAGCTTATTCTATTACCACTGTCCATACCAATGTTCCTTCAAGACCAGAAAATTTCCATGTTTTCCCGCCATCCCTGCTTATGTAAACACCGCCATCAATCGTTCCAGCAACAATAAAGTTTGGGTTTTCTGGATGAACAGCGATTGAATGAATTGAATTAAATCCATTAAGCCCTTCCTCTGAACAAAACCAAGATTTACCTTCATCATTTGAACGGCAAACTCCAGTTTTATAACCACCAGCATAAATAATTTTTGAATTTGTTGGGTCAAATGCTATAGTATAAATTGTTAAACCTTTCAAACCAATGTTAACTTTTTCCCACGTTCTACCGCCATCATTTGATCTGAAAATTCCGTTGTCTTCAGTTCCAGCAAAGATAACATCTGGATTATGGGGACTTTGAACGATTGTTCTTATCCCAATACCGATTAGCGCAAGCTCCTTCCATTGTTCCCCCTCGTTTAGACTTTCATATATACCATTTTCAGTTCCAATCAAGATTCTTCTTGGATTTTTCCTGTCAATTAAAATTGAGCTTACAAATGTTGAGGATGTTGTCCCTGTTTCTTCTGGTCTTATTCCCCTGTTTTTTTCTTCCCAGTTCCAGCCAGCATCAATAGATTTAAAAACACCATAAGGTGTCGCTATGAAAATCTTGCGTTTATCTTCCGGGTGGATGATGATTTTAAGAACCTCGGTGATCCGCCAGTCGGTCATTATTCTCCATGTTTTGCCCGAGTCAGTTGATTTTAGAACCCCGTTGCCTGCAGCAAGATAAATAACTTTGCCCTTTGAATCAGGTTCAATTGCCATTGAATTCGCCTTTATGTTTTGCCATCCTCTATGTTCCCATGTTTTACCAGCATCCTCGGAAATAAAAAGTCCTGATATTGGATTTTTAACACCTACGACAAGTTTCCCACTTATCAAAACAACAGCGTAGATTTTCCTACCTGAGTGATGCTGTTTTGTTGAGAAGTTGAAAACGAAGAGAATTAATAAAATTAGTTTTAAGATAAGCATAACGCTTAACGTTATTTATTTTTAAGTTTTTTCAAATCTGCTAAAATTAGGTGTTCTTTCTTTTTACCTTGCTATAAGATTTTGGTTATCGGGGGAATTATATCTTCACAACCTTTTTAGTTATGTTTGACTCAATCATAGCTTCAATGACTTTTAGATTTTTCAAGCCGATTTCTGCGTCAACTTCAGGTTTTCTTCTGTTTATGATGCATTCAGCAAACTCGCACAATTCTTCAATGTAACTTTCAATGTCCTCATCAAAGAAATAAACACTTGGGTTTATCTCTGTTGTTTTTTGAAGTTCAATTTTATTCAAATAACATTTAAGCACACCTTCAGTCCCATAGATTTTCATCTCATAAGCATTCTGGGCAACATAGGAGGAGGATAGCGTTCCAATTATATCGTTTGAGAACCTGAAGAGGGCAACAGCCGAATCCTCAACATCAAGGTAAGCATTTCTTGCAAATGATGAAACCTCTTCAATATCACCGAAGAGATATATAAGCGTATCAACGAAATGAATCCCAAGCTGTGTCATAGGAAGTAGAGGACATTTATCTTTATCCTTTTTCCATTGTGGAAATTCTGCAAGCCCTGTTGACATTGATATGTTTGATTCTACAAATATAATTTTCCCAAGGAGACCTCTTTCAATTATTTCTTTTGCCTTTCTAAAAACCTTTCTTTTTCTGGTATTATGTCCGACTTGAACAATTAAATTTTTCTCCTGAGCAAGCTTTACAATTTTTTCCGCTTCTTCAACTTTCGCCGTTATTGGTTTTTCAACGAAGACGTCTTTGCCGGATTGAAGCGCTTTGCAAGTTTGTTCAAAATGTAAAAAGTTTGGGGTGGAGATTATGACAGCGTCAAGGATTGGATTTTCAAGGAGTTCATCGTAGTTTAAAAAACCGTCACAATTAAATTCTGCTTTTACTTCATCTACAAGTTCTTTGTTAATGTCATGGCATGCCACAATGTTTAGTTTTGCACACATTTTAACAGATTTCCTTATCGTTGCACCATGACCACCAAGTCCCACAAGGGCAACGTTAATTTTTTCTTTTTTCATAACTGTATTAATTCGTTAATTGATTTTATGATAAGATTTAGCCGTTTAAGATTTTCAATCGTTGATTCAACAAGCGGAAGGTGGTGAGTTTCAAGTGTGATATTAATTTTACTGATAATCCCATCGTTAATTATTGCTTTGAGTTGTCCAAACCAATTCACAGCGCCATCGCCAATAAGAGTGCATTTAAATTCCGGGTAATTCACAGCATCTTTGATGTGGAGATTAAAAATATAATTTTTTATAAATTCATACCCAGATGGATAAGCAAATTCCCCAGCCCCAACGGCATTTGCAGGATCCCAATTTGCGCCAAGATTTTTTGCGCCAACTAATTTTATAATTTCCGAGGTATTTTTTCCGGTATCGCAATAAAATCCCGGCTCATTTTCAATTGCAAGTATAAAATTTTCACTTTGAGCATAGTCAGATGCTATTTTAAGAATTTCAATTATATTCTCATTTGGTGTTTGATCTTTAACAAATCCAAAAATGATTATCTTGCTCACATTAAGCCTGCGAGCAAGTTTAAAAGTATCTGGGAGAGCGGTTTCAAGTTCAAATTTTATCTTTTCATATTCCGATGGTTTTATTTTAAAAATCCCTGGCGACAAAGCAGTTATATTAATTTTTCCAGTTTCAACATTTTTTAAAATAAACTCAATATCCCTGTTGTCAACATAGGGGATTCTCTTTTCATAACTTCCAATACATCTAAGCTCATAATTTTTTATTCCAAGTTGAAGTCCAATTTCAATTGCTTCTTTTATATCAAGCGATATTTCATCGGAGACAATGCCAATTTGTATCATCTTTTATGTATTTTTATTTTTCAAATCACAACATCATTGCGGACCTTTTCCACATATAGTCGGGGTCTATGTAAGGTTCATCGTTTATATGTTTTTTCATTAATTCAATTTTCTTCCTCAAAAGCTCGCCGAAGTTTTCACCATGAATTAACGGTGTTTCACCTATTTCAGTTACTGCCATAAATTCAACCCCGTTGTTATTTTCCCACAGATCAAGTAATTCTGTTACATTTTGGATTTCAATTTCTATCAACTCTTTAACCATGTTTTTATATTTTTCTTTTTCTTCTTCGGATTTAGCCTCAAGATATCCATGAACCCCTGCGATCCATGCGGAAACATTTCTCATTGTTCTAAACCAACATTTCAATGCTTTTAGTCTGATAAACTGGTCCCACAAAACCCTTCTCTCCTTTGAATTATCGGGGAGGTTTTTAATCTCATTGTTTAAAATTCTTATTGCTTCTTCAAGTGGTGGAAAAAGAAATTTATCCATTCTCTCCACCGCCAGTTCGCATCTTTCTCTATCTGTTAACTCAAACAAAACATCACGCTTGAGATCAACATTGTTTGGATTCTGAGGGGTTGAACACATGAACTCCTCGTAATATCTCCTTTCAACCTCTGGAATTGCTTCAATATTTGGGACAAGTGGTCTAATCCATATTCTAAGCCAAGTAAAGCCAAAGGTTGAATAGAGATGGACAGGAATTGGATATGCAAGAATTGAGTTTTCGGCAAGTTTCCAAACTTCAACGAGCAACTTCCATTTATCCCCTGCCCAAGAGATTGCAATCCTTTCAATTTCTTCATCTATGTTCATATCTGGCTTATATTGAAAAATTCTTATGATTTCCTGATTAATATTGTAGGGTGCGAGCTCAGGAGGGTTTATCCCACCAACATGAGCTATATATTCAATCCCTATGTCCTTCATTGACTTTAACTTTTGATATGTGAGCCACGGGTAAGGTATCCCTATCAACGGGTCAAAAAATGAATAGGGTCCACAAACAAAGAAGAAATGAGCATTTGAATTTCTTGATTTAAGATCATTGATTAATTCTTTTTCCTTTGGATCAAAATAATTTTGGTATGGGGTTCCGCCAACTTCCTTAATTTCGTGATATTGTGGATGTGAGTAGGGAACTTGCCAGCCAATACCAAGAAGTGAATTTGTCTCAACTTCAATTTTATTTCCAAGTCCCTTCCAGATTGTATCATATTCACCATAGAAAGATTCAAGTCGTGTTATAATTCTAAAGTTAGGATTAATCTCTGAAGCGGAGTCCCGCAAAGTTCTAAAGAATCTGAGAACATTTTCACCTGCTGCTTTTGCTATTTCTTCGTCGCTTTTCCACTCTCGTATGAGATAAGCCCCACCATTTCTTCCAACATACAGTGATTTTGTATATTCAAAACCTGCGCCACTATCATTTGTCCAAATTGATAGAAATTCAAGTTGCGGAATTTCTTTAAGTAGTTTTTTTAACATCTCAGCATAATGTTCAAGCACTTTTGGATGTGCTATTGTTAAGTTAAATCTTGGTTTGAAACTTCTAAACGGATGGTCAACACGTGCACCTCTTAACATTGGATATCTTGCGAAGAATTCCTCGGGGACAGAACGAGGTTCAAAACAAAGAAGACCTGGGGAAAGTCCATATTTTATTGCAAGTTTTGCATTTTTCTTTAAATATGCAAGATTTATGCTCAAATAGTAAAATGGATAAATCCCGCGATTTAATTCACTGTATACAAACTGGTCAAGCGCTGGAAGGTAAGTATAAAACATCGGATAAACCTCACCTCTAGTTCCAATTTCAATTCCCATTGGGAATCCTAACCCATTTACTTCAATATGCGTGAATCCAAGTTTTGCAAGTCCGCGAATATAGTTTTCTCTATTTAAATTTCGCTGAATCCTCCCTTGCTGTGTAAGGAAAAAGTCATTAACACTTCTTACCCATTTAAATGTCGTGGGTAAAAATTTCCCCTCCCTCCATTCCTTAAAATCTTGGTTTCCCCTATCTTCAATTAAATGTGTAAAGAATGAATAGAGAAAGTAAGGTTTTGAGGCGTAGAGAATTCCTGAACCAAGCTCATCAATTTTGAAATAGACAAAGTTATTATCATATTTAGCCTTGGCTTCATCTTTGCCACTATAATTTATTTCATCTGCAACGCAGACATAAAAAATGCCGTTTTTGTAAATCGGTTCAGTTATTCCCTCATCTTCAACAACTGGTGAACCACCAGTATAAATGGATAACTCTGTTGAAACAGTTTTAACAACCTCAGCACAGTTTTTAACATGTTTAATCGTTTTAATTTTATTAAATGCCTCTGCTAATTTCATCGGATTTGTTTGTTTTTGTTTTTGAGCCTGGATTTTCAGATAAGATGAATTCTTTGTTAATTTTATTTTTTCTTCCGTAAAGAATCATCAAAACGCCAAATATGATATAAACGGAGGCTACGATTATAAAAATGTGGATATCTTTCTCAGTGTGAACCACAAATGGAAGGAATGATATCAAAGTGCCGATCACAATTAAAATGAACCCTATAAACAGAAATATTTCTGTTTCTTTTCCACTTTTTCCATAAACCTCTTGCGCAACATTGATAGGCGTTTCAATTTTTTTGAAGAATTCTTCAACAACTTTCTTATCTTGTTCTGTTTCTTTTACAAATTTATTGAAATAAATTAAGCTGAATCCAAGAGAGAAAGAGGCAACGATAATAATTAAATATCTTGCGATAGATGGTTCAGTTTTAAGATTGAGCAAAAAGATAAGCGAGCAAAGAATTGACACTGCCAAAGATATAAGGCTCAAAAAAGTTTTATTTTTTAAATAAAGGGTTCGTATTTTATCGCTTAACATAAGAATTACAAAAGTAGATATCCCAGATATATACACCTGCGCTCCTATTGACCAGCCAGCCACAAATCTTGCAATAGCTCCTACTATAAGACCCCAAATTATGGCAAGAGATGCTCCCCATCTTGGGATGGATTTGAATATAAGACCAAAAGCAAGTGGGATGTTAACAGGTATATTAAAAAGTGTGAAAAATGTAACCATTATGTTAAAGATTCCAAATTCACTGTGAACATAAAGCAAAGATTCAGCAATTACAATTAAACCGAGAACAAATGTTGTTATTCGTCCGAACTTAAATTGCTTTACTTCATCCGCCTTTGGGTTGAATAAAGCAAGGTATATATCTCGTGTTATTATTGAGCCAACAAAGTTATAAACGCTTGACAGCGTGCTCATTGTAGCTGAAAGCATAGCGGACATTAGAAGACCGATAAGACCAATTGGAAGTATTTTCAAGGCTACACCCAGATAGACAAGGTCGTTGGGTTGGAAAAATCCTTTAAATAGATCAACTTGTGATAGATCTGGCCATATAATTCTGGCAACAAGGGGTGGGACAGCAAAAAGCAATGGCTGAGCGAATGATAAAATAGAAGCAAGAATCCCAACTTTCAAGGCTGATTTTTCATCAACGACGCTATAAAACCTCTGAGATGCCCCAGCTGCTACACCAATTGTTCCAATAAGGTAAATTGATATAAGAAAGTTCAAATCATAAAAAACATTATTATAGACATGTTCAAAAGTAAACGGTGGAACATTTTCAAAAAGTCCCTTTAACCCACCAGCAAATTTTAAACTCAAGAGAGAAATTATAAGTGTCATGCTTATTAAAATTACAAACTGAACAAAATCTGTGATAAGCACGCCCCACAAACCGCCAAGAAATGTATAAAATAAGATCACAAGCCCAGTTGCAATTATAAGAATATCAATATCAATTCCAAATAGTGGTGATAAAAATTTACATGTTGCCGAAAGCTGAGCTCCAGCGGAAAGGATAAAGTTTGCAGATATAACCCAACTGAGAAGTTGTTGCGTTTGAATGTTATATCTTGTTTGGGTATATTCAATTGGGGAGATAACCCTTGATCTTCTCCATCTTTTAGCGGTAAGCAACGCACCAAGAAAATATGTTACAATCCCACTGCTTATATAAACCACACCATACCATGAGGTATGGTAGATAAAACCAGCAGCTGCAGTAAATGTCCAAGCGCTAAAATTAGTCATGTAAAGAGAGATACCGCTAATCCACCATGGAACTTTATTCCCGGCTGCAAAATAGTTGTGAACCCCTTTGCTAAATTTTGAGTAATATATGCCTATTGAAAGCATTAAAATAAAGTAAAGCGCAAGAACTATGTAATCAACATTTTGGGCAAAGCGCACGAAGCCACCTTATTTTTTTAGGAATATCATAACTTTTGCTGAATCCTTAAGCGTCATTGAGAAATTGGCATATGTGCTTTTTTCAACTTTCGTGTTTTTAAACTCAATTTCTTTCCCATTGGAAATTACCTTACTTGCCTTTGAGTTTTCAGGAAGAAGAACGCTCACATCAATAAAGTGCTTTTCAAATGAATCTATAATTGAAATCTCAAGTGTTATTTTTTCACCATCAAATTTAAATTCATAATAAATTCCTTTCCCAGAAGCTTTGTAAACTGCGCTAACCTGTGCATTATCAATTTGAGCGGAAATCCATTTTGGCGAGAGCTTAATCTTTTTAAACAGTTTAAGCTTGTCTTCAACTCCTGCAAGACCATCCATTAGGGCGTAAAACATTGCGCTTGAACCCCAGCAATCAGTTGCAGATTCCCTTGGACTTGTCATTTTCTCCTGACTTAAAGGCGTTCCATCAGGAAAATACCAGAGATAGCTCTTTTTGGTTTTGATGGCAAGCTCATAATATCTTTTTAGTATATCAACTCCATACCATTCAAACCCATGGTCAAAAGCAGCTTTTGCGAGTTCTCCGCCCACAAGAGGCATAATTCCACCATTGCAGTATGCCCCGCGAACGATTCTTTCGTCTCCAAAAATTCCATCGGGGAAAGGTGGATCAATGGAAAACCACTCAGCAAAAGCCTTGGTTTTTTTCCTTCTTTCAAGATATTCGTTAATTATTGAAACCGCCATTTTATGAGTTGCAACACCGCGATTTATATCCATTGGATTACTAAGGCTTAACTGTCGCGATTCATCAACTCCTTCAATAATAACGGGAGTTATTTTTACAAAATGAGTGTAAAATTTCCCATTCCAACAGATTTTGTTCATTCTTCGTTTTAAGTCAATCGCCTTTTTTCTCCATTTCTCCGCATTCTTTTTGTTCCCGAAGAATTCGTAAAATAACGACATTATCATAAACGCTTCATAATAGCCACTATTATCTCCATGCATTATTCCCCAGAATGTATTCTCATCAATCTGAAACTGAAGCCAATTATGTTTTCCCGCAGTATATGCAAAATCCCAAGTATCAATTGTGTAAGCACGTTTTACAAGTTTGAGCTTTTCATCCCATCTCCATGGATGTGTAAGTATATAATTGAGGGCTTTTTCCATCTTGGGCAATAAATTTTTAACCCATAGGTCGTCACCTGTTGCTTGCCAGACCTGATAAATTGCCTTGACGAATCTAAATTCAACATCTGCTTCTACGGGAACACGCACATATTTCGTCCAGTTCTCCTTTTCACAAGGTAATTTTTCAGGGAAAACAGTGAAATAGTCAAAAATTCTTCCATTATCGGCTTGAGTTTCAGCAAAATGCTCAACCGCACTTTTTATATCTGCTTCAAAGTATTTTGATGCCCTGAGATGATCTGCTATAGTTCTGAGCCAAAAAGATGGAGCATCTGGATCAAGAAAGGCTCTAATTTTCTTTGCATCAATATAGACATCAACCGCGTTCGCATCAAAAAAGGATTTAATTACCGGGATAAATTCATCAAATTCGGGTTTCCCCGTTTTAATAAAGGTTTCATTAGTTTTCATACTGACAAAATTCTCTTATTTTTTGAAAAATTAAATCTTTAAATTCTGATTCAAAAATAGAAACAAAAGCATAAATGACCATCCCAAGACACCAAGCGTGTGAGAGAGTAAGAATAGTGCCCACAGGTCTGATCCAATCAACATAGTAAAACTGTTCTGGCATCATTCCTTTGAAAGCGTTAAAATCACCATCAAATCTTGCTATAAATTGAAGCGAAAAACATATATTGTCAATTGTTCGTTCAAGATAATAATCATCTTGGGTAAATTTGTAAAGTTTAAGCATTTCAGGAACGCAGATTAACCCATAATTGTGTAAGTGTTGATTAACAGGCGAAGCAATATCACCGCCAATCGTTTTGAATTTATACATATTTAAAATTGTGCCCTCTGGGAAATCAAGATTATATGAAAATCTAAATGTCATCATAAGGTCTGCGCTTTTTCGTGCAAGATCAAGCCATGTTTTATCTTTGGTTATTTCATAGAGTGATATGTAAGATATAACGGCATTGTATGTATCTTCAGATGTTGGAACCATAAAAGCATCTTCGGGCGCTCCATAGATAAATTCGTCATTTATGAACTTGGCATAGTAAAATCCAGCCTTGATGGCTGAATTTTTAAACTTTTCTTCACCAAAAATCTTATAACCTTCAATCAATGCTGGTATCCACATCAATCCCGCACATCCTTCATAAATTTTCACTTCACCTGTATTTGAGTTGTAATATGAACCAAAGTTCCCTTTTTCATTTTGAATGCCAATTGCGAATTTTAAATTCTTTAATATACATTCTTTCCATTTTTCGTGTTCAAATCCCTTGTTTTTCTCAAGTTGATAAGCTCGGCACAAAAATAAAATTGCTTCGCTGAGCGTTCTCGCCTGTGTAAGCTCGGGTTCAGGGTTCCAACCATCAGTCCATCCGTTCTCGGCTGTCCATTGAGACCAGAGAATCCCCGCAGGTGAATTACCTTCATTTACAATTTTGTTAATGACGCTTTTACCAGCCTTGATATAATTGCTATCTCCTATAATATATCCATATTTCATTAATGCGAAGGCGTATGTAATCCCGCTAACCCAAGATATATGCATATGTTTTCTGGTATCCTTACCTCCAACATTTAAACTCAGAACATTGTCAAATCCACGAGTTTCAAAAATGACATTGTTTTCTTCATCAAAATGCCAATTGTAAAGTCCATAAGCAGATAATTCAGCTCCTTTTTCAAGTGTGAACCATGGGCTTGGCAAGTTAAACTCTTTCATTTCATGATAAAACCATCTCAAAATTTTGTCATAATTGTGAAGATCTGGCTTGCCTAAAAAGATTTTAAATGAAAATTTGATTAATTCCCCCTTGTTAAGATTCAAACTTTTAAAATCTGGTTTGAAATTTCTGAAGTATACATATGAGAGGGGCTCTTCTGTGTAAGGGAATAAAAGAGCAATTTCTGTTTCACTTCCATTAAAATGAAAGAAAAAACCAGGGTTGCCATGGGAGAAGTAAATTGGCGTAAAAATTGCACACATGAACTCATCAGCCCAGCAAAAAATTACAGGCATCGCGGCTCTTCTGGCAGAGAAAGACCATTGATTGGAGATGAAATTTCCAAGCTCAGGCTCAATGTTAAATTTTGGAAACTTTTTCCAGCAAGTAAGTTTTGCGTTGTTATCTTTGTAAAAAATCCCCGGAATAAGCCATCTCGGATTAAAGCAATTTAAAACTTTGAAAGTTATTTTAAATCGTCCCCTTAAAATGCCACTTGATATATTTTCAACCTTATATCTTAACTCAGAAAATTCCACACCATCAACCGCACCTTTCCTGCAACTAACCTCGCACTTAAAATTATCGGAATTCCCCTCTATCTGAATTTCCTCATCTTTCTTCAAATAAGTGGAAATTTTTATCATTTCTTTCATTTGATTATCAAATGAAAATTCAGCAAGCCCTGTCATCTTTAGTAAGGTTTTGTCATTATCAATTAATTCTAATTTGCCAAATTTTTCAGTTTCACTTTCAGGAATTATTTTCAGATTTATCATCACCAAGCTTCACAATTCAATTTTAAATGTGAGTATTTTAAATGCTGGAACAGCGATTGAGTAATACCCATCGCTCTCTGGCTCAAGCGATTTAATTTTTTCCTCGGATAGTTTTGCAAGTGAAAATTCTTTATGAGAGAAATTCAATCTCAATTTTGCTGTTGAGTCTTTATCTGTTGGATTATATATTCGCAAAATTATCCCTTTTCCATCTTCAGATGTTTTAAGTGCACTTAAAATTATATTGTCACCTTCAACATTAAGCATTGAAAATCTTGAGAAATTTTGGAGGGGTTGCTTTCTTTTAACTGTAAAATTTGGACTATGATATATTTCCGCTTGATGATTTACATCTTTGAAGTTATTAGGTTTATAAAGGAATATGCTATATTCAAATTCATGCATTCCTAGGCACTGGGCATCAGGAGTTTCATTTTTCCATCCAGCGTCGCCTCCCGGTCTTGTTTTAAGATTTGACTCCGAAAGTTGCCCTATCCCTCTTAACAAAGTAATTCCAATCTGACCTGGTTTATCAAGTGAAAGTTCATACTCATGCAAACCCCGTGTGAAAATTGCGATGCCTTTATTTTCATCCTGTATGCAAACAAATCTCTGCAAAACCTCAAGATTAAGTGGTTTTTCATAAGGATATTCATCCCAGTTATATTTTTTATGTGTTCTTTTAACTATGCAAAATTGGGAGTCGGCATAACTTATATTTGTGTTTATGTTTGTTCTAAATAAAACTCTAACTCTGTGATTTTTTGCTGTGTTATTTATCTTTGTTTTAATGTCAACCCTCTTTGAATTATACTCAAGGTAAACATTTGAGATTATTTCCATTTCCGTCTTTTCAACACTTCTTCCTTGGATGGATGTTTGCGCAGGTATAAGCATCAAATAACGAATTTGAATTCCAGTTCTTAGCGGACCGGTTTCAATAATTTTAATTTCGGGTTTAAAGTCTGTTGAGTAGTAAAATTCATCTTTGTCCGGGAAACAGTAGTTAAATTCATCTCCGGCATCCCCAGATTCTTCAAAGATGTTTAGATCATCAAACTCAATATGATTTATTTTATCAACGATTTTAAGCGAGCCGTTTTTGTTCACTTTAATTTTTAAAGAATCGTTTTCAATTAAATACTCGTTTCCATTGAATTCAATCCTTAAATTGGAACTGTAATTCGGGAATAAATCTGTTTTGATAATGTTAAATTTTTTCCATCCAAGTGGTGGGAGTTTTTGTGTGTCAAGTAGTATTTTAAAATTATCAACAAGTATTTGGTGCGGGTATTCGTGATAACCCCAAACAAGGGAGTATTTTTCATCGCGACTTAAAATCTGATATCTTATCTCATTTCCTTTGTCATCTGTGATTTTAAAACCAGGGATAGAGGAAGATTTCAGGGATATTTTAACATTTGGGTTCAAGCCAACAAGTATATCTTGGAGATGGAATTCAATCTCGCACTCAACAAGTTTATTTATTTCAAGTGGAAGGAAATTAAACACAAACAAATGTAAATCATCTTTATAGAATCTGCTATCGTATGGGATGAGGTCATTTGAAATTTGGAAGGATAGAGATTTAAAAATCTCATCAACTTTGAGATATCT
>Ga0105160_1000611_pt1 | contig 16076 bp, 13 predicted proteins | sample GXS110809BmetaG_FD_89591 | JGI IMG/M metagenome (GOLD analysis project Ga0105160, IMG submission 89591) | Hot spring microbial communities from Gongxiaoshe hot spring, China to study Microbial Dark Matter (Phase II) - GXS 110809B | ecosystem: Environmental > Aquatic > Thermal springs > Hot... | reverse complement strand
TCCCCACCCTCCCCGGGGCGAACCCCGCTAAGGTCCACCACCAGTCTCCTGGGGGAGGGAAGCTCGAAGGCCCTGGCCCTAACCCCCTCCTCCAGGAGCAGCCTGACCTTGAGCCTTCCATCCGAGAGGTCGGCGGACAGGGATTTAACGCCGGGCAGCGATTCCACCTCCGAGAGCGAGGGGGTTGCGCCGACCCCCCCGAAGGAGAGGACCATCGCGCCGCCCTCCAGCCGGTGCTCCGCCGAGGCCCCCTCGGGCAGCTCGAACACAACCCTGGAAAAGCCGTCGACGCTCGAGCACCTGACCGAAACGCCTCCGCCCGAACCCCCCTCGGGCGGAAGCGAGGGGGAAGAGGCCTCGACCCTGAGCCTGAGGGAGAGGTCGGACCTCATGGCCCGCAGAAGGCTCCTGGCCGACCTGAGGTCGAGCAGAAAGAGGCCCCCCTCGCGGACCACCTCGCCCGGCAGAGGACAAAGCCTACCGTCCAGGACGAAGGCCGAGGCCCCGGCCAGGAGCTTGAGCCGGCGCGACAACACCCTCCCCTCCAGCGCCTCGTCGGAGGCCCTGAACTGCCCCCCCAGAGCCCTGAGGAGATCCTCCGCCGAGACGAAAAAGACCCCCTCCCTCTCCTGCGTCGATATCGAGGCGAGCTCCTCCTCGCCCCTCAGGAGGACCACATCGGCCCAGCAGGGAGAGCAGAGGATCAGCAACGCCGAAAGCAGCGCCAGGGAGGACCTAAACACCGGCCACGTCCACCCCCTCCAGGACCAGGGGACATACCCCCATGCCGCCCAGGAACTCCCGGTCGGAGGCCACCTCCCTGATCCTGCCGATCAGATCCTTCAGGTTCCCAGAGACCGCTATGCCGGAGACGGGCTTGAGCTCCCCTCCGTCCAGCAAAGCCCCCTTGGCCCCCACGGAGAACTCCCCGCTTATGGGGTCGGCCGTGTGGAGCCCCATGAAGGAGGTGACGTAGAGGGCGCCCCGGGACTCGGCCTTTATCTCCTCGAGCGACCTCCTCCCAGGCCTCATCAGCAGGTTGGAGGGGGATATGCCCAGGTTCACCCCTCCCCTGGAGGCGTTGCCCGTGGGCTTCAAGCCCATAAGCCTGGCGTACTTCAGGTTGGTGAGATACCCAAGAAGCCTCCCCTCCTCGAGGAGAGGGGTCCTCCCGCAGGGATATCCCTCCCCGTCGAAGGGGAAACTCCCGACCCCGCCGAAGAGGAGCCCGTCGTCCTCCAGGCTGAGGGCGGCCGAGGCCACCACCTCGCCGAGCCTGTCGACGAAGAGCGACTTCTTCTTGTAGACCCTCGAGGCCAGAAGCGAGGGGAGCAGGGTCGACAGGAGCTCGGCGGAGGCCACCGAGTCCAGCACCAGGTCGAACCTGCCGCTCAGGATCGGCCTTCCCCCCAGGGAGGCAAGCCCCCTCCTCAAGGCCCCCTCCACCAGGGCCTTCGGGGACAAACCCCTCCAGGACCTGGAGGAGACGGAGAAGTAGGCCATGTCCATCTCCCCATCCCTCTCCAGCACCAGGGCCACGGAGGAGGCGGCGGAGGTGGAAGAGGCATCCAGCAAAAGCCCCTGCGTCGAGGCGTAGACCGAGTAGTGGAGCTCCACCGAGAGGGAGGCCTCCCTGAGGCTCCTGACGTGGGGGTCGCCCAGGCTCAAGGAGACCACCTCCTGCAGGAAGTCCTCCAGGGAGGAGCCGTCCAGGCGCGACATCTCCTCGTCGAATATCCCCAGGGAGGAGGGGTCGGGGTAGGACAGGTCCCCGTCGGCCAGGAAGAGATCGGGATCCGGCTCGGACAGGCGCGCGTTCTCCATGGCCCCCTCCACCACCCTCTCGAGGTCCCCAGCCCAGGAGCCGGAGGCGTGAGAGGACCCCCACCTGTCGCCGTCCAACCTCACCCTCAAGTCCAGCGAGACCTCCTCGCTCCTCTCCTCCAGCTCCAGCTTGCCCTCCCTCAGGGACCTGGAGAGGCCGGAGCGGGAGGAAAGCCACAGGTCGGCCTCCAGGGCGCCCCTATCCCTGGCGAGGGACAAAGCCTCCTCCGCAAGACCCTTCAGTCCGTCCAAGGACACCACCTCATAAGGCCCTGAGCTCTTCCTCTATGACCTTCACCGCCTCCAGGACCATCGCCCTGGAGACGTCCTTGTGGGTCACGAGCCTCACCCGCGACGGTGAGACGGCGTTGAATAGGACGCCCCTCAGAGCGCACCGCTCAGCCAGCGCCCTGGCGTCCTTGCCCTCCAGGGAGAAGTAGACCATGTTGGTCCTTCGACAGCCCACGGGCATCTCCTCCACCCGAACACCCCTGACCTCCTCAAGGGCATCGGCCAGGACCCTAGCGTTCTCGTGGTCCTCGACGAGCCTATCCACCATGCTCCTCAGGGACACCATCGCGCAAGCCGCCAAGACCCCAGCCTGCCTCATCCCGCCCCCCAAGACCTTCCTCCACCTCCTGGCCCTGGCCACGAACTCCCCGCTCCCGCAGACCACAGACCCCACGGGAGCCGAAAGCCCCTTGGAGAAGCAGAACATCACGCTGTCCGCAGGCCCAGCGTAGGCCCTGGCGCTGACCCCCCAGGCCACGGCGGCGTTGAACACCCTGGCCCCGTCCAGGTGGACCTTGAGCCCCGCGCCCCTCAGGGCCTGCATGGCGGAGGCAGCCGCCTCGGGCGAGGGGGCCGCTCCCCCCAGCCTGTTGTGGGTTATCTCGAAGGCGCAAAGCCGCGTGGGAGCGAAGTGGACGTTGTCGCCCCCCTTGATCGAGGAGAGGGCCTCCCCCACGTCCAGCAGGGAGCTCGAGTCGTCCACCGTCACAGGCAAAAGCCCGGCCACCGTCGATATCCCACCGGCCTCGTAGTGGAAGATGTGGGACTCCCTCCCCAGTATCACCGACTCCCCTCTAGAGCAGTGGGACATGAGGCTCACCAGGTTGCCCATGGTCCCGGAGGGGACGAAGAGGGCCGCCTCCTTGCCCACCGCGTCGGCCGCCATCTCCTCCAGGGCGTTGACGGTGGGGTCGTCCCCGTAGACGTCGTCTCCCACCTCGGCCTCGGCCATGGCCCTCCTCATCTCCTCGGTGGGCCTGGTCACGGTGTCGCTCCTGAGGTCTACCATCGTCAGCTCGCCTCCGCTGAAGATCTATTCTACACTCAGCGGCCCCGAAAGACCTAGCTCCTCCTGGCCGCCTCCAGGATGGCTCTGAAACGCTCGAAGAGGACCTGCTCCCTCCCGAGCTTGCCCGGCCTGTAGAAGACCTCCCTGCCCTCCCAGTAGCGCTGCTCCACCCAGTGGAAGGGACGATCGTGGGGGTAGACGTAGCCTTTGCCGCCGCTTCGAAGGTGCTCCGGGACCGGGTGGAGCCCACCCTCCTCCAGGTAGCGCTGTGCCCTCCCCAGGGCCAGGTAGGCGGAGTTGCTCTTGGGCGCCAGGGCCAGGTACAAGGTGGCCTCCGCCAGCACCAGGGCGGCCTCGGGCATCCCCACGTTCTCGCAGGCGTAAGCCGCGGAGGAGGCGAGCACCAGCGCCATCGGGTCGGCCAGCCCCACGTCCTCGGCGGCGAGGATCATGAGCCTCCTGCAGATGAAGCGAGGGTCCTCCCCCGCCGAGATCATGCGGACGAGCCAGTACAGCGAGGCGTCGGGGTCCGATCCCCTCACGCTCTTTATGAAGGCGGATATCACGTCGTAGTGCTCGTCCCCCCTGGGATCGTAGCGGTACTGAGAGCCCGAGAGCACCCTGCCCGCCACCTCCCTGGAGAGGACCTTGCGGCCCGAGGCCTTGATGGCCAGAGCGCAGGCCTCCAGGGCGTTCAAAGCCCTCCTGGCATCCCCCCCAGCCAGCCTCGCCAGCTCCTCGAAGAAGCCCTCCTCCGGCGAAAGGCCCGAGAAGAGGGGGTCTCGCTGGAAGGCCCTCTCGAGTATCCCCTTGAGGTCCTCGACCTCCAGGGGTTTGAGCTCGAAGACCAGCATCCTCGACATCAGGGCCTTGTTCACCTCGAAGGCGGGCCTGTCCACCGTGGTGCCCACCAACACGAAGTCGCCCCTCTCCACCGCCGGCAGAAGCACGTCCTGCTGAAGCTTGTTGAAGTGGTAGATCTCGTCCACGAAGACCACGGGCGGCGACCCCCTCATGGCCTTGAGGTCCAGGGCCCCCTCCATCAGCGCCTTGAGCTCCTTCAGGCCGCTGGAGGTGGCGTTGAGCTCGAGGAAGTCCCTGCCCGTCGCCTCCGCCATGAGCCGAGCCAGGGTGGTCTTCCCAACCCCGGGTGGTCCCCAGAGGACGCAGGAGGGGACCACGCCGGCTTTGAGCATCTCCCTGAGGGGCATCCCCTCGCCCAGGAGGTGCCTCTGGCCGAAGAACTCCTCCAGGCTCCTGGGCCTGACCCTCCAGGGAAGCGGCGCACCCTCCCCCAATCCCCTCACCCCCTCAGAGCCCCGCGGAGGCCAGGAAGGTGCCAGCCCTCGACGGGTCCAACAGCTCCCTCAGGAGCCCCTCGCCGTACCTCGACCTGAAGCGCCCCAGGTCGGCTATGGGGAAGTCGCTCCCGAAGAGGACCTTGCCCGGAGCGAGCCTCAAGGCGCTCTCGAGGACCTCCCCGTCGTAGAGGAAGACCGAGGCGGCCGTGTCGTAGTAGCTCCTACCCAGGAACCTCCTCGCCTCGGGCATCCCCTCGTACAGGAAGAGCCCTCCTCCCAGGTGGGCCCAGACCACCGTGAGGCCGGGATGGTTTTTGGCGAAGGCGAAGGCCTTGTCCGGGGTGGTGCTCCCCTTGCCCGGGTAGCTGTGGCCAGCCGGCTCGCTGGCGTGCAGCAGCAGGAACATCCCCATCTCCTCCAAAGCCCCGGCCCACCTGAAGGTCTGCCTCAGGTCGGAGACGTCGAAGCCCTGCCCGTCGGGGAAGAGCTCCCCCACCCCTCTAAAACCCATCTCCCTGCACCTCTCGATCTCCGCCAGAGCGCCCCTCGCCAGGGGGTTCACCACCGCGAGGGGCACGAGCTCGGGATGGAGCGAGGCAGCCTGGGCCACGTAGTCGTTGCAGAGCCTGCAAAGCCCCTGATCCCTGAAGGCGAACCCGAAGACGAAGGCCCTGGAGAGGGAGGAGGAGCGGACGTAGGAGACCACCTCCTCCGCGGAGGCGAAGCGGTGGACGGAGGAGGAGGTCAACAGGGCGAAGTACCCCTCCCTCCTCCCTATCTCCTCGGCCCCCCTCACCACCTCAGGCGGATACACGTGGACGTGGACGTCTACCAAGATCACACCTCCGCTATGAAGCCCTCCTCGCCCGACAGGAGCCTACCCACCAGCCTGGCCGCCGTGACGGCGTCCTTCGAATAGCCGTCCGCCCCGATGCTCCTGGCGAACGAAGGGGTGACGCAGGCGCCCCCGACTATGACCCTGGCCCTGTAGCCCCGCTCCTTTATCTCCCTGGTGACCTCGGCCATCTCCCTCATGGTGGTGGTCATGAGGGCGGAAAGGCCCACCACGTCCGGGTCGTGCTCCTCTATGGCCTCGAATATGCGGCTTCGCTTGACGTCCTTGCCCAGGTCCAAAACCTCGTAGCCGTGGTTCTCCAACACCATCTTCACTATGTTCTTGCCCAGGTCGTGGAGGTCGCCGTAGACCGTGGCCAGGACCACCTTGCCCCGGCTTCGCCTCTCCATACCCCTGCTCCTCAAAGCCCTCGAGACCACCTCGGAGACCGCCCTGGCGCAACCGGCCGACATGATCAGGTTGGGCAAGAAGTACTCGCACCTCTCGTACCTCCTGCCCACCTCCTCCAGCGCCGGGATCAAGACCCTCTCCACCAGCTCCAGAGGCTCGCCGACCTCCTCCAGGGCCGCCTCGGCCAGCTCCTCGACCCCGTCGGAAAGCCCCCTCACCACCGCCTCGAACAGCCTCTGCGAGGCCTTCGCCTCAGCCCCCTCGGGCGAGGCGGAAGCCTGGGGCCTCGACGGCCCCTGGGCCCGAGAGCCAAACCTCCTCACGTAGGCCGAGGCGTCCCTGTCCCTCCCCACCAGCAGGTTGGAGGCGAAGTAGACGTCCATGAAGTTGGGATCCATGGGGTTGGCTATGACCGCCGAGAGCCCCCTCGAGACCGCCATGGCGTAGAAGGCGGCGTTCAGCACCGACCTGCCCGGCATGCCGTGGGAGACGTTGCTTATCCCCATGATCGTCCTGAAGCCCATGGCCGAGGCCTCCTCTATGGCCCTGAGCGCCACCTTTGGCCCCTCGGGGGACGCCCCAACCGCCAGGGTCAGGCAGTCCACCAGGACCCTCTCCCGGGGGAAGTGAAGCTCCTCCAGCCTGGAGGAGAGCTCCTCCAGGAGCCTGACCCTCTCCTCCAGGGTCTCTGGGACGCCCGCCTCGTCGAGCAACAGGACGACCGGGACGGCCCCGTAGGTCCTGGCGAGCTCGATCCCCCTCTCCAGGACCTCACCCCTCAGGGAGAGGGAGTTCAGGATGGGGACGCCGCAGGCCACCGCAAGCCCCGCCTCCAGCACCTCCAGCTCGTCGCTGTCCACCGAGACCGGAAGGGAGGAGACTTTCTGGACCTCCGAGACGGCTCTCCTCATGGCGAAGACCCTGTCTATCTCGGGAAGGCCCACGTTGACGTCCAGCGCCATCGCCCCCGCCCTCTCCTGGGATATGGCCTCCTCCCGAAGGGCTCTGAACAGGCCAGACCTGACCTCGTCCTGCAAAGGCCCCTTCCTGGAGACGTTTATCCTCTCCCCCACCAGCAGCACGGGAGACCGCTCGTCCGCCACGGCCAGCCTGCTCCTGCTGCAGACCTCCAGCGGAGGCCTCCGATCCGAGGGCCTAAAGCCCCTCACCTCCCCGAGCCTCTCCCGCAAGGCCCTTATGTGGGCCGGGGTGGTCCCACAACACCCCCCCACGGCCCAGACGGGTATCCCCTCGAGGACCCTCAGGGTCTCCTCCGCGAAGGCCTCGGGCTCCAGGTAGCCCTCCTCCCCTTTGACCCCGGCGTTGGGGTAGAAGATCAGGGGCATCCCCGAGGAGGAGAGCTCCTCCAGGACCTTTCGGTAGGCCGAGGGCCCGAAACCGCAGTTGGCCCCCACGGCGAAGGCCCCCACGCTCCTGGCGAAGGCGGCGGCCACCGAGGGAGGGGTGCCGGTCACGGTGCTGCCCCCCTGCTCGAAGGTGAAGCTCACGGCGAAGGGGAAGTCCCCCACCCACCTCTTGAGGGCCAGCACGGCGGCCTTGACCTCCATCAGGTCCATCATGGTCTCGAAGAGGACGAAGTCCACCCCGCCCTCCACCAGCCCCCTCACCTGCGGAGCGAAGGCGGAGATGGCCTCCTCCAGGGAGAGATCCCCCAGGGGCTCCACCAAAAGACCCAGAGGACCCACCGAGCCCGCCACCAGGGCGGAGGAACCGGCGGCCTCCCTCGCTATCAGAGCGGCCTTGTAGGCGAGCTCGAAGGCCATCTCCCCTATGCCCCTGTGGGAGAGCTTGAGGGTGCTCCCGCCGAAGCTGTTGGTCTCTATCACGTCGGCCCCAGCTTCCAGGTAGGCCCGGTGTATCCGCTCCACCGTGCGGGGGCTTTCGGCGTTGAGCTCCTCCGGCAACACCGGGGGCCCCCAGCCGGCCTCCATGAGCATGGTGCCCATGCCGCCGTCCAGCAACAAAGGTCCCCTTCCGAGCAGGTCCAGGACTTTACCCCTCAACAGAGAGCGCACCTCCGCGACACGAAATGCCCCGCGCGGGCGAAGATCGGCGCCACCGCGGTGACCGACTTCCTGGGCAGGAGCACGAAGGCCTCGTTGCAGCTGACCCCTATGAGGGAGGGGGCCTCCGTCATGGCAAGAAAGTCGACCTGATGCGACAGCGACAGGTCTCCGTAGCCGGGGCTGAAGCGCTTGCCCAGCTCGAAGCCCATCCCCCTTATCCTGGAGCTCACGTAGCTCTGGAGTCCGTCCAGGACCCTGTCGGCCACCGCCGAGGCTATGGCCTCGAAGAAGGAGGCCTCGAGCACCTGTCCCCTCGACTGGAGCAGGGCCGACCTCTCCTCGGGGGCGGGCCCTGCGGTGGAGGTCATGAAGAGAGCCCTGCAGGAGCCCCTCATGTGCCTGGACAGGCTCGCGGACGAGACCGAGAAGCTGTGGTGCCCCTCGAAGACCAGCCTGTCCCCGTCGATCGAGAGACGAGCGAAGGCGAAGGAGGCCTTGGGCTCGCACAGCGACAGCACCCTGGGCAGGAACTCGTCGAAGAGGCGCTCGAAGTCGGCCAGATAGCCAAGGCCCCGCTTGTAGCCCAGGTAGAAGGCCACCTCCTCCCGGTCCACCATCACGGAAGGGGGAGAGAACAGGGCAGGCTCAGTCCTCTCGAGCATCAGTAGCTCCAGGGCCATGAGCTTATTTTACAACAAGGAAGCCTTCGGCAGGGCGAAGCCCCTCGACCCCTCTCAGGACCTCCCCCTTGAGCCTCTCCGAGAGGAGGTGGGCGACCCTCAGGGGCTCGGGTACCCTGAACGGGCCGGTGCACCGAAGGACCAGATCCAGGGCGCTCCTCAGGGTGGCCCTGTGCCCCACCGACACGTAAAGGGGCCTCACCTCGTCCCTCGTCCTGAGCACCGCCCCCACCACCTCCTCGTCGAGCCACAGGGGAACCCAGGACCCCCTGGTCCTGGGGACGGGATGGTGGCGCCCCACCAGCCTGCTCTTAGCCACCCCCACCGAGGGCAGGTCGAGCAAAAGCCCCAGGTGGGAGGCGAAGCCCGCCCGCCTGGGGTGTGCCACCCCAGCCCCGTCCACCAGGAGCGCCCTAGGCCCGACCGAGAGGGCCCTGACGCAGGAGAAGGCTAGCCCCACCTCCCGAAAGGCCAAAAAGCCGGGCACGTACGGGAAGCGCACTCTTCCTGCGCACGCCCTCACCTCGAGGACCCTCATCCCCGCGTCCACCACGACCGCGGCGCAGAGGGCCAGCTCGGCGCCACCCGCCTCCAGGTAGGACACGTCGACCCCCGCGAGGGGGAAGGGGTCCTCCGGAAGGGGCTCGAACCTCACCCTGCGGGAGAGCAGCTCCTGGGCCCTCTTGAGCCTCCCAAGGTCCAGCCCTATCGGGGGATCACCCCTCGTCAGACACCCTTATGTGGACCTCCCTGAGCTGCCGCTCCTCCACGTCGGAGGGGGCTCCGGTGAGGGGGCAAAGGGCCCTCTGGTTCTTGGGGAAGGCTATCACGTCCCGTATGGACCTGCTCCCCACCATCATGGCCACGATCCTGTCGAAGCCCAGCGCTATCCCGCCGTGGGGGGGCACCCCGTAGGAGAAGGCCTCCAGCAGGAAGCCAAAGCGCTCCCTGGCCCTGTCCTCGTCTATGCCCAGGATCTGGAAGACCTTCGACTGGACGGCCGGGTCGTGGATCCTCACGCTGCCTCCGCCTATCTCAACCCCGTTGAGGACCACGTCGTAGGCCCTGGCCTTGACCCTGAGCGGTTCCGAGTCCAGCAGGTGCAGGTCCTGCGGCCTGGGAGAGGTGAAGGGGTGGTGCACCGAGACCAACCTCCCCTCCTCCTCGCTCCACTCGAAGAGGGGGAAGTCCACCACCCAGCAGAACCTATACCCCTCCTCCACCATCCCCAGGCCCTCGCCCAGGTGAAGCCTCAAAGCCCCCAGGGCCTCGCAGAGCACCTCCGGCTCGGCGCAGGCCACCAGCAGGAGATCCCCCTCGGACATGCCGGACAAGCCCAGCAGGGCCGACCTGGAGCCCTCGCTCATCTGCCTGGCCAGGGGACCCGAGAGCTCGCCGCCCCTGAGGTGGAACGGAGCCAGACCCCCGAGGCCCAAACCCTTGGCCATCTCCTGGAGCTCCTCGACCCTCCTTCGGCTCAACGAGGAGGCCTTACCGGCGGGCACCCTGATCCCCCTGACCCTCGCCCCCCTGGCCATCAGGTCCTCGAAGAGGGAGATGCCGCTCCCCCTGAAGGCCTCGGTGAGATCCTCGATCACCAGGGGTATCCTCAGGTCGGGCCTGTCTGTCCCGTAGCGCAGCATCGCCTCGTCGTATCCGATCCTGGGGAAGGGCCTTTCCACCTCCACGCCGACTATCTCGCCGAAGAGCCTCTGCAGGAGCTCCTCCACCAGGGAGAAGACGTCCTCCTCCGTCATGAAGGCCATCTCCACGTCCACCTGGGTGAACTCCGGCTGTCTGTCGGCCCTGAGGTCCTCGTCCCTGAAGCAGCGAGCTATCTGGAAGTACCTGTCGAGGCCTGAGACCATCAGGAGCTGCTTGAACAGCTGGGGAGATTGGGGAAGGGCGTAGAACTTCCCCGGGTGCAGTCGACTCGGGACCAGGTAGTCCCGCGCCCCCTCAGGGGTGCTCTTGGTGAGGATGGGGGTCTCCACCTCCACGAACCCATGGGAGTAGAAGTGGTCCCTGACTATCCGGTAGGCCCTGGACCTAACCCTCAGGTTCCTCTGCATCTCGTCGCGCCGAAGGTCCAGGTACCTGTACCTGAGCCTTATGGCCTCGTCCACGGAGGAGGCCGTCTCCGGGGAGAAGGGCGGCGTCTTGCTGGGAGAGAGCAGGGCCAGCTCCTTCGCCGCGATCTCCACCCAGCCGGTGGCCAGCTTGGGGTTCTCCGTACCCTCGGGCCTCCTCCTCACCACCCCCTTGAGGGAGACCACGCTCTCCTCCCTAACCCCCTTGGCCCTATCGAAGACCTCCCCCAGGGCGGGGTCGAAGACCACCTGCACCAGGCCGGTGTGGTCCCACACCTCCCAGAAGAGGATGCCCCCCAGGTCCCTAACGCGCCTCACCCAACCGTTGATGGTGACCTCCTCGCCCTCGTGCTCGGGTCGAAGCTCGCCGCAGTAGAAGCTCCTCTTCCACTCCTTCGTGAAAACCATCCAAGTCCCCCCAAGACAGATCTCTTCAACTCCTTATCCGAGACAGAACCTCCTCCCAGCCCAGGACCTCCTGCGCGCCTCTCCTCATGTCCCTGAGGGAGAAGAGCCCAGCCCTGAGCTCGTCGCCCCCCACTATGAGGACGAACCGGACGCCCAGGGAGTCAGCCGCCTTGAGCTGCCCCTTGAGGCTCCTGCCCAGGTAGTCCATGTCGGCGCTCACCCCCAGGGCCCTGAGCCTGGAGAGCGCCAAAGCCCCCTCCAGCCTGTCCTCCGGGGCCACGCAGGCCACGAACACCTCCAGGGTCCTCTCCTCGCCGAAGGGGCAGCCCTGCCCCTCCATCAACATGACCACCCTCTCCACGCCGGCGGCGAACCCCACCCCGGGCACGTGGGGTCCCCCTATCGCCTCGGCCAGGTGGTCGTACCTGCCGCCTCCGCAGACGGCGTTCTGGGCCCCCAGCTCCCCCGACAGCACCTCGAAGGCCGTCTTGGTGTAGTAGTCAAGCCCTCTCACCAACCTCTTGTCCAGCCTGGCCTCGAGCCCCAGCGCCTTAAGGCCCCTCACCACCACCTCGTGGTGGGACTTGCAGCTCCCGCACAGGAACTCCAGCGACGAGGGGGCCTCCTCGGTCAGCTCCCTGCACCTGGCCTCCTTGCAGTCCAGCACCCTCAGCACGTTCCTCTCGTAGCGGGACTGACAGGAGGGGCAAAGCCCGTCCAGCCTGGGCTTCAGGAAGGCCCTCAACGCCTCCCTGTAGGAGGGCCTGCAGACCGGACAGCCCACGGAGTTGACCACCACGGCCAGGTTCTTGAGCCCCAGGCGCGCGAAGAGGTCCACCGACATCCCTATGACCTCCACGTCCAGCAGCGGATCTGGACTCCCCAGGGCCTCGAAGTCCAGCTGCCAAAACTGCCTGTACCTGCCCTTCTGAGGGCGCTCGTGGCGGAACATCGGCCCCTTGCACCAGAGCTTCACCGGCTGGGGCCTGTTCCTCATGCCGTTCTCCAGGTAGCTCCTGACCATCGAGGCGGTGGCCTCGGGCCTCAAGGTCAGGCTCCTGCCCGACTTGTCCTGGAAGGTGTACATCTCCTTCTCCACTATGTCGGTGGCCTCCCCTATCCCCCTGGAGAAGAGCTCCGTGTGCTCGAAGATGGGCAGGGAGACCTCGCCGTAGCCGTAGAGGAACGCCACCTCCTCGGCCACCTTGAAGACGTAGGACCACTTCCTGTGCTCCTCCGGGAGGACGTCGTGGACGCCCCGCGGCGCCTTTATGAGCTCCAAGGGAAAACACCTCCGAATAATTATAGACCAGCGAAGCCCGGCGATGAGAGGACACAAAAGGGAGCCCCTCGCGGGGCTCCCGATCCGGTCCGAGAGAGGCCACCTGCCCCTACCTGGACTCGAGCAGGAACTTTATGGCGGTTCTCTCCTCCCCATCTATGACTATCTTGGCGAAGGCCGGGACGCACACCAGGTCTATCCCGTTGGGGGCCACGTAGCCCCTGGCTATGGCTATCGCCTTCACCGCCTGGTTGACCGCACCAGCGCCAACCGCCTGGACCTCCACCTTACCATGCTCCCTGAGCACCGCAGCCATAGCGCCAGCGACCGCCTTTGGTTGAGAGTTAGCCGAAACCTTCAGAACCTCCATCGCACCATACCTCCCGCCACAGCGCTGGAAAATTAAACTTAAACGTTCACTGCTTAATAGATATTAATATCTGTCGCCGGCAAAAGCAATACCCCCACCCGGGAGTTAGCCCCAACGGTGGTCGGCCTCACTGCGGCAGGACCTGGGCCACCCCCTCCTTGACGGCCTGCTCAGCCACCGCCCTGGCCACAGCTGGGGCCACCCTGGGATCCAGGGCCGAGGGGATTATGTAGTCGGGCGAGAGCTGGTCTCCCACCAGGTCGGCTATGGCCCTGGCGGCAGCCAGCTTTATGCCCTCCGTGACCCTCCTGGCCCTCACGTCCAGCAGACCCCTGAATATGCCGGGGAAGCCCAGGCAGTTGTTGACCTGGTTGGGGAAGTCGCTTCTGCCGGTGGCCACGACGTAGGCTCCGGCGGACTTGGCCTCCTCGGGGAAGATCTCAGGGGTGGGGTTGGCCATGGCCATCACCACCGCCCTGGGGGCCATGGCGCTGACCCACTCGGGCTTGACCGCACCGGCCACCGACACCCCCACGAAGACGTCGGCCCCCCGGAGGGCGTCGGCCAGAGATCCCCTTATCCCCTCTGGGTTCAGTTGGGGCAGGATCTCCCTGTGGGCCCAGTTGATGTTCTGACCCTCCTCCAAAACCCCGTGCCTTCCGCATCCCACCACGTTCCTGGCCCCGGCCGCCAGGAGCAGCCTGGCTATGGCCATCCCGGCGGCTCCCATGCCGTTTATCACTATCCTCACCTGGTCGATCCTCTTGCCCACCACCTTGAGGGCGTTGGACAGGGCCGCCAGCACCACGACCGCCGTGCCGTGCTGGTCGTCGTGGAAGACGGGTATGTTCACCCTCTCCTGCAGCTTCCGCTCTATCTCGAAGCACCTGGGGGCCGAGATGTCCTCCAGGTTCACGCCGCCGAAGACCGGCTCCAGCAGCGACACGACGTGGACGAACTCGTCGGGATCCTTCGTCCTCAAGCAGAGGGGAAAGGCGTCCACCCCGGCGAAGCGCTTGAAGAGGACGCACTTGCCCTCCATCACGGGCAGGGCCGCCTCGGGCCCTATGTCTCCCAGCCCCAGCACCGCCGTCCCGTCGGTGGCCACCAGGACCATGTTGCCCTTGGAGGTGACCTCCCACAGGGACGAGGGGTTCCTGACTATCTCCCTGCAGGGCTCGGCCACCCCGGGCGTGTAGGCGAGCGACAGGTCGTCGGTGCTCTCCACCGGCACCTTGCTCTCCACCGCTATCTTGCCCCTGCTCCTCCTGTGGAGCTCCAGGGACATCTCGTAAACCTTCTCCCTGGGTATCGCCAAGGTCCTTTCACCCCCGTCTAACAGGTTGTTTGTACGGCGACCTCTACAAACCCTTTCCGAGGAGCCCCACCAGGAAGCCCCCTATTATAAGCATTATAGCTCCGCCGATCCTGGAGGATATCTGGGCGAAGGGCATCAGCTCCATCCTCCTGCAGGCGGACAGGACCGCCACGTCCCCGGTGCCGCCCATGTTGGCCATGCAAAGACCAGCCGTCACGGAGGACTCTATGGGGTAGAAGCCCACCATCCTCCCCACGACCCAGGCGCCCAATATGGCCCCCACCACCGTCACCAGCACTATCAACAGGTACTGCCAGGAGGCCATGGCCGCCACCACGTCGGGCAAACTGGTGAAGCTAACCCCTATGCCCACCAGCAGGGCTCTGGTCCAGTAGTTGACCACGAACCTGTACCACTGGTTGGCCCCCTGTTCGAGGTCCTCCGGGAGAAGCCTCAGCGCCTTGACCAGGGCCACCGAGATGATCATCCAGGCGAAGGGATGCACCGAGGGGACGAACTTGCCCAGTATGGAGCCCAGGGCGTAGAAGCAGCAGGCCATGAACATGCCCATGCCCATCATGGTGAGGTCCAGGGGAGCCCTGGAGGAGGGCGAGTCCTCCAGATCCGCCGATCTCATCAGCTTCCCACCCCCCGAGTAGGAGGGCTTAACCTTGCCCAGCCGGTCGAGCAGACCCGCGGCCACTATGGACAGGGCGTTGCCCAGGGCCACCGCCGGGACCATGATGGAGAGTATCGCCTTGGGGTCCTGGCCCATCGCCTGACCGTATATCTTGGACATGGGCACCGCCCCGGCCCCCATCCCTCCGCCCATGATGGGAACGCCCACGTACAGGATGGCCCTCTCCATCCCGTAGCCTGTCACCAGGCCGGCGAGCCCAGCGAGCCCCAGGGAGACGGCTATGGCCCCGAAGAGGGCCGGGAAGTACCTGGCGCTGGCCTTGACCAGAAGCGCCCTGTTCATCCCCAGTATGCTTCCCGTTATCAGCGCCGCTATGTAGAAGTCCAAGAAATTGCTGGTCTTCATGAAGGCGTCCACCGCCTTAACGGCGGCCTCGGGCAGCACTTTGAGGGAGACCAACGCGGCGCTGCCGAAGATCACCACTATCGGCCCACCGCCCAGGAAGTCCTTGAAGACCGGCAACCTGTCCCCCAGCTCCCCGAAGACCGCCCCCACGAAGATCATCAGCGCAAAGGCCCCCACCATGTTGGAGGGCAAGACCCCCAGGTAGACCGAGAGCACCACCACCGCGCCGAAGAAGAGGAAGAACACCACCGGGAAACCCTGCACCCTCAAATCCGCAGATCCGACGCCCCTCTCCAACTGGAGCACCTCCCTGTTCCCGGGATCTCGAGGAAATTAAAGCGCCCAGAGGAAAGGGAGGGTGCTTTCAAAACAAAGGAAAAAGTTTTTATAAATAACGAAAACTAAGTCGCCCTGTAGAGGGTCACGGGCCTCCCTGTGCCCTTGTACTGGATGGAGCTCCTGGCCAGGCCCTGTTCCTCCAGGTAGTCCAGGTACTTCTTGGCGGTGACCCTGGATATCCCCATCGCCCTCGCCACCTCGTCGGCGGAGGCCGGCGCCTCGAGGCCCTTCAGGGCCTCGAGGATCCTCTCCGCGGTCCTCCTGTCTATTCCCCGCCTGTCCGGGACCTGTTCCTCGTCGGACAGGAGCAGCTCGTCTATGTCCCTCTGGGACACCGACCTGGAGGACCAAAGCCTCTCCTTCCTCCTGGCGTACCTGATGAGGGCGGACCTGAGGCGAGCCAGCTCGAAGGGCTTCACCAGGTAGTCCACCGCGCCGAGCCTCAGGGCCTCCTCCACGTCCGAGCCGCTGTTGTCGGCGGTGACCAGGATGACGTCGGCCCTGTAGCCCCATCTCCTGAGGCTCCTGAGCAGGTCGATCCCGCTCTCCCCGGGCATGTACACGTCCAGGAGGACCAGGTCGACCTCGTGCTTGCCCAGCATCCTCCTGGCCTCGTCGGCGTTCCTGGCGATCCCCACCACCTCGAAGCCCTGGAGGGACTCCACCTCCCTCCTGTTCATCTGGGCCACCATCGCGTCGTCCTCCACTATGAGCACCTTCAAAGCCCTCATGATACCACCTTGGGGAGCCTGACCACGAAGCTCGCACCCTTGCCCGGGGACGAGCTCACCTCCACCCTTCCACCCCTCCTCTCCACCAGGGACTTCACCACGAAAAGCCCCATCC
>Ga0105160_1000610_pt1 | contig 16087 bp, 16 predicted proteins | sample GXS110809BmetaG_FD_89591 | JGI IMG/M metagenome (GOLD analysis project Ga0105160, IMG submission 89591) | Hot spring microbial communities from Gongxiaoshe hot spring, China to study Microbial Dark Matter (Phase II) - GXS 110809B | ecosystem: Environmental > Aquatic > Thermal springs > Hot... | reverse complement strand
TTTAGCGCGGGTTCAATGTCCCGCAGCCGAACCACTTACTGTCCCAGACGCGTGGGGCGCTGGGGAGGGTTCGTCACCCTTGCCGTGTGGCCCGGTCGGGGTCTTAAGCAGAACTTATAGCACGGAGGGTGGGTTCCTGTATTGTTAGAGTCAGCGATAAAGCCACCACGGGAGGCCGAACCCCGTCCCTGCGACCGATGAGCCGCCTCAACCCACTCCCGAACGCCTGAGTTCTGCTCCTTTAATCCCGCTCCTACTTCATTTCGGCCCCCAGCGCCCGTCTTTGAGGTTCGCCGGCGCGTTCGCGTGACAGCGGTCAGCGGTACCCGTTCGGGAACCGCAGCCAACCTTCTTGCTCAGCGACTGCATGTGACTCTTGCCTAGCGCTCGCTTCGGGCTATGAGACTTAGGACTTCCGAGGTCCCTGCGTCCTTGAGGACTGGGGCCAACCCTCACGCCCGCCCCCGCCATGCCAGAAGTTGCGTGGTGAGTTCCTTGGCGTCCTTTGGCAGGCGCAGCTCTAGATCCGTTACGGCAGTTCCTTGATCCGGAGATTGCGGAATTCCACTCGCGAGCCGTGACCCAGCAATCCTATGTGCCCGCGCGCCCGCTTGAGACCAGGATGTTTGGCAAGGATGTCAGGGTCTTTAACATCGTTCAAGTCCGCATCGACGATGACCTGGCCGTTCAGTCGAACCACAATGCGGGACCCGTCTGCCACGATCTCCTCCTCGTTCCATTCCCCCGCAGGTTTCAACGCACCGGTTTTGGCGGGTACGACGCCGTAAATGGAGCCGTGCCGCTGCCACGGCTGTAGCCAGCCCCGGTATTTCTCGTGATCGTGGTCGAGGATCTGAATTTCCATGCCGGTATAGGCCACGTCACCGGTGAGCGGGGCTCGGATGCCGATGCCGTTGTTGGCGCCCGGCTCCATGCGGAACTCGAACCGCAGAATGAAGTTCCCATACTCGTTCACCGTGAACAGATTCCCGTGCCCTTCTGGAAGGGCGACGATGGCCCCATTCTCGACCGTGTACCCGCAGCGGGTCTCTTTCTTGAAGACGTAGAGCCATCCGTTGAGGGTCTTTCCGTCGAACAAAGGCACGAAGCCTTCCTCGGCGGCTACAGCGTGCCAGGTGGGTGTTGCCAGCAAGAGCAAGACGCCGGTCGCGAACTTCATAGCCAGATTTCCTCCGTGTTCTGGTTAGGAACCAGCCCGATCATACACAAAGGCGGGCCGGGCTGTGGGACGGGCAGGGCTGGAGTCGGCCGTGGGCGGCTGGATTGGCGAGAGCCCAGTGAGGAGTGGAGGTAGTGTTAAAATTCGAAATCAAGGAGGTGGGCTTTCAGCGAGCCGCCGGAAAAAGTGGCCGGGCGGTTTCTGGCCGCGCTCACGAGAGGCGTGGCAACAGGGGTGTCGTGCTGGTTGTTCCCCGACCACTGTCGGGTTTGCGGCGGCGAATTGATCGAGCTGAGCCGGATCCCAGTTTGTGCTAGCTGCTTAACCTCGGTCCAGCCTTTACAAGCCGATTACATCTGCCACCAGTGTGGTACGCCATTTTCCACCGCACGCCCGCTAGACGAGACAGGCCGTTGCGCCCTGTGCCGTGCAGGCCTGATTGCTTACGATGCGGCTTACGCGTACGGCTATTACGAGGGCGTCCTTCAGCAGCTAATCCACCTGTTCAAGTACGAGCGCGTGTTGCCACTGGGAAAGGTCCTAGCGCGATGGATGCTCGCGGCGTTGCCCCGCCAGTTGACAATCGACCTGATCGTGCCTGTGCCGATGCATTGGTGGCGACGGTGGCGACGGGGCTTTAACCAGGCGCACGTGCTGGCGCGACACCTGGCTCGTGCTACAGGGATCCGGTTAGAAAAAGCCTTGAGGCGCCGGCGACTCGGCATGCCGCAGGCTGGTTTGCGAGCTGCTGACCGGCGCCGGAACGTGGCTGGGGCCTTCTCTGTCCCTCATCCGCACCGAGTAAAAGGTCAGCGCGTGTTGCTAGTGGACGACGTGTTGACCACTGGTGCCACGGCGGGGGCTTGTGCACGCGAACTGAAGCGAGCGGGGGCACGGTCGGTGGTGGTTCTGACAGTGGCTCGCGCCGACCGGCGCATCTGGCCGATAGCTCTGCCCGGTGCGGCTTCCCAGCAGTTGGTGTCCGAGGTAGTGTGATGGCAGGCTTAAACGGCTTGCAACGTCCAGTCCTGGTGCTGAACGCCAGCTACGAGCCGATTCACGTGTGCGTAGCACGACGCGCCCTGGTATTGCTCCTGAAGGGAGTGGCAATTCCAGAGGAGGTGACACCGTACGAAGTCCGCTCGGCCAATGCCTCGATCCCGCTGCCTTCGGTCATTCGCCTGGTTGAATTCCGTAAGATCCCACAGCAGCCTCGTGCACTTTCCCGCAAGAACATCTTTTTGCGCGACGGCTACACTTGCCAGTACTGCGGGCGCACTTTGCCTGCCAAGGAACTGACGCTGGACCATGTGATCCCTCGCTCACGAGGCGGCACGACGTCATGGGAAAACCTGGTCACCTGCTGCATCGAGTGCAACAACAAAAAAGGCAATCGCACGCCGGAGGAGGCCGGCATGCGGCTGGCTCGACCGCCTCGTCCGTTCACGCTGCACACCAGCCGTCACTTGCTCCGCGCGCTCGCCCAAGCTGACCACCAATGGCGTAAGTACGTCTTCTATTGACGCGCGGCCACTGACGGGCGATGAGCTGGGAGCAAGGTCATGATCAGGCAGTTTCGGACGCCGAGCTGGCGTGCGCGTCTGACACTGCAGCTTCGGTCGTGCTCGCACTCGGTGCAGCGTCGCGTGTCTCTGTGGGTTTCTTCTTTTTGGGGTGAGGGCCGATGACCATCACCATCCGTCGCCCCTCGTTTACCGGAGGAGTCACAATGGTGCCATACTCAGCTAGATCCTGAGCTAACCGCCGCAATAGCGCTTCGCCTAACTCGGCGTGAGCCGCCTCCCGCCCGCGGAATTGGACGACAGCTTTCACCCGGTTGCCCTCCTGCAGGAAGCGGATGGCATGCTTTTTCTTGAACTCGTAGTCGTGCTGTTCGGTGGTGGGCCGGAATTTCAGTTCCTTGACCTCGATGATGTGTTGCTTCTTTTTGGCCTCCGCCTGTTTCTTTTTCTGTTCGTACTGCCATTGGCCGTAATCCATGGCCTTCGCTACAGGCGGATTGGCGGTAGGCGCCACCAGGATCAAGTCCAACCCCATTTCCTTTGCCCGGCGGATCGCCGCCGCCGTAGGCATGATCTCCACCACACCGTCTGGGAAAACGGCACGGACTTCGCGCGCACGAATTCCTTCGTTAACGTTCGGCTTCACGGCTTTCCTTGAGAGGATGGAAGATTTGGGATCTAACCAGCAAGTGGATCATGCTGCAGCCAAGCTGCATATCAAGACTGTACATGCTTCCGGCGGGCCAGGCAAGCGAGACCCCACTGCGTCACTGCTGCGCGGTACCCTAGCTTACCGCGACTGGAGCATCCCACCGGCGCCTTGTACAACATCTGCGCCACAAGCGTCACTAGCCCACAGTTTACCTGCAAGCTATATCGGACTTCAATCCCCTTCAAACGAAGCTGTGGCGGGTAGCCTCGACCGCGTATACCCCTTTGCCACCGACCACCGGCCCCTGTAGGCACACGCTGCGGCTCAGCCGCACGCATCCACGAGCCTGGACTTCGGTAGCTTGGCCCGCTGAGATCCCTCTCGCCCCTGAGTCCAGCCGGACATCCCCCACGGCCCGCAGACTGGCCAGCAACACTGTACTTCGTCCCACGTACAGGTCACCGCCCGCACTTAGATCAGCCCTGATGATCGATCCCGGACCGATGGACATCCATGACGCGGACAAGATGCTGCACTCGATTAAGCTAGGTCCTTCGCACCTAAACGCTCCTGTCACGATCAGTACAGCTTGAACGACCAGCGGCTCCGGCGAATTCAGGTCCCCCTCCACGAGCCAGCTGTTAGGCTGAAAGGGTTTCCAGCGAGTGTTAGGGAACTTGGCGAGAACAACGGAGGTGGCGGATGCACATTGGCTCGGAGGGCCGACCAGGATGGCGTGGTCTGGTATCCGAGGGAACTCGAGAGGCCCCTGTTCCGCATCAGGCCAAGTCTCTACTTCCGGTGCTCGTATGCCATGGACCAAACACCCTGGAGCCAGCCGCACTGGCCCATCGCAATCGACCGGGCCCTCGACGCAACTATTGGGGCGAAGATCCACGTAGGAGGTGGCACGGATGGCCCGAGCTCGCGCCCGGGGACCCAGGATCACACACCGAGCCGTTAGCTTTCCCACACGAGCTTGCCGGCCCACCTCGCAGACTCCGGTGGCGTATAGTGGGGCATGGATCCGGCAGCCGGGCTCGACGATCACGTCGCCCTCGACCAGCAAGGGTTCTCTGATGTCCGTTCTCAGCGGAATGCGTATGGGTCCGTGGACAAGGCGAGGCAGCTCGAGCTCGCTCACGGAAAGAAATAAGTCGCTGGCAAATGATTTCGAAAGTTCGGGCTCTTCCCAACCTCTGCTGCCATTCCGGGCCGCGGCCGGACGCATGGGCTCTCCTGGTTCTTTCGGCTGACAGCGAAACTGCGTTTAGAGTCGGGTGGGCTTGAGAGTACTACGGGTGGCCATAGGTTGTCGATCGTTCCACTGGCGCGGCTATGAAAATGAGCTCCGGAGTCAGCTGGTGAGGGCTTCCGTATGTGAGGCTCCAGGGAGTGATCGTTATACGTAAGCACGTGTGCGTTTGCGGAACCAAGGCGACCTGAAGCTCCAGGTTCCCATCTGAGTTCTCAGGAGAGTGTGGAACCACCCAGCACCGAGAGGAGCCGACATGAAACGTTCCGGTGAAAAGCAAGACTGGCGCGCCAGGCTTTCCGAGCTGGCGTATCAGGTGACTCAGTGCAAAGCCACAGAGCCGCCATTCAGCGGGCAATATTACGATCACTGGGAGCAAGGCCTGTACTGCTGCGTGTGCTGTGGAGCCGAGTTGTTCCCATCTGACACGAAATTTCACTCTGGGTCGGGTTGGCCGAGTTTCTGGGCTCCGGTCAACCCTGAGGCGATTCGGACGGAACTCGACACCAGTTACGGAATGGTTCGCCAGGAGGTCTTGTGTGCGCGGTGCGGCGCTCATCTGGGACACGTTTTCCCAGATGGCCCAGCTCCCACAGGCCTACGGTACTGCATTAACTCCGTGGCGTTGGTCTTCTTGCCCGCCGGGCAGGTTGGAAAGGAACAGCTAGAGGCTGAGCGTTAGACTGGGATGATTGAACTGGGTTTTCTGGCCCATAGAGCTGGGGCATCGGAAATTTTTAGCCGGCTCAAGCGTGAGTTTCGAGATATGGTTTCGCTGGCGGGGGAGCCCGGGAGAGGGAGTTGGGCGTTATGAGCAATGCGTGTAAAGATTTGGGTGAATTCAGGATAGGCGGAGTAGCTCCTGTCCGGCGTTGATGCCCATGCGGCAGGGCGACGAAAGTGGTACGTGAAGTGCAACGATGAGAGTGGAGGTCCCATCCTGTCGATGAAACCGCTGACCCGTCCCTCCAAATTAGGTACAGAGACTGCGCACGACATTTACCGGGCTGAGAGCCCGCTGGACGTGTTTTTCCGCCCTAAAAACGTTGCGGTTATCGGAGCCACGGAGACGCCAGGTTCGGTTGGCCGGACCACTTTGTGGAATTTGTTGAGCTCGCCGTTTGGCGGGACCGTGTTTCCCGTTAATCCAAACCGGCCGAGCGTGTTGGGCATCAAAGCGTACCGAAGTATCAAGGAAGTTCCGGCACAGGTGGATCTGGCCGTCGTTGTGGTGAGGGCACAGTTCGTTCCGCAGGTCATCCGTGAATGCGGCGAGGCCGGCGTCAAGGGAGCCATAGTGATCTCTGCGGGCTTCAAAGAACTAGGGCCCGAGGGTGCCAAGCTCGAAGAGGAACTGGTAGCGGAAGCGCGCCGGTTTGGGATGCGCATTATTGGCCCGAACTGCTTGGGTGTGATGTGCCCTCCTACGGGATTGAACGCCACATTTGCTGCCGGGATGGCCCGGCCAGGCAGTGTGGGATTCATCAGCCAGAGCGGCGCCCTCTGCACAGCCGTGCTCGACTGGAGCTTCCGCGAGATGGTGGGCTTCAGTGCATTCATCTCGATCGGGTCGATGGCCGACGTGGGTTGGGGGGACTTGATCGATTATCTGGGCAATGACCCCCGGACGCGCAGCATTTTGATCTACATGGAAACGGTTGGCGACGCCCGGTCGTTTTTGTCAGCCGCGCGTGAAGTCGCTCTGACCAAGCCCATCATCGTGATCAAGGCTGGGCGTACGGCTGCTGGGAGCCAGGCGGCTGCATCCCATACGGGTTCCATGGCGGGTAGTGACGACGTACTGGATGCCGCGTTCCGGCGTTCGGGGGTGCTGCGGGTGGATCGGATTGCGGACCTGTTCTACATGGCTGAGGTCTTGGCGAAGCAGCCTCCAGCAAAAGGCCCGCGGTTGACGATTCTGACGAACGCAGGCGGGCCGGCAGTGTTGGCTACCGACGCCCTCATTCTGAGTGGAGGCAAGCTTGCGGAACTATCGCCTGAGACCAAGGAAGAGCTGAACAAGATTCTGCCACCTCACTGGAGCCGCGGTAACCCGATCGACATCCTGGGTGACGCAGATCCGGAACGCTTCGCGAAGGCATTGGAGATCGCTGCACGGGATCCTAACAGTGATGGGTTGCTGGTGATTCTGACCCCGCAAGCGATGACCGACGCCACGCGAACGGCGGAGTTGCTCAAGAATTACGCCAACGTGGGCAAGCCGGTTCTGGCGAGCTGGATGGGCGGGCCGCAGGTGGAGTCAGGCGTGGCGATCTTGAATAACGCGGGGATTCCTACGTTCCCTTACCCGGACACCGCCGCGCGCGCGTTCCAGTATATGTGGCGTTACACGTACAACCTGCAGGGCATCTACGAAACCCCCACCCTGCCGTCGGCGTTGGGCGAGGCAGAGCCGGACCGAGAGCGCGTTCAAGCGATCATCCAGAACGCGCGTCAGGCGGGCCGGAGGTTGTTAACGGAATACGAATCCAAGCAGGTTTTGGCGGCCTACGGTGTGCCGACTGTTCCCACCGAAATTGCCCGGACGGCCGAGGAAGCGGTCGCTGCTGCGGAGCGCATAGGGTACCCCGTCGTCGTGAAGCTCCACTCAGAGACCATCACCCACAAGACCGATGTGGGTGGCGTCCAGTTGAACTTGCAGGACGCTCAGGCAGTTCGGGCCGCATTTGAAGCAATCCGGAACTCCGTGAGTGAAAAGGCTAGCCCGGCGGACTTCCTGGGGGTAACCGTGCAGCCGATGATCAAGCTCCAAGGCTATGAGCTGATCGTCGGCAGCAGCATCGACCCGCAGTTCGGTCCGGTGATCCTATTTGGCACAGGCGGCCAGTTGGTCGAAGTGTTCCAGGATCGGGCGCTGGCGCTGCCACCGTTGAACACCACCTTGGCGCGGCGGATGATGGAACAGACCAAGATCTACCAGGCACTCAAAGGCGTGCGGGGCCGCAAGGCTGTCGACCTAGCGGCGTTGGAGGCCTTGCTGGTGCGCTTCAGCCAACTCGTCGTCGAGCAGCGTTGGATCAGCGAGATCGACATCAACCCGTTGCTGGCTTCGCCGGACGGCATCATAGCGTTGGATGCCCGGGTGGTACTCCATCCGGCTTCGGTTCGCGAGGAAGATCTGCCCAAATTGGCCATCCGGCCCTACCCCACCGAGTACATCTTCCAGGCGCGTATGAAAGATGGAACCCCGGTAACCATCCGACCGATCCGCCCCGAGGACGAAGTCCGCATGGTGAAGTTCCACGAGACGCTGTCGGAACGAACGGTTTACTTCCGCTATCTGGAGAACCTGAAGCTCACGGATCGGATTGCTCACAATCGGCTGATCCGGATGTGCTTCATCGATTACGACCGTCAGATGGCCCTGGTGGTGGAGCGAGTCAATCCGCAGACTGGCGAGCCGGAGATCATCGGGGTCGGGCGCATTCAACGCCTACCGCATCGTCGGGATGCGGAGTTTGCCATTGTCATCAGTGACGCGGTGCAAGGCCAAGGCCTTGGCACAGAGCTGATGCGCCGCATGATCGAAGTGGCGCGCCGGGAAGGGTTGTCCGCCCTGCGTGCGGAGGTTCACCCGGAAAACTCGGTCATGCTCCACCTGTGCAAGAAGTTCGGCTTTTCGTTGGATTATCAGCCGGGCGATCCTACCGTTTCCGTGGAGCTCGCCTTAGCGTAAAGGAAAGCGAACTCACCGGTCGCGCAGCCGGACCAAGCGCCCCAGCTCCGCATCGCGCTGCTCATAGTTGCGGGCGTAGTACTGGCGGTATTCGCCTGTGCGAACGCGCTCCAGCCATCCCGTATTTTCTTGGTACCAACGGATGGTTGTAGCCAAACCAGTCTCGAAATCCACTAGGGGCTTCCAACCCAGTTCGGCTTGGATCTTCGCCGAGCTCATGGCATACCGCCGGTCATGTCCGGGCCGATCGGTGACGAACTGGATGAGGCTTTCTGGCCGTCCTAAGCTTCGGAGAATGCGTCGGACGACCTCCAGGTTGGTCAACGAGCAGTTGCCGGCGATGTTGTAGATCTCGCCCGGGCGGCCCCGTTCCAAGACCGTCAGCAATGCGCGGCAATGATCATCGACGTAGATCCAGTCCCGCACCTGTAGCCCGTCTCCGTACACCGGCAGCGGCCGTTGCTCCAAGGCGTTGGTGATCATTAGCGGGATCAACTTCTCGGGAAATTGGAAGGGCCCGTAGTTGTTTGAGGATCGAGTCACAATAGCCGGCACCCCGTATGTGCGGAAGTACGCCAGAGCGAGCAAGTCTGCCCCCGCTTTGCTGGCAGAATAGGGCGAGCTGGGGTTGAGGGGCCAACTTTCATCCGCCTCGGCTGGCGGCTCGATACTCCCATAGACTTCGTCGGTGGAAACCTGAATGAAGCGGCCTACACCATGCCGCCGTGCTGCCTCCAGCAGGACGAACGTACCGCGGAGATTCGTTTCGAAAACGGGCTCTGGTGAGAGGATGCTGCGATCCACGTGGGATTCCGCAGCGAAATGCACCACGGCGTCGGGACGCTCCTGCTCGAATAGCTCATTCACGAGCTGGGCATCGCAGACATCGCCGTGCACGAACCGGTAGTTGGGATGATGCTGGATGCTCGCGAGATTTTCGAGGTTGCCAGAGTAACTGAGTTTGTCGAGGTTGGTTATGGAGTAATCCGGGCGTTCGGCAATAACCAGACGCACGAAGGCGGATCCGATGAATCCTGCGCCACCAGTGACCAGAAGCTTCACCGCCGTTGTGTCTCCCAATCGTAGTTAATGCCTGGATGATTGTAGGGGATGCGACCTTCGTCTTGCGGGTCATAATACCGGCTGGTGACGTAGACCAGCACAGCCGCTTCAGTGCCGATGACCTTGTACCCATGTCCCACCCCTGGTGGGATGAGCAGCCTCCAGGGCCGCAGGGTGCCCACGTAAAAGGTGTTGCGGGCTCCGAACGTAGGCGAATCGGCACGCAAGTCCACCAGTGCCACTTGAAGCATTCCTTGGACCGGCACCCAGTAGTCGAACTGTTTCGAGTGGTAGTGGAATGCCTTGATCGTCCCGGGGTAGCTAACGGATGCCGAGACCTGAATGGTGGGATTCGGAAATCGTGCGAGCAGGCTCTGCCCCACTCGGCCCACCTCGAGAAACCACCCCCGGTCATCCGGGTATACGGTTGCAGGTTCGACTTCCACTCCCGCAATCAGCTCGGGTGACTGAGGCGATGTGATGATCGAGCCTAAGCCGCGCGGACACTCAGGGAGTCGGATCTCAATTGGCATAGGAATCGCTGGATACTCCATCAGCCCTTAGCGAACTGCGCTTGCTGCTGAGCTGCACGCTCCGCACGGCGCTTTTCGGCCACCAAATTGGCGGCACGCAGCAGCGAGTCAAACGTACCCGCGTCCGTCCACCAACCTTCCAGGAAAGCGTAAGTCATCGTTCCTTCCTGGATATAAGCGTTGTTCACATCGGTGATCTCTAACTCTCCACGTTCGGAGGGGACCAGTCGAGCGATCTTTTCGAACACGGTCGAGTCGTACATGTAAATCCCGGTTACGGCATACCGGCTTTTTGGATTCTTCGGTTTCTCGACAATCCGCACGATCCGGTCTCCTTCTAGCTCGGCAACACCAAAACGATGTGCGTCGTCGACCTCTTTCAGGAGTACTTTCGCACCCCGGGGCTGGCGCTTGAAATCCTCGACAGCTTGACGGATGCTTCCCTCGATGATGTTGTCGCCGAGGATCACGCAAATCTTGTCGCCGTCAGCAAAATGCTCGGCCAGCCGCAATGCGTCGGCGATGCCTCCTTCACCTTCCTGGTAAGTGTAGTTCAGGTGTTTCAAGCCGAATTCGCTCCCGTTGCCCAAGAGCCGTAAGAAGTCGCCGGCGTTTTTGCCTCCCGTAACGATCAAGATGTCTCGGATCCCCGCTTCGACCAGCGTCATGATCGGGTAATAGATCATGGGCTTATCGTAGACGGGGAGCAAATGTTTGTTTGTGATTTTGGTGAGCGGGTACAGACGACTCCCGGTCCCTCCTGCCAGGACGACACCTTTCATGCTCACCTCCACTGAACCCCCATAATACAAAGGCTTGGGCCCAACCACTAAGCCCCAGTGGACCCAGGCACGAAACCACTCCTCGCCACCGCATCGGCATGGAAAGCGCACCGGCAGGTAGGCGCAAGTCGTCCCGTTTGCACCAGCTGCCTCGAACGCGCTAGAAGTGGCTGTGGGATGCGCGTGCGCGTCGAGGCCTACGCAGGGTATCAGGGTGCCGAGCGACCCCTACGCTTCTTCCTGGCAGGCCACGAGTTGAACGTCGAGGAGGTTCTCGACCGGTGGTATGGACCGGACTACACCTACTTCAAGGTGCGGGCCAGTGATGGGCACGTTTACATCCTTCGCCACGCCCGGTACGAGCAGCAAGACTTCTGGGAGTTGAAAGCGTTTTTCGGATCCGAGACGACATGCGGTGGGACAATGGGAGGCTGGAACGACAATGAATGCGGCCATGCCTGAGGCAACCTGGAAGCTGGTTCCTCTGGGGACAAACGGCTACTTCCCTTCCTTTGGCCGGCAGACCATGAGCTTTCTGGTCCTAGCTGATCGACGGGCCTTGCTTTTGGACGCCGGGACCGGAGTCTCTCGGTTAATTGAGCCTCCGGTAGCCCAACTCGTCGAGCCCTATGAGGACCTGGATGTGATCGTATCCCACTATCATGTGGACCATGTCGTAGGGATCTCGTATCTGCCCGCCGTTTGGCCCCGCGGTAAGGTGAGAATCCTAGCACCGGAGCCTCCTTTGGTTGACGGCGATGGTCCCACGGCTATGCGCCACTTGCTGGGCCCGCCTCTGTTTGCTAAGGGTTTTGAAGCGTACGGCGAGCGCTTCCAGCTGGTTCGGGTACGCGAGCCGGAGCTGAGTTGGGGTTCTTCACTGATCCGACTCTGGCGTCAAGACCATCCTGGGGGATCCATCGGGATCCGAATCGGTGACCGCCTCGCTTACGTCACCGATACCTCCGCCCTACCGGAGACCATCGAGCGAGTTCGTGGAGTGCGATTGCTGTTGCACGAGATTTGGTGGAGCGATGTGGAAGCCTCTGGGGGGTTGGGAGCCGGTCATTCCGCTGTATCGGAAGTTGCCGAGATCGCGGCGAAGGCTGCGGTGGGCGCTCTGATGCCTGTGCATCACCAGCCTCGCCGGAGCTGGGAAGACATCGAAGCCATGGCTACGGTAGCTGCTAAGCGGTCTGGACTACCGGTGTGGTTACCCCGGGAGACCCAGGTATACACGATCGAATGAGAATCGGTTCAAGGCGGGTCCGACCGAAGATGCTCAGCCGGCCGGCATAGGTGCAGGCAGGGGGCTGCAAAAGGATAGGCCAGCTTGGCCACCCCGCGTGATGCGGCAAAGGGGGGCTCCGAGCTTACCGGCGTAAGGTTGCAATCAGCCGCCTGGGATCGAGCAACAAGTCCAGAGCCTCACAGGCTCCGTGCACCAGCAGGTGGGCGGCCAAAATTGCGCTCGAAGCGCAGCCTTCTCCGTTATCCACCGCAATGGCAAGTCCGCCGCTTTGACGAACCGCCTCGAGCATCAAGCGATCATTGTTGCCATTCCCTAGAGCCACCACTTGAGCAGGGTTGCACCGCCGGATCACATACTCGCGTTTTTGCCCATCGTGACACGATCCCTGGAGGTGATGTAGGTGGAGTGGGAGCCCATGGAGTTGCCGGGCAGCGGTACCGAACGTGTCCGACGTCAGCACATGGATTTCGAGTTTCTGGGCTAGCTGTTGGAGTCGGTCGGCAACGCCGTGAGATAGCTCGCCGCCGGCCGACAGCGTACCGGTATAGTCCGTGACCAACCAGAGAAGCTCGAAGGAGCCAAATCCGGGGACTTCGATTCGGAGGGGTTGCCGCATTGTCTGAGGATGCATCGTCATAGTCTTATCCCACCATTTTGGGCGGGCAGGTGAGCTTGGCGGGGTTGAAGGTGCCAGGGGCTGCCCACAAAAGGGCGGACGAGTTGGCGATGAGCTGAAATTGAGCCTGCAACCGTGGACAGCCCTAGCTGCTGGCAGGCTGTCCGGTAGGCCGGACCGGAACGAAGCTTGGGTAGGAGCGGAGCCCGAGCAAGGACCAATCCCTGGACGCGGTGCTGGGCATACTGAAATAAGGCCCCACATCCCGCGACTGGCTCATGGAAAACTTTGAAGTACGGTGTCGATAAGCAATCCAGTAGAGATGAAGGATTTAGACACCGACCGCGAGGCCGTACTTGCGCGATTCAATCGCCTCATCCAGGAATTGTTGCGGGGTGAGACGAAGCGACATAGCTTCCGCCAGTGGGAAATCGAGCTGCTGTTGGACATCGAAGAGTGCGATCTGCGGAATGTCAACCGCCGTGAGCTATTGCGGCGTTACCAGCGCGCGGTGCAGAAACAGCTGGAGGCCGGTGCTACACGCCCAATGAAACTGTCCGAGTACCTAGCCCAGCGGCGGCGCGGGTCGAGGCGTCGCTCCGCTGAGCCAGGGGGGTTGCCCGCCGCGGCAAACGACGAGGCTCCCGGTGCGTGAGGGACCAGCAGGTTTGAGCCTGCAGTATCCTGGAGTTGAGGACTGATTGCAGGGAGTTAGCTTACCGTGTCGCAGATGCCCGAAGGTGGCCGCAAGGTCTTTTGCGTAAAGCTGAAGAAAGAGCTGCCAGGGTTGGACGAGGTGCCTTTTGATGGGCACCCACTGGGGCAGCGAATCTACGAACACGTGTCTAAGGAAGCCTGGCGCATGTGGGTCGACTACATGAAAATCCTGGTCAACGAATACCGGTTGAATCTATCTGACCCTCGTGCTCAGGAGTTCTTGCTGAGGCAGATGGAGCAATACTTTTTTGGGGAAGGTGCTGACGTCCCTCCTGATTACGTTCCCCCACAGCGGTAGGCTCAGCTGGCCAGCTTGGCCGGGTAGCGAGCGGCTCTCTGCGTGGACTGACCTAGGGAAGCTGCTCGGCGATGGAGAGGCTAGTAGGGCAAAGGGCGGCTGGCTTCGGCGGGCCGGCATTCGTCGGCCAAAGGAACGTGTGAGGGGCGGGCGAAGTAAAGCTCAGCAGCACGTTCCAGTGTGCTTCGTGTGACTTCAGGTGGGCACCCCTCGTAAACGGCGATCGACTGGATGATGCTGCAGATGTCTCCTGGGTAACACGCGCGCAAGTGGCCACTGTATCGCAAACACAGCTCTCGCAAGTAAGGCACGGCATCAGGGCTGGCGGGCAGCTTCCGGCTGGTGAGAATCCGTTGGAAGATCTCATCGAAGATTGCGGCGTCGATCTCCCCTATGAAGATCTTGTTTGGAATCCGCCGCAAGAACGCTTCGTCGGCCAGTTGGAGCGGGTCGAGGTTCGTGGAGAATACAACCATCACCTCGAAGGGGATAGCGAACTTGACTCCGTAACGCAGCGTCAGGTGATCCACTCGACGATCTAACGGGACGATCCAGCGGTTCAGCAGCTCTCGCGGGGACATCAGCTGCCTGCCGAAGTCGTCGATGACGAAGATCCCGTTGTTGGCCTTCATTTGCAGCGGCGCTGCGTAGATCCCCGAACTTTCGTCCAGCCGGAGCTCGATCATACTGGGCACAAGCTCACCTCCGACCAGGATGCATGGCCGGTGGCACAGGACCCAGCGGGGATCGATGTCCGGATCGCTAGTTTCCAGAGCTTTGTGAACTACCGGGTCATAGACGCAGATGATCTGGTTGTCCACCTCCACGGCGTAGGGGATCAGGATGGCGTCCTTGTAAATCCGCAGTAGGCGCTCGGCAATGCTGGTTTTGCCGTTGCCCGAAGGGCCGTACAGAAAGAGCGAGGTTTGTGAGATAAGGGCCGGACCGAGCTGGTCCAACAAGTGGTCAGGGAGCACAAGATCGGAAAACGCTAATCGTAATGCCTTCCGATCGACCTTGACCCGGGCTGCCTGGGCCCGCGTAGCCACGTGATAATCGCGCAGGGACACAGGGGCGGGTCCGGCATAGTGCGAGATTTGAAAGCGTTCCGTAGCTAGCTGCCGGCCAGTTTGGGTCAAGCTGAAGGTGTAGTCGTTGCCGACCATTCCCTTGACTTCGAGTAATTGCTGCTGGCGGAGCTGGCGAAAGATTTGGTCCACGATGGGGAGCGAGAGCTTCAGGCGCTCGCTCAGTTTGCTGAGCGTTGAATAGCCATCCAATAACAGCCGTCGGAGGACGAGGTCAGTAACGAGGGATTCGGGCAGTCCGAGCTCTTCAATGGTCTGGGGGACTGGAGGCGAAAAAGGTCTAGGGCTACCCGGGAACCCACATGTCACCCCTCCACCTTCATCGGCCGTGACCCAGCTGGTTTTTAGCCGGGTGCAAGGCCGGCATTACTGCGTTCCCGTTAGAAGCGGGGGCTTGAACTAGGGATTCCACGCACTGAATCCGGCCGGCGTCTACTTGAAGTGAGACGCAGAGCCTGGCTCATTGGCTGTCATCTGGTCGGTGTCGCCGTAAGCCTTGTTTGGGCTGATCCCGGAAGGTACTACCGGCAAGCCAGATTGGCCGAACGCCAGGGGCAATGGGTACGTGCCTACCTGCTGTACGCCCAAGCTGCGGCCGAGAACCCCAACTACCGGGACGCGTGGATTCGTAGCCAGGTGTTGCGCAGGCGAGCTCTGTCAGCATTGCAGGTCGACTCCGTGGCTGCGTCGTTGAGCTCCACCCTGGGTATCGACCGAGCGAGTTCTTCGCAACAGCCCGACGGTGAGGGTGAACGGATCGGCGGTGTCCTGGGCCGGATCACGGCCGAGGAATGGGTCGAAGCAAGCCGGCTGGCTAGCCCGGTGCGCCTGCGGGCTGCGGACACTCGACGAAGCTGGGACTTGCGGGGCGATGCAAGGCAACTTTACGAACAAATCTGCCGGGCATATGACCTGGAGGTCATTTTCGATAGCGAATTTCAAGGCAAGCGCGACGTGCGGTTCCGGATCAGTGATGCGGACTACCGCCAAGCCTTAACAGCCTTACAGGCAGCCACGGCCACGTTCGTGATCCCGGTCAGCGAACACCTGGTGTTAGTAGCTGACGACACGCCGCAAAAGCGCCAGCAGTTAGAGCCCGTAGGAGCGGTTCTGATCCCACTCCCAGACACCATATCCACCCAGGAAGTCCAGGAGTTGGCACAAGCCGTGCAGCAAGTCATGGAGATTGGTCGCCTTGTGGTCGACACTCAGCGGCAGATGGTTTTGATCCGGGACCGCGTTTCCAAAGTGGAGATTGCTGCAGAATTGTTCCGATCGTTGCTCGGGGAGCGGGGTGAGGTGGTTCTGGAAGTAGAGTTGGTGGAGCTGCTGGAAGCGCGTACGGCTCGCTATGGAGTCAGGTGGCCCGAGGCGCTGCCGGTGGTGTGGCTGAGCCGCATTTACAACTCGACTCCCCAGATCCCTTCCGGCA
>Ga0105160_1000608_pt1 | contig 16122 bp, 17 predicted proteins | sample GXS110809BmetaG_FD_89591 | JGI IMG/M metagenome (GOLD analysis project Ga0105160, IMG submission 89591) | Hot spring microbial communities from Gongxiaoshe hot spring, China to study Microbial Dark Matter (Phase II) - GXS 110809B | ecosystem: Environmental > Aquatic > Thermal springs > Hot... | reverse complement strand
TTCGGGCCTCCCCCTCCCCGCTGGCCTCCAAATAGATCCGGTGACGCTCGATGGCCTCTACCAACTCAGGGATCCCCCTGCCGGAGGTTGCCACCGTCTGAAGGATCGGCGGTGTCCATCCCTCATGGGATGGCTCCACCCGTTGAATGGTCATCACCTGCCCATGGTGACGGACCACAGCGGGCTGGCCCAGGGAAAGCATGGACCGCAGGATATGCAGGGTGGCAGCCGCCCCCTCCCGATCCGCCTTATTGACCACCAGGATGTCCGCGATCTCCAGGATCCCCGCCTTGATGGCCTGGATGTCATCCCCAAGCCCGGGAGCCTGGACCACAACAACCGTATCCGCGGCCTGGGCGATATCGACCTCGACCTGTCCGGCCCCCACCGTCTCCACCATGATCCGCTGGAATCCGACGGCGTCCAGCGCCCGGATGACCTCGCGGGTGGCGCGAGCCAGACCGCCCAGGCTGCCTCGGGTGGCCATGCTGCGGATAAACACTCCGGGGTCCCCGGCCACATCCTGCATCCGGATGCGATCACCCAGCAGGGCTCCGCCCGTGAAGGGACTGCTGGGATCCACCGCCACGATCCCCACGGTCTCCCCACGCTCCCGGTAGGCACGCGCCAGGGCGTTGACCAGTGTGCTCTTCCCGGAGCCCGGGGGGCCCGTGATCCCAATCACATAGGCGTTTCCGGTGTATGGGAAGAGGTGGGCGCCGAGTTGAGCTGCGGCTTCGCCGTCATCTTCGAGTATGGAAAGCAATCGCGCCAGCGCCCGGCGATCTCCTGCCCGGGCCCGTTCGAAGAGGGCGATGGGATCTTGCATCAAAAGCGTTCCTCCACCGGGAGAAGATTGTCCACAATCATGAGACCACCGGCTCACCAGCCGCTTTGAGATCTTCCGGCCGGATACCGAAATGATCGCAGATGAATCGCACGATCGTCTCCGTGCTGGTTCCGGGCCCGAAAACCTCCCGAATGCCAGCGGCCTTCAGGGCGGGGACATCCTCCTCCGGGATGATCCCCCCAGCGATCACCAGCACATCGTCCAGCCCCCGTTTCCGAAGCTCCTCCACCACCCGGGGGAGCAGCGTCATATGGGCTCCGGAGAGGATCGAAAGGCCTACCACATCCACATCCTCCTGCAATGCCGCTTCGGCGATCATCTCAGGGGTCTGCCGCAGACCCGTGTAGATCACCTCAAACCCTGCATCCCGGAGGGCGCGGGCGATCACCTTGGCGCCCCGATCGTGACCATCCAGCCCCGGCTTCGCAATGAGCACCCGGATCTTACGCCCCATGAGTGGACCTCGCCGGACGGGATCGATCAAGCGTTCGCTTTTATTTTAACCCAACTTGCCTCCATGGCTTCGGACGAACATGCCCATCGCCTCATCCGGGGCAACCTGAGCGCTCAGGGATTTCCCGGGATGCACCCACAAGATCCAGACGGAGGATGACGATTAGTCACGTTCCCTCTCGGAAGGTGCAGTCAATGATCGGCATCTTTCTCGCCATCCCATGAGGTGGGAACAGGATATCCTGCCGGGGTTGAGATGTCCGGCCGGTGTCCACCGTATCTCCCCCAAAAACCCTGACTTCCCTCTTGACAACTCCTGCGGCTCCGAGTAAAATGCAACTGGATGGAATTGGTGTAAACGATTACTCATCTTATTGTCCAAATAATATGCACAATATCGGATATATTACAACGAAATATTGAATATATTTTGTTTTAATTTCGCCATAAACATCATTTGTATTTCTAATTATTTGGTATGACAAGGCCAACTTTGAAAGCGATTGCAAAACGAGTGGGGGTTTCGGTGGCCACGGTTTCGCGGGCCCTGAGCGGGCGGGGGCGGGTAGACGAGGCGACGCGGGAGCGGATCCTGCGGGTCGCCGAGGAATTGGGATACGCCCCCGATATGGCTGCTCGCAGCCTGGTGCTACGTCGCACCGAGAACATTGGTTTCCTGATCCACGCCCTCCAATCTCTCTCCCCTCACACCTTCTACGGCGAGATCCTGACGGCTGTGGAGCGGGAGCTGCGGCGCCATCGATATCACCTCCACTTCGCCACCGTGGAAGACGAAACCCTGCCGCCCCTGATCAAAGAGAACCGCGTCGATGGCCTGATCCTGGTGGGCTGTGATCTCCCCCCCTCCCTGATCCATTCCCTGAAAGAGCGGCGCATCCCTCTGGTGCTGCTGGACAACCATCTGCCGGGGATCGACAGCGTTTTCACCGATAACATTGGTGGAGCATTTCAGGCAACCATTCATTTGATCCGTCTCGGCCATCGACGGATCGCCTTCATCGCGGAAACCCTGGACAACTTGAGTTTCCGGGAGCGGTTTGAGGGATATCGACAGGCCCTGGAGGCCCACAGCCTGCCTTTCGATCCGGAGCTGGTGGCGGAGGGAGAGCGGGGCTTCGAAGGGGGGTTCCTGGCGATGAGCAGCCTGCTGAAACGAACCCGGCCCACGGCCGTGGTCGCCGCCAACGATCCCACGGCCGCCAGCGCCATGCGGGCGATCCGGGCACATGGCCTGCGGATCCCGGAGGACATCGCCGTGGTCGGCTTTGACGATGATCCTCTTGCCGTGCACACCGATCCCCCCCTCACCACCATGCGGGTCTTCCGGTCCAAAATGGCGGTTCTGGCTGTCGCACGGCTGCTGGATCTGATCAAAAACCCCGAGCAACCGACCCTTCATATCCGGGTCGAAACCCAACTCATCATCCGCCAGTCGTGCGGGAGCCCTCTCACCTGATCCTGAGGAGAGGAGGTTCACCATGTCCCGAGGATCCGGTATGATGATGCGGTGGGTTTTCACCCTCGTGGCGCTGGCCCTGCTGCTAAGCGCCTGCGCTCCAACCCCCACTCCACCCCCCGGACCAGCCGCTTCTCCAACTCCGGTTGTGATCGAAAAAGTCGTTACCCCGACGCCCGCTCCACGCCCCAGGGAGTTCGTGCTGGGCACTGTCTGGGAAGTTCCGCCCGCTTATCACGGTAATCCCTTTGCCTCGGGCGGGGTCGGCGGAGCCTGGTGGTTTGTCTTCCAGCCCCTCCTGATTTACATCCCCGCCACCGGCGAGGCGATCCCCAGCCTGGCGGAATCCTTCCAGGAGGCCCCGGATCGCATTACCTTCCGGCTGCGCCAGACCGGCTGGTCGGATGGAACTCCCTTCACCAGCAAGGATGTGTGGGCCTCTTTCGTCATGATGAAGCTGATGTGGAACTGGCCCGGCGAGGTGGATCGCGTGGAAACGCCAGATGACCGGACGGCCGTCATCGTGTGGAAGCAGCCTCTCGCGAACCCTAAAGCCCTCATCAGCAGCGCCCCGATCCTGGTCAATATGGCCGCCTACGGGAAGTTTGCTGAGGAGGCGGCCAAATGGCTGGGCCAGACCGGGCCGGAGGCCGAGGAGGCGCTGAACAAGGTCCGTCAGGAGGTCTCCAACTTCAAGCCGGAGAAGCCCATCGCCATCGGTCCCTTCCAGGTGGAGAGTGTCAGCGCCTCGGAGATGATCCTGACGAAGAACCCGCACCACTACGCTGCCCAGAAGATCGGCATCGATCGCATCCGCTTCCTGCGCTGGACCTCAAACGAGGTGATGTGGGCATTTCATCTGGCCGGGGAGCTGGATGCCAGCCACGCTGCCGCTCCCAAGGATGTCGCTGACCAGATCCTGCAGCGCCAGCCCCAGACGCGGCTGCACCTGGTCACGGATCTCTCCGAGTTCGCCCTGCTCTTCAACCTCCGCAAGGCGCCCTTCAATGACGTCCGCTTCCGCAAGGCCATCGCCTACCTCATTGACCGCGATAAGGTCCGGGAGGTGGCCTACTTCGCCGGGCTCACCTCTGCTCCTTATTCTCACGGTGTCCTCAAGTCCTTTGAAGAGCAGTGGCTGGGGAAGGATTTCCTGAGCACCCTCACCGCTTATAACCCGGATCCAGCGAAAGCGGAAGCATTGCTCACGGAGCTGGGCTGGACGAAAGGGCCGGATGGCAAGTGGCGGGATCCTGCAGGGCGGACCCCCGAATTCGAAATCCTGGCCCAGGCCGGGGCCACGGACTGGGTGCTCGCCGCGGAGGCCATTGCCACCCAGCTGAACAATCAGGGCTTCCAGGTTCGGGCCCGCGCGGTCGAACCCGGCGTCTATCCCACCACCCTGCGGGGCGGCCAGTTCGACATGGCGATCCAGTTCGGCAGCGCCTGGTGGGGCGCGGCCCATCCCCACACGGGCTATGGCCGACTCTACCTGTGGGAGGCCGCGGAGTTCACCGGGGCAAAGGATATCATGAAGACCGCGAAAGGGCCTCAGGGAGAGGATGTGGATATCGTCCAGGCGCTCGACAACCTGCTGAAGGAGCCGGATCTGGAGCGCCAGAAAGCCATCGTCCGCCAGCTGGCCTGGATCACCAACGAGAACCTGCCGGTCCTCAGCCTGCTGGAGAAGCGGCTGATGATCTTCTATATGGATGGCGTCCGGGTGACCGGGTGGCCGGCGGAGAACGATCCGCTATGGACAGTGGCCCCAGGCGCGATCGAGCGGTTTTACGCCCACCTGCTTATCGAAGGCGTCCTGAAACCCGCTCCATAGCCGCATGAGGTTGAGGGAATGGCAGTGATGCTATTCCCCGAAGGAACGTCGCGCCCGGAAAGCTGGATCGCACGCGAGAGGAAGGGGTGAGCCGGGCATCGAGGACACCCGACCCACCCCCTAAAACTCCCCAGGAGGGCGAGCCCGGGCGGCTCGCCCTCCATCCTGTAGATGGTGGAAGGGAGCGGAGCGCGGATGCAGTGGGTCCGACGGGTGCTTCTGGCGGTGTTGACTATATGGCTGGTCGCCACCCTCACCTTCGTGGTGGTCGAACAGGCGCCGGGGGATATCTTCTACCTGATGGCCCAGGAAATCGCCCAGGCCCGCGGTGTCTCCATCGAGGTGGCTTACGCCCAGGTCCGCAGCATGGTGGGCTACGATCCCACTCGCCCTCTCCTGGACCGCTACCTCGAATGGCTGCGGGAGCTCCTGCGCGGGAACCTGGGCTTCTCCTATTTCTATCGCATCTCTGTGAATCAAATCCTCTTCCAGGCCCTGCCCTGGACGGTCTTCGTCCTCTCGATCGCCCTCCTCCTGAGCTTCGGGCTCGGGGTCCTGCTGGGGCTCGTGATCGCGGTCCGTCGGCGAACCTGGCTGGATCCCCTGATCACCGGCTATGCCTCCTTAACGGACGCCACACCGGATTACCTGACGGCGCTTCTGTTGCTGATCTTCTTCGCCCTGAACCTGAAATGGTTCCCCTCGAAAGGGGCTTACGATAGCAGTCTGACCCCGGGGTTCAACCTGCCCTTCATCCTCAGCGTGCTCCACCATGCCGCGTTGCCGATCCTGGCCTATACGCTGGAGAACATTGGGGGCTGGGCCCTGGCCATGAAGGGGAGCGCGATCTCCGTTCTGGGAGAGGATTTCATCGCTTTCGCCCGGGCCCGGGGTCTGAGGGAGCGCCGCATCCTTACGCATTACGTCGGCCGTAATGCCATCCTTCCCCTGGTCACTGGCCTGGCCCTGGGCTTCGGTGGGATGTTCGGAGGCTCTGTCCTTATCGAAACGGTCTTCCATTATCCGGGAATCGGATGGTTCTTCAAGTTCGCCCTCGATCACCGGGATTACGGCATGATGCGGGGGCTGCTGATCCTCACCACAGTAGCCATCGTGCTGGCTAACCTGATCACGGACTTTATCTACCCGCTGCTGGATCCCCGCATTCGAATGGAGGATTAGGATGAGCGCGTTCCTGATCGACCTTCTGAGCGCATTGCGGGGAAACCGGCGGGCTGCCGTGGGGGGCCTGATCCTGACCGGTTACCTGCTGATGGCCCTTATCGGGCCTGAGCTCATCCCGCTGGATCCCACGATGCGATACGCTGAGCGCTTCCGCCCCCCTTCCCTGGCCCACCCGCTGGGGACCGATTACGCCGGCCGGGACGTGCTGGCCCAGATCGTCCACGGTTCCCGGGATGTGCTGGCGATCGCCGCCCTCACAGCCCTTTTCACCACAACCCTGGCAGTGGGGATCGGCGCCCTCGCTGGCTATTCCGGAGGAATGGTGGATGCCTTCCTCATGCTGCTGACCAATATCCAGCTTACCGTGCCCGCTGTGCCGGTTTACCTTTTGATCGGCTCCGTGTTCCAGGTCCGGGATCCGGTAGGGTTCGCTGCGCTGATCAGCCTGTGGATGTGGGGGCCGCTGGCCCGCGCGGTCCGTTCCCAGATCCTCTCCCTGAAGGAGCGGGAGTTCATCGAGGCCGCCCGCGTCCTGGGGCTGGGGACCGCTCATATCCTGCTACGGGAGCTGTTCCCGAATCTGACCCCCTTCGTGGTCATTCACTTTATCCGGATTATGCGGGACGCCATCACGGCCAGCGTGGGGCTGATCTTCCTGGGGCTGGCTCCCTTCTCCCCGACCAACTGGGGCACTATGCTCAACCTGGCCGTGTTTCAGACGGGCGCGATCTATATCCCGAACGCCCTCCATTATGTGATTGCGCCGATGGCGGTGATCGTCCTCTTCCAGCTGGGGGCGATCTTCTTTGCCCATGGACTGGATGAGATCCTGAATCCTCGTCTCCGGGCAGCCGCATGAAGCCTTTGTTGCAGGTTCGTGATCTGCGTGTGACTTTTGACCTGGGGCGGCACGGACGCCTGACCGCCGTGGATGGCGTGTCATTCGACCTGGCCCGGGGGGAATTCGTCGCCCTGGTCGGGGAGAGCGGGAGCGGCAAGAGCACCACCGCCCTGGCGCTGATCCGCCTGGTCCCGCCACCCGGCTTCATCTCCGGTGGTCGCCTGTTATGGTGGGAGGACGAGGGACCGGTGGATCTTCTCCGGCTGAGCGCCTCTCAGATGCGGGAGCGCCGCTGGCGGGACATCGCGATGATCTTCCAGGGGGCCCAGAACGCCCTTAACCCGGTTATGCGCATCGCGGAGCAAATGATTGAGACCGTGCGGGCGCATCACTCGATGCCCCGCGGGGAGATTCTGGAGCGGGCTGCTCGATGCCTGCGCATGGTCCGCCTGGAGCCCTCCCGGGTCCTCCGGGCTTATCCCCACGAGCTCAGCGGGGGAATGCGCCAGCGGGTGTTGATCGCCATGAGTCTGCTCATGAACCCCCGCCTCCTTATCCTGGACGAGCCTACCACGGCTCTGGATGTGATCACCCAGGCCCATATCCTGGAGATCCTGCGGGAGATCCAGGAGCAACTGGGGTTGACCATGCTCCTCCTGACCCATGATCTGGCGGTGGTGGCGAAGACGGCCCGCCGGGTCCTGATCATGTATGCGGGCCAGATCGTGGAAGAAGCCCCTACCGAGGCCCTGTTCGAAGCGCCCTACCATCCTTATACCCGGGGACTCCTTCAGGCGATGCCAACCCTCCGGGGCGATCTGGCCGGGAAGCGTCCGATCCCCGGTGCGCCCCCGGATTTACGTCATCCGCCTCCGGGTTGCCGTTTCCATCCTCGCTGCCCTTATGCGAGTGAAATATGTCGTCAGCTGGAACCAGCCCTTGAGGAAGCAGGAGGCCGTCGCGTGGCCTGCCATCACTGGCAGCAGGTCGCCCAGGAGGTTCTGGCCCCGGAACCGTATGGATAGAGGGTTTCAGAAACGCGAGGAAGGACGCTTCCACTTTGCAGGAGAGAGATTCCGAGAGCCGCATATGACGAAGCCAACGCTGATCGCCCTGGAAGACATCACGTTGATCTTCCGCCGGGGATGGCCCTCCCGGGAGCGGGTAGAGGCGGTCGCCGGGGTATCGCTGGCGATCCCGGAGGGAGGGATCCTGGCGCTGGTCGGGGAAACCGGGAGCGGGAAGACCACCCTGGGCAAACTGGTGGCGGGCCTCTACCGGCCAACCCGGGGGCGCGTCCTTTTCCGGGGACAGGATCTATGGACTATGGACCGCCGCGCTTTCCTCGAATACCGGCGGGCTGTCCAGCTGGTGCATCAGGACGCCTTCGCCGCCCTGAATCCGGTCCGCACCATCTATCAATCCTTACAGGCTCCCCTCACCCGTCACCGGATCGTCCAGAATGGACGGGAGGCCCGGGAGCGGGCGGCAGAGCTCCTGGAGCAGGTCGGGCTGACGCCCCCGGAGCTGTTCCTGGATAAATATCCGCATCAGCTCAGCGGGGGCCAGCGCCAGCGCGTGCTCCTTGCTCGGGCCCTTACGGTGCAGCCACGCCTGATCGTGGCTGACGAGCCCGTCTCGATGATCGACGTCTCCCTGCGGCTCTCCATCCTGCAGTTGCTGCGCGAGTTGAACCGCCGTCTGGGCATCGCCATCCTTTACATCACCCACGACCTGGCGACCGCCCGATACCTGGCGGAGGAAGGGCAGCTGGCCGTAATGTATCTGGGAAAGATCGTGGAGCATGGCGCCTTCCACAAGGTACTGGAAAACCCCCGCCATCCCTATCTCCAGGCGCTTCTCTCCGCAGTTCCTGTTCCAGACCCCCGGGTCGCACGGGCGATCCATCCGATGACGCTTCAGGAGATGGATCCGCCGGATCCACGACGGCCGCCATCCGGATGTCGCTTCCACCCGCGCTGTCCCTATGTCCAGCCGATCTGCCGGGAGATCCCGCCCGCTCTGGAAGGTCCGGCCGATCACCAGGTCGCCTGTCATTTCGCTCAGGAGATCCCCTCATGGCACCCGCCCTCAGCCGCCTCGCGTTCACCATGGGCCTGACGCTGTTCCTGCTTGCCCTGATGGCGCTTCCCTTTCTGTCGCCTGGATCCCCCGCCTTCGTGGTGGACGTCCTGGCTCTGCTGATCAGCGGAGGATTCCTGGCGCTTCTTGTCTGGTCCATCCGGCGGGAGGTCGCCCGCCGTATCTCATCCCAGCACGATCAGGAGGAATCCCATGATGCTTCGTCTCACCCGTCATCCTGAACCCATCCTGAGACCTCTGCCCTATCATCCGTGGGAGTCCCGGTATGTTTTTAATGCCGGCGTTGTCTATCATAACGGGCTGGTTCACATGCTCTACCGCGCTATGGGCGAGGACATGATCTCCCGCCTGGGGTACGCCGTCAGCTCAGACGGTCTGACCTTCTATCGGCTGGACCAGCCGGTCCTGAGCCCGGCCGCGCCATGGGAGGCCCGGGGAGTGGAAGATCCGCGCATCACGTTACTGGAAGGGAGATTCTATGTCCTTTATACTGCCTATTCCGGAGCTGAGGTTCGAGTCTCCATGGCGTCCACCACAAACTTCATCACCTGGACGCGGCACGGCATCCTCCTTCCCGGGGAAGACAACAAGGATGCGGCGCTCTTCCCGGAGAAAATCAACGGGCGGTATGCTATGCTTCATCGGAGACCGCCGGACATCTGGCTGGCTTACTCGGAGGATCTGATCCACTGGACGGATCACCGGGTGATCATGCGGCCTCGTCCGGGGACCTGGGAGTCCTGGAAGATCGGGGCCGGCGCACAGCCGATCAAGACCGAATGGGGCTGGCTGCTCTTCTATCATGGGGTGGATGATCACCGGGTGTATCGGCTCGGGATCGCCCTCCTGGATCTGGAGGATCCCGCCCGGGTGATCCGACGCCAGGAGGCGCCCATCCTTTCCCCTGAGACCCCCTGGGAGCGTGAGGGGCAGGTTCCCAATGTGGTTTTCACATGTGGAGCGGTGGAGATCGATGGGACCTACTATGTTTACTACGGCGGGGCCGATACGGTGATTGGAGTGGCGATGGCTCAGAAAGAAGATGTGGAGCGATTCTGCCGGGGATATTAACCCTTCGGGGAGGAGATGCCAATGACTGCATGGGGTTCTCACTTTCTGGTCGGCGTGAATTACTGGCCGCGCACCAAAGCGATGTTCTGGTGGAAACAGTTCGACCCCGAGGAGGTGCGGGCCGATATGGCGGAGATCGCCTCGTGGAATCTGGATGGGATTCGCATCTTCCTCATGTGGGAAGATTTCATGCCCGAACCCCATGTGGCGGATCCCCGGATGCTCGAACGCCTCCGCCAGGTCCTGGATCTGGCTCATATGCATGGGCTGCGAGTGATCGTCACCCTTTTCACAGGACATATGAGCGGTGTCAACTGGTTGCCGCCCTGGCTGCTGGATGGGGAACGGGAAAGCGATCCCCGCTTTCGCTTGATCGCGGGCGGGCGTGTGGTGAAAGGACGCATTCGGGATCTCTACGAGGATCCCTTCGCTCTTGACGCCCAGATTCGAATGCTGGAGGCGGCAGCCCGGGCATTGCATGATCATCCAGCCCTGCTGGCCTGGGATCTGGGAAACGAGCCGGATCTGGTATTGCGCCCCCGAACACCGGAGGCCGCAGCTCAATGGCTATCCGCTCTAAGCCAGGTCCTCCGGGAGATCGACCCGACGCACCCCATTACCATTGGCTTCCATAGCCCGGTCCTGGAGGAAGACCTGGGGTTCCGGATCCGCGCCCTGGCCCCCATGCTGGATTTTCTTTGCATGCATGGCTATCCGGTCTACGCCCGATGGGCACGGCATCCGCTGGATGAGCAGGTGCTGGCCTTCCTGACGCGCCTCACAGTTAGCCTGAGTGGGAAACCGGTTCTCTTCGAAGAGTTCGGCCTGCCCACGGCCCCTCCGGGTCAGCCCACCCAGCGGGTTCAGATCCAGTTAGAGGATCGTTCCTTCGAGGTGGTCCTGATTGCAGAGGAAGAGGCGACTGCCTTCTACGAACGAGCGCTGGAGGCCCTACCCCAGGCTGGGGCTTTCGGAGCCTTCATCTGGTGCTTCAGCGATTACCATCCGGATTTGTGGGATCGCCCGCCGTGCGACCGGCTGGTGCACGAGCGGCACTTCGGGCTACTGCGGCCGGATGGGAGCCGAAAACCCATCGTGGAAGCGGTCGCCCGCTTCGCCGCACAGAAACGCCCGCTTATTCCTCCTCCGGCCCCGCTGCCGGTGCCGGAGGATTACGAGGCGCGCCCCGGAGAAGCCCTCCGCGAGCTCTACACGCTGTTCCTGCAAGCCAGCGATTCAGTTCGCGGCTGAAGGTTAGGATCCCCCATTCCGGCTTCCTTGGAGTCGTCACCCATGGTGCTGGCTCGGGTTCCTTACAAGGTGGAAAAGGACGATCCCGGCCTCCAAAGACCCCCAGATTGAGGGCGGATGGGCACCAGCGCTACTGGTAGTAACTTTCACAAACCTCACAAGGGCTGGGCAGGTATTGATCTACGCCCGCCCAGCCCTTGTGAAGGTCGTCAGACGGCCCTCAGGCATGACCTTCACTTGATCTCCACGACAGCGCCCACGGCCTCCAGCTTCGCCTTGGCGTCCTGGGCCACTTCCTTGCTGACACCCTCGAGGACCGGCTTGGGGGCGGCCTCGACCAGATCTTTGGCCTCCTTGAGGCCCAGGTTGGTCAGCTGGCGCACCACTTTGATCACCTCGATCTTCTTCGGCCCAACCTCCTTGAGGATCACATCGAATTCCGTTTTCTCCTCAACCGCCGGGGCCGCAGCCGGGGCACCAGGGACTGCAGCCGGGACAGCAGCGGCAACGGCGACAGGGGCCGCTGCCTTCACTCCCCAGCGCTCCTCCAGCAATTTCACGAGTTCCACTGCTTCCAGCAGGGTCAGGTTGCTCAATTCCTCCACCAGCTTCTGAAGATCCGCCATGGGAAAATCACCTCCGGAAGATTTAAGCGGTTTGGGACGTTTCCTTCAGCTGATCGGCCCGTGCCTGCAGGATGCCGACCACCTGTTGCAGCACTGCGGTCAGCACGCCGGCCAGCTGGGCGGCCGGGGCCTGGATCGCACCCAGGACCTGGCCAAGCACCACCGGTCGCGGCGGCAATTCGGAAAGCGCCTTCACGTCCTCCGGGCGCAGCCGGCGCCCATCCAGCAGCCCGCCCTTGATTTTGAGGATCTTGCTCTCCTCGGCGAACTCCAGCAAGGCTTTGGCGACCGCGGGAGGATCCTCCAGGCAAAAAGCCGCCGCCGTGGGGCCTTCCAGCAGATCCTCCGGCACGGTCCATCCGGCCTGCTGCAGGGCAATGCGGAGCAAGGTGTTCTTTGTGACATGGAGCGCTCCGCCAGATTTCTTGATCTTCTGGCGGAGACGATACATGCCCTGTGCATCCAACCCCTGGTAGTCCGCAAGGATCAGGGCCTGGCTACGGGAGAGCAGCTCCCGATACTGCGCGATCATCTGCTCCTTCTCAGCGCGCGTAAACGGCAAGCCCCACCTCCTCAAATAGGCTTGTTGCGTAATGACTGGATTCTGGAGAAAGCGGGCCGCTCGCAGAGCCGCCAGGGGCAGCCCTGCCCACTTCCAGATCCCTTAAAAACACCGATGCGCCTCCGCCAGTCCAGGCGAAGGCGCATCGGTAACCCTCTCGCCGATTTCTCGCTCGGTAAGGGAGGGTTCGTTTCGCGCCCTGCCTCGACAGGCGGGGATTTACCCCATTAAGCGAAAACGCACCTGGCTTCAATGGCAGGGTTTCTGTAGAGCCGCCATATCAGGGCCAGCGGCTAAAGAGGCTCTTCGCCCCCTCCAGCAAGGGCAGGATGTGACATCAGGCGGCGATCTCCAGGGATTGCGCAGCCACCGGATCCACCTTGATGCCGGGCCCCATGGTTGCGCTGACCACTACCTTCCGGATGTAGGGCCCCTTCAACCCGGACGGGCGGGCCTTTTTCACTGCGTCCATCAGGGCCGCGAAATTCTCCAGCAATTGATCCACGGAGAAACTGACCTTGCCGATCGGCACATGGAGGTTGGCGGTCTTGTCCACCCGGAACTCCACCCGGCCGGCCTTCGCCTCCCGGATCGCCCGGGGCAGATCCTCGGGGCTCACCACCGTGCCCGCCCGGGGGTTCGGCATCAACCCGCGGGGGCCCAGGATGCGCCCCAATCGGCCGACCTTCGGCATCATATCCGGCGTTGCGATGGCCACATCGAAGTCCGTCCATCCCTCCTGGATCCGTTTGATCCCCTCGTCATCGCTGATGATATAATCCGCCCCGGCCTCCTGGGCGATCCGGGCTGCCTCCCCCGCCGCAAATACCAGGACACGGACCTGCTTGCCCAACCCATGGGGAAGAACAACCACCCCACGGACCTGCTGGTCCGCATGGCGAGGGTCTACCCCCAGGCGCATATGGACCTCAACCGTGCCATCGAATCGGGTATAACTGGTCTCCTTGACCAGTTCCAACGCCTCGCGGGGAGAATAGAGGCGCTCCCGATCCACCTTCTTCAATGCCTCAAGATATTTCTTCCCTCGCTCGCCCATTTTTAAACCTCCTGTGGTGCACACGGGCTATTTCGGGCCCTCCCACAGCCCTCCCCACAGCCCGGAGGGCCACGGGGAGGAGATAAAAATGCCCCAGGGTGGTGGGCTGGAGGCTGAAAGCCCTCAGCCCACCACCCCAAATCCCCCAAACATCGTGCAACGAAGCACCGGCACCCTGTCTGTTTTTCCTTTAAAGCAAGAGCTTTGGGGGAAGGGATCTTCCGCCTTGCTCGCGGATTTCGCTCACCCTCATCCCCCATTCCTCACGGGACAGAGCCATCCGCTCCTAATCCACGATCTGGATCCCCATGCTTCGGGCCGTGCCAGCAATCATCCGCATGGCTGCCTCGATGTCCTCCGTGTTCAGATCCTTCATTTTGAGCTCCGCGATCTCCCGGAGCTGCTGCCGGGTGATCCGACCGACGATCTGCCGGTTCGGCTCCGAGGAACCCTTCTCAATGCCGGCCGCCCGACGGAGAAGGTCAGAAACCGGCGGGGTCTTGAGCTCCATCGTAAAGGAGCCGTCCGTGTAGATCGTGACCTCCACCGGCACAATCTGGCCGGCCATATGGGCCGTGCGGGCGTTGTATTCCTTACAAAATGCCATCACATTGACTCCGTGAGGGGCCAGAGTCGGCCCGATGGGAGGAGCCGGGTTGGCCTTGCCCGCCTCAATCTGGAGCTTGATGACCGCTTTGACCTTCTTGGCCATAGATGATCTCCCTCAAAAACCTTAAATTTTCTCCACCTGAGTGAAATCCAGCTCCACCGGCGTTTCCCGTCCAAAGAAGGAGACGAGAACACGAACCTTTGCTTTATCCAGATCGATATCATCGACAATTCCCACGAAATCTGCGAAAGGCCCCTCTGTAATGCGGACCTTCTGCCCGGGCTTGAAGGTGACCCGAATTCGAGGTGCCTTGCTCTCCATGCGTTTGAAAATCGCCTGAACCTCCTCCGGGCGCAGCGGGGTGGGCTGGTTGCCCATCCCCACGAAACCTGTCACCCCGGGTGTGAATCGGACCACCGCCCACGAGTCCTCGTCCATGATCATCTCCACCAGGATATAACCCGGGTAAATCCGCCGTCGGACCGGCCGCTTTTTCCCCTCCCGGATCTCAATCTCTTCTTCCTCCGGTACCACAATGTTGAAAATTTTGTTCTGCATGCCCATGGAAGCAATACGCTGTTCCAGACTATGCTTCACCTTGTGTTCGGAGCCCGCATAACAATGGACAATATACCAGGCCCGCTCCCGGGACGCTACCAGCTGGCCTTCCTCCCCGACCTGGGAAACCGCCATCCGTCCCTCCTCCTCTTCTCGCCCCTCTTCTTCCTGGTCCCGGATTGACGCCGTGACGGTTTCCTCTATCTCCAGCTCACGTAACAATTCCTCCAGAGACTCCTCGTCTACTTCGAAGGACTCCGAGGGCGAAGGCCGTTCCTCTTCCCAGCTCATAGCTCTCCCTTTTCCAGGATAAGGATGAGTATCACTTACTTCCCCTTCTCACGGGAGGCAAGGCTGCCGCTGGCACCCTTGCCCACCCACGCAATCTGGCTTCCTAAAGCGTTGCGAAATGGAGCTGGGCGGGATCGATCCACACCCCGCCCAGCCTGGACCCCCTCTGGCACCTTAGCTTCACACTCTCAGGAACACACCCCAGCGATAGACCAGATGAAGGAACTCCCGGTAATGAAGCAAACGGCTTTACTGCCTTGTCCATCCCTTCAGCCTGATTTTATCCTCCTGGCAGGGATCGCTCAGGCGTAAGCCCACCACCCCGACCTCTTAATCCCGGATTAACGCATAAGTCAGGGCCCCCAGACCCACCAGGCTTCCCACCACCGCGATGCCCAGTCGGAGAGGGTCCTGGGGCGTGGTGAAGATTCCTCCGAATAACCAGAAGAAGAAATAATCCACCAGCCCCAGAAGAATCGACATCCCAATCGTCACCGCCAGAACGACCCCAGTCAACCGATACAGTTCCTGTCGGTCTGGCCAGCGGACTTTCTTGAGCTCCCCCTGAACCTCTCGCAGATATCGAAGGGGAGCCCACTCCCCTCGTAAGAATCGCTTGGTCTCTGCCGCCTTTGCCACTGGATCCACACTCCTTATGATGCGGTGGGGTCCATTATACACAAATTGGGACACCGTCATGCGGTGTCCCAGGGCATCCAGAGGCAGGCCGGCCAGGACTCGAACCTGGAACCTGCGGATTTGGAGTCCGCTGCTCTGCCTGTTGAGCTACCGGCCTGCGTGTGGGACCATGAATCCAGGGAATCCTACTTGGTTTCCCGGTGCAGAGTATGTTTACGACATCGTGGGCAATATTTGCGAAGCTCCAGACGATTCGGGTCGTTGTTCCGATTCTTCTGTGTTGTGTAGTTACGTTCTTTACATTCTGTGCATGCCAGCGTGATCACCACCCTGACTTCTTTCGCCATAGCAACCTCGGCCCGATTCGAGGATGATCAAGAACACAATTGCCGCGTCGATGTCTTTACCGCTGATTGCGCTTCCTTCTGGGCGAGCAAGGGCACCTTTAGCGGCCCCCGCTCGCCCAGGGATCTTTTCCGGTCCATCCCGCTCTGTTGTGATCTTTGCCGTGCCTGCTCGGGCTCAGCGTTTGCCCCTCCCCACGCCGCCTCGCAGCACGGAGAGGAGAGCCGACCAGGCCCCAGTTTGCAACAGAGCAGGTTCATCCGATTAATTACTTTACCAGAACCTCGTCCTTCTGTCCAACTCCGGGTCATGCAGGCGGCTTATGGGGTCTGTGGGGCTAATCCAGGATGCGGGTGACCACGCCGGCCC
>Ga0105160_1000606_pt1 | contig 16152 bp, 16 predicted proteins | sample GXS110809BmetaG_FD_89591 | JGI IMG/M metagenome (GOLD analysis project Ga0105160, IMG submission 89591) | Hot spring microbial communities from Gongxiaoshe hot spring, China to study Microbial Dark Matter (Phase II) - GXS 110809B | ecosystem: Environmental > Aquatic > Thermal springs > Hot... | reverse complement strand
CCTTTAGAGCTTTCAACTGCGTAACTCCTAATACATAAGTTTTGAGGTGGACGATGGCGACAGAAGCGATGCGTCGAGGCGCGGAAGCCCTAACAGTTCCAACCCGCCGGCCGGTAGGGTTCTGGGAGGATGCCTTCTACCGGCTCTCCCGCAACCGGGCGGCCATGGTGGGCGCCGCCATCGTGATCCTGCTGGTCCTGACGGCGATCTTCGCCCCTCTGATCGCGCCCTATCCGTATGACAAGCAGACGCTTACGGACCGGGATAAGGTGCCTGCCTGGATGGTGAAGATCTTCCCCTTCATGCAGCCCTACGCCCGGATCAGCGATCGCTATCTCCTGGGGGCGGATTACGTGGGGCGGGATCTCTTCAGCCGCATCATCTATGGAACCCGCGTGTCCCTGACGGTCGCCTTCGTGGGGCCGCTGATCAGCCTGATCGTGGGGACGACTTACGGCCTGATCTCCGGCTATTTCGGAGGGCGGCTGGACAACATTATGATGCGCCTGGTGGATGTCCTCTACGCCTTCCCGGGCCTGCTGTTCATCATCCTCCTGATGGTGTTCTTCCGCCAGGTGCCCCAGGAGCCCCGCTCCCTCTGGGATGCGATCCGCATCCAGATGTATAAGATCGACGCCGCCTTCGGGGGGATGCTCTTTATCTTTGTCGGCATCGGCCTGACCGCCTGGGAGAACATGGCCCGTCTGGCCCGGGGACAGGTCCTTTCGATCCGGGAGAAGGAGTTCATCGAGGCCGCCCGGGCAATCGGGGCCGGGCATCTGCGGATTATGTTCCGCCACATCCTGCCCAACATCATCGGCCCCCTGATCGTGGCCGAGACGCTGGCGATCCCCTCCTACATCACGACGGAGGCCTTCCTGAGCTTTATCGGCCTGGGCGTGAACCCACCTACTCCCAGCTGGGGGCTGATGATCTCCCAGGGCGCCCAGGCCATCCGCACCTATCCGAACCAGGCTCTGGCGCCAGCTCTGGCCCTGGCCATCACCATGTTTGCCTTCAACTTCCTGGGGGATGGCCTCCGGGACGCGCTGGATCCGCGGATGCGCGGCGCGCAATAACGCCATTCCTGCAGGGGGCGATGCCGGCGCACACCATACGCTGACATCGCCCCCTGTCTCACCCAGTTCGTCCTCATCCTTGCTCGGGAGGCCATGGATGGGACGTCTCATGAGCGAGGTCGCTATCGTCGGCGTGGGCTGGAGCGGTTTCCGCTCAATCTCCCCCGACCTCTCGTTCCGCGAGATGATGTTCGAAGCCGCGGCCATGGCATATGCAGACGCAGGGATCCATCCACGCCGCGATCTGGATGGCCTGGTCACCGCCGAGGAGGATTTCCACGAAGGCATCGCCATCAGCGATGAATACGTCCCCGATCAGATGGGAGCAGTCCTCAAATCCGTCCACACCATCGCCGGCGATGGCCTCCAGGCCCTGGCGGCAGGCGTGATGCAGATCGCCGCCGGCGCCGCGCGTATCCTGGCTGTCGAATCCCACAGCAAGGCCAGCAACATCCTGAACCTCCCCCAGATCACCGCCCTCGCCCTCGACCCGGTGTTCCAGCGCCCCCTGGACGTCCACCCGATTTTCATCGCGGGATTGGAGATGCGTCGGTATCTGGAGGCCACCCGCACTCCGATTGAGCATGTGGCCCGCGTGGTCGTCAAAAACCGGCGCAATGCGATGCGCAATCCCCGCGCCGCCTTCCCGGCGGATCTCTCTGTGGAAGATGTGTTGCACAGCGAGCCCCTGGCGGAGCCGCTGACCCGCCTGATGACAGCGGAACCCGCAGATGGATGTGTCGTGCTGGTCCTGGCTCGGGGGGATGTGGCCCGATCCCTTACAGGGCGGCCGATCTGGATCCGGGGGATCGGGTGGGCTACGGATTCTTATGCCCTGGAGAGCCGGGATTGGGAGGGAGCGCGCTACCTGCGCCGGGCCGCCGAGCTGGCTTACCAGCAGGCCGGGATTCGATCCCCCCGCCGGGCCTTCGATTTCGTCGAGGTGGATGATACATTCGCCTACAAAGAACTCCAGCACCTGGAAGCCCTGGGCCTCTGCCGCCCTGGGGAGGCCGGGTGGTGGACGGCAGAGGGAGCTACGGAGATCGGAGGGGAATTGCCGGTGAACCCTTCCGGAGGTTGTCTGGGGGAAGGACATCTGCTGGACGCCTCCGGGCTGGCCCGGGTGCTGGAGGCCGTGCTGCAGCTGCGAGGGGAAGCGGGCCCCCGACAGATCCCGAACGCCCATACCGCCCTTGTGGCCTCATGGCGGGGACTGCCAACGGCCACGGGGGCCGTGGCTATCTTGAGCCGGGAGCCATAAGGGATGAAGCGAATCGCTCCGCAAATCCTTATTCCATCCGGCCGGGTCAGAGGACAGCGGTAGACGCAGGGATGATCGCTTCATCCGGGGGACCGAGCGGTCCGACGCAGGCTTACCGGGGTGAAGCGCTTGCGGTTTGATCCCGCGCGTCCCTCCGCATCGGGAGGAGAAGGGGGAGCCCCTTACAGAAAGGGTATCCTCAGGGGAGCGGCCGGAGGTGCACATGCATCCGGAGGAACTGCGGGCGCGATTGGAGCAACTGGAAAACGAAGTGATTGTGCTCAAGCATGTGGTCCGTCTGATCCTGGCTGCCCATCGGCGTAACCTTCCTCCCTTCCCTGGCCCGCGGCTGGATCCGGAGACGGTGCGGCAGGTGCGGCGAGAGATCCAGGCCCAGTGGGATGAAGAATGGCAACAATGGATCACCCTGACCTGAGGTCCCCGTGAGAGCCTACGTTCTGGACACCCATGCTCTAATCTGGTATCTCACCCGGGATGAGCGACTGAGCCCGGCCGCCCGCCGCGCGTTTGAGGAGATCGAGCGCGGGGAAGCCAGAGGGCTGATCCCGGTTGTCGTTCTGCTGGAATTGATCCGGATTGAGGAGAAGGATCTGATCCCTCCCCTATGGGAGATCGCTCTCACCACGCTGCTCAGCGAGGGGAGATTCGAAGTTGTCCCCCTGGATCTCAGCCTGCTGGCCCTGGTCCGGGAACTTCCTGAACTGGAAGACCTGCACGATCGGGTGATCGTGGCCACCGCGCAGCGTTACGGGGCGGTGCTTGTGACCTACGATGAGACCATCCGCCAGTCGGGGCGGGTGGAGACGATCTGGTGAGGCGAAAGCTCCGGCGATGTGGTGATGGTAGCCCCGCCGCCCGCCCCAACATCCCAATCCCCAGATCCATACGGATTTGGGGATTTGAGGAACGGCGCGTAACAGTGGTTAAGGAAGAGCCAAAGAGCCGTGGGGTGCTGGGCTGGAGACCGAAGGCTTCCAGCCCAGCACCTCAAACGCCCAAAATATTGCACGATCCCAGGAGGTGACGCGCAATGGCGGGACGACGGGTGGCCATTGTAGGCGCCGGGATGACGAAATTCGTGCGCCGGGCCCTGGAGACCGGGCAGGAGCTGGCCTGGGAGGCCGCCAGCAAGGCGCTGGAATCCTGTGAAATGACCCTGGACCAGATCGATGCGGTGGTCCTGGGCTCTGCCCCGGATGCCTTCGATGGTGTCCATATGAAGGTCGAATACCTGAGCCCGGGGGCCGGAGCCTGGGGCAAGCCCACCATCCGGGGATACGTGGGCGGCGGGACCGGGGTCTTTGCCGCCATTCAGGGCTGGTATCACATCGCCAGCGGGATGTTCGATACGGTGCTGGTGGTGTGCGAAGAGAAAATGTCCTCCTGCCATCCCCATCCTCAGGCCGCCTTCAATTACATCTTTGATCACACCCTCGAACGTCCCCTGGGCCCTAACCTTCTCTGGATCTTCGCCCTGGAAATGAATGCTTACATGACCAAATATGGGCTGACCAAGCGGGATATCGCGATGGTGGCGGTGAAGAACAAACGCAACGCCGCCGACCATCCGGCGGCCCTGCTGGGGGATCCGAACATCACCGTAGAAGATATCCTCCAATCCGAAGTGCTGGCCTGGCCGGTGCAACGCCTGGATGTTTCCCCCGTGACCGATGGGGCCGTAGCCATTGTGATGGCCGCTGAGCACGTCGCCCGACGGGTCACGAATAAGCCGGTCTGGGTGGAGGGGGTGGGATGGTCCCTGGACACCCAATACTGGACCAATCGGGACCTCTCTTATCCCACATATGTGGAAGAAGCCGCCCGCAAAGCCTACGCCATGGCGGGGATCAAAGAGCCTCGCAAAGAGATCCATATCGTGGAGCCCTATGACCCCTTCGATTACAAGGAGTTGCACCATCTGGAAGGGCTGCTCCTGGCGGATCGGGGGAAGGCAGCGGAGCTGATCGCCCTGGGCATCGCAAACCGGGATGGGGACATGCCGGTCACTCCCTCCGGAGGGCTTCTCGGCGTGGGCAATCCGATCGCCGCAGCCGGGCTGATGAAGGTGGCTGAGATCTTCTGGCAGCTTCGAGGAGAGGCCGGGAAACGCCAGGTTCCCGGCCAGCCCCGACGAGGTCTGGCCCAGGCCTGGGGCGACCTGATGCAGGTGGGCACCGTGATCATCCTGGGGATTTAACGGAGGAACCGGATGGAGCGCTGGGTTTACCCGACAACCGGCCTGCGAGCGGAAGATCTGGAGCGCGAACGCGTTTGTCTCGTCCGGGCACCGATGAACGGGGAATACGCCTGGGACGCAGGAGTGGCCGTCGGGCGGTTCCTGGCGGAATTGAAGGCCGGCCGCCTGATCGGGCGTCGCTGTCGGGCCTGCGGCCGGGTGATGGTCCCGCCGCGGATGTTCTGTGAGCAGTGCTTCCGACCTACCGATGAGTGGGTGCCCCTGGCGGATACCGGGACCGTGATCACATTCTCCGTGTGCACCATCTCCTGGGACATGCGCCGCCTGGAGGTCCCGGAGGTCCCGGCTGTCATCGCCATCGATGGAGCCTCCCCGGGGATGGGGATTATGCATAAACTCGGGGAGGTCGGCCGGACCCTCGAGGAGATCCTGGATCGGGTCCGGATCGGGATGCGGGTTCAGGCGGTCTGGAAGCCGGCTGGGGAACGGGAGGGCGCGATCACCGATATTCTCTACTTCCGACCTCTGGAGCAGTGAGGAGGCCCTGATGCCCCTGATCGAACGGATCCAGCATCTGAACGAGGCCCGGGCCTGGCGAGGAGCGATCCGGCTGGAGGGTGTCTATACGGCGGGGGTGGCAGGAGAACGCTGGCTGCGCGGGCTGCAAGAGGGGAAAATCTACGGAACCCGTTGCCCCCGTTGTCGATATACTTACGTTCCGGCGCGACGGTTCTGCGAGCGCTGCCTGGGTGAGCTGAGCGAGGATGCGTGGATAGAGGTCGCTCCCCAGGGGACGCTGATTTCATGGACCCGCGTGCATGTGGCTCCAGACGGGGCTCCTCTGGTTCCCCCACGGACCATCGGTCTGATTCGCCTGGACGGTGCCGATGCGGTTCTGGTGCATGAGCTGATCGGCGATGGGGAATGGGCAAGCGGCATGCGGGTGGAGGCCGTCTTTCGGCCGCCCGCCGAGCGGGTGGGCAGCATCCGGGATCTACTCGGGTTCCGCCGGCTCTGATACAGATTGTGATTATATTCACAATATGGACTTGCCGGGAATCGGGAGACCTCCTATAATAGGGGCAACCTCTTCGTTGGTAGCAGGGTGCGAAGCGAAGGGAAGGACCCGTTATCAACGCCCTTGGGGGAAATGAGCCCCCGTGGGCCCTGCGATGAACGAGGGACTTCTCCGGCCGGGATCCGGGCCGGGGCTGGAAATCGGGAGTTTCCAGATTCCTGAGAGGGAGGGGTCAGCCGCCAGGGCCTGATCTCCCCTCCCCCAATGAGGAGTAAGGTAGGGATGGAGCACCACCCCTCGGTTCGGAAATCCTCCCGTTCCGGGAGGATATGGGGACGCCTGCTGCGGACCCCTTCCGCCCGTGATGGGCAAGAGCCATGGTCGATCCAGATCAGGGGCATCGCCCAGCTTCCTGAACGACTCAAAGGGTTGCAGGATCTGGTTCGGAGAGCCCAGGCGTTCAGCGTCGCGCTGTGGGCCCATTACAGTGTGCACATCGGCCTGGTGCTGGTGGTAGGATTGCTCTATCTGGCCCTCACCCAGAGCCGGACAGCTCCAGCATGGCTTCTCCAGCCGGTTCAGCTTCCGGAGATCTCCCGAGATGAGCCAGCTTCCCCGGAAGTTTTGCAGGCGCTCCTCCGTCGCTCCGCCTACCTGGGTGGAACCCGCCGGAACGGCCCGGCATGGCTGATCCGCCAGGTGGATCTGCACACGGAGATCCCGGAGCGGCCCCGACGGGGGATCATTACCTACACGGTTCAGCCCGGCGATACCCTCTTCGGGATCGCTGAGAAGTTCAAATTGCGCCCTGAGACCATCCTCTGGGCGAACTATGAGGTTCTTCAGGATGATCCCCACCTGCTGGATATCGGCCAGGTTCTGAACATCCCACCGGTGGATGGGGTCCTGCATACCGTGAAAGAAGGGGAAACCCTGGAGGAAATCGCGAAGAAATACAATGTGACCCCGGAGGCCATCCGCAACGCCGAGTGGAACGGCCTGATGGAGGGGGGCGAGCCCCAGGTCGGCCAGGTTCTGATCGTCCCGGGTGGCTCGCGGCCCTTTGCCGGCTGGACCCCTCCGCGGCGGTCTTATGTGGTCATCGCGGGGGGCAAGCGGATGCCGGCGGGAGCCTGCCCCAGTGTGCAGGTTGCGCCGCTGGGGACAGGAAGCTTCATCTGGCCGGTGAACAGCCGCTGGCGCTCGGGCTATGATTTCACCGCTTACCATCCGGGCGTGGACCTTGCAGGGCGGCTCGGGGACCCGGTGTATGCCGCCGATGCGGGCACGGTTGTCTATGCGGGCTGGAGCACGGTCGGCTACGGCAACCTGATTGTCCTGGATCACGGGAACGGATATCAAACTTATTACGCGCATCTCAGTGCGATCTTTGTGGGTTGTGGGCAGCAGGTGGCCAAAGGAGCCACCATCGGGCTGGTGGGTTCGACCGGGCGGTCCACCGGGCCTCACCTGCACTTCGAGATCCGGGGCCCGGGCGGGTTTGTGAACCCCTGGCAGGTGCTCCCATAGCCATGGGAGACGTGAATCTCGCGAGAGGCACCGCGCGGGCTCGCGCCAGAGGGACCTGAGCCTTGTGGGGAAGCAGCGGTGGGGGCTCGGGAGAGCCAATGGGTTGCACAGGATGGGCAAGCTCCCCTTGCCTGGTCAGCAGGGTAATCCGGGGCAGGCAGCGCGGAAGCCTGCCCCGGGCTATTTTATGGGGCTTCGAGGAGGGCCCTCGTGGAGAAGGATATCGGCCCTTTCTCCGTCACAAGAGCGCAGGGAGAGATGCAATTGATCCGCGAATGGGATTATGATAGAACCCGGTGATCCCGAACGGAGCGTTTTCGATGCCCATTGAGCTCACCGGGGCGATCGTAGGGGTTGGGATTCTGGCAGCGCTGGGGGCCTACTTTCTGGGGATCGCGGCGGCATACCCGCGGCTGAGCGCCGCCCGGCGGCGGGGCCATCTGGGATGGTTCCTCCTGGGCCTGAGCCTGGCCGGGTTGGGATTCATCCCCTCTCCCCTCGTGCTGGGCCCAGCCTATCGCTTCACGGTGAATATGAGTCAGTTCGTCCTCCTGACCGGGCTGGCCGCCCCCTTGCTGTTGATGGGTTTGCCGGAACCCTTTTTTGATCCGTTGATCCGGCCCAGCCTCCTCCGCCGCTTAGGCCTCCAACTCACCCGGCCCCTTCCGGCCTATCTGGTGGCCAACCTCGTCTTTTTCGCCTGGCATACCCCCGCCCTTTTTGAACTGGCCTCCCGCAGCGTGAGCCTCTGGGCCTTCAAGCAGCTTCTCTTCCTGATCGCGGCCATGCTCGCCTGGTGGCCCGTCCTGAGCCCAACCCCCATCTGGCCTCGCCTCTCGGATCCGGGGCAGGTCCTCTATCTCTTCTTTCTGGCCATGCCCACCACGCTGTTAGGGGCGCTCTTCACTTTCCCCGACACCCGAATTTACAACCCAACGGCGCTGGGCTTCGAGGTATGCGCTCCCTCCTCGCTGGAGGATCAGCGACTGGCCGGGCTTTTCATGTGGGTGCCGGGAGCGCTGATCTACCTGGGGGCTCTCACCGTGGTGTTCTTTCGGTGGTTTGGTAGGGAAGACAGGTGAGGGGGTCGGTGTTCGCACCGATCCCCTCACCAGGATACTCGCCAAGGCCCAGAAAGCCTGGGGAGGAGCCTTGCCCGCTTCACGGCTAAGAGTCTGTGGTCCAGCGGGGGAACGATCGGGGCCGCCGGGGCTCCTCGCCCCCCTCTAAAAGACGGCGCCCCCGCTGCAGATCGGCCTCGTGTTTCAACAGAACCGTTAGGGTGCTCTCCAGCGTCTTGCGGTCCAGGTGCTGAGCGTTCAGGGCCACCAGCGCCCGCGCCCAGTCCAGCGTCTCGCTGATGCTGGGTTGTTTCTTCAGATCCAGCCGCCGCAGGCGCTGGACCAGTTCCACAGCCTGCCGGGCCAGCTGCGGCGCCAGCTCCGGAACCTTCAGGCGGACGATGGCCAGCTCCTGCTCCAGGGAAGGGTAATCGATGAACAGATAGAGACAGCGCCGCTTGAGGGCCTCGCTCAGCTCCCGGGTGTTGTTGCTGGTGAGGAACACGGTGGGGATATGCTTCGCCCGCAGCGTGCCCAGCTCCGGCACGCTGACCTGGAAATCGCTGAGAACCTCCAGGAGAAACGCCTCGAATTCCGCATCGGCCCGATCGATCTCATCGATCAGGAGGACGACCGGCTCGTCCGACAGGATGGCCCTGAGCAGCGGTCGGGGGAGCAGGAAGCGCAGGGAGAAGAAGACGTCTTCCTCCTGGGCGATGCGATCGGCGGCCTCCCGCAGGGTGGAGGCATCAGCCAGCACCGCGTTGAGCTTATCCCGCAAGAGCTGGGTGTAGAGCATCTGCTTGGCGTATTCCCACTCGTAGAGCGCCTTGGTTTCATCCAGACCCTCGTAGCACTGAAGGCGGATCAGCGGACGGCCGGTGGCCGCCGCCCATGCTTTGGCGAGCTCCGTCTTGCCCACCCCTGCAGGACCCTCAATCAGCACCGGCTTGCCCAGGCGTTCGGCGAGGAAGACCGTCGTGGCGATCTCATCGGAGGCGATATACTGCTGGGCGGCCAATCGTTGCCGAACCTCCTCGATGGAAGAGACCATAAACCCTCCTTTCCCAATCCGGGCCCCATCCAGCGGCCGGTCGGATTGCTCTCATTTTAAGAACCTGCAAGCGCCTCGTCAATTCCCAGGAGGCGCTCGCAGGGCCCGCAATCCCTCCCCTCAGAGGACCACAATTTCTCATGGCGGGTTCCCACAGAGCGAAGGTTAGTTCGAGAATTCACAAATCGACCGAAGCGTCTGAACTTTTCCTGAACTTTAAAAGGTTAAGATTCGTTGCAAAGAGCGTCTAAACCCTGAGGTCCTCGTGGAACGGCAGAGGCCGCGGGCGGTTTCCTTTGTCGTGCGCATCTGGCTGGAAGAGACCCAGAGCGAAGGGCGATTGCGGGGGGAGATTGCCAACCTCCGCTCCGGGGAGACACGGCCGTTTGCGAATGAGATCCACCTGCTCCGATGCCTCTGGACCTGGATCCGGCAGGCCGGGAGCAGGCGATCGATTCCATTCATCTATGAGGAGGAACCCATGAGTGAGCTGACTGCGCGGGATGTGATCATGCGAATGCCGGAGGCCTTTCAGCCGGACAAGGCGCAGGGCGTGAACGCCACCATCCAGTATTCCCTCACGGGCGAGGGAGGCGGCGACTGGTATATCGTGATCGCGGAGGGCACCTGTTCCGTCCACGAGGGCAAGGCCGAGAAGGCTGATGTGACGCTGACCATGGATGCCCAGGACTTCGTGGACATTGCGACCGGGAAGCTGGATGCGATGAAGGCTTTTATGAGCGGCAAGCTCAAGGTCAGCGGCAATATGATGCTGGCCACGCGCCTGACTTCGTTCTTCCGAATGGGGTAAAGCAGCGGGGATCCCCCTGTGGCCTTTGCGGGCCACAGGGGGATCCATCCACACCGGCGGCAACTTTCTGGGCGGACGCGGGGAAAGGATCTTCCGGAGGGGAGCGGTCAAGACCCATCCGTCCCACCCCACTATCCGGAGAGCTGGACGAGAAACGCTCCAGGGACGCATCCATACTCGTGCGAACGCTCCACTTGAAGTCTCCGGGAGGTGGCCATGGAGGAGCGGCGATGGCATCAGTTCTACGATTTCTGGGTGCCACGATCGCTGACCTATCCGCGTCAGCCCCTGAGCGCTCTGATGGATTTCGCGGCGAACCAGTATGGGGACCATACCGCGACGATCTTCTATGGAGCGGAGATGAGCTATCGGGATCTCCGCGCCCATTCCATCCGTCTGGCCACCGCGCTGGACGCCCTGGGGATCCGGCCTGGGGATCGCGTGGGGCTGATGCTGCCGAATTGTCCGCAGTTCCTCATCGCCTTCTATGCCATCCTCCGCCTGGGCGCGGTCGTCGTCCCGCTGAACCCCCTCTATGTGGAGCGGGAGCTCCGCTATGTGGTGGAGGATAGCGGGATGCGGGCGATGATCGCGCTGGACACGATGGCCCCGAAGGTCATGGCCGTGCGCGAGCAGGCCGGGCCGGAGCTCGTGATCTTCGCCGGCCTGCAGGATTACATGCCCGAGGCCGTGCGACCGTTCTATCTCCAGCGAGTCCAGGCCCAGGGGATGAGCACGGAGACGCCCACCGGCCCGGGGCTCTATCGCTGGACCGATCTGATGGAGAAGGCGGGGGAGCGGTTCTTCCAACCGCCGGTGAATCCGATGGAGGACGTGGCGGTTCTCCCCTACACCGGGGGCACCACCGGCACGCCGAAGGGGGTGATGCTCACCCATTTCAACCTGTTCGCCAACGTGATCCAGGCCTATGTCTGGGCCCGGGAGTTCGTCCGAAGGGGGGAGGAGCGTTACCTGGTGGTGCTTCCGCTTTTCCACTCTTTCGGCATGACCTCGCTGATGAACGTGGGGATGTTCAACGGAGCGACGTTCGTCCTGCTCCCCCGGTTCGACGTGGAGGAGGCGCTGAACGCGATCCGAACCTATCAGCCCACGTTCCTGCCGGCGGTGCCAACCATGTATATCGCCCTCCTGAACCACCCGCGGGCCGCGGAGTCCGGCCTGGGCTCTATCCGTCTGTGTAACAGCGGGGCCGCCCCCCTGCCGGTGGAGGTCATCCAGCAATTCGCCCGCTTCTCCTCTGGCACCTTCATTGAGGGCTACGGCCTGACGGAGGCTTCCCCCATCACCCATATCAACCCCATTATGAATCTCAAGAAGCTGGGGAGCATCGGGCTTCCGATCCCCGACACGGACGCCCGCATCGTGGATGTGGAGACAGGGACGCGGGAGCTGGAGCCGGGCGAGGTCGGGGAGCTGATCATCAAAGGCCCCCAGGTGATGAAAGGCTACTGGAACCGGCCGGAGGAGACGGCGCAGACCCTGCGGGACGGCTGGCTCTACACCGGGGATATCGCCCGCATGGATGAGGATGGCTACTTCTACATTGTGGATCGCAAGAAGGATATGATCCTCACCGGTGGGTTCAATGTCTACCCGCGGGAGGTGGAGGAAGTCCTCTACGCCCACCCGGCGGTCCTGGAGGCCGCGGTGGTCGGCGTCCCCGATCCCTATCGTGGAGAGGCGGTGAAGGCCTACGTGGTCCTCAAGCCCGGCGCCCAGGCCACCGAGGAGGAGATCCTGGAGCATTGCCGGAAGAATTTGGCACCTTATAAGGTCCCCCGGAGCGTGGAGTTCCGGGATTCCCTTCCCAAGTCGATGATTGGAAAAGTGCTCCGCCGGATGCTACGGGAGGCCGCGCCGGCGATCGCCACGCCCGCGCTGACGGTGCCGCCCGATGTTCCGATCCGCGCGTTCTTCATCGAGTGGGTCCCCCGGCTCTTTGAGGCGGCCGTCGCGGCCACTCCCCCGGAGGGGATGGAAGGGACCACCCTGATCGTCCGCTATCGGGTGGATGGGGAAAGCTTCACGCTGCGGGTCGAGGACGGTCAGCGCCTGGCCGTGGTGGAGGGGGAGACGGGGGAGACGCCCCACATCGAGCTGATCCTCGACGCAGAGGCGCTGCGAGAGGCGATCACCGGGCGCATCTACCTGGGGGAGCCCCCTTACCTGGCCTTCCGATCCCGGCGCCGTTTTGAAGCGCTCCAGCGTCTGAAGGGAACCGTGCGTCTGGAGCTGGAGCGGCCCGATGGGACCCTGTGGCGGGCGACAGCGATCTATAACGGGGCGGCGGAGCCTTCCGGGACATTACGCATGACCTCCACGGATTACAGTTCCATGCAGCGCGGGGAACTGGATGGCCAGGTCGCCTTCGCCACCGGGAAACTGCGATGGGAGGGCGATTTCACGCTCCTCATCGGCCTGCGCACATTGCGGGAATGAAAACGGCGTCCCACGAGGCTGCCCTCACGAGATCCTGAGAAATCCAGGGTGGGGTCGCCCTCGGTGGCCCCACCCAAAAGCCCTGCGGAGGGTTAAAGAAAAGTCGGACATCCGATCTTTCAGAGATCTTCTATGCGATCCAGGCAGGGGTCAGGAGCGGGGAAACCGGTTTGGATCTTTTGCGGAGGGAAGCGCGATGATCTCGTTTGAGCCAACCGATGAGCAGCGGATGCTGATCCAGACGGTCCGTGCCTTCGCCGAAGAACACCTGCGCCGGGTCGCGCGGGAGTGCGATGAAACCGGTCAGATCCCGGAGGATGTGATCGATCGAGGGTGGTCCATCGGATTGCTCCCCAGCATGATCCCGGAGGCCTACGGCGGCTTCGGCGAGCCATCGGCCCTGACCAGCGTCCTGGCGCTGGAGGAGCTCGGCTGGGGCGATTTCACCCTCGCCCTCTATCTGCTGGCGCCTCAGGCCGTCGCCCTTCCGATCCTGCTTTACGGGACGGAGGAGCAGAAGAAAACCTACCTGCCTCGCTTCTGCGGGGAGCGTTTCGTAAAGGCAGCGGCGGCGCTGATTGAGCCCAGCTTCCTGTTCGATCCCTTCCAGCTGAAGACCACCGCCCACCGGGAGGGCGAGGAATATGTCCTGAACGGGGTCAAGATCGGCGTTCCCTTCGGGGCGGAGGCCGAGCTGCTCCTGGTCTACGCCAGCGAGGATGGGCGAACCCAGGCTTTCCTGCTGGAAAAGGGGACACCGGGGCTGGTGGTGAGGGAGCGCGATCGCTACGCCGGGATCCGCGCCCTTCCGATGTATGAGATCGCCCTGGAGGGATGCCGCGTTCCGCTCTGTCAGCGGATCGGCGGGGAATCGGGGATCGCGATGGACCGGCTGTTAGAGCGCTCGCGGGTGGCGCTGGCTGCCCTGGCGGTCGGGCTGGCCCGAGGCGCCTTCGAGTATGCACGGGATTACGCCAGGCAGCGCGTCCAGTTCGGCGAGCCCATCGCCCACCGCCAGGCCATCGCCTTCATGATCGCGGAGATGGCCATCGACATCGACGCAGCCCGGCTGATGGCCTGGGAGGCGGCATGGAAGATCGACCGCGGGGAGGATGCTTCCCGGGAGGCCTATCTGTGCAAGCTCTTCGCGGACGACATGGCCCTGCGGGTGACGGATGGCGCCGTCCAGACCCTGGGCGGCCACGGCTACATCCGGGACCACCCGGTGGAGATGTGGCTGCGCAACGCCCGGGGCCTCCCCATGCTGGAAGGAATGGTGATGGTGTGAAACCGGATGAAGGTTTCGCTGAACCCCTGTCACTGGGAGGTGTTACATGATCAGCTTCGAGATCCCGGAGGAGATTCAACAACAGCGGGAAATGGCCCGTATGATCGCCGAGCAGCTGATGCGGCCCAACGCCCGCTACTACGACGAGCATGAGCACGAGATCCCCTGGGATTTCGTGAACACGATGTGGCCCATCGTGCAACAGGACTGGATCCGGATTGTGCGGCGGGCGGAGCGGCAGCTGGCCGGGGAGCAGCCGGCCGAGAAGAAGCGCGAGGGGCCGCGCTATGACAACCTGCGCATGATCTTCCTGGTGGAGATGCTCACCTGGGGCGACGCAGGGCTATACCTCTGCATGCCAGGTCCCGGCCTGGCCGGCTACTCTATCAACGCGGTCGGTACGCCGGAGCAGAAGGTCCGCTTCCTCAAGCGCTACACCGAGGGCGGGCCGAAGTGGGGGGCGATGGCGGTGACAGAGCCCGGCGCCGGCTCGGATGTCTCGGCGATCCAGACCACGGCGAAGCGGGAGGACGGGCACTGGGTGCTCAATGGGGAAAAGATCTTCATCACAAACGGGTATCTGGCCCTTGAAGCCTCGGATGGCATTGTAGTGGTCTGGGCGACGATTGATAAAACGGCCGGGCGGGCAGGGATCAAGCCCTTCGTGGTGGAGGCAGGAACCCCCGGGGTGAGCATCACCAAGCGGGAACATAAGCTGGGTATCCGGGCCAGCGATACGGCAGCCATCCGCTTCGACAACGCCCGCATCCCTCTGGACAATATCCTGGGCAGCCCGGAGATCCTGGACACGGCGCGCACGGATGGGTTCAAAGGGGTGATGATCACCTTCGATGCCTCCCGGCCGGTGGTCGCGGCCGGCGCCCTGGGCATCGCGCGCGCCGCGATCGAGTTCACCAAGGAGGTCCTGGAGAAGGAAGGGATCCGGATCCGCTATGGCCTCCCGCGACATCAGCTGACGGCCATCGAACGGGACGTGATGGAGATGGAGGCCATGCACAAGGCGGCATGGCTGCTCACCCTGCGGGCGGGCTGGATGCTGGACCAGGGGAAGCCCAACGCCCTGGAGGCCTCCATGGCCAAGGTCAAGGCGGGCAAGGCGGTGACCTGGATCACATACAAGGCCGTGGAGATCCTGGGGCCGCTGGGTTACTCCACCCGCTACCTGGTCGAGAAGTGGATGCGGGACGCGAAGATCAACGACCTCTATGAGGGCACGGGCCAGATCAACACCCTGATCGTCGCCCGCCGCGTCCTCGGCCTGACCAGCCGTGAACTGAAATGAGGGGCGGGCTGATCGCCCGCCCCATGGGCGCCCTGGGCTGTTTGACGCATAGCGGATGGTGTATAATGGATCATGATTACACATTCCGATAATGGTGAGGAGCGGTGATGCGTCGAGTTCAGATCGTTCTGGAGGAGGAACAATACCGCTGGTTGCGCCGCGAGGCCGAGGCGCGGGGCGGATCGATTTCCGCCCTGATCCGGGAGGCGATCGAGGCATGGCGGGCGCGGGAGGGATGGCCCTCGATTGATCAAAGCCCCTTCTGGAAGCTGGTAGGAGCCGGTCGAAGCGGCCAGCGCGGCCCGGCGATCAGTGAGCACGTGGATGACTGGCTTTACCCGATCCCCCGGCCGCGTCGAAAGGCTTCCCATAAAGGGATAGCCCGTTAATTGAAAGCCCCGGCGCAGAAGGAGAGACCATGCCCCGACCCCGCCTGATCGTGGACACCAGCGCCCTCTTCGCCCTTGTGGCTAAGGATGATCCGAATCATCCCCTTGCGAAGGAGACGTTGCTCGGTTTTCGGAATGCGGAATATATCCTTCTGGATCTCGTCTGGGTGGAGGCGGTTACCCTAATCAAACGAGCGCTGGGCTCGAAGCTGGCCATTGAGGTGGGAAAGGGACTGCTCTCCGGGCCTCCCTTTGTGTTCTATTCGGTGAAAGGGGAGGATTTCGACGGGGCCTGGGAATTGTTCCAGCGATTTTCGGATCAGGCCTGGAGCTTCGTGGATTGCGCGATCCTGCATGTAGCCCGGCAGCTGGGGGTTCGGGAGGTCTTCGCTTTCGATCATCATTTCGATCAAATGAGCGGCCTGGGGATCCGACGAGTTCCTGAAGCATGGGGGCGACAGCGGCGATGAACATCGATTTGCGGGAGCGCGTGGCGATCGTCACCGGGGCTTCGCGGGGGATCGGGCGGGCCATTGCCCGAGCCCTGGCCGAGGCCGGCGCCCGGGTGGTCCTCTCCAGCCGGAAGGCGGAGAACCTCACGCCGGTCCTGGAGGAGATCCGCGCCGCAGGCGGGGAGGCCCTGGCGGTCCCGGCGCATACGGGGCGCATGCCGGAGG
>Ga0105160_1000602_pt1 | contig 16203 bp, 16 predicted proteins | sample GXS110809BmetaG_FD_89591 | JGI IMG/M metagenome (GOLD analysis project Ga0105160, IMG submission 89591) | Hot spring microbial communities from Gongxiaoshe hot spring, China to study Microbial Dark Matter (Phase II) - GXS 110809B | ecosystem: Environmental > Aquatic > Thermal springs > Hot... | reverse complement strand
GTGTGGCCCTGGTCTACCGGGACGAGAGCGGTCGGCTACGAGCCCGCCTGTATCTTGAGGAAGGCAAAGCCCCCATCCATGTGGAAGATGTGGAAAGCTACGATGCCGGGTTCGTGGATTTCGTTCTGCTCCCCCCACCCTGGGTCGAGGAAGCCATAAAGGATCGGGCGGTGGTTCTGATCAGCGGATATCCCGTCCTGGTTGAGGAGGAGGCGGGGATTCGGGTGCAGGAGGTGGTTTATCTCCCCAAAATCCCCAGTCCGGGAGGTGGGCGATGAACTTCCTTGGCCTCAAATCGGATGGAAACACTTTGCGACCGGTGGGTGTTGGTGCAATCCGCAGTCACGAGTTTCTCTACCGAGGTGAAACCCCCGATCTGATCGCACAGTTTACAGTCATCAGTCCGGATGCCCTGCTCGACTTCGACTTCGAGAAGAGCGGGGAATGGTTGATCGCCCGAAAGGCCAGCCTGGAGGCTCATCTTCGGTGGCGCCTGGCTGGGGATGTGAGCATTGAGATCCGACAGCCTGACGGGGTTTACGAGCTGAGGCCCTTTGATCCTTCTTCCCTGCAGAGGTTTCTTGCCAGGCTCAGGAGGCACAGCTTCTCCTTTGAGCTTGGCAGTTGGGGGAATACGAGCGGGGTCGAGCTCGTATCCGGCGTTTTGCTCAGCCAGGCCAGGTCAATGCCAGATAGCGGAATCCTCTACCCGGCTGGTCGCTTCGCCACTTTAGACAAGGCCCTGTTTCAGACCGACGAGAGATCGATTCGTGTCATCTCTGCGCTCCTGGTTGAGATCCCCAGCCTGCCGATGAAGCCCGAAGTCATCGAAGTGGATTGGCTGAAAGCCAACCTTGCCGAACAAATAAACGAATATGTGCTCGGATTGCTGATGGGGGATCAGAACCCTGCCCTTTCCCATCACATCCGGATGTTGCGCCTGGCCAGCCGTCTGGTGACGTTCGCCGAGACGAAGCTGGAGCTGAAGCTGGAGCGGGTTCTGATCGCCGATCGATATGTTTATGCCCAGAAGGGGGGGTTCAGGTTGTTCGCCGGACTTCGCCTGAGGCCAGCCTGCAAGATCATCTGGAGGTGAAAAAATGGAGCACAAAACCAATACCCCATTCATCATTCGGGACGTGACCCATGCCTCGGCGGAGGGGGTCAAGCGGGAATATCGGGTATATCTGGGGATCGCGAACATCATCGACGATCCTGAAAGCTTCCACGAAGTCATTAAGAACACCGCCACCATCATCGCCGGATCGACCCACCCAACCATCGGCGAGCTGTTCGGGCGATTCTCGCAGACCGTCATCGAAACGAAGAGGGCCTTCGACGCCATCCTGTTTCACGATGTGTTTCCGGGGGAGGGCGGGAGCTGTGTCTGCACCGCAAGGTTCTATGCCCTGGCCATAAACCGGGATTACCCGACCCATCTGGTGGCGAACGTCCGCATGATCATCCGCGATTCCACGGAATGGAAACGACAGGTCTTGTGGTTTCCCATGAACCACCGCGATGCCAGGGCAAGGAAGGCCTTCCAGAAATACGTGTTGGAGATCCAGATTGCCTGCCGGGAAATTCTGAAGTCCCATGGCGCTGTTCGGGCAGAACCGATTTACGCCGATGTCAATGGCGTGATTTTCCTGCACTCTTCTCACGCGTGGCCTGGAAAGTTGATCGCCATCCTGAACGGGGGTGCCGTTGTCGTTAAAACGTTAGAGCGGAACATCCGTGGTGGTGTCCCGCTTCCGGAAGGGAAGTTGTTGGGTTGGGACGCACTCCAGATCGATCCCCACAATCCCTGATCCTTCCCGCAACCCCACCATCGCCTCACTTATCCTCAATAGCTTGCAGGTGCGGTTGGGGGGTGACCTGAAACTCGAACAGCTGATCGTCCGCTGTTCGCGCATAGATCCCATCGCTTTCTTCGAAAAGCTCCCGGACGGCAAGAGCGAAGGGGACCCGAACCATCCTCGTGGGATCGCCTTCCGGGATAAAGAGAAGAGTTCGATCGTCCTCCAGGCACAGGAGCACACCATCCGAGTTGCATGCCATGTGTTTTGCTTTGATCTTCGCATTTCCAGGAAAGAAATAGGCGCACTGGTTGGCATCCGACCAGAAGAACACTCTCTCCCCCCAACGGTAATAGGCCTCTCCTTCACACCAGAAGTGGTAAGGCTCAAGATCGTTGGAGACGGGAAGTGCGGTGGCAACCATATGGGCAAGCCTGTTGCTGGTGAAGAGGAACCGATAATTGCCCCTGTCCATCCACCAGGTTGCCGGGCACACGCCTTCGATCGCCTCGTATCCCCCATCCCGCCGGAAACGGAAAAGGGTGGGGGCTGGCCCGTTCGCCCGATGACCGGAGAGCAGGATCAGCCATCCGTCGTGGAGATAATTCCCCGTGAGCGGGACAGAGCGCTTCAGATCCAGATCCGATGGGGCCTGGATTTCGCCGTAACACTGATCACGGAACCCCCACGCGAATCGCGGCGTCCCGGACTCGCGGACGACAAACCAGAACCCGTCCGGCATGATGAGCCAGTTCCAGACACCGGAAACGGAAAGCGCCCGATACTTGCCTTTGAAAACGTGGATGAAGTGATTTGCCCTCACGATCGTCGTATCCCCACCCCAGAAAAGGATTCGCTCTCGCGGGCCAATCTCCGGGCTCATGTTCCTCACCACCCGCCTGTTGTTTTCTTCCGCCGGCTCGACGACTACTTCGTCTGAAACCAGCAGTCTCCGTCCCTCTCCAGGCAAACGATCCGGAGCATACAGTGCCGGATCTTGGATCGCTGTGCCATCGGGAGCAATCCACCACTCCCCAACACACAACCACCCATCCGGCGACATGTGGGCGACGAATTTCCGCGCCAGGGATCGAAAGCTCTTGTCCATCCGTATTTCCCCATTCGGGCCGATCCAGACCACGCGAACCCAGCTGGCCACCATCACCATCCCACCGTGATGGACGGGATCAGGGAAAAAGGCGACGTTGGGTTTGTAGAGATCCCACCATCCCGCCAGCCAGGCAAACCGATCTGAGGCCACCCAGCGTCGGCTTTTCCCATCCCATCTGGCACCCAGCAGGTGAATGGAATCCTGATCGATGAAGATCGGATAGGTGAACATGACATAACCCCCTGTTTGAGCTTGTTATGAGCCCTGAGCTTCAATGGAAATCCGGCTTCGCCGGACCTGGCCTTTTCGATGGCTTCAGCATTTCATATATCCCTCGACACAAGCACCCCCTGCAGGCGTTGAAGCGTCGCCCGTATGCGGGCTGGCTCGCCGCGGGCTTCTTCCAGCAGGCTGATCACCAGGCTTTCGGGGTTGTTGAAGATGACCGTGGCACCGAACCCTATATCGACCTCGAAGGCCTGATACGGTTTCCGAGCATATGCCAGCCGTTCGGGGTTCAGGAAGATCCCCCCGACGATCCTCGTCCTGGGAATCCAGGAGGTAAGGGGCCTGGCCTCTTCAAGAAACCTGTCCAGGAAGTCCTGGATGGCGAGGCAAATGCGGTGTTTCAGCTCCCGCATCTTCTCGAAGGTTAAACGTTCTTCCGGGAGCGTCATGCCCGTCAGCCATAGAAGATCCCGCTCCTGATCCCGGAGCGTGGATTCCAGCCTCATCAACCCGTCGGTTTCCACTTTCTGACACCAGGCGACAGCCTCCTGAAGGGTCTCAATCACTCCTTGTGTCCCGGATGGGTCTGTGCTGGCAATCCGGATCAGCGTGCGAACCCACCCCGGCGAGAGCCAATCCGTTAGGTGGACTTCGATCGGCTCATCCACGAGAGGGGTAAGGCGGGCCAGCTTTCTCCATCCAGGATGACGACCGGAACCGAACCAGAACTCGATCATCGTGAGGGCTTCTGCAGGTGAATAACGCTGATCCTTCGCTGGCCAGCACACACCGGGCGCCAGCTCAAAATCCCGATCGGGCCTGGACAGGGGGATGAAGGGATGGGACAGGCTAATCAGCCGGATCACTGCCCGACGAAGGCGGGCCAGGTGCTCCGCAACAGGTGAATCAGGAAAAACTTTTCCATCGCTTCCTGACCCATCGTTTGATCTGCTCGATTTTTTCCACCACATGACGGATCTCCTTCGGCTGGCCCCCGGTGATCTCGATGATGCATTGAGCGAGATCTCCTGTGGAAGAAAACTTCCTGTTTTTCAGGTGACCTTTTGTCACAAACATCTCGTGGGGAAGCTTTGCGTTTCTGGCCTTCCTGGAACTCCACCAGATGCCGGGAGCGATCGGAATAGCTCCGCTCCCCGTCCAGTGTCTTTTCGCAAGGAAAAGAAACAAGTCCTCGACGGTGGTTTCGAGGATAAAGATGTAAAGCCTGCGCAGGGAGGCCTCATCGATTCCTTCGGGTATTCTCATCATTCATGAAATCCGAGAACGCATGAAATCCGAGAACGAAAGCGAGAAACAACAAGTAGGCCAGATCATCCGCCTGTTCTTCCAGGATTTTCCTGGCTTTCTCCAGACGCCTTCTCCTCTCCTGACGGCACCACTCCGTAGCGGAGCGTAGCGTTCGAACAATCCGCTCAACTTCGTCTGATCTCTCATTGGCGGATCGATATAACCGAAACGCCAATTGGGGAGAGCAGGAATAGAGCCGACCCTCCTCGTCCGAGAAGAGGAGGAGAGCCTCTGACAGCCTCAGGCCCTTGCCGGTCCGGACTTCACGACCCGATCTACTGACCGGATCGTGGTGCGTCCTTCCTGCTTCGACGACCCGTGGCTCGTAGACCGGCTTTCGCCGTTCCGCCGCCAGAGGGATCTCCGCAGGCGTGACTTCCCGCCGACCTGGCGGTAGGGCCGTTGAGGGTGGCCAGCCCGTAGTGGCGAAGATTGATCGCCGCGTTCACATCCCGATCCATCGTGAAGCCACAGTGGGGGCAGATGAAGATCCGATCGGACAACCTCAAATCCGAGCGGATGAAACCGCAGGCCGAGCAGGTTTTCGAGGATGGGTAGAAGCGATCCGCGATGATGACCCGCGAGCCATACCACTCCGCCTTATACCGAAGCATCCTCAAAAATTCCCCCCACGAGGCCTCGGCGATGGATCGGGACAGCCGGTATCCGCGCTTGCGCTTCCGCATCAGACCTTTGATGCTCAGATCTTCCACCACATAGACCCGCTTGGCCTTCGCGAGCCGGGTGGTGGTCTGGTGCAGGAAGTCGCGGAACGCGTTGCGGATCTTTCGGTGAACGCGCTGAAGGCGGAGGAGCTGTTTGACGTAGTTCTTCCCAAAGACCTTGATCGTGGCGTTGGGGTTGTTCGGATCGGGGACTTCGCGCTCCCGTTGCTTTCGAGACAGGCGCCTTTGTTCCCGGCGAAGTTTCTTCCTGAGCCTCGCCAGTTTGTGCTGGAGCTGTTCCGGGATTCGGACATGCTCCGGATTTCTCCCGTCGTGAAGGGTGGCGTAGGAGTCCAGTCCAACATCCACCCCCACCACCGGCGCATCAGGAGGCAACGGTTGGGGATCTGGATATTCGACCTCGACCGTGAGGGAGACAAACCAGCGATCGGCTTCACGGGAAACCGTGGCGCTCAGGATGCGGGCTTTGCCTTCCTGGAGCAGGAGATGAAGCTTATGGGTCGGCTCCTTCACCCGCACCTTCCCGATTCGGGGGAGCTGGATGTGACGGGGGAAAACGCGAATGGAGCCCCTGAGGCGAGCTTTGTTGTCATCCATCGACTTCTTCCGCTTGAAGCGGGGGAATCCCGACTGACCAGCCCGCCAGTTTCGGAAAGCCTGCTCCAGGTCGCGAAAGGCTTCCTGGGGTGCGCATTTGGAGACTTCCACCCACCAGGGGGCATTCTCGCGTTTCCAGCGGTTCCACATCCTGCTCAGTTCGAAAGCGCTGGGCACGCGTTCGCCTCGCTCCAGCGCTTCCTTGCAACGCGCCAGACCCCAGTTGTAGGCGAACCGCGCGGCGCCGATGTGCTTCTTCAGGGAGACAACAGTCTCGCGGTTTGGTTCCAGCTCGAAGCGGAAGCCACGCATGATTCGCATCCCCCAAGCCTCCTCAAACCTCGGGCCTGCCCCACAGATCAGACTCCAACGAGAACCAATCCAGAATTCTCCCGTTTTCCGCGTGGTTCCTCAGGTATCGAGTGATGAAGTGAACAAGGATCTTGCAATAAATCGATACCACCTCGTCCAACATCTTCGATTGTGGCAGGCGAATGCCTTCCGCTTCGCAAAGCATGGAGATGCAATTCCGACACATACCCAGAAAAACGTCTGGGGTGTAATTGCCGGTTTCTGCTTCTTGGTCGGTAATGACTGCCGTCGCCACCCAACCCCAGTCGTGACCTTCGACACCATCGGAAAAGAAAAAATTGGTGGGTTGTTTCGTCAATCCATACCTGGGCATGGGCAATCCACCTCCTGATGGGTTTAACGCACCTCGCGGATGACGAATTCCCATATGCCTCGGGCATTGATGTAGCCACTGACACGGACAGGATATGGAACCTCGCTTGTCCTCTGGTGGAGGTTTATGACCTTGTGCTCCTTGTCCGCAAACAGGTAGATGAACCCCGACGCGTGGTTGAGGGTCGAAACGCAAACAATGCACACATTCCTGGACACATATATCGGCCTGATATGGAACGGAGCGTTTTGATGGTCAGCCTCATTGACGATGACGTCCCGTAGCTGGCGAATGACGTCGTCGTATGGTTTGTCCATCACCAGCGAGCCCTCGACAGGCTGGGTGAGGATGTCGCGAACGAAATCCCAGCAATACTGTCGAATGATCCTCTGTAGGTGCAACAACTGCTCCAGCTCCTGCTTTTCATCCCCCAGCAATCCCGAAAAACCGAACGGGGGATCTGCCGGAGCCCAGTAAATCAAAGGTCCGATGTTTGGCTCGTCCCAGCGAATGGCGATGGTCTGGAGGATAAGGGAGATCGTCGGGGGGTCAAGATGAAGCAGGGGAACAACACCAAACGCAAAAAGCACCCCGTGCCCGGCGTATATCGAGCCTGACCGGAACCAGTCCAGCACCCTGCTGTATTTCGCGAAATCGTTCAGATAGTCGAAGACGATTGGTTCCATCGCAATGAAATTCGAGAGGGCCAGGTTTTCCAGCTGAGCATCTTGTAGCGATTGGATGAAACCATTGTCACGGAGCACGGAGACACTTTTCCGGAACATCTCAAAAATGGATTCCCGGGCACGTCCGATCAGCTCATCACCCAGTTCATCTTCCGTTATCATTGCTGTGACCACGCCTGCCTCCTGATCGCCGGCTATTTCGCCGAAGATCCACTTACCGGGATAGCGACGAAAACCGTATTTGGTCATGAGCGTTCCACCTCTGGAAGAATGGTGAGCATCGCTTATCGCCTCTCGCCTCGGTAGAGAAATTGGTGGGTGTTACCGCCATCCACCAGCCTTCCGTCGATCCGGTTGCAGGATACCTTAGCAAGCAGCATGCGACGGCTCGAAAACCCGCGAACCAGCAACAACCCATCCGGAGGCAGGAGATGAGGTTCTATCCGCTTACGTGCGACGAGTCCTTCGTTTACCTCCCTGGCGTCCGGATGAGCCTGTCCACCGGGGTCTGGGAACCTTGCGATCAGCTGAGCTGGCTTCTGGATCTCGTGAATTCCAAGAGCTTCTTCTTCCCCGATCTGCATCGTCGGGGCGGTCTTTTTGTGCTGGAAACCGCAACCCATCGTGGGGTTGCCATGGGAAAATCGCTCCGGGTTCGTCCGGACGGTTCCATCGAATGGGAAAAACCGGTGCTGATCGGGGACAGTTCCCTGCCTGTCGTGATGTTGGCAGACGGAAGCCTGTATGTCAGGGGGGCCTGGATCAGGCCGGATGGGTCTGTGATCTATCCCGATCAGCTTTCCGCATCCCTGACCTCCCTGATCCCCTCCCCATCCGAGATTGGGGGGGTGATTTTCGCCGACCCCGATAGGGAGACGGCGATCTGCCATTACAACTACCAGCTCCTGGTTTTCAGGAAGGCGGAGAATGTTTTGAGCATCCCCTTCGATCAGGGCTTCCTCGTCTTTCCAGATGGGCTATGGATGGTGAGCTGGGAAAACCAGCTGATCTGGGGTGTCGAGGATGAAACCCTGAGCCAGAAAGACTTTGATTCCCTTGGACTCATCTCCGTTCACCGGATCACCGGATCATTGCGCCCTGCCGGGTGGCTGATCTTGCTGGAAGGCGAGAACAGGAATGCAGATCCGACGGCGCTGATCATCCTTCTGAATCCGAGGGGGGAGATGGAAGGCGTTCATTTGGGGGTCTGTCAGGTCTCGGAGATTCAGGACGTCCTGACTCATCGCCTGCTTCTCCCCGTCGAGGAAAGCAAAAACCCCTTCTGCACCGTCCTGCCGTTTTCCGGAACCACCAGCCCGATCTACGCGCCGGGCCTTAAGGTCGAAAGACAGATCGAAGCCGAAGGACGTTGCTTCAGCTGGATAGCGGGCACTATTCGAGGTTGTCTGGTGATCATCCCGGACGGAGAGGCTATCCCGGCATACGAAGTGGCCTTCAGGAATGAGGGGGTTTTGTTGCAGACAGGCCCGAAGTTCCAGATGCTTTTCATCCCGGACTACGAACCATCCCGTGCAAGAAGGCTTTATTTACCGTGCAGGCTTGTCGGAAAGATCTGGGAACAGGACGGCGACCTGTTCGTGGAATGCATTTATCCAAAGCAACAACGCTTCATCCTGCGGAGGGGAATGCTGGTTCCAGCCGATTGAGCTGTTTAAGCTCGCCAGACAGGAGGCGAACCACGAACTTCCTGACACCCGCTGGCGGGAAAGTTGCCGGAGCCACCACTTTGTAGCGCCAGGCTCATCGGTCGGCTACTTTGTGGATATGCACAGAGCAATCCGGGAATGGCGACGCGTGCTGGCACCAGGGCGCAGGTTGTATTGGTGGTGGGCAATGTGCGCTTCGAGGGATACATGCTTCCGGTGGATCTGATCCTTTCCGAAATGGCCGAAGCAGAAGGATTCCAGATCGTGGAAATCATCGTCACCCGACACAAAAACAACAGCGCTCAGCAGATGGCTCGCTTCGGACGGTTTCCAGCTCGGGAAAGCATTTTGTTCTGGAAAAAGCCGGCATTAACGGATGTGAAGGTCTTTCATCAGCGACAGGAGCACCCGACTGGTTCGGGCATACCAGGCAACTCGTCCACACCCATCGACAGGAGGTCGGCATGAAAAAGATGGCCAGTGGCTACCTGATCCAGCCCTTCATCCCCCTTCTGGTGGATCGTCATGGGGGTTGTGTCAGAATCCCCGGCGCCCGATGGAACCATCGGGAGCGAATCTGGGAGCCGGAGGATTCGCTGGGGTGGGTGGTTGAGGAGCTGAGCAGGGTCACTTTCAAAAGCAACTGGCATTTCCTGCCCGATCCGAAAAACTCTGGCGGGGGCTTCATGGTCTTGTCCACGAACAACCCCCGCGTCCTGATCATCCGACCCGACGGCTCCGTTCGCGAGGAGATCGTCCTGGAGCCCCGAACCCAAACCCCGCAGGTCGCCATGACGCCAGACGGCTGGCTGGTCATCGACGGCTGGTGGATCAGCCCGGAAGGTCATCGGATCGAAGATCCCCTGCTGGCGGTGGGGGAGATCGCTGTCGGCAGTAACCGAAGGGTCCTCCTGAACGGGCAGGTGGTTCTGAACCCGGTGGACCATGAGTTGTTTCAGGTTTCCCGGTTCGATCGTCCGGGCCTGAAAAGGGTTCTGTTCTGGGACGACGATGTGGCGATCGACAACGACAGGCACATGATCCGGGTCTGGAAAAACGCCGATGTGGTTCTGGAGATCCCGCACGCAGTTTACACCCTGATCCTGCCCGACGGGTTCTGGGCGACCTGTGCGGATTCGCAGTTGCATTTTGGTCATCCCCGCCGTTTCCACATCACCATCTCTCCGGAGCAGATCGGTTTTCCGACCAACACCCCCGTGATCCCCTTCGTGGCCAACATGGGGAGACCCGATGCGCCGGATGGGTGGACCGTGCTTTTGCTCGCCAACGAGCGACGGTTCGTCCCCTCTCCTTCCGTCATGGTGTTCATCGACGGAAACGGTCACGTTGTTGATTTCACCTACGGCGTTTGCCCCGCCACCCGCTGGGTGGATCTGAGCGATCGACAGCGTCTGCTGGTCAGCGAGAACCTCATCAGCCCCTGCGTCACCATCCTGTTTTCCGGAGCAGGCCAACCCGGCGCCCCCTTCACCATCCCCGGCGAGCTGGAATCCATTTCGCGTCAGGAAAACCAGTTCAGCCTGACGTTGCGTTTAGGCAACCAGCGCTTTGTCTGGAAAAGTGACCAGATGATGGAGCCCAAAATGGAATGAGGGGTGAAGATGAAGAGGGAATCCGGGGCTTTCCCGCCACCATTTCCAACGACTCCCATTCTGGTCGATGAAAACCGGATCAGTCTTCCCGGAGCGGATTGGGAAGATGGGAAATGGCGCCCGTCCGATCGGCTGGCCTGGCTGATCGAGAGGATGAAAGCGCGTCATCCGCAGAAGTTGTCCCGCTGGGTTTTCTTCCCCGACCCGTCCGGAAACGGTGGTGTGGTGGCGGTGGAACCACCCGATGAGGAGATGTCCGTGTTCTGGGTGTTGCCCGACGGATCTGTCCGGCATCAGAAAACGCTGAAGATTTCATCAGATCTGGTGTTGCGGGCCATGACGCCGGACGGATGGCTGGCTGTGGGGGATTGGTGGATCAGTCCCGATGGGGAAACGGTCGTTCAGGATGATCTGCTGGGCATCCCCGAAAGCACGGTGAGCTCCGGGCATTCCATCCTGCTTCGGGATGGCCTGGTCATAACGCCTGCAGGCCCTGGCGAGGAACGCCGGGTTTCACGTTTGAGGTGGAAGAGGACACCCCAGTTCTGGGACGGAAACGTTGCGATCTGTTACGACGCCTATCAACTTGCGGTGTGGGCAGGAGATCAGGAGCGGTTATCCGTCCCACGGGTTCAGCATCACCTGATCCTTCCCGACGGCTTCTGGATCGTCAGCACACCGGATGGGGTCAGCTATGGGCATCGGGATCGGTTCTGGGATTGGGTGTCCCCAAACGATCTGGTGGAGTTTGAGCTGTGGGGCAGGCCCGAGTTTTGCTTGCTGTCCGCCAACCGGCACCGGATCAACCTGGGGATCGGATGGGTGGTGCTCCTGACCATCATCGATCCACACCTGCCCCGTCTGCATCCTCTCATCCTGCTCATCGATGAGAGGGGGAAGATCGGGAAGAAGATCGAAGGTGTCTGTCCGGCTACGGAATGGGTGGACATCGATCCCGATCTTCGCCTTCTGATCTTCCAGGGATTTTTCCCTCATTGCGCCACCCTGATCCGAAGGTCATCTGATTCTGAAAGCGCTCCTGCTCACATCGTCGGCGAGCTCACGAATCGCTGGTGCTGGGGGGAGAACGGTTGCGTCCTGGTCTTTGAACACAAACCGGACGTCTACCTGGTTTTCCCGCGCCATAACGTCTCCTGGAAAACAAAACCCAACCTTTACGCCCGCAACCCGCAGGGGGTTCTGCTCCTCCGCGAAGGCGCCGCGGGAAACGAACTGGTTTTCGTCCCGGAAGGAGACCCCGAAAAGGCAACCAACATCCCGTTCGAACCCTTATCCAGGACTTCGATCTTCCGCATCTACGAGAGACAGGGACGGATATATGTTGAGACGGCCACAAAACGATATGTGCTGGATGGTCATCAACTCCGATGATCCTGTTGTCCCTGGAGGTCGGGATGAGCCAGGAAATTTTGCCCCGCGAATCTCATCTTCTGACCGAAGTCCGTGAGATCGATGTGATGTTCAACCCGCGTCCAGATGTTGATCGCGAACACCTGTTCAACCACAAGATTCGAGCCCCCTTATACAAAGCCACCCCGCATGTGCTTTCCCTGTGGGCAGGCAAGATCCTGGATAGCGCTCCGGCGGAATGGCGACCCTCGATCTTCCGATTAAATGACATCCAGAAAACAACCCTGGAGTCTCTGCTTTCCATCATCACTGCCGATCCGTTGCAAATTGGCACAGTCACGCTGAGGGTCGGTCGCGTCCTGCTTGTTCACTACGACTATCGTTTCGTGGAGCGCGATCCGGTCATCTCCATCGCCGTCCCGTTCCTGCTCGATCCTGGATATCGAAATAAGCTGAGAAACCTGATCGATCATCAGATGAGGGAGCTTTCTCCGTTCCGTAGCGAGACACCAAGTGAGTGGGAGAGGTTGAGGCTAATCGAAAGCACCGTCAGCACCATCCTGGACCTGTCCTGCGGAAAACTGACGGTTTTCGAGGTCGCCTTCCACGTTCTTTCCCTCTTCCATCTCTGCTCGGACGTCTCGGGCCGATCGTTTTTTGATTCCCTGGCCCAACATCGAAGGACGACCTGATAACCGGGGGGCTCGCTCGTTACTGAAAAGGAACGGGGCACGAACCGGATAACCGGTCGTGCCCCGCCTCAGGAGGGAACCCATGACGCATTTGGATTATAGTTCACACCCGCCAGAATAAGGGGTCGAAATGGTCGAGCTGATTTTCCCGACGACGTGGCAGGAGGGCTCCTCTGCCAGTCCCGAACGTTCGGATAGCAAAAGGCGCATCGTTCTTTGCGATCTGGACGGGACGATTCTTCTGCCCGGCAAAGATCCAGCAGCTAAACCTGAACCAACGCCGTATCTGGAAAAGATCCGGGAGCTCGGCACCATCATGGCGATTTGCACCAATCAGGAAGGGATAGCGTGGAACATCCTGGGTGGGCGCCCGGGCAGGAAATACCCCAGCTGGCACGAGATGATCAATCGTGTGCTGTTTGCTATGCAGGTATCCGGTGCCCAGATTGGAGTGATCTCGCTTGTTCGATAAGACCGCCATCGAGCTTTTGAGGGCGATGAGAAAGGAGACCATCGAGCGGGGAGCCAAAGATCAGCAAATCCCGGAAGAAGTTTACCGGGCTCTCATTGTTCTTCGAATCCCACCTCTTCTGGAGAGTTATTCCCAGATCTATATCTTCCGTTTTGACGATCGCTGGATCTACGCTTCCTGGAAACCCAGCTGGCGAAAGCCGAACCCCGGCATGATCCTTCACGCGCTGGAAGTTCTGGGCGTTCCTCCATCCCCGGATGTGTTCTATGTGAGTGACGAGGAGGAGGATGTCCAAGCCGCCAAAAATGCCGGGATTTCGTGGGTGTGGGTGAAGCGCAACGGATGAAAAAGCCCCTCGTCGCCTCCGGGGTGTTTGCCGGGGAAAGCGATCGACAAAAAACCCAGGGCACGAACCGGACGGGAAGCCCGATCGTGCCCTGGGTAAAAGGAGGGGCCATGCGGCCTGGTGGTTGGCCTGATGAGGATTATACGCGCCAGATTCGTTACCGACAAACGTCCCTTCTTCGAATTGTCACCCGTGCCTCTCCGCCTTGTCACGGACGCCACTCGCTTCTCATCATGGACGACAGATCCCGGATCTGCACGACCCGTGGGGTCGGGAGGTCTTTTCTGATCACCAAATCCTGTTTGGGGGTGCGAGATGAGCGGGATGCAATTCTACGAGACGAACGTCATGCTTTTCGTTCACCGGGATAAAGGCGAGATCGTCGTCTACACCCCGTATTCCACAACCTTTCTTCAAAGGATGAAGGAACGGGGGTTGAAAGGACGCTTTGACCGGTTCCGGAAAGCCTGGATATTTCCCATCGGAGCTCTCGATGCTGTGAAGGAAATCCTCTTAAAGACGTTCGGGACGGACGGGACGTTTCCACCACAACTCGCAAATGTGCGGATCAACCTGAGCAGGCTTTATTCGCAGAATCCCAAACTCCGCAAAATGAGCGAGCTGTGGCTTTTCGACAGGATGCTGGCAAAAAGGTGGCATCGCGATGCAGAGGTTCAGCTGGGGGTTGAAGTGAGTGTTGTAGAAGGAGGCTTCCCGAAACACGGGGGGTCAAGAAACCACCCATCCCTCGATCCTTTGCCTAACACCATCCTGGAAGTGACAGGCGTTCCCCATGTCCGGGCGCTCGAAGAGCGTGAGCGATTAGGCCCAGAAGTTGTTGTGGAGATCGTTCCTCAACCGCCGATGCCGAACGAAGGTCAGATACCGAAACCCGAACATGACAAGCCGGTCGATGGTCAGAGAATCGTTCTGTGCGATCTGGATAACGTTATCCTTCGACCTTACGAAGATCCGGAAAGGGAGCCAGAACAATCCCCAAACCTCGAACAGGTTTTGAGCCTGGGCTCCATCAAGGCCATCTGCACCAACCAGGATGGGTTGTTGTGGAACCTTGTTGGGGGACGACCGAACAAGAAATACCCCGACTGGCCCAAAATGATTGAAAGACTTCTGCGGGGCATGAGTTTCGCCAGGACGAACGTCGCTACAGTGGCGCTTTATCATCCCGAACCCGCCACCTACCTGTTGGATTCCCTGAGAACGGGGAAGTCAGTAGTTCAGCTCGAGGAAATAGCCCAGGGCCTTCAGATTCCCTACGAGATTTACAGCCGGATTCTTAACCCATACCCCATTACCGATTCGGCACCGATCCACATCATCCGCATCGACGATTTCTGGATCTACGTCTCCTGGAGGCCAGGCTGGACACAGCCAAACGAAGGCATGTTTCTCCACGTCTTTCAAACTTTGGAGATCCCGCCGTCCAAAGACGTTCTCTACCTGAGCGCCAACCCCGATGGGATTGTCGCCGCTCAACGGGCAGGAATTACAGGCGTGTTGCTGATTGCTGAGGATTGAGATAACTGAAAGGCCTTCAAAAAGGCCAGGGGCACGATCCGGATTCACCGGTCGTGCCCCTGGCTTGTCCCGGAGGGCGCCATGGCCTGTGGAGATTATAAACATCGAAGCGAAACCCGGGGTGCCGGATGGATAGGCTGGGACAATGTTGCCCGATGACCTTGTTCTCCCGCACCTTCGCGGTTTTTAACCGCTCGGCTCCTGATCGGTTTGCTTTCGCCTTTCGGCAATCGCGAGGTCGGTTTGAAACTCACCCCATCTGCTCGTCATCGGGAATCGACTTTATGATCTCCCACAGCTCACGCGGGCCGATGTATCGGTCAACCGAGATGTAATAAGCTGGTTCTCCGGGCTTCCTGGTGAGGAACAACCTTCGTAGCCTTGCGTCCAGCATCGCATAAACAGTCTCCGTTCCCTGTTCGGATGCGTGCTCGAAGGCCACAATGCACGCGTAGTTGTCCAGATACATCGGCCTTAATTTCACGGGGCTTCCGGAGATCAGGAGTTCATCGGGGTTCTCCGTTTGCGACAAGAGAAGCAACACCTTTTGAATAATCTCGTCATACGTGGCATCGAGCGCGACAGCACCGATCTGCTGATTAAGCGCGTTGCGGATGTTTCCCCAGCAATAGTGGCGGACAGCCATCCAGATTTCGAGAAAGACCTTCTCCTCATCACCGATCAGGCCGGACAGGCCGATCGGCACTCTTACGGACGACCAGAAGAGAGCCCGATCCCTCGGAACCGGACTGTCAAATGCGATTTTCCTCGATCCGGTGGATATGACCTGGAGAACGGGTGATGTTTCTCCAGGATTCAGGGGTATGCGACTGAAGGCGGTGATCAGATGGAAATCGTAGATTCCGGAATAAAACAAGAACCAGTCCAGCATCCTGCCGGCAGTTCCCTCGTCCAGCAGGTAGTGAGATACGAGGGGGCTCAGGGCCTCGAAATGAAGGAGAGTCAGGTAGTCCTGTTGTTTTCGATCCAGCCGATGGGATGCTTCCGCTTCGCAGATCCTGGAAACACATTCCCGACACATCTCCAGCAGAACGGTGGAGATGTTCTGGTGATTGTTCATTTCCCATTCGTCCGCGATCGCGGTTGCCACCCAGGCCATGCTCTCGTCATCATCTCCGCCGACAAACGGAACCGGATATTTTCGCAGTCCGTATCGGGGCATATGCCCACCTCCAAAGGTCATAACGGGAGCGGGATGAAAAGGCGCCGGCGTGATCGTTCTTGTCCCGATGAAGTCGATAACAGCAATCAGAACAAGTGGTGAGCTGGCTGGTTGAGTGCGCATCTCTGCGTTTCAGAAGCTGTGAGGCAAGCTCATTCGGGAACCAGGTGCCCCCTCCGGGATTCGAACCCGGAACCCACCGCTTAGAAGGCGGTTGCTC